>Ga0209541_10003575_pt1 | contig 28462 bp, 36 predicted proteins | sample RifCSPlowO2_01_FD_184027 | JGI IMG/M metagenome (GOLD analysis project Ga0209541, IMG submission 184027) | Groundwater microbial communities from Rifle, Colorado - Rifle CSP2_plank lowO2_0.1 (SPAdes) (version 2) | ecosystem: Environmental > Aquatic > Deep subsurface > Groundwater | place... | reverse complement strand
GAAAGCTTCTATCAAAACCAGGATAGAATGAAAGCGCTCCTTGATACACGAGGACTCCGCCTGCGTCATTTAACTGGCGAGGAAGATGAGCCCAACAGTCCCCTGCCCGCAGAAACATTTTGCAAACTCCTTAGCAAAATCCGTGACGAAGCTCTTGCAGAGACAAAAACGAATCGCTACTAAAGTAAAACTCCGCAACGCCATAATCAATACACACATGCTCCTCACTTCGATGGAGCATTTTTTATATAATTATAAAAATTGTTTCTGCATTACCATTTCTCGACTTTTTAATAATTCAAAACTTTCAAAAATAAAGGCCTCTAGCTGATTCCAAGCTATTGAACCATTACCACGTGGACTTGACAAAGATTGATATTTATAATACAATACCGGCTAGAAAAACCTCATCTCGGTACATGTCGCAAGTGGCAATAGCCGCTAGAAGGGAGGAAACGACAATGGCGCGGTATGGGAAGAGGATGTGCAGGAAGGGGTGCGGGCACCCCGTCGGCAAGGGCGACTGCCATGCGGATGGCTTCTGCCCGCCCAAGCGCGGGCGCCGCTCCGGGCGTGGGCGCCATTGGATGGAGTCCAGCGCGATCGACCTCAAGTCGCTCGGCGTCGGCGCCGAGGCAAACCAGCGTGGCACGGCAGTCGCCGGCGTGGGTGGCTCGAAGGCCGGCTCGCACCGAAAGAAGCAGACGAAGAAAGCCGCGTAGCACCACAGTCTTCACTGGAAACCCGGTTCGCGAACGAGGGAGACCTCTAGTAGCGAACAGGCATCTTTTTTATCAAAAAAAATAAAAAGCCCGTGTTAGGGCTTTGTATGACTTTTTATAAATATATGAACATCTTCGGTTTTTGTGGTCTCGCTGGCGGGTTTTAGTGGTCTGCGGCGCTCTTCTGCTAATGTTTTATCATACTGCGCTTTTAGCTCGGGGCCATCTCGAAGCCTTTTTCCATAATGGATAGTGGTTTCGCTTTCGCGTCTCCCACGCCCGCTCATCGAAATCTCCTCAAAAACTTTTGAATCCTTCGAGCTAGCTCCCTTAACCTCGACTCCGAATCCGGGCAGTAACCAGACGGCTCTGTATCATCTCGTTCATCTTTCGCACGAATACCATATTCATTTTCGATCTCATGAATTGTCTTTCTGGTGTCAACGACCGGCCACTTCATAATAAACCTCCTTTTTAAGGTTACCACAAACGGTCAGCGAAAAAAAAGAAAGCCCCCCGCTAGGCAGGGGGTGACATTGTCTTACCGATACGCAATAACCAATTTATGAAATGAGCGACTGGACCCGCGACTTTCGGACGCAGTGTAATACACCAGATGAGAAACGCGACAACGGAACTTGCAACATAGAGCGCAAAGGGGCCGTGCGACAGCAATGTTTTTGAATCAGCAACCAAACAATATGGCAACGCGATAGCCAGCGCCGCTACCCAAAACGCGAGCGCATCAACGGGCAGCGCGATTATGCAATATTTCCAGAAAACGCACTTGCCATAGATACATACGATATAAAACGGACTTCGCTCGTAATAGATACTTTCCGGGTATTTTCCTTTCTGCTTGCGAGCTCGTACAATCTCTCGCTCGATATGGGTATATAAAAGATCTCTGACTTTATCATCTATAGCCGCGAGAATATCCATGACAACCCCCCCCGCCTTTCTGCGAAGAATATAGCGCATACTACGGATATATTCAACTTGATGTATGAGATGAGTTCAAGGTTCTCCCATAGACAATTACCCACCCGTTGCTACCCTAACATATAGAAGGTTCTTCACAAGAAGGGAGGGTAGAAAATGGATTGGTGGACGCTCATTGATATCCCCATTGAGATTTGGCGTATCGGCAATATACGCGGGCTTGCCCGTGAATTGCGTAGCGCAACGACAATGTTTTCCGACTCTTTTGTGGGAGATCTCCCGAACTACGAAAATCATAACGGAGAAAACCATCAGACTGCCATTTTCATGCAAGGGTTTTTTGCAAACGCGATTTACTACCGGCGATTCATTGAATTTTTTTACGAACACGATGTCCAGGTAGTATGCCCTTTGCGGCTTTCGCGCAACATCATAAGTTATCGCGAGGCGCATGAACTTCTTTCACGCACCATCAAGTCTATTGAAGACGAAACAGGCGAGCCGCCGATTCTAATGGGTCATTCAAAGGGTGGTACCGATATAATCGGAGTACTGGGCGAGCACCCCGAAATCAAAAAGGCATACCCCGTCGCGCCTCCGCTTCGCGGTTCTTCCCTCAACGCCTTGAATTTCATCATGAATTTCATGCACCACAATCCCGGAATACCTGTCGACCACGATATTCTCACAGATGAAGGCATCATCAGAAAGATAACAACTTTCTGCAGTTATTCGGACCGAATCGTCCCGCCGCATGAAGCAATAGTGCATGGCGCAGAAAATAAGATCGTCATCGACGGGGACCATGGCCTTTGGAACAGCCATACGGGCCTTCCCTACCACGCGCGGCACGAGATACTCGAGCGCATCACAAACAACAGCCGCAAAGCGGCATGATGGTCCACCCTCGCCTGCAAAAGTGTAAACCCCATTACAAGATGAAGTCTTGCAGCATTTTTTATGGTTTGCAACACGCCACAATGCATCCCCGTGGCTTTCTTGTAACGGGGTAAACGGCCATGCACAGCGCGCGGCCGTTTTTACTTTTTTCCTATTATGAAGCCTCTGCAAGCTTGCCTTCATTTCTCCGGCGGAATCCGCCGAAGCACGCTCCTTCGCTTTTCAAACTGCGGAGGGTCCGCACTCTATATTCAACCATGTGCTTACGCCCATGGTTTTCTGCGAAGGCGGACAACCATTTATAAACATGCGCCATAGCGCGTCGCTATAACGCTCGTGGTAAAATAATACATATGCCGACAAGAGAACTGCTGGAGTATATTGAAGAATCCTTGAAGCAAGGGCTGCCAATAGAAGAGATTAAAAAATCTCTTCTCGCTGCGGGGTGGCAGGAGCCCATTGTCAATGAGAGTATCGCCGCCATTCATTCGATCGGAGGCAATCCTACCGCGCCGCCTCCCCCGCCAGCCGAAACAACACCAGCCGCGGCAAAACCGCCTCAACAAATAGAAAACTCGCCTTCTCCCATAAAACGCCCAAATATCATGCCGGTCGTCATCGGCGGCCTCGCCATTATCGGCATCATAGGCGGAGCGATTGCCTATGCGTACACGGCAGGAATGTGGCCTTTTGCCCAGACTCAATACAAAGCCGAGCAGTTACTAGAAAAAATATTTGCTAAAATCGGCGACATTGACTCGACTGCATACTCGTTTGATATCAAATTCGAAGCCGAGCCACGCGAAGCAGGAGCAAAATCGTTTAAGGCGTCGGTTCCGGAAAGCAATAAAGATCAGCCGCTTTACGACCGCGACGGCGACCGATTTTCGGATCTTTGGAGTATCGGCTCCGAGCTCCAGACTTCTTTTACTAAAAATAAGAAATACCCGGCGACTCTCAATGGACTTAGTTTCGCCGCAAAAGACCCGCTCACCAAAAAACCCTACCCATATAAATCAATAAGCAACGGGGCGTCGTACGAACTCACCATAACTTTTGAAACAAGTGCCGCCATCGACACCGTTAAACGCGGTAGTCGATACGCAAAAGTAGCGCCGCGCATAACCGACAAAACAGTTATTTTTTCAAAAGACTCAAACACATATTATGGATTCGAGCGCGGACCACAGGCGCCTATGCTTGTAGAATTGTTCCAATCGCTTGAAGAAGAAAATGACCTTTTCTCGTTTCTCCCAAGCAACCTCAATATGGCATTCCATATCGGCGGGACAACCCAAAAAGACCGCGCGCAATCGCTCGACGCGCGTTTTAATATCGGCGCCGATATTAATTTTGAAGATTTTATTATCAATGCCGATGCGGAAATACTGAAAAAGGGAGATGTGTACTATGGAAAGATAAACAAGTTCCCCGGATTATTCTTCGACATTTCGCAGATAAAACAAAAATGGATACGTGTTACACCGGACGATTTCGATATAACGCAGGAAGATTTGGATTTCTTTGAAATATTCTCTTGGTGGGGCGTATCGGATACTAAACGCGGAGGGGAAGAAAATCGCGCATTTGAACAATTCCAGTTATTCTTCCAAATCGCGGAGGAAGAAAAAGTAATAACCGCAAATAACCCAACGACAGAAACGCTCGATGGGCGAAAAACGTATCATTACCCGCTCTCACTCCATTCCGACAATATCGCTCGTTTCTACCGCCACCTGACCGATGAATCAAAAAAACGTTTTGGCTCATCTGCTTTTATACAATTCGACGAGGAAACGCTGGCATCTTTTGAAAACGCAAGCGTAAAAAATGTCTTTGACTATGTAAGCTCAAACACAGAACTTTCCGTATGGGTAGACGCAAAAACCGGTTTCCCCGTAAAACTCGGGTATGATTTCCGTTTTGTACCGGATGAGAAAATCCGCAAACTCAAAGACAGACAATATCGTCTGCTCGCAACGCTTTCATTCAATGATATAAACAAAAAAGTTGAGATCGACACCCCGAAAGAATTTCTCTCGTTTGAAGAAGCGTACTCGCTCTTAAGCGGTATCACCCCCGAAGAATATGCATTCGAAAGGCAGACAACGCGCATTAACTCGGTAAAGCGTGCACTCGAGGATTATAAACGACTAACCAAAAACTACCCCTCAACGCTCTCGGATCTTACAAAAACATACGGAGAATTATCTTCGTCTATTGACGCAGAGGAAAAGGAATACACCAAAAATCTCTACGGAGAATGCTACACGGAAAGACGTTTTCTGAAAATAGTTCCGAATGATTTATTCACACAAAAACCGTATGAATATTCACGACGCAATGATTCGTACGCCCTCAAATTCACGATGAAAATCCCGCCATATGAGGAAGGAATGCGGCCAAGTTACAGTGTATATAAAACAATATACGATACCACTAATTATTTAAAACCTGCAAAATATTCATTGAGATATGTCGATGGTATAAATACTGCGACATACTCCGTAGAATCTGAAGAGGCCCTGCAAGGCGCATCGAAAGACAGCGATGGAGATAACATTGCGGATTCGCTTGAAAAGTATCTCGGCACGAATCCTCTGAAAAAAGACACTGATGATGACGGGAAAGACGACGGGAAAGAACTACAATCCGGGTCAAACCCGCGGGGCGCCGGCACGCTTGATTACCCGAGCTCCAGCGGGTCTGGCTTGTTTTTTTAAACTAGAGCATGTTTGAAAACCCGCTTTTGGGTACGAGGCAGCGGATTTTTAAGACGAGACGAAGGAGTGGACGACGAAACGTATTGCCAATACGTTGAGTCGGAACTCCGAGTCGTAGTCAAAAATTCACTGCCGCAGTCAGAATGGGGTTTTCAGACATGCTCTACGGCCTGACGAGTTGCGTAACCCGATCTTCGAGATTGTAGAATTCTTCTGACCGTTCTTTACGCGGCCGCGGAAGATTATTTTCAACAACGTGCTCGATCCGCGCAGGACGCGGCGTCAAAACTGCAATACGGTCGGCTAGCTCAACCGCCTCTTCAACAATATGCGTAACCATGATAATGGTCGGTTTCCGCTTTTCCCATATGCCAAGGAGCTCCTTGCGAAGCACTTCTGCGGTAAACGAGTCGAGCTCGGAGAATGGCTCGTCCATAAAAATAACCTTCGGATCGGTTACGAACGCCCGAGCAATCCCGACGCGCTGGCGCATCCCGCCGGAAAGCTCGCGAGGCTTCACGTGGGCAAATTTTTCTAGTCCTAGTTGTGAAAGTTCTTTCATAACGCGCTCGTGGCGTTCCTTAGGTGGCACTCCGCGCGCGACAAGCCCAAGCCCGACGTTCTCTTCAACCGAAAGCCACGGGAGAAGCGCAAACTGCTGAAATACAAAACTCATATCGCGCCGCGTCAAGCCTTCGGAAAGCGTGAGAGATCCTTTGAAATCGGATTCAAGCCCGCTCATAATGCGCAGGATTGTTGATTTGCCTGCGCCAGACGGCCCGACAAAAACGAAAAACTCGCCCATCTTTATTTCAAGATTCACGTCATGCAATATAATAAGCTCTGCGAATGCCTTGGAAACGTTTTTGAGAGTGATTGTGGTACTCATAGTTGTTTGGTTTACTCTTCCATTTTTCGATGACTCCAATCAAGAAGCGGAAGCCACACGAGATGATTAAGAGAAAATATGACGAGAAGAAGCCCGAGAATGCCAAGCGCCGTGATCGTAGGATTTGTAGAAAACGCCCTAAAAAATTCGCCGAGACCCGTTTGCGTTCTAACAATAATTTCCGTCGCGATAAGCGCCTCCCACCCTTCTCCGAGACCGATAATCGAACCGGTAATAAGCCCGGGCACGCTCACCGGCAAAAGAAAGACTTTTACGTAATGCCACCCCCGAAGCCCCGCCATATTCACTGCTTCTTCCCAGTCATGCTTTATCAGTTTGAGCGAGCTGATAATGGAGAAAAGAATGGGCCACAAAACAGTGAGAATAAGAAATACAACGACAATTGCTTCGGACGCCCTGAAAAAATACGTGATGAGAGGAAGCACTGCAAACGTCGGAAAACTCTGGAGCACATCAAAAAGCGGCAACGCAATCAGCGAGCGCCGCCCTTGATAAAATAAAATGGCGAGAAGCCACGCGAGCACGACAGCGATAATATAAGCGACGAAGAGACGGGCGGCGGAAGCGCCAAGATCAAAAAAAAGCTCCTGCCTCGATATGCGCGCGAAATGCGCAAACAACAAAAGAAACAGAAACGGCGTGCTGATGACAAGAAATGTAAAAAAAAGATGAAGCCGTGATTCATAGATTTTCACCCGGTTCTTTCGCGCGTGAGAACTAGTTGTAGAGTTGTGATGCACTGACAGACGCGATTGCTTTTATAATTGCATACACAGACCACACGCCGAAAAGAAAAAATATCAGACTGATGACGCATACGACCCCGCCAAGGATACGGGTGCGCGGCGCGTCTACTATCTGCATCATGCGCTTCCCCTGCAGGAAACTGACAACCGGACCAATTGCGAGAAAAACCGAAAATGCTGCGGCAAGATAGGCAAACGCCCGCGAATCGTCCTGATAGTCAGCTAAAAGAAGCAAAAATACAACAACAAATGGAAGAATAAGCGATATTCCTGAAATAATAACCGTCCTCTTCATCGTTTCAAGTATACCACATGGCAAAACGCGTCTCATACCCAAACACTTGACCCCGTTAGAAGCTACAAAGCTTTATTTGTGTGAACGCGCCGATTACTCTGAAAAGGACATATTATATCTAACTCTGCTTTGGAACTTCTAACGGGGTTGACTCCGGCATGACATTTGGGTAAACTGAGAAAACATTGATACAGAGACCTCGAGTCAATCATGAAATACGCGCCGCGGAGCTTCGCATTATAAGCCCGACGGGCGAAAATCTTGGGATTAAATCCCTCCGCGAAGCGTTGGAGCTTACTCATGGCTATGGCCTTGACCTTATAGAAATATCGCCTACAGCAAAGCCTCCCGTCGCGCGGATCATGGATAGGGGCAAATACCAGTATCAACTTGAAAAGGAAGCTCGGAAATCAAGAAAAAAAACGAAAGAAGTAGAACTCCACGGCGTCCGAGTCCGCCTTGGAACCGGAGCGCACGATCTCCTGCTCAAGACAAAAAAAGTGGAAGAGTTTCTCTCAAGTGGAGACCGCGTCCAGATCCAGCTTACGCTTCGGGGGCGGGAAAAATCACTCGACAAAAAATTCGTACGCGAACGGCTCAATAAAATACTCGGCATGATACTAGTGCCGTTTAAGGTAGCCGAGGAGCCAAAAGCAGGCCCGCGCGGACTCATAATGATAATTGAACCAGACCATGGCAAAAACAAACAAATCAGTTCAGAAAAGGATAAAGGTAACCAAAACCGGCAAAATCCTCAAACGCTCCCCGCATCAAAACCACTTTAATGCGAAAGAGCGGCGGGTCAAACAACTCACCCGCAAGGGCTGGAAGGCGTTTTCATTCGGGAAAATAATTAAAAATCGTTATCTGCCAAATGGCTAACCCGCTTCACTCGCCAAAATTTTTTATCAACATGATTACAGATATTATAAATTACATGCACGCCATAACCAATTATTGTTGGTTGAATGCGTATTGTATAAAAATTTAGGAGGGTAAATGACACGAGTAAAACGAGGGGTAACCGCCGCAAAACACCGGCACAATCTCCTTAAACAAACAAAAGGGTTCCGCTGGCAGCGCTCCAAAAAAGAGCGCGCCGCAAAAGAAGCGCTTTTACATGCCTATACGCATTCGTTTAACGACCGCCGAAAGAAAAAAGGAGACTTCCGCACGCTGTGGAACATAAAAATTAATGCCGGCGCACGCAATAACGGAACTTCGTACAGCAAAATGATTGCGGGATTGAAAAAAGCACATATTAAGCTTGATCGTAAAATACTTGCTACGCTTGCTGAAAAACACCCATTAGCATTCGAATCCATTCTCAAAGAAGCGGTGCAATAAGCGTTTTTTAGCAAGAACAAAACCGCCATACTTTCGCGATCGCGAAAGTATGGCGGTTTTTGTCATGGCATTGCCAATGTAAGCGCGTAGATAAGCGCTATACCGAAAAGGATAAGAGCAATTTGGGCAAGCGCCGAGGAAGATTTGTGAGAATGATGAAGTTCGGGGATCAGATCAGCCGCCGCAAGATACAAGAAATTCCCCGCAACAATCGCGAGCAATACACCCACAATGTTCTCGCCAGACGCAAACCAATACCCAAGGAGAGCACCAAGAATGGTTGTCAAAGAGACAAGTACGTTATACATCATTGCACGCCACTTACTAAACCCGCTGTGAAGCATGATTGCAAAATCACTCACTTCCTGCGGGATCTCATGCATTACAACAGCGAGAGATGCTCCAACACCAACCGATATATCCGTTAAAAAGGCAAGCGCGATGATAACGCCATCAATAAAATTGTGTACAGCGTCCCCGAAAAGCACAAGGTACCCAGTTACGTGCGGACGGTCTTCGTCCCCATGCCAATGAAACCACGAGATAAACATTTCGAGCGCGAAAAAGAGAAGGAACCCTCCTAAGACAAGCGGCAAGGCGTACTCGACGCCTATCATTTCGAATGTTTCCGGTAAAAGATCAAAAAAGACAACGCCTAGAAGCACGCCAATCGCAAATCCAATCACCCAGTGGACAAACCGGCGAACGCGTTTCTCACTTATAATTACCGCAAAGCTCGCTCCAAATGAAACCGCCGACTCTATAACGCTCGCGAGGATTATCGCAAAAAGTATCATGATCCGTTCTTCGCGGGCCCGCGCTTCCACTGCGGCCGGTACCGCATGATCGCCGCATGAGCTTTCTCGAGGATAACACGCATGTTTTTGTGCCGAAGCATTTTGAGGGCGCGATCATACGGCACCCATCGGAAACTTTTATGCTCCTCTGAAATTTTGACGCGCGATTCGAAAACCTGCCCCAGATAAAACACGACAAATTTAAGGCGCGATTCCGCGTCAGCCGACTTCGGCGGCCACTGATAGCGAAAATGCACCTTTTCTCTATACCCGGGGAAAAAGCGGACCCGCGAGATATTGGCTTCCTCTTTGACCTCGCGCCGGACCGTTTCGATGGGAGTTTCAGCGCCCTCAATATGGCCGCGCGGAAACGACCAATGGCCCTGCGGGTACTGGAGCAGGAGATATAAAATATCGCCGCCCCGTCTCCGGAAAAGGACGGCTCCAGCAGATCGTTCGACTGTTACGCTTTTTCCTTTCATAATGAAAATCGTTTCTTTTTTGGCTTTGATAAAAATGCTTCCAATTTCTTAAGAGGATAGGTATTGATAACACGATCTTTCGCAAGTCCAGCGCGGCGCGCCTGCCCCACGCCGTATTCGAGATACGAGAGCTCTTGAACCCGATGCGCATCCGAATCAATTGCAAAAAAACATCCTGCCTCCGCCGCTTCTCGGATATGCTCATCTTTCAGATCAAGCCGATAGGGGTGAGCATCAATTTCGAGCACTGTTCCTGTACGCCGCGCTGAAGCAACAACATCTTTCATGTAAAGAGCGTACGGCTCGCGTTTCCCGAGAACGCGGCCCGTCGGATGGAAGATAATATCAACATGTTGGTTTTCCATCGCGCGTACGAGGCGACGCGTCTGGTCAGCCGCAGAAAGCCCGAAATGAGAGTGAATAGCGGCGCCGACAATATCGAGACGCGCGAGCACGTCATCCGCAATATCGAGCGACCCGTCGCGAGCGATATTGACTTCCGCTCCCTTGAGCAGTGTGATTTTATCGAGCGAACGATTTATGCGATCTATCTCTCTCATCTGCTTGAGAAGTTTTTTTTCATCAGACCCGCCGGTCATCGCAAGACTTTTTGTATGATCCGTGATCGCGATATACTCGCGCCCGAGTTTTTGCGCCTCCGCCGCCATTTCGCGAATTGAATGAGCACCATCGGTCCAGTCGGTCTGCGTCTGGAGATCCCCTTGCAGATGTTTACTCTCAATTATATTGTGCCATACCCTTTCGAGTTCGTCCCTCCCTTGACGAAGCTCCGGGATCGGGGTCGCGAGGCCCAAGGCTTTGTATACGCTCTCTTCCGTTTCTCCCGCAATGCGTTTTTTGCCTCGAAAAAGGCCGTACTCGTTTAACTTCAATCCCTTTTTCGCGGCAATCTTACGCACAATAACATTATGATCTTTGGACCCCGTAAAATACTGGAGCGCGGCGCCATATGATTCGCGTGGGATAATACGAATATCCATATCAAGACCGCTTGAGAGCCGCACGGAACTTTTTGTCTCTCCTTTTGCGTACACATGCGTAACCCCAGGTAACCGCACAAATGCATTCATCGCGCGCTTTGGGTCGTCTGCGATAACCAGAAAATCGAGATCCCCAATCGTCTCCTGCCATCGCCTCAACGACCCCGCCACCTCGACGCGCTTCACACCATTGATATCGCCTATCTGCTCTGCAAATGACCGCGCAAGCGGGAGAACTTCGCCGAGCAAAAATCTCCCGCGTGATCGCTCGTAGAATCCAATCCCTTTCAAGATTTTTTCCTCCGACTGCAACCCGAAATGCGGGAGCCGCCTGATTTTTTGCGCAAGCGCCGCTTTTTTGAGTGAGGCGATGTCGGTAATTTTAAGTTTCCGATAAAGAGTCTTGATTGTTTTGGGACCGATCCCTTCAATAGAACGAAGCTCGGTCAGCTTTACGGGTATTTTCTTGGCAAGCGCGTTATATTCCTTAACAAACCCTGTTTTTAAATACTCCTCTATCTTTTCGGCAATGCCTTTCCCGACACCCGATATGTTTTCGAGAGCTTTCGTGCCCCCTATGCGATATATCTCCTCTATATCTCCCTCGAGCGCTTCGATTGTCTCAGCGGCTTTCTCATACGCGCGCGGCTTAAACGGAACATCGTCCATTTCAAGAAAAACTGCAAAGTTACTAAGCAGTTGCGCGACCTCTTTATTCCTCATATTCCCAGTATACCAAGTTATCCACAGAGCAGACTTTTGCCCACTATGCACCACGGTGTATAATAATAACAGAACGAAAAGGAATTAGAGCTGAAAAGTGAAGAAAGGCCCCAGTGGTCCTACGCCTCAAGCGCGAACCCCGGTGTTTAACACCAACCAGCCCAACCCTTCACTGCTCTCTCTAGCTCCCACGTACCTCGTACAATTTATAAACAGCGCAACACCTACCCAACGCGGTAGGTCTTTTGCTTTTTTGGAGAGAAAAAGACCCCGACGCCATCACGGGTGGGGAGCTCCGACTGGATTAGTTATCTTTTCCAATAATCAGGATCTAAACTTTTGAAATCAAACGCGCCAGACATCTGATACGATATCCATTCATTTTGATCAATTGTATTTTTATAATACGGGATATACGAAGGGGGATATAAACCTATAACATATAATCCAACTAATCCCGCCTGAATCGTCCCGTTATTCCCCCGAGCAATAATAAGACGATCTCCCTGAAGAGCATTCTCGTTTATTGAAACATCTACTGAAGAAACTCCGTCATATGAAAGATTATCTATGTCTGTTTTTTGCGCATTTCCTAAAGAATAATCTGGATTACTTCCATATGCTTCAACTGAAAGAATATCTCCTCCTGTATGCTGGAGATGAAGATCTCCGACATCCCATGGCTTTGAAAACGAATAAAGATATACATTAGGTTCTCCCGGAAGATCCTTGGAGTAGGCCCAGAACAGATTAAATGGCGGAGTTTTTTCAATTATAACAATATTTATATCTTGCACGGATTTACTGTTATTATTTAATGTTAATACTTTTCCTGTGTATGGATCGTTTGTGCTGTCTGTATTTGATATATACCAACTAGGGCTATACTTAGAAGGAGTTGCGAATAAAAAGCTTTCGTCATCCTTGGCAAAAATTCTGTAATCGCCTGGTTTTAAGATATTTATCTTAAAACTACTATTTGACTGGGTTAAAGTAGAATATGTGTGCCCTGTTACAATATCAACAGCAAAAACAAAAACGGATCTGTTTTGAATATTCGATTTAATAGTCCCGGAAATAGAATACAAAGCTGCGCTGTTTGAGTTCCATAAAGATACAAGATTTGCGCGATCCTGCTCCGAAAAAACTAAAAACTCATAATCATCCCACGCGGGAGTGCCGCAACTTAAAATGGAAGAGTTTGTAGGAGCGTGGGACAACAACCCAATTGCATGGCCAATTTCATGAACGATGGTTGCAAATTTTAAGTTATACAACCCAAAATCCGTATTAATAAACACAAAGCCTTTTTCATAATTTCCAGGAATCGTTCCTCTGAAACCGCCTATTCCGGAAGCATTGCCTAATGCTTCAGTTTTATTTAATACGACGTACCAAAAACATTAATAAGATAGGAACCGTTGCGATAAACACGATACGAAGTAATGCCACTTTCATTATCAGGAGGAGACCACAATAAACTCATACGTAAATATGGAACTGCCTCTGCTTTTAAATTCTTCGGAGCATGTGGCACAAAAACAGCCGAAACGTCCGGTGGCTGCTGAGTAGGCGGCCGCGTAGTAATTAACGGGGGAGGAAGCAGAGACATCGTTTCTGAAACATTCATTTCCTCCATACAAACATAATTTAATTTTGTCCTAGTCCTCGGCCCAACCAAACCATACCACGTAGTCTCGGGGGCTCCTGACGAAACAATGTCTTGTTTGACTTGCCAGCGCTGTACCGCTTTTTCAGTAAGCGCCCCGAAATAACCAGTGACAAGGCCTTCCGGATAGATTGAGGAATCTTTTGCAAGATATGTTTGGAGTTGTGTGATGTCATCTCCAGCGTATCCTTTCTTGAGAATTCGAGTTATCGCCGGGCAGGCTCCTTGGGAAGATACCGCTGGTGTTGCGACAGGAGGACCTTGTCCGTCTTTAACGACCGGAGATTGGCTCTGGTTTGTTTTGAGTTGGTCTTGAAGGATTTGTATCTGCTGTTGCAGAGCTTGTATTTGCTGTAAGAGTTCTTCTGTTGTTACTGCTTTTGCGGGAGATATGGTAATAACAACCCCCGCAAAAAGGAGAGTTGATACGAACAATATGCGGACTCTTTTCATGTGTTTTGAGATACTATCATGTTCTATACTACCATAGTAGCTCACGCCGGAGAAGTGGTATACGTGGAAGCTATGCACTTCTCTTGTATAATTAAAGCGAGAAAAGTTGCTGTTGGGGGTTTGCCTCGGCAGGTTTTTTATTTTCAGGCGCGATGGCGCCGCTTTGAACCTCCTCGATAATGCGCGGGAGTGCTTCGAAACTTTTGGTGAGCGTTTTAAGGACTTCTGTAGAGCGCAGTGCCGCCGCAGGGTGAAAAAGTGGCACGACGATGTGCCCGTCCACATGAAATATTTTTCCTTGGTCTCGCGTAATTTTTGCCTCCGGCAAAAAATAATTCATCGAGAACCTGCCCAAAGGGACAACAACGCGCGGGCTGATGATGTCTATCTGCCGCGTCAAGAACGGCTTATATGCTTCAATCTCTTCGGGGAGCGGATCACGGTTTTCGGGCGGGCGGCGCTTGACGATATTTGTGATATACACATCCTCGCGCTTCCACCCTATTTTTTGTATAAGCCCCGTGAGAAGCTCGCCTGCACGCCCAACAAACGGCCGCCCGAGGCGGTCTTCATGAAAACCTGGCGCCTCTCCGATAAACATAACCTGCGAATTAATATCCCCTTCCCCAAAAACAAGATTTGATCCGCAAAGCGGAAGCGTGTTATCCGCCTCTAACTCTTTTTTGAGCTCGTCGAGAAGCGTTTGTTTCTCCTGCAGTTCCATACTATTTCAGTCTCGCGCATTTAAAATAATCCCGCAACGCCCCTGAGCTTCAACGTGTCAAGGTCCGACCTTGACGGAGTAATTTTGTGCTCTAAATAAAACCAAGGACGTGAAGGCATCCGAGCGCGGCGCCGAGTGAAAAAAGTCCTACAAGCAGTGCAACATACGCGCGCCCCGTATGGATAAGACGCCGCGCAAGAACTGCGATTAAAATCCCTTCCACCCCCACGCCAACCGCACCAATAATACTCAAAATTAAAACAAAATCATTGATACCAACGAGATAGAGGATGAGAGGGACGACTGCCGTAGCAAACCAAGCAACAATTTTTGTTTCGAATAAATCATACTGAAACGTGTACCGAAGCTCGAGGCCTAGCGCAAAATACGATGTGGTTATTGCGAGAAGCCCGATCAGCACCCCTACCGCAAAAAGTGGCCATGGGGCAAATTCTTTGAGCGACGAAAGCGCATGCTCCGCAACATTCCCGCCAGCAACGCCGATAACACTCATGATAAAAAAGAGGTAGACAAGTGCCGCAATAACCGAGCTCAACACCACAACGCGCCGGAAAGCGCGTTTGTCGCGATGGCGAAAAATATCGACGATTTCGGGAATGGCAGACGCGCCGGAAAATGCAAAAAGAAAAATACCATACGGCAGGAGCCAGTCCCCACCGGACGAGAAAAGTGGGATCCCTTCGAACTGAAATGACGGCACAAGAAAAAGAAAAAGCAAAGCGACGAAAAGAACGAGCGGGATTGTGAGAACGAGGTTCAGCGTGCCGAGACGCCGCATGTCGAGCAACAGAAATGGCGCGAGAACAATAAAATAGAGAGTGCCGAAAAAATTTGTGGAGGCAGACGGGATGAGTTGGGCAAGAAAAATGCCCGCAAGGACGCCATACGCAAGAAGATACCCATAATAACTGAAAAGGCGCGACACAAAAGCGAGAATATACCACCCTCCGCCCATATATTCCCGCACATACCCAGGCAACCGGTGGCGCTCGTGATTATGATAAAGAACATCCCCATACAGAAGATGCACCGACGTGACGAGAAACGCGGCAAAGAAAAAAGCGATAATTGACGGAACAAGCCCCCCACGGAGAACCGCATAGGGAAGGGCAAACATGCCAGCCCCGATGATCATCCCGACAAGGAGACCTGTCCCCTTCGCGTCGGCCTGCCTCATACGCCCTATGCCTTTACTCCCTTGTATTGTTCGATAATCGCGAGAAGTTTTTCGAGAAGTTTCTTGGGGTCACTTTCAAAAACAATGTTCGGATTATCCTGCGCACGATTCGAAATTTTAACAATCTCCTGTATCTGATCGGTCGTCCCGCCGGTGCCCGTAAGCACGCCTATCGGTTTCCCATCTTCAAACGCAACCGTAAATTCGTTGAGCGTGCCGATACGGCCGCACCCGACAATTACAGCATCGGACGAGCGCGTAAGAAGAAGGTTGCGCCCTGAATAGCCAAAACCGGTATAGACAATCATGTCCATGTAATCAACGGGGAGATTAAATGTTTTGACATGCTCCTGCTCTGAGTTGGCGGGTGAAATACCAATCGTAAAACCATTTGCTTCTTTTGCGCCGATCGCCGCCCAATAAGGAAAGCCTGTTGTCGCGCCGTTCACTAAAATTGCGCCTCTACGCGCGATCTCGCTCCCGAGCACTTTCGCCTTCTCAAGCGCGTCAGCCGAACAGTGTCCTGTCTCTGCGGCACCAGAAACGCAAATTTTTATCTTGAGATGTGTATGGGGGTTTTCTTTCACAGATATATAATATCAAAACGTATGACTTTCTCCAAATTCGGGAGCGGAAGCGTCAACACCGAGATAGTCGCGGATGCGCTGAGAGAGAAAAAGGCTCGCCGCAGGCTCTCCCTGCACCACAAAAACTTTTTCCAGCGTATCTGCCTGGGTTTTTACAAATTCGAAGAGGCCGTTCATATCTGCGTGCGCCGAATAACCGCGGATTGAGCGTACTTCTGCGCTGACTGTAACACGGTCGCCAAAAATCGTTACTTCTTTCTCGCCGTCGATAATGCGCCGCCCGATGGACCCGGCCGCCTGATACCCGATAAAAAGAATCATATTGTTGCGATCGGGAAGATATCTCTTCGCGTGGTGTAAAATTCTTCCGCCATTCATCATCCCCGCGCCAGCGAGAATAACCTTGGGCCCCTTTACATTATTGATTGCCTTAGAGTCTTCCGTCGAAAGCGTCATGTGAAGGCCCGGGAAACGGAAAATATCATCCCCGTTGCGGATAATTGTTTGTGTTGCATTATTAAAATAACTTTCATAATGCTTATAAACTTCGGTTGCGCGTATCGAGAGCGGACTATCGATAAAAATGGGGATCCGCGGGATGCGTCCCTGCTCAATAAGATCATTGAATTCAAAGAGAAGCTCTTGTGTGCGCTCGAGTGCAAACGCGGGAATCATGAGCGTCCCCCCGCGCTTCACAATATCTTCGATCGCGCGCTCAAGTTTTGTTTTCCGTTCATCAAAATCTTCATGTGCTCGGTTTCCGTATGCCGACTCAATAATGAGTATTTGTACACCCGATACTTTCTCTGGCGGAGCAAGAAGAGGCATGGGCGCATTACCAAGATCTCCGGTAAAAAGAATTTTCTTCCCGTCAGCCATGATTTCAACCATTGAGGAGCCGAGAATATGTCCTGCCTGCCGAAATGTGATACGCGCGTCCCCGACCGCCATCTCTTCCCCATATGGCACTCCTTTCCAGATTTTCATCGCCTCTTCGAGATCAGCCATATTGTAAAGAAGGTCTCCGTTTCCTTCGTGTCTCGCCTCTTTCTCAAGAACACCGATGCTATCCTCAAGCATAAGGGCTCCGAAATCGCGAGTCGGCGGGGTTGAATAAATGGCTCCTCGAAATCCAAGGCGCACCAGTTTTGGCACCCGCCCCACGTGATCAATATGCGCATGAGTTACAAAAAGCGCGTTGATGGATTTCGGGTCATATGCAAAATCATTTCTGTTCTTGGCAGCACAAAAGCGCGGACATTGGAACATACCGCAATCAACAAGCATCCGCGCGCCGTTTGTTTCCAATAAATAATTTGCGCCAGTTACCTCGTGCGCTCCCCCGTAAAAAGTCAGCTTAGACATCTGTTTTATTATATCCGCTCTTGCTGATAATAAGAAGTGAAAAAAGAAACCCAGCAACAACATCGACCGTAAGATCAGTCAGCGTATCGAGAAGCCAGATAGGGTCGCGTATATTTGCTTCATTCACTCCGAAAAACGGAGTGTTCAGGAAAAACTCCAGAATTTCCCATGCGCCGCCACACAAGAAAACAAACAGAACAATCTGGGCTCGCGAGCGCGCGCCAAAAACGATTAGCGCAAAATGGGCAACCCACGCACCACCCGCCGCGTGCAAGACGTTATCAAGCCACCAAAAAGTATTGTAATACCCATTTTCAACCGCAACGCTGTGGGCAACTAAAATAGCCACGAGCGACGAAACAAGAATGAGATAACGCAACATAAGAGCAATTTAGAGTATGTCCGGAAACCCGCTTTTGATAATGAGGCGGTGGATTTTTAAGACGAGACGAGGGAGTGGACGACGAAACATATTATCAATACGTTGAGTCGGAACTCCGAGTCGCAGTCAAAAATCCACTGCCGCAGTCAGAATGGGGTTTTCAGACATGCTCTAGAACATCAAGTCCTCTTCTGACCGTTTGTAACTGTGAATATCGGCTGGCTTGAACCAATGATTAATCTCAAATGCCGATTCTTCCGGATTGCCAGACGCATGAATCAGATTGCGCACTGCCCGCTTCTGGACATTTGCGAGTACAGGAGAATCAACGGAAAAATCCCCGCGAATCGTACCCATTTCCGCAAACGCAGGAATCGTCGGCCCGACGATTTTTCGAACCATACGGATTGCGTGAAGCCCCTCTATCACTATCTTCACAATAGGCCCAGACACCATAAAATCGACGAGGCATGGGCGTACCATCTTGCCTATTTCATAAGGGTCCTCCGTCCCATAATCATCAGTGAGGGTTGAAGGAATTTTAAACTCTTCATAGCTGCGCGCTGTATTGCGTCCGAGACCGGTAATCCATTCTTTGTCTTTTGGATAATGATTGTCCATCTCTTCGCGAGACGGCCAGATCATCTGGAGAGCAATGATTTTGAGCCCGCGCTTTTCGAGACGTCCGAGAACTTCGCCGACAAGCCCGCGCTTCACGCCATCCGGTTTTATGAGGACGAGCGTCCTTTCTTCTTGAGGCTTTGCCATAATATAACAAATATATCATTCATCGCACATTTCTTCAATAGTTTCTGTAAGGTAGCGTGCGGAGGTGCCGGTATCGCCGGCGCGGTTGAAATACGCTTATGCGCTTTTTGCTATTGGTGGGGAATGCCATCCGGAACAGTGAGTATGCTCCCGTTGCTTGAAAAAAGAAGCCGCCCGTTCTCATCGGTCCGAAAAAGTTTTGCGCCAAGCACGCGAAGCCGATCAAGCGTCTCTGGGTGAGGATGGCCGTAACGGTTATTCGCGCCCGCTGAAACAACCGTAAACCGTGGAGACGCTTTTTCAAGAAAAAGATCTGTCGAGGAATATTTTGATCCATGATGCGCGACTTTTAAAACGTCGCTTGCGATATCGAGCCCTGATTGAGTAAGGCGAATTTCATCGGCGCGCTCGATATCCCCCGTGAACAAAAACGAACGCTCGCCATAGACCAACCGCGCAACAACCATTACTTCGTTTGCTTTTTTGGGCTCCGGATCGAAATCTTCCGGGAACGGCCCGAGAATATCGAGATATATTCCATCGCCAAGCTGAATCCTGTCCCCAACGCTTACGGTATCATGAGCAACGCGTTTTTCGGCAAGTACTTTCTCCCACTCACTAAAAACTTGCGTATTCGCCTTATAACCGTTCTCGATAACCCGCCCGACAGCAAAGTTTTTTACAACTTCGACAAGGCCGCCAAGGTGATCGAGGTCGGTTTGTGTTGCAATAATCAAATCAATCGACCGGTCATAAGCCGGCATAACACTCCCAAGCTCCGAGAGTACTCGCCTCCCCGCGCCGCCGTCAATCAAGACCTGATTGCCATGCGGAGTCTCTATAAAAATTGCATCTCCCTGCCCCACATTGAGAAATGAAACCGAGAGACTACTCCTGCTCTCGCGAAATACTGCATACCAGACGAATGAAGACGCAAGGAGCAAGAAAACGAGAATGATAATTTGCTTCTTAGAAAACATGGATATCTGCAAAAAACCGAATAATAAATAATTGATAACCCAAGATAAGATAGGCTGGCCACGCGATGACAATCGAAAGATAAGAGCTGATGTATCCCGCAACGCCTACCAAAAACCCTAAAAACATCGTAAGAGGTATGGTACCTAAAATAAGCGTATTGACAACTGGTGACCAAAGCGAGACTCCGCCAAAATAATAAAAAATAATTGGCAGCGTCGCCAGTTGAGCAGCAAGCGTCGTTGCAAGAGACTCGCGGATGCGGAATTTTTCCGGAACCAATGTGAGTTTTTTCTGAAAATATCCCGAAAATGCGATAAGGCCTGCGGTTGCCGCAACTGATAGCTGGAACCCGATGTCGAGCAACAAAATAGGCGGACTGAAAAATACCATGACGACTACCGCCGCCGAAAGCGCATTGCGCGCCCCATATTCATACCCATAGTGCCGCGCGAAAAAGACAAGCCCTCCCATGATCGCCGCGCGGACAACCGAGCTCGAAGCTCCTGTCGCAAGGACAAAGAATAAAATACCTCCGAGAGAAAACCAGAGCGAACGCGTCACAAACCCGATATACTCGATAATGACCGATACATTGTACCCCGAGAGCGCTATTAAATGCGATGTTCCGGTTTTCCTGAACGCTTCTTTGAGATCATACGGGATTGTCGAGCGCGCGCCGATGACAACGCCTGCGAGATACGAAGCGTGCGGCTCGGGGAGCGCGCGAAGGATATTCCCGCCAAATGATTCCCCTGCAGATTCAAGCGGACGGCGAACCTGATCCAAAAACCTGAATGCAATAGGACCGTTTACTCCGCGGACAACACCCAAAAGCAACAGGAAAAGACATACCGCAAAAAAACGCATATTTCTGAAGTGAACCGAAAATGCTATGAGCACCGCGAGAAAAACCGATACATACGCGATAAGAACGCCTGATACTGAAAATGCGAGTGCGCACCCAACGCCGAGGAGAAAAGCAGCCGACCCCCATAAAAAAATATCACGCTCATGCATGATAGTATTCGTAGCGGATTTCACAATCTAGCGCCATACGTGATACAATATCTACCAACAAGGTCGTCTCATTCGCCAATATATACATATGCTTGATAATCATATCTATAACCTCGTGCTCCAGCTGACCGAAGAACATAAAAGTCTCTGGCGCATTAAAAACCAATATATGCAGGATGCGGGAGACTGCGCAGAGTGCAAGACATTCTGGAATGGCATTGCAAAAGACAAGGAAAATACGGTGGAAGAGCTTTCGGGGCTAATCAAAAAACATCTTTAGGAAAAGCGTAGGGCACACGCAACACCCGGTGTTGCGTGTTTTTTCTGAAACATCCCGGGCACGGTAAACCCCGTTACAAGGTTATCTTGGGGTTTGCATGCACGCCATAATTCATCCCAGTGGCCTTCTTGTAATGGGGTAAAAAAATCTCCAGAACGCCCACGCCCCAATGACAGCCGCCGCAAGATCGCCAACACTGTCCTCGAGCCACAACACCTTGCTTTTGCCAAAAAAATACGCTACCTGCGGGTCGAGGAGAAGCTCAAGCGCTTCCCAAAAAACTGACACTGCGATAATGACCGAAAACGCGACGGCGAACCGCGTTTGCCCAAAAAGTATATTCACAATTACTACGATAAAAGCTCCTCCGAGCGCGTGGACCAGCTTATCTATCTGATACTGTGTAATAAAACGGATTGTCGCTTGAGAAGCAAAAAAATTCACATAAACTTCCCACGATATCATCACAAAAAAAGCAAACACGATGAAGGCAATTTCTGTTTTCTTCGAAATCATAGCAATGTTTTCTGCTCTCCATCGAGCGCTTCGTTGACCATACGGTCAGCCTCGCGGTTTTTCTCGCGCGGGACATGATGAAATGAGACTGCCCCGAAATCCATTTTCAAGTTCCACATTTCTATAAAAAGAGGGAAGAGCCTCTCTTCCTCTATTTTGTATTCGCCTGCGAGTTGCCGGCAGACCAGTTCGGAATCCATCCTCATCTCAACGGTCATATTTTTTGTCTTTTCTTTCCCAAAAAGCTGTTTGAGCTTTTTTAACGCAAAAATAACGGCGGAATACTCGGCTTCGTTATTTGTTTTCGTGCCGAGCGCCTCGCCGTAGGATTTGAGAGTTTCGCCCTTCTCGTTTTTGATTACAACGCCGAGCGCCGCCGGCCCGGGATTGCCGCGCGACCCCCCATCAGTGTAAACGATGACCTTGCTGCTTTTCGGAGCCATAATGTCTATCGCGAATAGCCGATTTGCCTTAACCAGTAACTGTTTTCCCACTCCCAGAGAGTTTTGGCGGCATTAAACGCCTTCATATCGTTGTAGTAATACGGAAACTCGCGGAGCTCAACTTCTCCCTCCATATCAGCCCAGTCGTGCTCGCCGTCAGGACACGGAATAAGACCGCTATACTTTCCCTTACCGTTGCTCTTTTTGCGCGATAGGCGCACTTTTACCCAGCCGCCTTTCTCGCGGAGCTTCGCACTGCACGCGCGGCACACCTGATACTGATCAATACGCAAAATCCAGCGCGTTTCTATATTGTGCGGGAGACTCATTGCCTCTTTTACCGAATTTTCCTGGAGCGCCTGCACGTATGCGGCGGTCTGCAGATTATATTCAGGATACATTCCCGTTGAAGTTTTGATATCAAGTACGCCAAATTTGCCGTCAATCGAAGCAAGCGCGTCCACCGTGCCCGCATAGCGGTGGAACTCACTCCACACCTGACGCTCAATAAATTCCGGATGAAAATGAATCGGCCGCTCTTTGTTGAACTCAAGAAATGCTTCGGTGGCGGCGCGGATTTTCTCGGGTATCGCTATTTTCTCGCCAACAGCAAGCTTCTGGACTGTTTCGTGAACCAGCGAGCCATGTGCCGCCGATTTTGTTTTTACCTCTTCGGCAGATTCAAAACTCCCCACCTCGCGAAAAAAACTCTCAAGCCCCGGCTTTGACTTGATCTCAAGTATCCGCGTCACACGCGGATACCAGTTGTCGCGAACAACATACCCGTTCTGCTCTTTAAAATCATTCCCGTCAAGATAGCGCATAATACAGCGACTAGAATGTCGGGAGTATGAAGTTAAAGGATGCAAGTATTGCCTTAATATCAGCCCAACCTTCAGGACTGCTTGCTATAGCATGAAATCCGTGGAGCGCGCCCCATGAAGTAGGAATCTTTTTAAATGTATTTATTGTAACCATTCGATAAAATCCATCCGCCCGTTTTAAGGTATTTACAAAAATCCATTCGTTGCCAATGTTTATTTTTTCTGTATCCCATCCATCATCAAGACCAAAAGGGAATCCATCTCTAGGAACAAAGGTTATACTTGCATCTAAGCCACTCCACTTTACATATTGCTGTTGATTATAATCATCATCAACACCTTCGTTCACTAACCACATCAGAGGAATTTTAATTTCAAACCCATACTGCTCATTCCGATATGTCTTCCATGTGGACGTAACTGGATGAAAAGTCGATAAGATTGCCTTATAAATATTAGGATCAATATGTCGTGGAGTAAAACATATGATATATTTTGCTGATACTCCACAGCCAGTTTCATAAATTAAACCAGCTACATTATCTGCTGATGACCTAGGAACAGCATTAAACTTAAAATCTGGGTTCACAAAAGTTATTGCTGGGCCCTCTCGTTCGAATGAAACATTTGCTGGGTATTTTATTTCAAACCAGAATTCCTCATCCCGATACGTTTTCCAGTCTGTGGTATCAATTCCTGTCGAGGCTACTTTTCTATGCGGCTCTGGCACTAACTGGCTCGCAAGTTCTTGGTCGAGCGAATAGAGAGTTACTTGCCACCACACAAGTATCCCCGCGACTAAACACGCGACGATTGTCCAGACAAACCAGCGGTTAGGATAGATTATATGGAACATAAGCTATTTCTTTTTACGATACAAGGAATGGTCGCCGAGATTGATCATAACAACCGAATTTTTATCAAAAAGAAAAATGATGCGTAATTGATAGGTAATGCTAAAGCTCCAATAATCCGTGCCGCCTAATTTATGAGTACGTAAACTTGGATGGAATGGATCTTTTTTAAATACTATCTCCTTGGCACGAAAAGCATCCTGGATATCGCGCGGCAACTTCTGAAATGACCGAAGGAACTGCGGCGCGTAGAAAACATTCATCAACTCCTTTTTCTTCCCTTAAATTGTGCAAGCGCACCATCAACAGACTCGGCACGAATTGTTTTGCCTTGCGCGTGCTCTCGCAGGGCACGCCGCGCAAGCGTTTTTACAAAAGCCATATCGTAAGGGTACGAATGCTCAAAACGTGTAACCTGTTGGGCAATCTTAAGATACGCCGCCGCATGCTGTTTAAGTTTCCTGTATTCATTTTTAGGGATAGTAACTGTCTCCATGAGACTAAAATAGCAAATCAGACTAAAACTCGCAAATGTTTCAAATGCCTTATCAAAACGCGAACATTAATACCGCCTTTTTGTATTTTTGTAAAATCAATAACTAGCTTCCAATATTTCATAATGCTTATTTGGCAATCGGCTCAAAAAACTTGAGTGATGCAATGATATTTTCTGCTAAATGAGTTCTATTCTATTCAGAATCTGTATTTATGAGATTAATCTGTACCTTAGCATTGTATTTCTCGTTAAGCATTATCTTCTTATCTCCAATGATTTTATAAAAATGAGCATGAATCCAGTTACCCCCAGTGGCAGTGTGAGGACTACCCATACCTCTTTCCTTAGCTACGTGCAGGATTGATAACACGCTGAGCTCACTTTCCCCTGCATTGATTTCTCCAAGATCAAATCTGTAATTTGGCAAACCACTCTCATAATTTTCTGTTACATAAACCAAAGCTCCGTATGATTCCGGAATTATACTGCTTAGCTTAACCGATAACGCTTTGTCATCGCGAACTGTAGCTTCTGTTGTCGGGAAAATCATTGTCGGTAAACTGCCTAAAAAAGGGATGTCGCATTTCAAGTCTTTAGCCATAGTATCACCAATCAGCTTAAAAGAACCGAGTATTTTTTCTACCTCTTCTTGCATTACTTTTACTTTTGTGATTTCTTCTTCTGTTTCGTCAAAACAGTCAAGATATGGTTGCAAAAATCGAGATATTTTAATCACATACCCCTTGTTTGTAAAAATAATATTTGTCGCAGCACCACCGCCGGCTTCCCCAAATGATGAAAACAATGCTGGTATGTGACCCTGTCCTAATTTTGTATTAGTACACCAAGGCACAAAGTGAGGTCTACACTCAAAATCAGCAAGGAACATTCCGATCTCTGGATAATATTTACCATTGTCTCCACAGTAACCGTGTGTTGATGCATACTCCGGATTCTGTACACTAAATGTTGGATACGGGTCTTTTTCGGTATCTACTGTCACCAAATCAAATGAAGATAAAAAGTTTTCACGAGATTTCTCTTTTACTACGCGCACAGTGGGCGGATACTTAAACTCAAACCCATACTTCTCATTCCGATACGTTTTCCAATTTGAAGCATCGATCGCGTTGCCTGGTTCGATGAATTTAAAAGTAGAAAGGATTGGATCTATAACTCCCTGAATAGCAATTTTTTTATCATTAAAATTGCTGCCTTTACTTTCAAAATAATCTAAACTTAATTGTAAAGCGTCTTGCCCTAACTGTATTAGTACAACTTCACTAGTGCCAGCGCCCTCTTGATAAAAATATTTGTAGCCTAAACGGCCTCCGATACTTATCTTTTCCATTACAGCAGAGGTTTTTGGATTTATCTCATAATTTTTATTAATATTTATTGCAAAAAATGATTGGATGCCGCTTAGCCTCCCCTCTGTCTTTTTTAGAATTAGCAAACCTGAAGAGTGATCAGAAGCTTCCCAATCACTTGGATACTTCACCTCAAATCCATACTCCTCATTCCGATACGTTTCCCATGTTGAGGTATCGATTGGCTCAATAATTTTCAGCGTCTGTAATATCGGGTCAAAAAGAGAAATCTCGCTTGGCATTATAACCTCTTTGGCATTAATAGGAGCAAGTTGTACTTCAAACTTCGGATATAAACTACTGGGAATTTTATCAAAAACAACGGCGTCAATACCCAAAACATTAAAAAACACGCGCCTCCTAGCCGTCATGTGGCCTAAATTAATGGCTTTTTCTTCTTTTGCATCCAAAGAACTATAATCGATGCCACAGCTCAATGGACAAATAAACAGTCTTAAAAAAATTGGATGAGTAATAAGAAAACTTTTACCTGTTTTTACATCATCGCTTAATAAAGATTCTTCAAAAGCAAAATTTGAAGGATATTGTATTTCAAATCCATACTTTTCACTCCTGTACGTTTTCCAGCCCGTGGTATCGATCTGACCAAGGCGTTTTTTCTTGAGCTCGAAAATCTGCTGCTCAATCTCCGGGTTTGCAGACATCGCGCGATATCGGATCGCCTGCATCATGAAATACCAATAAAGCACTGCCGCAATTACAACAGCCATGACAATCGTCCATACAAACCAGCGGTTGGGATAGATAACACGAAACATATTTCGATGATACCATCAAACACTAAAGCATAACATTCCTCCTGTTAACAAAATATTATATTGACAAGCTACACTACTACGATATATCGTAGTTTATACGAGCCCGCCTAGCCTGCTATTCCTCCAGTATCACACTGCATGGTAATACGGTGTGGACTCGATACCGATTATGGCACATATATCTCGAAAATCGCTTAAACGAAAAACGCTCGACCGCATTTCTCAAGAATTGATTGAGATTATTGCACATACGCGATCACGAAAAGAAACCAAAGCGCTGTTAGAAGAATTTTTAACTCCAACAGAACGGATAATGCTCGGAAAGCGGCTTGCCGTTATATATATGATTATCAAAGGGTATCCATTTTCTCTAATAGAGACAACCCTTAAAGTAAGCCCATCTACGGTTGCTCTGGCATGGAAAGCGTCAAAACGTGGAGCATTCCCACTTATGAGCCGAAAAATTGCAAGCGAGAAAACGAAGAAAGAATTCTGGGAGTCTTTAGAATCCATTCTCCGCGCGGGCATGCCACCAATGGGCAAAAGGCGCTGGCGAATGCTAAAAAAATTACACCAATAGCGGTCTTGTTAAAAAATATTGCTTCGACGGGGCTATTATTCATTCTCTTACTACGATATATCGTAGTAAGAGACAATCGGCGATGCCTTGTAATACCTGAATAATAACCGAGGGTGTTTGATAAGAATTGATTTTAATATCTTCTGGCGCAACTTAGGCGCAAGCTCGCATCCGAAGCTCCCACGCCGACTGGCAGACAACAGAGAAAGAAACAAAATAAAAATATTCCAACTGCGAATACAACAGACTTAAGCCTGTGATTGTTTATTTGTTCGAATATTGCAATGCCTCCCCAAACTACGATATATCGTAATAAGAGAAAAATAGATAATTTTGGGTTGATAAAAACTAGAGCGTGTTTAAAAACCAGCTTTTGGGTACGAGGTAGTGGATTTTTAAGACGCGGCGATCGAGTGGACGACGAAACATATCGGGAATATGTTGAGCAGGTCGCAGTCAAAAATCCACTGCCGCAGCGAGGATGGGGTTTTTGGACATGCTTTAGCTTTTGCTCTCTGAAAAATGAGGAACCCGACCCTTACAGATAGGGAATCCACGCTATGCTAGGCCACCACGAAAACTACGATATATCGTAGTAAACCATACTGCGGGGTTTTTATTTTTGGCCGTCATTCTGAGATTTTATTCCTTATAACGTTTTTGCGCTTTAAGGAGTGAGTCGATACCCGGAAGAGAACCATCGGCAAGAAAGTCGAGCATAGCGCCGCCGCCGGTAGAGACATGATAGAACTTCCGATGGAGCCGCATCTCGTCAAGCACGGCGAGCGTATCGCCTCCGCCAATAATTATTTTCGTCTTGAGACGCGCGAGCCCCCGAAGCAATTCTCTAGTCCCACCAACATACCCGCCATCGGTGTAGCCCAGTGGACCGTTCCAGACAACAAGGCGCGCAAGACGCGCAACGCCAACAAGTTTTTGTACTGTTTCGGGACCGATATCATGGATCATGTCTTCGGGCGCGAGCTTAAAAACGCTTTTGACACCCGCCTCTCCTTTCTTTATGCGAACATCGAATGGCAAAACAATCTTTTTCGATTTCAGAAAATGTTTTCGTATATCTTCTACCGCATCGCGCTCAATAAGCGACTTTCCGATATCAACGCTATACGTAACAAGAAACGTGTTTGCAAGAATCCCTCCCAGGAAAATCGCGTCAGCCGTAGGGATAAAATTTTTGAGAAGCGCGAATTTTGTATCAAATTTTGCGCCGCCTACAATGAGAAGAAACGGGTGCGGCGGGCGGAGCGCTTCCGAAAGCCGCTCGACTTCGCGCCGCAAGAGCGGCCCCGCATACGAAGGCAAAAAACGAGGCACGCCAACAACAGAAGCGTGAGCGCGATGAGAAACGCTGAAAGCCTCGTTTATATATATATCAGCAAATGATGCGAGCTTTCTTGAAAATACGGGGTCATTTTTTTCTTCCCCCTTCTGGAAACGAATATTTTCGAGAAGAATCATCCGCGCGCCTTTCCAAAACGCTTTGTCAATTGCATTCTTCGAGTATTTTTTTACCAGAACAAGTTTTTTGCCGAGTGCGCGTTCGAATTGACGCACTACCATTCCGAAC
>Ga0209541_10003573_pt1 | contig 28483 bp, 20 predicted proteins | sample RifCSPlowO2_01_FD_184027 | JGI IMG/M metagenome (GOLD analysis project Ga0209541, IMG submission 184027) | Groundwater microbial communities from Rifle, Colorado - Rifle CSP2_plank lowO2_0.1 (SPAdes) (version 2) | ecosystem: Environmental > Aquatic > Deep subsurface > Groundwater | place... | reverse complement strand
AAAAACTAGCCATCCGCTATTTTCATTCTCGACCGAGACCTTGAGAAATCCATTTTTGTATGTATTGATTGTGACACTACTTTTTCCAGCAAGACCTGACGCGGACATTTCTTGGCAAGTGCATTCAATAAAAGTCTTGGTTTGAAAATCCCTCGTTTGGGCTACTTCGAGAAGCAGATCCCTTTCACTCCCCTGCCAGAAAACTGGGTGCTGAGTAAAATACACCCGCGGAAACACACTAGAATTTTCATAAAGATGAACTGGAATCGAAAGCGAATTTTTAGAAAGTACGACTTCTTTCAACTCGGGAGTTTTAATTGGATAGACGGAAAGAATATATTTTACGTTCATCATTGAAAGAAGCGGCAAATGCGAAATGAAATCTTTTGTTTTTTCCTCAACAGTTGCTGGCCGCGTTACATCAATGTTGATCCGTTGGTCGAGTCGCCCTCCTCGCTGGACTGCTTCCGGTACAAAAACTGCCGTCGTATGCGGCGCGATGACCGTATCGAGGAGTTGATTCATCCGGAGAGTACGTAATGGCTCGAATCCGAACATCGTTTCGAGATCAAAAAATTCCCCGATTTGATTAGTCAGGAGCTCCCAATGATAGACTGCCACTTCTGCAGCTGTTAGGTTTTTCTTCGATTGTACTTCACGAAAAAGCGCCTCACCTGTCAAAAATGACGCAATGCGAAACTGTTTGGGATCGTCACCTTGTATCTCAATTGCTGAAACGACCGCTGGCTTTATTGAAAGTATCCTCTGGGAAGCCGTGACTGCTCTCTCGTCCATATAAGAGACATAAAATAGATTCATGAGCGAAAGACAAAGTACTGCGCCCGAGAACCATCTGGTTCGTTTTTTTGCCAGTAAAAGAAGCCCAGCAGGTGCAACAATAAGAACGGCCGCAATCCAAAATGTAACATGCGTTGGTGCAAAATCTTGTAAGATGCCTTCAATCATAGTTCGAAAAACTTCTCTATAATGTTCATACGGGAAAGAAAGCGATCGTCCTGAAAGAAGTCGAACAAGAAGACGATCCCTCAGCAATTCATGGTTGAGAAGAAGCGCCATACCGACTCCCAGAGTAATAAAGCCGAGCACAAAAAGCCCAAGAACTCCAAAAGTTATTTTTTGAAATAGGCGCACCGATCCTCTCATGTAAAAGGCAAGGTCAGATTCTTTGATGCGTTCATATCCGAAAGCCGCAAGCCAAGCTAACGAAAAAGAACCCGTCACTAACCAACGAGTTGGATTTGAGATTTGCGAAAAAATCGGCAAATTGGCACTAAACCAAGAAATACCGGGAATATTAAGCGCCAAGGTCGCTATAATGAGCCAGCTTGTCGAAAAAAAGATTACCGCGCGTGACCGAAAGAAAAAAAGTCCTGCAAATGCAAAAATAATAGCAAACGTCCCCACATATAACCCGGGAATCCCCGACACATACGGAGGCAAATGGAATGAGCTAGGAAGCAACATTGACACAAATTGGGGTAGCAACGAAATCCCATCTGCATTATCTTGAACATAGTGTGAAGTCCGGATTGTAAGGGGTATAAATTTTAATGTTGGGAAAAGTTGCTGAGACCCCCAAAGACCCCCAATGATAACAATGGCTATAAAAAAATACACTGCCTGGAATCTTTTAAATATAGACCCTTCGTTCTGCCAGGCAATGAATAAAAGATATACCCCCGAAAACGTCAGTGCGTACAGAACAAACTGAGGGTATCCTGCAAGAAAACCTGCGCCCAAGCTAATTCCACCGCAAATTGCCCAAATGCAACGCCAAAACCAGGATTTTGTCTTAGCAAGTAAAGTAATAAAAAGAAAGAGCAATGGGAGAACCATAAAGCCATTCGCATAGGAAATGACGGTGGTCAAACCAGAAACCGTAAAGCCTGTCATATATGTGAATGCAAGAAGAATCGAGCCAATCCGAGAAAAGTCCCATACTCGTCCAAATGCATAGGACGCAAGTAGCCCAATAAAAGCTGCAAAAGTCATAGAGACAAAATACGCCGCAAAAAATGGCAATACCCGTGCTAGCAAATAATGAAGCGGGTAGAAGTCCCCAGAAAACCCCGTTAAATAGGTTGGAAATCCGCCGTAGTAGTGCGGATCCCAGAGAAAGTTCTGATGATGTCGGACCGCATCAGTATAGAAAAAGAATGAGGGATAATAAACACCCAGATGCTCCTCGTCAACCACCATCTGATGACCGAAGATATATGGACTAAAAATTACCAACACCGCAATAAGGAGCAGCAACACAGCAGGACCTTCAAGCAAAAAAAACTTTTTCATTTGGCGATACCAATTTCGTTGATAATTTCTTTCGCGCGAACATTCCAGGTATATCTTTGGACCGTTGTATAAGCCCTTGCGGATTTTTTTGCGGCGTCAGATGGGTTACCAAGTACATCTTCAACTGCGCGCGTTAAGTCGGCCACATTATCAGGCTCAAAAAAATAGACTAGTTTTTCATTGACAACTTCTCGAACCGAAGGCAAATCTGATGCCACAATTGGCGTCCCCGAAGCCATGTACTCAAAAAGTTTCATGGGGGAGGTGTAGTACTTTGAGATGTCTTCGCGGGCAGTATTCGGAAGAACCAAGACATCAGCCGCGCGAAGCCACAGCGGTATTTCCGCGTGCGGTCGCTGACCCACTAGGTGCAAACTAGAAATATCAGCATATTTTTTGCGAAAATCAGCGCTGTCTTTTTCGCCGCCGCCAACACAATACACAGCCACTCCTTCCGAGAAAACCCGCGCCGCCTCGACAAGAGTATTAACGCCCTTCCAGCCAAAAAGCGACCCGGTATAGACAATCACTTTCCCGGCAGACGGCAGTCCGAGTTTTTGGCGCGCATCTTCCTTTGAGAGAGGGATCGAGAATTGGGCGAGATCAACTCCATTGGGAACCGCCAGAATCCGCTCCGGCGGGAATGAAAAGCGCTCTTTGATCTTCGGCGCTTTCCACTGATTATTGGCAACGACAAAATCTAGACGGCGGAACAAGTACCGGAACAGAACGCTCTTCCCCGGAAAATCGTGGATCTCATAGACGGTACGGCCTGAAAGATAGGTTAAAAGAAAAAGCGCGAACTCTTCATGCGAGTAGTAAATTGCTTGCGGGATACGGCGGATCAGGGCATAGACGAAGACAGACACAGCGAATGATAGGGCAAGGGGGAAATAAAAAAATGGAAGCGGCGAGAGATCAACCACGGGCAGATAGACCAGGCGGAAGTTCCGCTTGATGCCGTAATAATCAAAAGGGTCGTGCCTGATGGGATTTCTGCGCCGCGGCACCCACAGTTCTACTAGAAGACCTTCTTCGGCAAACGCCTCACATGCTTTCATGCTAAATAGAGAACCGGCTTTTTCTGAAGGATAGCGAAGCGGAGAAATATAAATCAGTTTCATATAATGCGCCGCAACAGCCTGAAGAATAACACGAAGTTATATCGCTGGTACAAAAGCTCGTAGGAGAGAGGCAGGGCACGCCCCCCGCAAAAAAGGCGCTTCGGCAAACGGAGAGCATAGAGAATAATGGGTTTTGCCGCATGTGCGACTTTGCGCACGGCTTCAGCCCGAGACATTTCTCCCCAGCGTTTCTCCTCAAGTTCGAGATAACGCCGCCACTTTGCCCACAATTCGCGAGGCGCAGCAAGCGGCACCAGCATGAAATTTTTCAGCGTCCCTGACGCGACGCCAGGACGCGGCATTATGCGCTCATGGATCGGTTTTGCAAAGCCCTCAACATAATCGCGATGGAAAAATCGCGGCTGGGCATTGGGGTATGTCGCAGAGCACTCCATTACCTCGCCCGCAATCATGTATTTTCTGGGCACATTCCAGATGCGAAAGGCGGGATACGGACTTACGACAATTTCGCCAATTTCATGTACAATCTCCGGCGTCAGCATTTCATCCGAATCAACAAAAAGAAACCACGCATGTCTGGCTACCGCCAGCCCGCGGTTCCGCACCGCGGAAAAATCGGAGATTGGCCGCGGCCCGAGAGCTCCAGGAAATTGCGGCAGGATACGAGCGCCGTAAGAGCGAAGAATTTCAATGGTGCCGTCAGCACTCCCGCCATCGAGTGCCAGAATTTCGTCAAAATCGCGAACGCTTTCCAAGGTCTTCGCGATTGTCGATTGATTGTTAAAAGTTAGCACCTCGACTGTTATCGGTATTTTACTCATGTTTGGTCAGCAAGAAATAATAGTGCGCCGGGTCCTGGGAATATATGCCGGATTTAACGATGTGAAAACCGGCACGCAAAATCTCACGACGGATGCGCCGCACCGAATATCCCCTCTTACCTAGTTCCCAATAGTGCTCACCATTGAAAACGTGCCGACTCCAAAAAAAAGGCAGCTTGAAAAATAGCTGGAGATGCGGCAAGAGCGGCAATTCACATACATCGAGAAAAACGGCTCCAGCGTGAGGCAGGGTTACATAAGCATAACGCGCAGTTACGCGATGGATCTCGGAAAGCGCTCTGCTAAAATCCTCAAATGGTAAATGCTCAAGAACTTCCGCCACAAGCAAGAAGTCAAAAGATGCAGCGGGAAACGGCATTTTAGTGACAGATCCAACCACGGTCGGCCGCAATGCCGGGTCGATATCGAGTGTTGTCACCGAAAAACCTAAATTCCCGAGGGCATCGCACACAATGCCATTGCCAATACCGACCTCGAGCACCCGCTCCGGCTGGCAATATAATATTTCCCGCACTTGATTCCCATAACTCACCCATCGATCAGTCCCTAAATAACCCACTTTCTTGTAGTGGTCCGGCAAAACTTGAGGACGGTGTGTTTCGTTCATAGCTCTTTCATACTTCCGATAATCCTACTAACTAGGCGAGAAAGGTCAAAACGCTCTTCAATAATCTTCCGGAGACGCGGATCTCTGCCTGTATTCCAATGTAACTTGATAGCACGGCAAAAATCCTCTGCAGTCCCAGCCGTAAGAACATACTCTTTGGGCAATATCGTCGGGAAGGCCTCGCTTGAACTAATAACCGGAAGCCCTGTTGACATCGCCTCAAGCACCGCTTTATCGATACTACCTGTCGTACTCGCATGCAGGAACAAAACAGCTAACTGATAATGCCCGAGCATTTCGCGATGGGGCAGGCCTCCTGTAAACACTACATGTTCTCCAATGCCGTGGTGTGCAATTATGCCAAGAAGCTCACGTAGATACACCCTGTCGTCTGCCGTAATAGGCTCTCCGGAAACTACAAACTTCCAGTTAGTAGGAAGGTCCAAAGAGGCCATAGCAACTCCTTCTAACAACAAATTTAAATTCTTTGAGCGTGATATCCTGCCGGCGGTAAAGAGGATACACCCTTGAGGTTCCGTTCGCGGTTCGGTAAAAAGCGCCGTATCTATGCCGTGCCCAAGCAGTAAGAGCTTATTTGATTTAAGACGGAAGCTTTCGGGAGAAGCACTGATAATACGACGTACCATTTTCTCAGCGATGCGCAATTTCCAATCTACTTGCTTATGCACATACCAAAGGACAACGGGCTTCCTATAGAAAAACGTGAACGGCCAAGCGATAATGACATACGCTGGCGCCATATGAACAAAGACGCAGTCTGAGCTTGGCACAAGATGCAAAAGAAGTTTTAGCATTCGCCATAGCTTGATAATTCTGTTGTCCGACTCTCGTTGCTTGACACCAAAAACACCCACATTCGCCGGCAGATGATGCTTCCCAACGCGCTGGGCGATAACATCAACGAATTCAAGAGCATGCGAGAAACGTAAAATCCACTCATGGAAAAACCCCAGATTTGTGTCTCCAAGATCCACCGCTTGAGTAATAATCAAAAGACGCATACTGATCCGTAGAAACTATTAGCGCGCCAGAACTAAATACATGCCAGCAATGATCAAGGCAACTCCAAGCATCTGGAAATACGAAACCGGCTCGTACAAGAAAACTCTGGCAAAAAGAAAGACCAGGATCACGTTCAGGGAAAGGGACAGCGGATAGACGAACGAAAGGGAGTTACGAGAAAGCAAGAACATCCAAGCCAGAAACCCTGCGCCGTAGAGAGCGAGTCCTAAAAGCATCTGCGGACTCTGAAGAATCTTTATGACCAAAGAAAAAGCTGTCGCCGGAACCGTGGTAAGAACGCCTAATCCTGCGACCCAATATTTAAAAATTAGTTGGCTGGTGACCGCAGCCAGAACAGCAAACCCTAATAATGCGATTGACGTCAGAGTCATAAGTCAAAATGGGTTATCGGATACGCGTTACTCGTTATCATACCAGATATATGTCATAAAACGGACTCCGGCGAACGGTGGAGACATGAACGCAAAGCTATGCCGTAACGGTCGAGGTAATCCGAATATGCCGGTCTCATAAGTTGTGAACTCTCTCCCAACCTCGTCAGTAATTGTGAGTCGCGCGATAGCCGAAAAAGCGCCGAGCCAATCTGCTCCGTATCCCCCACCGGTACAATCAGCCCATTTACATTATGAAGCGCTACCTCCCCCGCTAACCCAACGTCTGTCATCACAACTGGAACACCAGCCTGCAACGCATCCCACGCGGCAAGCCCCCACCCTTCATAGAGCGCTGTCGAGAGAAGCACGTCTGCCGCAGCGTAGTAAGGGGCGACGTCTTGCTGCCACCCGGAAAATGTCACACTCTTCTCAACCCCCAGCTTCTCAACCAGCACGCCTAATTTATTTCGCTGACCGCCGTCCCCGACGATAGTCAAATGCCCCTTCCCGCCGCGCTGGATCAAGTCGGAAAATCCAATAATACTGTCCCCGACGCCCTTCTCCCGCTCCAGCCGCGAGACAACCAGAACTCGCAAATTTTCCTTATCACGCGCTATGGGAGAAATATCCAGCGGAGAGCTCCACACCGGCAGTACCGTGATTTTTCCGGAATCAATGCCCCTCGAGACAAACGAGCGGCAGATGCGCTGGCTCACCGCCCGAATACAATCCGCGCGCGGAAGCAGAAACTTCGCCAACCAAACACGAAACAGATTTTCCCATCGCTCTCTCCAAAAGTAGGGCGAGAAAATATCTGTATGAACCTGCAATTGCAATCGCGCTTGCGGGAAGCGGCACCGCAAGAGCCAGGCGACCACTCCCGATTCAAATGGATCCTGGGCGGAAATGACAACTGGCTCTCCCGCAAGTATGCCCGCCAAAACTTTTTTCCCAAGACGCATAGCATGCATCGGAGCGAGCCATCGGCTACGCGAATTTGTCGGGAAGACGACAACATTATTCTCCAAGGTCTGCGTCTTAAATCCCGGCCGAGTGAAGGCAATGATATAAGAACGATCTGCGAGAGTCCCATAAGCCGCAATGCGCGCGCGGGACTTCGGGTTCAAAAAATCGCGAAAATCGCGATGACCCGATCCAATAGTCAGCACAGTCATAATTTTAGCAAAACTCCCTAATTAACTGCTGATAGCGATCGGCCGCTTCATCAAATGACGGCGAGGGCTGAATGTTTGTTATAGCCGCTTTCAGCGCACGATAGGAATCCTTATACTCCAGCAACCCCAGGGCCTGGCGGAGTGAGTCATTGCTCAAGGGATCAATGCGTAGGACCCCCTGGCTGGCGTCAAAAGTATAGCCAGAATGAACTGTGAGAACCGCCGGAGTTCTCAAAGCCAACGCCTCAAGAACTAAATTCGGGCTCACGTCCGACAGCGAGGGAATAATCACTGCTCTGGCAGATTGAATCCGGCCGTCAAGGGCTGCACGCGGAAGCGGCGGCTCAATGACCGCATACTCTTCCATCCCATATGAGTGAATCAAGCCCCGTAATTCATGCTCCTCGGGCCCTTCGCCGATCAAAGCTAAAGTCCATTTCGCGCCTTCAGCCAGGCGGAATTCCCTAAAAACGAGCAGTAGACGGCGCAGATTTTTGAGAAAAATAAATCTCCCTGCATAGATGAGTTCTTCATCAGTGCCCGCTACTTTCTTGCGGCTTCTCTTCGCCTGATGCACTGACACTGCGTTGCCAACAACGCTAGTTTGCTCTTTTGCGAGTCCGTACGCATCCATAAAAATTCTTCTCTGCCATTCGGTTGAAAATAAAACGCGGACGGCTCTCTGCAAAACGAAGCGAGCGGCTACAAAAATAATCCGCTCTTTCAAATTCAGGGTGAATTTTTTCTGATAAAAATCCGGCAGGGACAGTTCAGCGCGGCGCGATTCAACATATGACTCCCACAAAAAATCGCCGCCGACACGCAGAATCACCGGGCGATGCAGGATCCAAGCGGCGAGCGCCACCGGCAAACCCATGCTGAAGTGATCAAATAACAGCACCACATCGCTTTTTGCGACACGGGGCAGGGCTTTAAGAAATGCTGCGATATGCCGCACCCCCGTCGGCCAGGTGCGGGCGACGGAGACAATGTTATCTCGGTTTTTAGTTTCTCCGTACGTCAGAACCTGTACCTGAAAACCGCGACCTCTGAAAAGCGCCGCCAGTGTTTGGGCATACTTGCCGGAGCCGCCAATGTCCGGCGGATAGATGCCGTTCGCAATCAGAATTCTCGGCAAATCCGCTCTTCTGCACGCCGCCTTGAATACCCCGGCATACGAACCGGCAATACGTTTCCAATCGTAGGATTCGTGGACAAGCCGAGCCGCCTGTCCCGTGACATTCCGCCGTAGCTCCGCGTCGGACAACATCGTCTCTATGGCTATTGCGAGCGCCTTTGGGTCATTGGACTCTACCATCAGTCCGGTTTTTTGATCGATCAGAAAGTCCGGAATGCCGCCAACGTTAGTCCCGACGACAGGAACCCCCGCCGCCATGGCTTCAATAAATGAATTTCCCATTCCTTCGGAACGGGAAGCGCGGACAAAAACATCCCCAAGGTGAAGATACTGCGGAAGTTCAGAATGCGGCTTCTCACCGAGAAAAAGCACCAAAGACGAAAGGCCTTTATTGACAACACGTTCTTTGAGAGCTTGCTCGTCAGCGCCCCCACCAATGATAAGCAGCCGAACGTGTTCGCGCATCACCCGCGGCAAATACAGTAGAGAATCAATCAGCGTATCAACGCCGTTCTTGTAAACCAGCCGCGATGTTGTGATGACTACTCGAGAATTATCGGCGAGTCCGAGCGACCGGCGCAAGTTCTCTTTCTCTTGGTCCGGCATCGGAGCGCCAAACCGCGCTATATCAACTCCATTAGGAATCACAGAAACCGGACCGCCATACCCGAATGTTCGTGAAAGATCTGCAAGATACCGGCTAATAACTGTAAGCGCACCGCATCCGCGAAGCGCAAACCGCCACGAAATATTTATTAAACCGACACGCGACTTTTTCAAGTGCGATTCGGAATCGCCTTCCTGCAAAGTCAGCACAATCGGGATCTTCTTCCACGGCCGCAATATATTTAAGAGATAGGGTATGCCGGAGGCGAAAGAGACCATCACCGCCCACGAAAGCGCCGCCGGGTATGTCTGCATCCAACGGCGAACAACAAATGGACCGACAATGGGCAAGAGATATTTGTCAAAGCGCGAACCAATGCCGATCCGAATAATTTTTATCCACCCACCTTCTCGAATACCCCGCGAGAAGGTGGGGGGATTTATTTTGTTTTTTTCTTCAAAAGGCGTAAGGTCCTTTTTCAGGCGGGCAGTCACGATAATGAAGTCAAAATCACTCGAAAGTTTTTTTATAACTTCCGCAATCGCAATTTCCGCCCCCCCGATAAAAGGATCATACGCCGTCGTAAAAACGTATATGATGGGTCTTGACTTGAGAACATCGGACATTCTATGTTTTATATACGGCATCAGATAAATCTTTTACCCCGTTAGAACGCCGCCGACTCCGGCTCGTCTCGCTGAAGTTCCGGCGGAAGCGGGCCAGCAGCAAACCCCGTTCTAACGGGGTTTGCTGACTACGATAAACACCGCCGCGCCAATTCCCAGAAGCATTGCGCCAAGAAATAGAACGTACCCAAGATTCATGCTCTCTACAGGAATACCTGCGGCGGCTAACATTTCGGGCGTTCCGCTTCCTATCGGATCCGGGGCTTCCTCAAGTGTAACCTCCGCGGGCGGGTCCTCTGCTCTCACCGCCTCTGCCGGAGGAGATGATGAAAGAGAAACTTTTGCCGGCTGTGAGACCGAGCCCAGAACGACAGCTCCAGCAGTTGCTTTTGTCCCCGGCGTGGGATTTGCTAAAGACCAGTGACCATCGGCGAGACGCGCGGTTGAGCGCCCGCCAGTGTAGTCAAGTAGACCGACGGCGTCAGCAGTTGACATATTCGCATATTGCAAGATCAATCCGGTTGAAGAGGCGAGTAATAACTGGATGACATCATTGGGAAATACCGCCAGGCCCGCCCCCCGAATTTTGGTACTCGCAGGAAGAGTGAAATAATGATCCGGTGCGTCGCGCAAGATCCAACCGCCGAGATCAATCATGTCCGAACCCGTATTTTCAATTTCAACAAAACCCCGCGGCCCTGGAAGAACCTCGCTCACAAAAATGGTATTGGCCAGAACCGCAACCTCTCGGATCGTAGATCCTACAGCGCCGGAAGCAGACGTGACATCCAGCGACACGGTGTATGTCCCGGGAAAACGGAATGTGTGGCTAATTCCGGGTCCCTCCGCAACGCTCCCATCGCTAAAATTCCACAGATAGCGGACATCGCCTTCGATTTTTTTATTCTCACTGCCGAAGGCCGAGCCCTGAAAGCGATGCGGTGCGCCGATAATGCCGTTGGCCGAGGTCGTAATATCAACCTCAAGCCGCGGCACGACATAGTGTGGCACTGTATTGATAGGCGCAGGGTTCGCAGCTCCTCCGCCGTCATCAGTTGTGGTGCCGGTCTCCCCGTTATTGGAAGAAATCTTTGTGGGAGACAGATAAACTTTCCACGCTTGCGGGAATCCTGCCGTGATCCCGTTCTGGGCTAAACCGACGGATGATCCTTCAGCAACATTTGAGATATCAATAAATGCTCCCGCTTGCCATAAACCTTGCTCCACAGCAGTTGATTCCCAAGTTTTCCGCTCGGAACTGCCGGGCTTGTGGTAGCGCATAAATGATTTAATCGTCTCCGCCGAACGCGGCTCGCCGGAAAATAGACCCAGCGATCCTGAACTATTTCCCATATTCGCGGAGGCGGCCGAATGAAAAAGTTCTGTGGCCGAATCAGTCCCGCTCACACGCAAGTTCACGGCCACAAAACCATGGGACGGAATGGTGAATCCCGCATGGAATGTATAGTACCCGATGCCATCAGGATAAAGCTGCCAGCCCGACAGATCGACGGGATTCTCTGACGCATTATATATTTCCACCCATTCCAGCCCCGTATCGCTCCCCACCGGGTCAAATAAGACCTCGTTGATAACGACCTGTGCCAGCGCACCAGCCGGAAGAAGCAGAGCACCTAGAAAATAAATAGTCAGCGGCAGAATCAGATACATAAAACCATCCTACACAAAAATATTCGGAAGCTCAAGCATTACGCACAAACTGCGGGGTTATTTTCAACTGCACCCGAACGGTCATTAAAATAATAAATGCTGACGCGCAGCTTCCACGCTCGTACTATGATGCTCTAGAGCATCATAGTACGAGCGTGGCACTTCGCTGGGTTAGAGTGCGCTAGAATAGGAAAGCACAGTGCAATAGCCAGTTAACTTTGAATCTCCCAATGAAACGAAAACTAGCGCGAGAGAATGCGCTGTGCCACCGTTAACTTGAACGGAAGAAGCGCCACCGCCCAGACCCAACTTGAGTAGGCAGTTTTTTTACAAGGTTATTGAAACTCTTGGAAATTTCATCGAACAGCTTCGTTATCTTTTCCTCTCTAGCAAGTTTTTTCAGAATAGGGCGGAGGCCGTTACCATCCCTGTTCAGCCGCTCGCTTATGGATGCAATTGTTTGCTCCCCTACTCTAAGAACACGGCTGATATCTGCATAGGAACGTCCATCTTCCAGGAATAATGCAATGAGCAAACGCTTACCAAACATCGCTCGTTCCGTTGCTGTAAATAAGTCATTGAAAAACATGGCTAAAGGGCCGCGTTCTCTGATAAGCGACACAGCGACCACAAGTCGTTGGCTAAGTTGGTCGAGCTGATCTTTTTGTAAGCGATAAGAAGAAAGATGAGGCATAGCAACGAAACTCTCATACTCTAGAGTATCATAGTACACGCATTCTACATAGAGGATGCTTGGATGGTCGTGGATGCCGTTAGAAACGATTCTTACTCGGCGCCGAGTTTTCGGAGTTCATCGCGAATATCGGCGTCTTCCGGAGAGAATCGCTGAAGTTTGCGATAATACTCGATAGCTCCTCCTTTATTCCCCGTTTCCTTGTAATAACGCGCCAGATATGCGATCAAGTCGCGATGGTCGGGATTGGCCACGAGGCCCTCAAGCAGGACATCGTCCGCCGCATCAGCTTTTTCCTTGTAGGAATAGCGGTAGATCTCGTGGAGCGTAATGTAGGAATCAATGTAGGTCGGCTCGTTTTGAATCGCCGTACGCAGATTCTTTTCCGCTCGGGGAAAATCCGGCAGATAGTGCCAATAAAGCTCCCCTAAATTCTTGAAAGACATCAGATTTTGGGGGCGGATGATGCTGGCATACTCCCAGGCGTCGCGCGCACCTTCATAATCGCCGATGACTTTTTTATAAAGACCAAGTTGCAGCCACGGATCCAAGACGTCAGGATTGACATCAATGGACCCGGCCGCATCTAAAATGCGCTGATGAATAACTTTCTTTTGGTCTTCAGTGAAAAGCTTGACTTCCTCGGGAACTTCGCGAATTTCCCGGATGTCGCGCCCTTGATACTTGGGCAACGGCTGACCCGTCACAATACTGATACGGGGCTCGGACACGCCAAGAAAAGACTGGATCTTCATGCGGAATACAACCGCAGAGATAAGCGTTACCGCCACAATAACCATAAAAATAACTTCCTTTCTCCTAAGAAAAATTGGCATATGATAAAAAGATGTGACTTTGATATATATACTATGATACGGCGACAAATACAACTCTACACTATTCTCGCGGACGCGAGAATAGTGTAGAGTCTAATTTTAATTTATTCTACCCAGATCGTTTATGGCGAGAGCGTCAGAACCGCGGTCCCGACAGATGTCAACTCGGGTATAGTTGTGACGGAGGTTATGGTAAAACGCAAAATACCGCTATAAAACGGGCCGACCAATAACTCTGACCAGAAACTCAACGACTTTGACTCGCCCGGGGGAATTGTAATTCCGGCATAAAACGTGAGTAACTGGGAATTATACGGGCCGGGGTCGGGCTCGCGCGTACGAATGGTCACATCCTTTTTCTCCAGTACGGTGTCATAGGTTGAAGTGCCATTCCTCATAGTGAGTTTAAAAGTGACGCCTCGCGAGTGCGGCGCGTTCATTGCTTCATCCATAGTCAGGTTAATATGGAAGAGGATTGCAGACGAGGTTGAATTATTGGTGAAAGTGACATCGCCGATTTTCGCCGACTCCGCAAGCGGACTGGTGGAACTTCCTGAAACCGTGATAGTGTTTGATGCAATTGGCGCCGGTATCACCGGCAGAGTTGTCGTTGCCGGCTCTACTGCCACAACCGCAGTCGTAGTGGCAGTGGTAGAGGCGGCGGCTTTTATCTCTGCTTCTACTAATTGACGTTTTAATTCATCAAGTTGACGCAAAAGCGCGGAAAGCCCGCCGTCTGCGGCAGGTTGAGGAGCGCTGATTTCTTGAACGAGCGCCGCTCTAGTCTTAGGCCCAACATAACCAAGCGCGGGCGTGATCCCGCGACTCTCCTGAAAACGCTTCACTGCGGCCTGTGTCAGCATGCCAAAATACCCAGAGACAACGCCTTCGGGATAGACGGCAGAGTCCTGCGCCATAAACTGCTGGAGGGTAAGAACATCAGCGCCGCGACTGCCTATTGTCAAGTCGCGCAGAAGCACAAGAGTATCCGCCCCGTAACTCGGAAAGGCGAGAACAAGGAATAAAGACGGAAGAATAAATCCAGCAAGCTTTTTCATCTCTTCAAGTATACCCCGTTATAGATATGAGTGGAAAGAGAGAAGTTGATATGCGGACAAGCGGTGCGTAGCGGGCATGCACTCTAACGGGGTGTATACACAACACACGCCTAGAACCCCTTACAAAAAGGGGCTCTAATGTAGAACACAAGAGGTGTCTCCTCGGCCTTATTTCATCTCATTCAATTTGGCGCGAGTTTTGGGACCAACAAATCCGTATCCCGGGTCTCCCGCGACTGCAATCCCGTATTTCATCTGGAAGCGCTGGACTGCCGCAAGCGTGGCCGGACCGAAATACCCGGTTATTAAACCGCCCGGATACACAGCGAAATCTTTCGCGAGAATTTGCTGCAAAATCTTGACATCATCACTGCGCGAACCCTGGCGCAGAGATTTTACTAACAAGCCGGGAGGAACACCCATTGACCAATATGGCCCGGACTGCTTCCCTTTCTGCAACGCTTGCAATTGAACCATCAGCGCCGCAATTTTTTGCTGTAGATCGGCGATTGTATATTGAGTCGTGGGAGCCGGAGTTGTAGCGCCAATCGGAGTTGCCGATGTGTATCCACCTCCACCGCCTCCGCCACCGCCTCCGCCGCCGCCACCTCCTCCTCCTCCGCTACAGGTTGCCGAGGGCGTGACAGTGACAGTTTGACTTGTCCCGTCAATCGGGATTTCAAGTACGACAGTTGATTCGCTAGTGCCACAGGTCACCGTAGTATTGAGCGAATTTGAAAGGCCGCGATTGGTCAGTGAACGCAGAACCACCCGTTCCCCGCCAGCCATCACAAAATCAAATGAGCTTGAGTTTACAGTCAATGACGTAAAGTGCGAATCCGACGTTAAGATATAGGTAGTGCTGTCTACGGGCAAGGTTAGAGTAATATCCTGGGGCACAGTAACCGTGGAGCCAAGAGCGGCAAACGGCAAAAGTGCGAGTACGCTAACCGCTAGTAAATATTTCATAAGTAGCAAAGAGAAATACGAAGCGCGCGACTTACCGGCATGGGCCGGACTCAAATATCGCAACACCGCTCGAGGTGGCGTAGAGGCGGAAGGTTGCATCTCCTGCAGCACTTTCAAACTCTAAACATGCGCCCCTTGATGCTGTTGTAGAGTTTATAGATATCGTCGAGGTGCCGCTTTGCGACACCGACACGATGCCCCCAAACTGCACAGCTCCCGATGTCTGTAACGCTCCGGCCGTTGAGGTCGCAACTCCAACCCCAAGTCCTGTAGTGATTGTCGCGTTATTCGCCACAGTCAGCCCGCCTGCTCCCGTAATCGCCACTCCCCCGCTGAAGAGCGCTCCGGCCTGGAAGGTAGAAGTGGCGTTCACCGTCAACTTGTCTGCGGATGTATCGCCGAGATAAGAATCGCCTGTTGAGCCGAAGGTGGTGAGAGTAGTAGAGGCGGTAAAAGAGGCGGGGCCAGAAACAGCCAGATGCGTTGTCGTGGCTGATGTTGATGTCGATTTCACCATCGAGAGATTGTTGATGGTGGAGGAAGAGTTATACACGAGGAAGAGTGGAGTCATGGTCAGGGTCGTGCCGTTATAGGTAAATCCCGAGACACCGTCGAGTATTCCGGAGCTACTGTATTGGATTTGAGTGTCTGACCCTCCGGCGGAGGCAGATGCTCCAAGGCAAGCGCCGCCTCTGAAAGTTAAGCATCCTGTTGTTAAGTTAATCCCGTTAGCGAAGGTGGAAGTTCCCGCTCCTCCCACGTTCACGATACCAGATGTTTGGATGACGCCTGCGGTTGAGGTTGAGACCCCCACCCCAAGTCCTGTGGTGATTGTCGCGTTATTCGCAACAGTCAGCCCGCCCGCCAGGATGGATAACCCGCCGGTGCTGATGGTCACGCCTGTAGCAAAAGTTGAAGTCGCATTCACCGTCAGCGTATCGGACACGGCGCTACCCAGGGTGGAATTCCCCGTGGTGGATAGATCCCCATCGGTGGAAATGCTGGTGCCGACACTGGTGGCGAAAACCGAGAACGCGACTGTTAGAGATACCGCCGCGCCCACAAGCGCCGCCGTTTTGGCATAGTGTGCCACTCGAGAGATGAGTTTCTGTTGCATAGTATTACGATTAATTTTTATATTTTATAGCGCTAATAAGTTCTGATTTTCTCTCGTGCCGTTATAACTTACATATGAACCACACCGGCATGAATAAACTTGTATGTTTTTGGAATCGTCTTCCTGCCAAGGATTCTAATTAAGTTATAACGGTACCAGCCAGCCAAACAGCTGACACTATGAGAAAATCACTTGATAAATTATGCTTCCATACTAACCCATACGCTCTTATATGTAACGGGGAGTTATCCACACTGCTTCGCCAAGGCTACGCAGTGCAAAGCACTTGCTTCGCCGCGTCTGACGCGGCTACAGAGTGCGAGGCACTATTTCATCAAGGCCCGCGGGCGATGCCAAGTATCCCTGCACCGCGTCTGACACAGCTATAGCAACAGATAGCGCATCTATAATTAAGAGACAATCGTCACAAAACAAAACTCCCCGCGTCAAACGCGGGGAGTTTTTGTACTAGGTCTCACAAGAACCTAGATTGTTAAGTCACGTTACTTCGGCGAGCGATGAGAGAAATGAATGCAATTCATTTCCGAAACGCGATGCCGAAGAGGAGGTCAGAGACCGACTACTTTGAGAACGTCTGCTGTTCCATGTTGGTTGAAGGGAGACCCGGCAGGTTAAAGCCGTTCGTCCAATCATCCGTCGTGGTGGGAGCAGTTGAGGTCGTATTCGGCGACCAGATGAAGAAGCCAGCCGCAGATTGAGCGTTGACCGTGTTCGCCTGGTTCAAGAAGTCTGCCGAGGTGCGGGCAAAGTATTGGTTGTCTCCAGCCAAACTGACATTGATCGCATCGCCCGCTGCCGCGCCAGCAATGGTGCCTCGAAGCTCAAAGTACCGAGTGGTACCAGCTGGCACCTGAATCGCTTCAGTGTTGGGAGCCGATGCCGACTTCGTTTGCGGATCAAAGTACACTTGGATCTGCGTTGTGGAAGCGAAACCGACGGCGCCCGAAGTGACTGTGACCTGCGATTGGAGTTGGGTGGTTGACCCTACCTTATCCACATCATTGGCATTCAACGGGTTATTGCCATAGGCCTGTACCGAGAAGCCAGCATCAGAATAGCCGTATACCGAGAACAATGATGTAGTTGCGGAGATGGTGCTTGACCCAATGTTGAAGGTGAACTTGTAGAGCCCAATGTCTCCGGTTGACGGCGCTGTGACCGAGAAGCGATAGAGAATCATTGACCCGTTCGCCAGGGTATTGGTCTGAACCGGAAGCTTGGCTAATGTCGGGAAGGCCTTCACCAAGTTGACAGCTTTGCCGGTCGCGTCGGCTGTGTTGGCCGGGTTGAATCGCGAACCGGATGACTGGCCAATGACCTGGGTTGAGGTCGTGCCGGTGCCATCGTAGTTAATCGCAAGCCGGCGACCGGATGGCTGTAATGTGCCGGCTTGAGCCAGCTGAATAACTGCCAGATCGGCTTTCACTGTCAGGACCTTATCACCATCCTTAGGGATAATGAAGTTGCCTGTCAGAGTTGAAGTGGCGTTCGTTTCTACCCCGGAGAAAACTCCTTCGCCGACTTTCATAGGTCCACCCGTTGCGCCCATATCCCAGAGGGTGAACTTGGTAAAGTCAGTGGTGGAAGCGGTGGATGAGCTGAAGGACAAGAAAATCTTGTCAAGTTTCAGGTCTTCATCCGTCGCGTGGAGCTTGAAGGCAGACATCAAGACATCCGAGGACCCCGTGGTCGCCCAGCGATCAGACTGCGGGCTTGACTGATCAATCACGATTGAGATTGAACCGCCGGCTTTCACGGTCATATTCTGACCAAGCGAGGCCGTCAGGGTCTCCGTCACGGATGTGCCGGTTGTGACGCCTGTCACTGCCGTATCTTGACCGGAAGCAATACCAACTGAAATCACCGCATTAGCCACGAAGCTGGCCGAAATGTTGCACTTCACGTCAACCGTCTTAATCGTACCCTTGGGCACAATCAATTGATTGTCGAAGGTGACTACCTTTGTCGGATCATCAGTACCAGCAACGCTACCAGACGGATTGTAGACGTTTGAACCGGTGTTCAAAGCGTTGTTTGTTCCGTCGTAGAAGACGCAAGTATTCAGGTCGTCAGCATCAGCAGTGGAACCCGTCGTCAAGGTGATGGCTTGCGATGTAACACGCAGATCTTCACCCGAGTTTGAAGCGTCATACTGAATTGTGGCGAACTTGAATCCATTGATGCCGCGAACCACGTTTTGCGCCACCGGGGACGGAGATACCGAGACTTTCAGAGCCGCAGCTCTTACCGTCATGGTGTTGGCCGTGACTGTGGACGGAGTCGGCGTAATGGTCTTGCCTGAAACCGTGCCTTTGGCCGTCATTCCACCTGGATCAATGCGCAGAGCCAGCGTGTCGTTGGTTACGAATGAGGTATCAAGCTTAGCTTTGACTTTGTAGACGTTTACACCAACCGGAACATCCCAGGTATCGGTGAAGTTGATGTAGCCGATGGTTGCCGCGAAGTCCCTCGGACCTGCGACCACACTGCCGTTTTGATCAACAATCGTGACTGATGTGACATCAGTTGAAGTACCTGTGCCAGAACCGGTGTAGACCAGTTTCATGGCTGTCACCTGAATCGGCTCACCTCTTGCCTCAAAGGTGAAGGCGCCGACTTCAGCGTTGGAGACGTCAATGGCAACGTTAGAGGCCGGAACTGCGTTTGACTTCTCTACCCGCAGTGTTCCATTGCCCGCTGTTGCGACAAACCCTTGGTAGTAGGGTTCCACGCCGCCCGAGGTGAATCCTCCTGCGGTAGCGGAACTATTGGTACCATCAGCGGCTGTGACGTAGTACCCATAGAGCTTGCCAAGGGCTACAATGTCGGTCTTTTTGGTTAGGTCAAAGCGGATTGTTCGGTTGGAACCGCCTGTGATATCGCCTTTGATGGCGAGTTCCAGGTTTCCGCCTTTGGTCAGGGTAATCCCATCACCAAGATTGGCCCACCAGAACTTCCCGTCGTTCTCGGTGGCGTATTCCGTGCCGCCGGCAATGATCTTTACATTTGCAACATCCGAAGCGGAGGCGGAGCCGGCTTGTTCAAACCGAATCCCCTTGATCAAGAGGTCTTCCGTGGACCCCGCCGAGAAGCGGACAGCCGAGAAGGTAAAGTTGGTTGTGCCGACTTCTTTGGTGTTCGCCGCGCCCGGATCAGTCGCGCCTCGCGTCGGGTTTGTCAGCGTCCCGACTGTCAGCGTCTGGTTCACGGTCATGCCGTTGCCGCTAATCGGGAGTGAGCCCGAGACTGCAGACGAACCGGCGTCAACCGCAACCACGGCAAGTTTAACAACTTGGCCAGCGTAGTTGGTTAGCGCAGTTGCCATATTGCCGGCGACAGTCACTACTTTGGAAGTGCCGGCTTTCACCACAAACGGCTGATTTAATGTCAGCTGATGGTTGGCGTTAAAGGTCTTTTCCAGACCAATCTGATTCATGTTTTCGTCAAGGAGGATTATTCCCGAGAAAATTGCATCATCCGCCAATCCTTGGCGCGCAACAGTAAGTGATTTCACTGTAACATCGCCGTCGGAAGAGGCCGAGAGCCGAACCTTCACAAAAGGAAGGCGCGCGGCGTCATGCGGCGCCAGTGTTTCTGGCGGTTGAACGTCAGGCATGACTGTGAGGCCCGATCCTGTCGTTGTCGTCCCCCCAGTTGTTCCTCCTGTTGTACCGCCGGTTGTTCCACCGCCAGTCCCGCCATAAACTTCATTTAATTTCGCACGTGTCCTTGGACCAACGCGGCCGTAGCCGGTTGTGGATGGAGATCCAGAGCTCACAATGCCGTTCGCGGCTTGGAAGTTCTGAACTGCTTTAGTTGTCAACGAACCGTAGAAGCCCGTAACCAACCCTTCAGGATAAATTGAAGGAGTACTAGCAAGAGCTGTCTGCAAATCGGTGACTGCTTGGCCCCTGGCGCCCGGCACAAGATCCGCGGTCAAATTGAGACCGGTCCCGCCTCCTCCACCGCCACCGCCGCCTCCCTGCAGAGCATTGATTTGTGCAGTAAGCTCGGCAATCTTCGCCAAGAGATCACTGATAGTATCAGCTCTCGCAACGCTCGGGAGTAGCACCAAAGCTCCAGAAATTGAGACTGTGGTTGCAACCGCGATGATCGCAACTTTCAGCCGTGCTTTCAATGTTTTACTCATATCTTAATTCTAATTAATTCTGTGAAATGCCATAGACATTCCCAGACGCGCCGCATTCTGCTCTGTCGACTAAGAACCAGAGTGTTGAATGCGGCGATAACATACTGATGAATAATCACTTTCACGGAGTCTAGTCTTCCATTCGTCCGTCACTTGCTACTGCCCACTCTCTGCCGCAAAAACAATTTGCGCGGCAGCAAGTGACGGATAATGGGTCGACCGGACAAGAATCTCCAGATAGTTTTCTGATGGATAACTTTCTTGCAAAAACAATAACTAATTCTTTTGCAAGAACCTTTCTTTTACGTCGTGCATCATTCAGTTGTGAATGACCCATCCGTTTCCGTACTACTCTTCCCGATACTCATCTTTCAACAAAATGGCATGGGGATGGCCCGTACCGGAAAGCATAACTGCCGAGACATCTCGTATCAGCAACTCTGCTTTCCGTACAGAATTTTTGTTTGCTGGCTGGTTGTGTCAATCACATCTTAAACCGCACGAACCTATTGGCATACACAGAGAGCAAGCCAAAAATCTGGCTCATCTCATTTCTTGTGATCCATCCATAACAGGTTGGTTCTATTATAAGTCTGCTGCCAATCATTGCAAAGCATCGTATTGTGGATAACCGCTCCTATACAATGACACTGTAACCTCATAACTATTATGAATCCCGTTACCATGGCCTTGCCTTCTAGCGAGCAGGGCTTACACCAGCGACCTCCTAGCCCATTCAAAAAGTATCTTTCCGTCTAGGTTGGTAACGGGATGAAGCTACCTTGATAGAGATAGCACTTGGGCTACTCTAGAGCAGAATAGGTCTAGAGTCAACAATTTATACAATAAATTCTGCGTATTGCAAGAGATAGCGCAATGTCCCTCCACACTTAAATATAAGTGTGGAGGTGAACCTCCTTATTCGCCATTGCAGGTAACTTGAATCCCAGCTTATGATGATAATCTTTCTCATTAAAACTTTGTCACATCGTATGAGACAAAATATAAGAGACACTGTGTAGTGTCTCTTATATTTTGTCAGCATCGTCTTAAATAATAGAATAAACTGCCCAGCGCTTATCGCCCTCTCGCTTGACGACTCCTTGATCAATCAAATCCTGCAAGTCTCGCTGGAGAGTTTTTTTACTGACCCTTTGTGAAAATAAAGGATCAAGCTCCCCCACTGAAATTTTTGGCCTTCTCTTTAGAACTTCAAGAATTGCCTGCTGTCTCGCAAAAGCGGCCACAGGTGAATGTGGATCGCGACCATTGGTTTCTGCGCCGCTTTCGTCTCGGCTAGCGTCCTCCTCACGCCGTTCCGGGTTAGAGCTATAATCTTTGTTTTCACCTTTTACCCCGTTAGAACTCCGCCGACTCCTGCTTATCTCGCTGTGACCCAGGCGAAGCGGGTCGGCGGAAGAGATAGAGATAGTTGATGGAAGTATGTTCCCATCTGCCAATCTAGAAACGTCGGTTCTAACGGGGTTCGTGTCTCTTGGAAATGCCGCCTGTTGTAAAGAAGAATGTACATCCCTGGGTTGGCTGGGTGGACGTATCTCTATCGGCGTATCATTCTGATACTCGTCTACAACTTCTCGGAAAAGGTCCTCCAGCAACAATGCATCCTGGACCAAATCTACTGCCGGTTTTCTTTCCAGTAGCGAGGTGTCGCGCACAATACCAACTAATGCGCGAAGCCCTCTTAATTCACTAATGATGTCTCTTATAACTTTGTCCTTTATGTCCATCACGGGATAGCTTGCGGCGAGCTTTACAATTTTGTTGGTTGAGGACTCAATGTCCTGAACCAAAATACCGCGCTCGGGCAACGCTTCAAATGTTTCGTAGATGCGAAGCGCCAATCCATAGACACGGCGGCGAAGGTCAACTGTGAGAGTCGCGGGGTAGCTCATAAAAGACATGCTATAAGACTGACACTTATATCGTCAACCCCCATTAGAGATAAGCCGCCCCAAGCCCTGTTAGATTTGAAAGTATGGTTTCATCCCTAAGATGGCTTTGTCTCTTGTAACCAAAACCCCCGCGTTTGACGCGGGGGTTTTGGTTGAACTTCGTTTATCATTTATTGAAACTATGCCTGGCTAATGCGTGTCTCCGTTGCGGAACGCGGGAAAGTGTGCGTCTCCGAAAAGTAACCTGCTCTTTGTCCAGATCAACTAACACCGCATCCCCCGCCGAGAGCCGGCCCGAGACAATTTCACTTGCCAGGGCATTTAAAATTTTTGACTCAATGAATCGCTTCAAGGGACGCGCGCCATATTTTGTGTCATATCCTTTTTCCGCAACATAGCGACGCAGGGCATCAGAAAACTCTATCGCAATATCTTTTTTGGCCATGCGGCTCACCACGCGCGAAAGCTGAATATCAACAATCCGGCGCAAAACGTCGCGTGAGAGATTATTGAAGAAGACAATCTCATCCACCCGATTCAAAAACTCGGGGCGGAAATTTTTCTCCAGAACCTTGCGGACTCTCTGCCGCATGTCCTGCTCTTCGCGTTCACGAGTGTCTTCGCCATCGGCCAGAAACCCGAGCCGCGAGTAATCCTGCACAAACTCGCTCCCGATATTAGAAGTCATCACAATAATCGTATTTTTGAAGTTGACTGTTCTCCCCTTGGCATCCGTGAGGCGCCCGTTATCCAGAATCTGCAAGAGCACGTTAAAAATATCGGGGTGGGCTTTTTCAATCTCATCAAAGAGTACCACCGAGTAGGGGCGATGCTTCACGAGCTCCGTTAACTGGCCGCCTTCTTCATACCCCACATACCCGGGAGGAGAACCGAAAAACTTGGAGGCAGTGTGCCGCTCCATATATTCCGACATATCAAAACGAATCAGGGCTTTCTCATCGTTAAACATAAATTGCGCCACGGCTTTGGCGAGCTCGGTTTTCCCCACGCCCGTCGGCCCCAGAAAAATAAATGATCCCACCGGCCGATCTTCATCGGCAATTCCGGCACGTGATCTCCGCACCGCATCGGAAATTTTAGCAACGGCCTCATCCTGCCCAATCACGCGTTCTTTCAATACCTCTTCCATTTTAACCAATTTGGCGGCTTCAGTTTCCAAAATCTTGGTCACCGGAATTCCCGTCCAGCGCGCGACCACATCCCCGACTTCTTCTTCGGTGACTTCTTCTTTGGCCACTTGGCGAGCGGATTGAAGCCGGCGCAAGTTGGTTTCAGACAGGCGCAGTTTCTTATCTGCTTCGGGGCTCTTGCCGTAACGCAGTTCGGCGACTTTGCCGAAATCGCCTTCGCGTTCTGCCGACTGCGACTCTTGCCGAATCACGTCAATTTCTTTTTTCAGAGCGCGGATATCGCCGATGGCTTTTTTCTCCTCTTGCCACTTTTCTTCGATAACTTGATACTCCTCTTTCTCCAGTTCAAGGTCCTTTGAAATTCGCTTCAGCCGATCTCGAGAAATTTTATCTTTGGCGGTCTTTAACCCCTCGCGCTCTATTTCGTGAGTCATAATCAGGTGTTTTAGCTCTTCCAGGCGGCGCGGCGTTGAATCAATTTCCAATCGTAAAGATGATGCCGCCTCGTCAATCAAATCCACCGCTTTATCCGGTAGAAAGCGATCGGCGATATAACGCGACGACAAGTTGGCGGCGGCGGCCAGCGCCACATCCGTAATTTTGATGCCATGATGCACCTCGTAGCGATGCTTCAATCCTTTCAAAATCGCGATAGTTTCTTCAATCGTCGGCTCATCCACATACACCGGCTGGAAACGGCGGGCGAGCGCCGGATCCTTTTCAATATATTTCTGATATTCTTTCAAAGTTGTGGCGCCAATTGCATGCAGTTCGCCGCGCGCCAGAGCTGGTTTTAACATGTTTGAAGCGTCAATCGCGCCCTCGGCCGCCCCCGCCCCCACAATCGTATGCAGTTCATCAATAAAAATCACGTACTTACCATTGCCCCGTTCAATTTCCCGCAGTATCGCCTTCAGCCGATCCTCAAACTCGCCGCGGTATTTTGTTCCGGCCACTAATGAACCAAGATCAAGCGAAATTAATTCACGATCTTTTAAGGATTCAGGCACGTCACCCGAGACAATTTTTTGGGCGAGTCCTTCGGCAATCGCGGTCTTTCCCACCCCGGCCTCGCCAATCAAAACCGGATTATTTTTGGTGCGGCGCGACAATACCTGCATCACGCGGCGAATTTCTTCATCGCGCCCGATGACCGGATCCAGCTTATCGGCTTTAGCGAGGCGCGTCAGATTCCGCGCATATTTTTCAATGACGTTAAATTTGGTTTCGGGCTCGGCATCCGTGATGCGCGTACTGCCACGGAGTTCAGTCAGCGCCTTGGCAATTGATTCTTTATTCAGGCCGGAGTTATGCAGAATTTCTTTGGAGCGCGATGGTATCTCGGCAATGGCAAGCAAAAGATGCTCGGTGGAAATAAATTCATCCTTCAGTTGGCTGGCCTCGCGATGCGCTTGCTCCATCACGCGGACCAAATCCGGTGTCAAATAGACCTGGCCGATGACCGACATCGCGGCCCCGCGCGGCAGTGAATCCAGCATCTCAAGCAGCTTGTCAGCCAACTGCGAAACATCCACGTCCAATTTTTCCAGAATGGCCTCCACAATCCCCTCTTCTTGCAAAACAAGCGAGGTCAAAACATGCAGAACATCCACCTCGCGATGCGACCGCTCCAATGCCAAATCGTGAGATTTTTTTAAGACCTCTTGGGCTTTGTTGGTAAAATTATTGAACGGCGGCATTTGCATAGCCATTTGTTTTCTCTAGGATAGCACAAAATTTCGTCAACTTCAATCCTTCGTTATAGATACCAATAACTGTTACCAAGCAGGTGATAGATGAATAAAAGTTGGGTCTGAAAAACACCCCCTATCACCTATGACCTTTCACCTATCACCTAACTCACGGCTTCCACACGCTCCACCGCGGCCACTTTTTGGCGCAGGATGTCTTGGATACCTTCTTTTAAAGTCAGATCGGCTAAGGGACAGCCCTGGCATGTCCCTGTGAGGCGCAGATTGGCGGTTTTGGTTTCGGCGTCATACGAGACAAAATCCACCCCGCCTCTGTGAAGCGCCAGCATGGGGCGCACGCTCACAAGCACTTGCTCAATTTCTTTTTCAACATCCATACAATTTTGCTAAAACTTCAGCGCGCCGTATCTTGCCGCCAGCAGGAGAACGATAATCCCCCATACGAAAGAGAACGATAATATAATCATCCCCTCGCGGCGCATATCGGGCTCTCTTACAAGAAGCATCCCCACAATAAGACCCGCGAATATGGGATTCAGTATCGCGATCAGGAGTCCTCCGTAAAACCAGCGATTTTTGTGTTCGGACATAATGTTGGGCTACGAAATACGAATGAGCACGAAATTACGAAAAACAAAAAAATTCGTATATTCGTAAGTTTTCGTATTTCGTATCTTTCTGCCTATTTCCTGAACTTTTCTAATCCAAACTTTTCGGCGATCCGATTGACTTCACTCCAATCAATCAGCTTCATGAATGCTTCAATGTAGGCCTTGCGCCCGGTCGCATAATCCAGAAAATAGGCGTGCTCGTAGACATCCATAATCAGAAGCGCCACCGAGTTCCAGACACCTCCTTGATTATGCGAATCGCAGAGATATGTCCGCAGTTTTCCTTCATCCAGATCAAATGCCAAAATGACCCAGCCGCGCGCGGCAATACCTGTTGCTTTAAAATCTTCCGCCCATTTTGCAACCGATCCAAAATCCTCTTCAATCCATTGGCGAACCATGCCGGATGGTTCACCGCCTTTTTCGTTCGACATATTATCAAAATACCCTTCGTGCAGTTTGACGCCGTTCAAGGCAAAAGTCTCTTCACGCTTCAATTCCCCCAATTGTGAATAGGTGGCGTTGGCTGTCGCAGTGTCGGCGGTCTTCAAGGCCTCGCGAATCTCATTGGTCTTTTTGACATACCCCGCGTACAAGACATCGTGGTGTTCCTTCAATTGTTTTTCCGACAATCCTTCAAGCGAGGCGTATTTTAGAGGTTTTGGGTCCATGATAGTAAATTTAAAATTTAAAAACAAAAATGAAAAGTGACAGTGTAAAATTTTAAATTTTGATTTGTCATTTTGACTTTTGATTTTTGCATTTTCAAGGATAAACCCCGTTAGAAATTTCGAAAACGACTTTCTGGATTTTTTAGTCACACCATTGGATGGTGCAAGATTTCTCAATTCTACAGTCTATGATTAAATTTCTAAACGGGGTATATTTGATTTCCCTCCGGATCAAAAACCAAAATCGCCATGGTGGGGCAGGATTTGGCGGCCAAGAGAATCGTCTCGGCATCCGCGCCCTCGGCGTTATAGACCACGGCTTTGTTTTCAGAGTCAAGCTCAAAAACTCCCGGAGCCACCGCCACGCAGGAAGCCGCCCCAATACACAAATTCCGATCAACTATGATCTTGCCGATACGCAAAGGTTTCTTATCCGCCGCTTGATTTTCCATGCCTATCTATTATAACTGAAGTATCAACCACGCTCAAAGACACGAAAGGAGCTCACCGTGCACATTCCAGTTTGGGCATTGTTCCTTATAATGTACCTTTCCTTCAACATCGGCGCCATGATAGCCAGTTTCGGCAACGATCGCTACTTGGCGCGGTTGTCCTTTAAGATATGGACAACCTGGCTCGTGCTTCTGGTTTACATCGCTGGATTCTTGCCGCTCTGCGCGGGCTGCTGGCTGTGGCTCACCATCGCGCCCAAATGGCCCACCCGAACCCCGTCCTAGGCGGGGTTCAACTTATCCGTAGTATTTCTCTTTATAAAACCGAATTAACTGCTCAACTTCGGGAATTACATCCGGGTTTCCGATGCCGACTTTTAATTTTTTCTGCACCGTATCCAAATCCACCGCGCCTTCCAGCACCGCCTCTTCAATATCCTTATCGGTTGTCTGGGTTGAAGCATCAATCACTTTTGCGCCCTCCACAATAATTTTGTCGTACTTGTTGATCTTGCGAAAATAATCGTTGGCGGCTTTATGGAATGCTTTATCAACGAGAACCGAGCAGTGAATTTTTCTGTTAGGCAGTCCGCCCAGTCGCTCCATAATATGCTGTGGTTTGATCCCCCGCGCTTCATCCAATGTAAGCCCGCCGTTTTCCGTCACCATAACCGAAAACATTGAGGTCGCGGCAATCGCCGAGCCGCATCCAAATGTGCGCCATTTCAAATCTTTGACACGCTCGGTTTCTGGATCAACTTTCATCCAAATATGCATGACATCCCCACAGTTATGCACAGCAAAAGCGTCAGTCGTATAAGTATGGGATGTTGCGACCTCAAAATTATACAAGCGACCGCTATATTTTTGGCTTGAAACACCTCGAACAGGGAGATAAATGAAACTATCATCAAACCAAACCTCCTCCGCGTAACGCCTTTTGGGCGTTCGTGCGAACGGAATTTCCAGTATATCGGCCAACCGCAGAAGCGATTGAATATCTCCGACATGAATACGATATGACGGCAGATGCCTAACGCCTTTTCTGACTTTCAGCTTCTCTCGATAAAAAGATGGAGCAATACGCTGACGCAGTAGGAGCCAGCGGAGCTGATGGACAAGAGTCGCTGATATCGTTGCAAAACCTGCACGCGGCTGTTCGCGATCAGCACTGAAAAAACCATCGCCGCGCCATAAACCCTGTATCAATGCCCGCTGTATATTCGGGCCCAGGAACAAGACAAAATCGGGGATCTTTTTTGACTCGGCAGAGGCCCCAAACCAGCCACGAAATATCTGCGCGAGCTGGACGTTATAGACGGCAACATCAATTCGATGATTCACAAGTCGTTCATAGATTGACACATCTAATTTAAAAATATCCCTAGCAAGAGTTCGCACACGATCGGCATAAACACGCTCCTTGATACTGAAAGTAAAGCCGACCTCCTTGCTATCCTTTGTTGTATATCCCTCCGCAATGAAATACCCAAATAGCTCTAAAAGACCTTCAGAAATAGGAACGGTCTTAGGCAGTGCAATACTTTTGAAATCGAATTTCTTCTTCTCAAAAGTCGGCAGAATAAGAGAGCGCATCTCTCTTGCTTCTTGCGGGATGGGATATAGACAAGTATCTCCTTTTTGCA
>Ga0209541_10003572_pt1 | contig 28483 bp, 27 predicted proteins | sample RifCSPlowO2_01_FD_184027 | JGI IMG/M metagenome (GOLD analysis project Ga0209541, IMG submission 184027) | Groundwater microbial communities from Rifle, Colorado - Rifle CSP2_plank lowO2_0.1 (SPAdes) (version 2) | ecosystem: Environmental > Aquatic > Deep subsurface > Groundwater | place... | reverse complement strand
GGGTATAGTCTGAAAAACAGTTTTTATTTTATCCGTTTCAAAAAACAAGCTGTTGTTTTTGGTATAAAGAGTAACCTTGCCCTTTGATACGCTTCCCAAGAGTTCATAAAACGGTTTTGCCGGAACGGTTATTTCACCCTCCTCCTGGATGTTTGCCGCAACGGCTACTTCTATTCCTATTTCGAGATCCGTTGCGCTTATAAAAAAATTTCCCTTTTTTGCCACAAGGAGAAGGTTAAGAAGAACAGGAAGTTGCGATCTACTTGAAACAGCATGGCCTACGAAGGAAATTTTTTTACTAATGTTTTCCGAAAGAAACGAAACCTTCATTCTAAGAATAATTTTAAATTTGTAGTTGTAGTAGTTTATAGGGAAAAGTGGAAAAAAGCAAGAGGCCGAGCCTGAAAAAACGTGGATAAAATGTTGAAAAAAAATGAGGATAAAGATAAAAGAAGTTTAAAAAAAATTAATCCAGGGGTTGTCCCCGGTTAAAATTAATTATCCTTGTCATTTCCTCAGAGAATTTTTTTTCTAAAAGAAGGTTTTCCACCTTGCCTACTCCGTGCATTACCGTAGTGTGATCTCTCCCTCCCAACATATTGCCAATTTCAACAAATGGTAGCCCAAACTCTTTTCTTAAGATATACATAGCAACTTGCCTTGCCTTAACCAAAGACGCATCTCTTTTTGGGCTTTTTATTTGAGTGGGTTTAATTCTGTAGAAAGTACAAAGATTTTCTATTAATTCATCCGGGTGGTAATGATTTTCCTCATCTTTTCCATTATTCAATATTTTTTCAACTATTTTTTCTATGTTACCTCCCTTTGCCTGAAATTCTGTCATAATTCTCAAAAGGTTTCCCTCCAAGCTTCTTGTATCTAGGGTTTTTTCCGCAATTTTCTTAGCTGTTTCGATGGGAAGATTAAAGTCAAGCCTTTTTGCTTTAATAAGAAGAATTGCTGTTCTTAATTCGAAGTCAGGCGGCTCTATATCAACCGTAAGTCCTCCGGCAAACCTTGAAGAGAGTCTTTTTTCAATCTTTTTTATCTCAGAGGGGGGTCTATCTGAGGACATGATAATCTGAGAACCCCTGTCGATAAGCGTATTAAATGTGTGGAACAGCTCTTCCTGAACTCTTTCTTTGCCTGCCATAAATTGAACATCATCTAATATAAAAAGATCGACCGTTCTTAATTTCTTTTTCATTCTTGCAGTATCGTTTGTTCGAATTGCCTCGACAACCTCATTTGTAAAATCCTCGCTTGTTAGACAGGCGATTTTTTTATTTGGGTTTGCTTCATAAACCTGATTTGCTATGGCATGCATTAGGTGAGTTTTTCCAACGCCTGTGGGTCCATAAATAAAAAGAGGGTTATATGCCTCTCCAATTTTTTTTGCCACTGTTTGAGCCGAAACGTATGCAAGTTGGTTACTTGAAGAAACAGCCAGGGTTTGAAAGGTGTAATCTTTTCTGACCTTCGGTAAATGACCAATGGGAAGAACGGGTTTTTCGTATTCTTCAAAAAGAGGCCCGGTTTTCGTAGACACTCTTTCTTCTACTATGCTGGTACCGGGAACGAATATAACCCTTACTTCTCTTCCGGTATGCTTATCTATTGTTTTTTTTATAATCTCGTAAAATCGTTTTTGAAGAAGATCTATGATCATTGTGGAAGGTGCTGATATCGTTGCAACCCCTTCCTCAAAAGATAAAAGAGAAGTTTTTTTAAAAAGAGTTAGGAAGTTTGCTCTGGATACTTCTGTTTCTATTTCCGAAAGGATTGTTTTCCAAAGTTCTTGGACGTTTTTCATAAATATCTTCCTTTGGGCATTTCAAAGGGGTGGCAATTAGTTTAATGATGTTTGGAACTTCTTGTCAAGATAATAAAATAGATAAAACTATGTCCTTTTCCCACTATTAAAAAATTGCCTTTTTTGTTATACTTAAAAACATTATTTATGGAGAGACTGACAAAAACGAAAAAAATTAAAAGAAAAAGAAAACACGGTTTTTTAAGAAGAAAAAAAACACATGCGGGCAAAAGAGTTGTTAAGAGAAGAAGACAAAAGGGAAGAAAAAGAATTGCTATTTAAACTTAATGTTCAAAAAGGGATTAAGACTGCCCAAGAGCACAAAGTTTACAAAAGAAAATCAGATATCTTCTAGTTTTTTTTTGATAAAGATTGCTGAAAACGGCACAGATTTTAACAGATTCGGAGTTATAGTTTCAAAAAAAATAGATAAAAGAGCAACTGTCCGAAATAGAATTAAAAGACAAATTAGGCATTGCGTAGAGGAGAACAAAAACGATTTACCAATTGGAAGAGATATACTTATATTAGTAAGAAATGATATAAAAAACAAAGAAACAAAAGAAATCTGTAAATCAATAGCAGAAATTTTTAGAAAAATCAAATGAAACATTTATTGTTGTTCTTAATAGTTATCTATCAAAAATTTTTCTCAATTTTTTTTAAAAATATTTTGGGAGTTCAGAATGCTTGCAGGTTTTACCCCACGTGTTCTGAATATACGAGGCTGTCTATTGAAAAAGAAGGAGTTTTAAAGGGAAGTTATCTGTCTTTTATAAGACTTCTTAAATGCCAGCCTTTTTATAAGGAATATAATGACGGATCCATCTCTATTTAATACAATTTTAGTTTGGCCAATAATTAACGCATTAATAGGAATTTATAAAGTTCTTTTTTTTATTCATGTGCCGTATGCTCTTGGTTTTTCTATAATATTTTTAACAATTGTAATAAAGCTTATTCTTTACCCCTTAACAACTCCTCAACTTAAAGCATCAAAAAAAATGCAGGAGATAAGTCCTCATTTATCAAAGCTTAAGGACAAGCATAAAAATGACGCAAAAACACTTCAGGCAGAAACAATGAAATTATATAAGGAGTTTGGTGTAAACCCTGTTGCCGGCTGTTTTCCTTTGATCGTACAACTGCCAATTATATGGGGGCTTTATACGGTTCTTGACAAGATAGTGCGTCTGGGAGCAAAAGATGTTGCATCAAGCATAAATAAAATTGTCTATTTTGATTTTTTAAAGCTTTCTGGATCCTGGGATCCAAACTTTCTTGGGATTCCCCTTGGTCAAAATCCTGCAGGACTAATTTCAAAAATAGGACCCCTTATTTTAATAGTTCCTCTTTTGACATTCTTATTTCAGTTTATTCAATCTAAAATGATGATTCCACAAAAAAAAGATAAAGATAAAGATAAAAAAGAAAAGAAAAAAGATGATTTTGCAAGTGTTTTTCAGTCCCAATCTCTTTATATTTTCCCTGTAATGATTGGTTTTTTTTCCTATACATTTCCAATAGGACTTTCTCTTTACTGGAACACCTTCACTATTTTTGGTATCATACAGCAATATCTAATTTCGGGCTGGGGTGGCCTTAAAGATTTAAATCTTTTAAAAAGCAATAAATGAGCAAAAAAGAAGAAAAAATAATAAAAGATACAACAGAAGAGTTGTTTAAACTACTTGAAATCGAAGGAGGAATAAAGGTTGTTCCAAACGAGGAGTTCATAGATATAGTTCTTGACACTAAAGACAGCGGGATCGTTATCGGAAGACACGGAGATATTTTAGAATCTCTGCAGCTTATACTTTCTATGGTTATTTCAAGGAAATTGGGCAAGTTTTTAAGAATTTTACTTGAAGTGGGGGATTATAAGAAAAATAGAGAGGAGTGGCTAAAAAGCATTGCAAAAGATGCAAAAGATCAGGTTGTAAAAGAAGGCAGGGAAATTACCCTGTTGCAACTTAAGCCTTGGGAGAGAAGGGTCGTTCACATAACTCTTAAAGATGATGAAGAAGTTGTCTCCGAATCAGTCGGCGAAGGACGAGACAGGGTTCTTATTGTTCGCCCAAAATCATAAGATAGAAAATATTCTTTTCTTTTTAATCCTGCTTTTTCTTCCAACACAACTTGGCCGGCACTTTTGGCCAAGCTTTTCGTATATTTCAGGAATAAGAATAGATTATCTCTCCCCCACAGTTTACTTAACAGATGTTTTAATCCTATTGCTTCTAATTTTTTTTATATCCCGTCTAAAATTAAGATCGCCTCTGTTAATTTTCAAAAAATTTCCCTGGTTTTCCTTAAACTTATTGTTTTTAATTTTTATTTTTTTGATAGGAATCTTAATTTCCAAAAATCCCGGAGCCGGTTTTTATGGCCTTTTAAAATTTTTGGAATTTGTTTTTTTGGGAATTTACACTGCCCGTTTTGTAACGAAGATTAACTTTAAAAAAATCTTATTAGTTTTTTCAATTCCAATAATTTTTGAATCACTTCTTTCATTCACCCAATATTTAAGACAAAGCTCAATAGGCGGAATTTTTTATTTTTTTGGGGAACGAACTTTTAACGGGCAAACTCCCGGGATAGCAAATGCTTCTCTAGACGGAGAGCTAATTTTAAGAGCATACGGGACGTTTTCTCATCCGAATGTCCTGGGAGGATATCTTGTTTTGGCAATGACACTAATTTTGTTTAATTTAAAAATAATAAAAAATAAACTAGAAAAATTCTTCTATTTTATTTGTCTTGCGGTTGGCACTTTGGGTTTGTTTCTAACTTTTAGTAGAATTGCGCTTTTACTTTGGCTCTCTATTTTAGTTATTTTTATAGTGTTTAGAATAGGGGGAAATTTTTTTAAAAAAAACGCATTCCCTATTTTTATATTTATAGTTCTTATAATATTTTTCATTTTTTATACTTCTCTTCTTTTAAGATTTTCAATCCTTTCTTTTTCCGATGAGTCTTTTTCTCAAAGATCGGAACTTTTTAGAAGTTCTTTAGCAATTATCAAAAAGCACCTGCTGTTTGGTACGGGATTAAATAATTTCTTACTCGAGTTTTCATTAAGTCAAAAAACAGATAAGATCATTTTTTATCTTCAGCCTGTCCACAACATTTTTTTACTTGCGGCGGCTCAGGCAGGGATATTAGGATTTATCTACTTTATTTATTTTTTATCAAAAACGTTTCAAAGAATTTTTAAAAAAGGGAATCTTGCGAATTATAAAGTTATAGTTTTTTTATCAGTTTTAATCTTAGGTTCTTTTGATCACTATTTTCTTACTATTCAACAGGGTCAGCTTTTGCTATCATTTATCTTTGGCTTAATGTGGAGCAAAAATGATTAAAAAACTTAACATATTTACAGACGGCGGAGCAAGGGGCAATCCAGGCCCTTCGGCAATCGGAATTTTTATAAAAGACGAGAATGGACATAGGATAGCAAGTTTTGGAAAAAAAATAGGTAATTCAACAAACAATATAGCTGAATACAAAGCTGTTATCTATGCTCTTTCTTGGATAATAGAAAATAAAAAGGAGTTATCAGAAGATGTTAGGATTGATTTTTTCCTTGATTCAAATCTTGTTTATTCACAAATTGTAGGAGTGTTTAAGATAAAAAGCTCAGAGCTTAGGAGTTTGCTTTTTAAAGTTAGAGAAAAGGAATCAGAAATACGCGCTCCCATAAATTATTCATATATTCCAAGAGAAAAAAATAAGGAGGCGGATAAGGAAGTTAATCTTGCTCTAGACAGCGAACCTTAATTAGCCTAAAATAGGCTTAATGAAGAAGCCTGCCCTTATTTTAGAGGAAGATTCAAATGTTCAAGATAAGCCGGTTCTAATAGTTGATAAGATCGGAATTATAGGATCAGCTTTGGCTTTAAAATTAAGTAAAGATTTATTGATAGTTTTAGTAAGTGAAAAAGCTTCCAAAGAAGAAAATTCCAACATAATCCACGTCCCCTACTGTAAAAAATTTCCCGAGATCCCAGATAATACTTATTCTTACATTATTCTTTTTTCAGACGGTGTAATAGATAACTCGATCGACACTTTTATTAAAAAAGCAAAAGAGGATAACTCCGCTCTTTTTTTTATAGCTTATTTTTTAGATTTAGTTCATAAGACAGAATCCGATCTTGCGGAGTATAAAAAAACGAAAATTATTCTCTATGGAGATATCTTTGGGGAAGGAGAAGTATTGATGCTAAACAACAGGATCAACGGTTTTGTAAAACAAGTCAAAAAATTTAGAAGAATTGAGGTTCCAGGCGATGGACTTGAAAAAGTTTTTCCAATTCAATTCGGTGATTTAATTTCCGGAATTATTAAGGGAATCTTTGGTGTCACCAGTGAATCTAAAATTTTTTATCTTCTCCCCAAATATCCGATGACCCTAATATCCTTAGCACATTTAATTCAAAAAAAAGACCCTAATATCCACATAGATCTAAAACCTAATAAAGCTGTTAGAAAAGAAGATCCTAAATTAGAAGAGGGAGAATATTTACTGCTTGATAGTTACTCATATCAGGAAAAAATTAAAAATCTGAACTTAGAAGAAAGGGAAATAGATTATATTCAAGAAAGTTCTGTTAAAGGGCAGTTCTACGAGGAAAAAGAAAATCAGATTAAGAAATTTTTATACCCACTTTTTTTGATTATATTATTTTTATTGCTACCGTTTTTATCAACCTTATTTTTTTCTTCTTTAGGATTTATTAATTTAAATAGCGCAAGAGCTTCGCTTGAGAAAGGAGATTTAAAATCGTCTCAAGCCTTAATTTTATCCTCTTTTAATTTATTTAATTTATCCGAACTAACACTGAATGTATTGACTCGGCAAGTAAATATTATTGGAAAAAGAAATTTCATAGAACCATTTTTAAAAAAAATAGAAACAGGAAAAAAAATTTCCGAGTCAGCAAGCTATGCGACAAAGTCTTTAGATTTTCTTAAAAGAGTTTCTAAAGGAGAAAGCGTTGATCCAACTGAAGATATGATATCCTCAATAACTTTATTAAAGCAGTCACTGATTTCACTTAAAGAATTAGAAGCTCAAGGCGATCTTCCGGTGCAATTTGTAAGAACAATTGGGTTTTATAGTAATTTAATTACACCTGTTTTTAATATTCAAAATACTCTCCCCAATATTGTAGATACCAAAGGAAAGAATAAATATTTGGTACTTTTTCAGAACAACATGGAGCTTCGTCCAGGAGGAGGATTTATCGGATCATACGGAATTTTGAATCTTAATAAGGGAAAGATAGAAGACTTTTCTATACACGATGTTTATGAGGCAGACGGACAATTAAAGGGACATGTGGAACCGCCTTATCCAATAAGAAGATATGTTCCAGAGGTTCATTGGTATTTAAGAAATAGCAATTTTGACGTAGACTTTACCAAATCCGCCTCCCTAGCTGCATTTTTTCTGTACCAGGAAACAGGGCAAATAGTTGATGGTGTCATCGGTATAGATGTATCTTTTGTTAAAAATTTAGTTTCTGCTGTCGGACCAATTTATGTCCCGGAATATAAAGAGACAGTAAACGGAGATAATTTTTTTATTGTTACCGAAACCCATGCTGATAAAAATTCTTTTCCCTCTTCGACTCAAAAAAAAGATTTCTTAACCTTTCTTTATAAAGCAATAAATAATAAAATTTCCTCCGAGAAAAAACTTCCTTACCTATCTATTTTAAAATCTATAGGAGATTCTATTTTAGAAAAACATATTCTGTTTGCCTTTTCAAATTCTGATCTCCAAAAAACTTTTACTGTAAACGGTTTGTCTTCCTCTCTTTGGGACGACAGAGAAATAGATAGTTCGGTTGTTAACGATTTTGTAGGAATAAGTGAAGCAAATATTGGAGTAAATAAGGCTAACTATTTTATAGGAAGAAGTGTTTCTTATAAAACTCAATTAAAAGATGATGGAAAATTTTTATCAAAACTTTCCTTATCTTTTAAGAATGATTCTACGAAGTGGCCCGGAGGCGACTATAAAAACTATATTAGATTTATATTGCCCAAGGGGTCTGTATTGGATGGAGTGATAATAGATGGAGTTTCTCAAAAAACTGTAAGAGCTGTAACAGACCCCTTAATTTATGAGGCAAAAAACTTTATTCCACCAGACGGGCTTGAAGTTGAAAAAACTGAGGAGGGCAATAAGACTATTTACGGATTTTTAGTAATAGTTCCGTCAGGAAAGCTTAAAAAAATAGAGATAGAATATACTCTTCCTCAAAAAATTTCATCTGATACCCCCTTTGTCTCTTATAACTTGAAATTATTTAAACAACCAGGAACGGAAAGCTACTCTTTTGATTTAATGTTCTCATACCCGTCGGTATTTAGAATATTAACGTCATCATCGGGATTAAAAAACCAAGATCAAAAAGCAATTTTACAAAAACAAGTTAGTCAGGATCAGGAGATTAGAATAAACTTAACTCAAAAATAGCTCTCTCTTTTGAAAGCCTATCTTTATAGAATTTCCGTAATAAGTACACAGTTCAAATAATTTTCGTACATCATAATATGAAGGATTCATTTCCCGTCCCTAGTCCGCTCAAGCTATATTATGGTACAATATGCCTATTCAGGCAAGTCTATGGATAAAATTTATGATCACAGAAAAATAGAGAGGAATATTTACAAGATATGGGAAAAAAATGGATATTTCATTTCCAGAATAAATAGAAAGAAGAAGCCGTTTTCAATAATTCTTCCTCCGCCGAATGCTAACGCTCCTTTGCATTTTGGCCATGCGATGTATGTAGTTGAGGATATTCTCATTCGTTTTCATCGAATGAAAGGAGATCCTACTTTGTGGCTTCCCGGCGCGGATCATGCAGGATTTGAAACCCAGTTTGTCTTCGAAAAGAAACTTGAGAAAGAAGGTAAGTCCCGTTTCGATTTTGACAGAGGCACCCTTTATAAAATGATTTTAAATTATGTTTTGGAAAACAAAAAGGGGATGCAGAATCAACTAAGACGTCTTGGTTTTTCTCTTGACTGGAGTAGAAACAAATTCACTCTTGATGAGGATATTGTAAAAATAGTCCATAAGACATTTAAAAAAATGTACGACGATGGCCTAATTTATCGGGGCGAAAGATTAGTTAATTATTGTACGCATTGCGGAACATCTTTTTCGGATCTTGAGATAAATCACAAAGAGCAAAAAGATCCTCTCTATTTTATAAAATACGGTCCGCTTACCTTGGCAACTGTAAGACCTGAGACTAAATTTGGAGATACTGCAATAGCTGTTAACCCAAAGGATAAGAGATATAAAGCCTTCATTGGAAAAGAAATAGAATTTGAGACCCTTCTTGGTAGGAAAAAAATGAAAGTTATCGCAGATGAGACCATAGATCCTGATTTTGGAACCGGTGTTGCCAAAGTCACTCCTGCGCATGATATGAAGGATTTTGATATGGGAAAAAGACACAATCTTGAAATTGTAAAAGTTATTGATCTTGAAGGAAGACTTACCGACGTGGCCGGTCCATATAAAGGAATGAGAATTAAAGATGCAAGAAAAAAAGTAGTAGAGGATATGGAGAAAAAGGGACTTCTTGAAAAGGTTGATAATGATTACGTTCATACGATTGAAGCCTGCTATAAATGCGGGACTACAATTGAGCCAATGCTTTTACCTCAGTGGTTTGTAAAAATGGAGCCTTTGGCAAAACCGGCAATTGAGGCAATCGAAAAAAAGAAAATAAAGTTTTATCCAAAAAGACATGAAAAAAATATTCTTTGGTTTTTGAAAAATATAAAAGACTGGAATATCTCAAGACAGATTGTTTGGGGGATAAGAATACCCGCTTGGTTTTGTTTAGGATGTCATCCTGAACGGAGTGAAGGATCTAGAGATTCTTCGGCTGCGCCTCAGAATGACAAGAACAGAAAATGGATTATTACTGAAGGGGAAAAGCCTGATAAATGCCTAGAATGCGGTTCAAAAGAAATAAGACAAGATGAGGACACTTTTGATACTTGGTTTTCTTCTTCTCAATGGCCATTCGCTACGCTCAGGGTAAGCCCTTACAAAGGTGACTATGAGTACTTTTATCCGACAACAGTTATGGAAACTGGATACGACATATTAAAATGGTGGGTGGCAAGAATGGTAATGGTGGGTCTTTATATAACCTCTAAAATTCCTTTTGAAAATGTTATTCTTCATGGACTTGTTAACGATCCTTTAGGCAAGAAGATGAGCAAAAGCCGCGGAAACATAGTTGATCCCTTAGAGCTGGTCGATCAATATGGAGCCGATGCTGTTCGATTTGCGCTTATTTTTGGAACCGCCCTAGGGAATGATCAATCTCTTTCTTATCCTAAGCTTCAGGCGGCAAGAAACTTTACAAATAAACTTTGGAATATGGCCCGTTTCATCAATATGAAACGGGAAACACTAAATTCGAAATTCGAAATTCGAAACAATTTAGCAATGAAACAATTAAACAATCTTGCGAAAAATGAGAATGATAGAAAGATGATTATAAAAACAGAAAAACTAATCGAGGGCGTTACAAAAGCTTTGGAAAACTATAATTTTAATTATGCGGCGGAGACTCTATATGATTTTTCCTGGCATGAATTTGCAGATAAATATATTGAGGACGTAAAGAATCGTATCGACGAAAATTCATACTTAATACTTAATACTTTATACTTAATACTCTTAAAACTTCTTTACCCCATGATGCCCTTTGTTACGGAGGAGATTTACCAAAGACTTAATCCGCCAGCTGGCGGAGGAGAGTCAATAATGATACAGAACTGGCCTCTAAGTGACTAATAAAAGGATTTTTTTTAATTTATGAAAAAAATATTATTAAATATATACCGTTTTATATTTTGTTGGGGGGGGCTTATAAGTTCAATTATCATATTTATAGAATTGTATTAAGAGGGATAGGGGTATTAAATTCCGAGGGTCCAGAGGTTACCGGTGAAAACCATTTCTTGAGAAGATTAAAAAGATATGCAGATTTAAAAACTATCATAGATGTTGGAGCCAACGATGGTGGATATGCTCAGCAGTTACGTTCGTATTTTCCAAAAGCTAAAATTTATGCGATAGAGCCTCATCCACAAACATTTAAAAGGCTTCGGCTAATTGCTAAAAAAAATAATATTTCTGCATACAATGTGGGATTAGGAAACTATAATGGCAAGAGTTATCTGTGGGATTTTGCAGATGACGCTGAATTAAAACATACTCAGCCGACCTCTACATTAGCATCGGGCATTAAAGAGGTTATAGAAAACTTGCATAAGCAAAAAAGCAAATCATATGAGTTTAAAATGATTACACTCGACAATTTTGCAAAAATAGAAAAAATAGAAAAATAGACTTTCTAAAAATTGATATAGAAGGAAATGAGTTAGCTGTTTTACAAGGATCAAAGAATTTACTGACGAAAAATCGTATTTTATTCATTCAATTTGAGTTTAATGAAATGAATGTCTATAGCAGGACATTCTTTAAAGATTTTATAGATATGTTGCCTGATTATATTATCTATCGAATGATGCCGCGAGGATTGTATAAATTGAGTCCTTACAGACCAAGTACTCATGAAATTTTTGCTTTTCAAAATATTATTGCTGTTCATAAGAGCATGCTGAATATAATAAATAAATTCTAAAAATAATTAAGACAAAAATTCATAATAATGAATAAATTCCCGAGAATTTTCCGATTTATTACCGATAATAAATTAATAAAAAAAATAAAAAAAAATCAGTGGAGATTAATTACTGCCGGTTTTGTCTCAGCGATTATTCTTGGAGCAATTGTAATTGTTGGAGCTGACTCTTACAAAAATTATCGGCAAAATAAAAAACTGGGAGAAGAAAGAAAAAATATAGAAAGCCAAATAAAATTTTGGGAATCGGTTAACAAAAGGTACCCAGGCTTTAGGGATTCTTATTTTCAATTAGCACTTTTAGAATATCAATTAAAAGATTTTGATAAAACAAGAACATACCTGAAGGAAGCTTTAAGGCTTGACCCTAATTTTAGAGAAGGAGTAAAGCTTCGGGATATTTTGGATAAGAAATAAACCTTATTGTTCTTGTGGTTTTTGTTCTTGTGGTTTTTGTTCTTCTTTCTTTTCCTCAGGTTTTCCTTCAGGCTTTGCTTCTTTTTCCGGAGCCTCGCCTTCGACGCCTTCAGCTGGCGCTACGCCTGCCTCGGCAGTTGCTTCTGCCTTTGCCTCTTCAGCAGCGGCTGCCTCTTGAACTGCAAGTTCTTCTGCCTCTTTTGAAACCAATTCTCCTATTTTTACAATAACTTGAGAAGGGTCGGTTAAAAGAGTTACTCCCTCCGGAGCTTTTAAATCTTCAACAGTTATCTGCTCATCGACAGTTGCTAGATTTTCTACATTGACCTCTATGTGCTCCGGTAATGCTTCTGGCAATGCTTCTACTTCAATCTCTGAAAGGATATTCATCAAAAGCCCTACCTTATCAACAACAGCTTTTGGTTCTCCTGTTATCAAAATTGGAACCATTGTTTTAACTTTTTCCTTAAGATTCACTTTGTAGAAATCGGCGTGAAGATAGTTTCCAAGATAGTCGGTTTGCACATTGTGGATTAGAACAGGAATGGTCTGACTATCCAGATGAATATCGACAAGTCCTGTTTCTCCGGCCTGCCTAAAAACTTTTTCAAAATCTTTTTGAGGCGCCTGAACAGAAACTGATTTTATATCTTTGCCATAAATGTTAGCCGGCAAAACCCCCTCACGCCTTAGTTTTTTTACTTTTTTACCTAAAATTTTTCTTTTTTCAACAATTAATTTTTCTCGCTTCATGAGATCTATATTCTACAGCAAGGCGTATTTTATTACAACTGTTAATTTAGTATAATTAGTCAAGTTATGCGAGTCTTGGGGATTGATCCCGGAATAGCAAGAACCGGATGGGGAGTTATAGAGGAAATTAAAAATTCAAAATTCAAAATTAAAAATTGCGGTTGTATCGAGACGAGTTCAAAAAAAGAGGTTCACGAAAGACTTGAAGAAATATATCTTGAGATTTTAAGACTAATAAAAAAATATTCTCCTGATACAATTGCAATTGAAGAATTATTCTTTAATACGAATGCAAAGACCGCATTTGTTGTAGGGCAGGCAAGAGGAGTAGTTCTTCTGGCGGGCGCACAGAAGAATCTACCGATAGGAGTTTATACGCCTTTGCAAGTTAAGATTGCAGTTACGGGATATGGCAGGGCAGAGAAAAGCCAAATTGGTAAAATGGTAAAAACAATCTTAAACCTTCAAAAAATTCCAAAGCCGGACGATACGGCAGATGCCCTGGCAGTTGCCTTAACTCATGCATTTTCAAGAAAAATGGAGAGAAAAATATGATGCGTTCGACTTATCGCTCAGCATCATATTGAGTATAATCGAAATATGATTGGTTTTCTAAAGGGAAAGGTGGAATTTATTGATGGACAATATATTGTCTTAGATGTAAATGGAGTTGGGTATCGGGTGTTAGTTCCAAGTAAAATATTTTCAAATGCGAAATTAAAAGAAGATTTAAAACTGTTTACCTACACATATGTCAGAGATGATACCCTTGATCTTTTTGGATTTTCAAGCATTGATGATTTGAAATTATTTGAGCAGCTGATAAGTGTATCGGGGGTCGGACCCAAGACTGCAGTCAGTATTTTTTCAATCGGCAGCAGAAGCACTATAATTGAGGCGGTTGTAAAAGGAGATGTGTCTTTTTTTATTGCAGTGCCTCGGCTTGGCAAAAAAAATGCGCAAAAAATTATCATCGAGCTTAAGAGCAAAATGGGAAGTCTTGAGGAGCTTGATTTATCCGAAGAAGCAGATATGGAAACAAAAGAAGTTTTGAGTGTACTTAAAAGTTTTGGGTTTTCCTCAAAAGAAGCACAAGATGCAATAAAGAATATTGATAAAAAAGCCGAAAGAGTTGAGGAGAAAGTGAGACTAGCGTTGAAATACCTTGGTAAATAGCTATGGTTGACAAAAATAAATTGAGGAAGATTGAACTAACCGAACCAGAAGAAGAAGTACTTTTTATATCTTTAAGAGTTTCGGATTGGATGGGATTTCTCGGGCAAAAACAAGTTAAAGAGTCCTTGCATATCGCAATTAATGCCGCAAAAAAAAGAGGAGAAGCGATTGAGCATATCCTTTTGTATGGTCCTCCCGGACTTGGAAAAACAACCCTGTCCCATTTAATAGCAAAAAAAATGGGTAGCAATATTAGGGTAACTTCAGGACCTGCGATTGAAAGAGCAGGAGATCTTGCGTCAATTCTTACCAATTTGGAAAAGGGAGATATTTTATTTATTGACGAAATTCATAGGCTAAATAAAGTAGTTGAGGAGACTCTTTATCCTGCAATGGAGGATTATGCCCTGGATATCATTCTTGGAAAAGGACCATCTGCCCGTACATTACGACTAGACCTACCACAATTCACCATAATCGGAGCAACTACACGAATTGGTCTTATGTCTGCACCTTTGAGGGATAGATTTGGTGTGGTTCATAGATTAAGCTTTTATGATCCGCAAGATTTAGAAAAAATTATTGAAAACGCTGCGAAAAAATTAAAAGTTTCAATTGATAAGGAGAGTATTAGGCAGATTGCCAAAAGGGCAAGAGGAACACCTAGAATCGGATTAAAACTTCTCAAAAGAGCTCGTGATTTTGCCCAAGTTAGAGGCGAGGGAAAAATTACAAAAGAGCTGGTTGAGGAAGCTTTGAAGATGCTTGAAGTTGACAGTATGGGGCTTGACAGTTCTGACCGAAGATTGTTAAAAGCAATTATTGATAAACACGCAGGAGGGCCGGTCGGCCTTGAAACAATCGGATCAACAATTTCAGAGGACATAGGCACAATCGAAGAAGTAATCGAGCCATATCTTCTTCAAATCGGATTCTTAAAAAGAACCCCAAGAGGAAGAGTCGCAACACCTGCTGCCTACGAACACTTCGGAATTCCCTATCCCCATGGGGAAAAAGATAAAAAACAACAAAAGCTGATATAATTGCCCCATGGGCGATAAGTATTTTTTAAAACTTGCGATTGAAGAGGCAAAAAAAGTAAAAGATGAAAATAAATTCGGGGCAGTAATAGTAAAGAACGGAAAGGTAATATCAAGTAAGCATAATTTAACTCAGGAGGAAAAAGATCCGACTGCCCATGCTGAAATAGTTGCGATAAGAAAAGCATGTAAGGCTCTAGGAGAAAAACACCTTGATAATTGCACTCTTTATTCGAATGCTGAACCCTGTTTTATGTGTTTTACCGCAGCTGCCTGGGCGCATATATCAAAAGTTGTATATAACAAACCGAGAAAAGACTTTTCACATATTGATTACCACACAATGGATTTTACTATCCGCGATTTAAATTCTCATTTTGACAAACCACTGGAAATAATTGAAATTAAAGAAATTGATAAGCCTTGATAAATTATTTTTCATGAAACGACAGATAATAACAGCTTGCGTTTTTCTTCACAATGAGGGCAAAGTTCTAGTCGGTAAACGCTCCAATAGGAAATCATTTCTTCCGGGAAAATGGGAACTTCCCGGCGGCCATGTTGAGTTTAGTGAAACAATAGGGCAATGTTTGAAAAGAGAACTGCAAGAAGAGTTTAAAATAGACATAATTTTAGACAAACCTTATTCAGAGTTTACTTATGTTATGAATAATGGTAAAGACCATGTTGTTGAAGTGCTATATTTTGCAACAATGAAAAATCCGAATCAGAAAATTGAATTAAATCGAAACGAGCTTGATGAATACAAGTGGATTTCCAAAAATGAAGTTGATAGTTACTTTAAAGACAACGATGATGAAGGAAGTGTAGTTAGAAAAGGATTTGAAATGCTTAAAACAGAAAAATAAATTTCTCCTGCTATAATTGTCCCGATTTGATACTTTCCCGAAGTTTATTTCTGTTTGAAAAATTCTTTTCTGCTTAGACCAGCTTGTTTTAATATTGAATTAAGAGTTTTTGGTTTTAAGTCTTTGTTGTGCATGGGAAGAGTGATTCTTTTTGTTCTATCGGTTTTATGATGTAGAATCATATGGCTTTCGCTCTGCCGACTGATATAAAATTCTCTCTTCTCAAGAAATTTAAGAAGTTTCTTAGGAGTTGATGTGGGCATAATTTAAGCTGAAGCAAGTGGTTTACGGTTTATCTCTATTTGACCAACAAACACAGAGCCTTTATCCTCAGGAATTTCTTCTCCGTCTGCTTCCATATCCTCTAAATAAAGTTTGATTGCATCTGAAATATTTTTTTTTGCCTCTTCAAATGTATCGCCTTCACTGACACATCCTGGCAAAGAGGGAACTAGCGCAGTATAACCTCCTTCAGGCTGCTCTTCAAAAACTACATCATATTTCAAAACTCTTTGTTTCATAAATTTATTATATCACGAATCTATTATAGTCTGGCTAATTCTTCTAATGCTTTTCTATTTCTTTTTATATAATCATTTGTATGTTTTATAAATTCAGGAGTAATACCCTTAAAAGATTTTGGAGAAATAACAATCATATTTGTTTCTTCATCAAATTCCACGAAAACTTTATCTCCAATTTTCATGCTCGATTTTTCTAAGAAATATTTAGGAATAGTAACAGCTGCTGAATTTCCGACTTTTATTACTTTTTGAAGCATAGTTAATCCACTGTTATAACGCCATTATAATGAAGTATGATTTAATAGTCAAGAAATAATTTCTCAATGTACCTCTGCTAAAATTGTCCCGATTTGCAGGAAAAGTAATATCAAAGTATACTTAAAAAGTGCAGCAGTATCACAAACTAAAATATAAAAATATTATTACTCTTCTTTTATCTATAATTTTTGCATTTATTCTTTCAAGATTTGAAGTACTTCATCAATTTTTATTAAATTTAGGAAACTTTGGATATATTGGCGCATTTATTGCGGGAATATTATTTGTTTCTACTTTTACTGTTGCAACAGGAGCAGTAATTCTCCTTGTCTTGGCGGAAAAATTATCACCTGTTGAAATTGGAATTATTGCAGGACTCGGTGCAGTAATCGGAGATTTTGTAATTTTCAAATTCGTGCGGGATGGATTGACAGATGAAATAAGAGAAGTTTATGAAAAAATTGACCACAACAATCATCTCCTCAAGATTTTACATACCAAATATTTCAGCTGGATGTTTCCGGTTTTCGGAGCGATAGTAATAGCTTCTCCCTTGCCTGACGAAATAGGCGTAAGTCTTATGGGAATAGGTAAAATTAAAATTTATAAATTTTTAATTCTATCTTTTATTCTTAATGCAACAGGAATATTTCTTGTTGTTTCGGCAAGTAAATTTATAAGACCCTAAACTGTTACTCAAATCCAAGATGAAAGATGATTGCAAGAAAAGGGACGAAAGTAATTGCAATTTGAAGGGCAAAAATAATAAAAAGAGAGATAAATAAGAACTTATTTGGGGAAAACATCTCGCGTCCCCGGACCAGAAGGACAATGCCGAAATGGAAAAGAATAAGCAGGTTAAAAATTACAGTTCTTGAAAAAACTTCGGAGTTTGACTTAAGTAATACTGAGAAAATAAAAATCAGAAGGCCTGAAACCGCAAAGCCTAGGGCACCGATAAACATTAGCCTTCCGTGAGTAAGTATCGGCTGTTTGGGATCCCGGGGTAAGTCTCCGAGTACTTTTCTATTTTTGTAATCACTTGCAAGCGCTAGGGCAGGAAGACCGTCGGTTACGATATTCATCCATAGTATTTGAGTGGGTAGAAGCGGAGAGGGAAGTCCAAGTAAAATCCCAAAGAAAATAAGGGAGAGCTCGGAGAGATTTCCAGAGAGAAGATAGGTGATTGATTTGACTATATTGTGATAAATGGTTCTTCCTTCAAGAACGGCTTTTATAAGCGTTGAGAAACTATCGTCGGTAAGTACGATATCGCTTGCCTCTTTTGCAACATCTGTTCCTCTTTGCCCCATGGAAACTCCGACATCTGCCCTTTTTAATGCAAGCGCATCATTTACTCCATCTCCCGTAACCCCCACAATGTATCCCAGGTTTTTAAATAGCGTAGTTAATCTTAATTTATCCTCAGGCGTGGTTCTTGCAAATATCCTTGTTTTTTCAATAATTTTAACAAGTTCTTCATCTGTCATCTTTGAAAGCTCATCTCCTGTTACAACATCCTCGTTTTTATCTATAAGTCCTACCTCTTTTGCAATTGTTAAAGCCGTAATCTCATTATCGCCTGTAATCATTATTACTTTTATCCCTGCTTTTCTTGCGCTTTCTACGGCATCTTTTGCATCGGGCCTTGGTGCATCATGAATGCCTACGATTCCCAAAAATTCCAGGCCGTTTTCCAGATGGGCCCTATCGGTTTTTTCATAATGTCTCTCTATTTTTGAACCAAACCCTATGACTCTTAGCCCTTCTCTTGCATAATCTTCAATTATCTTATTTATTTTATTTTCTTCTTCCTCCGTAACCTTGCTTTTTTTAAGAATTGACTCGGGCGCTCCTCTGACAAAAACATATTTTTTATTATTTTCTTCAAAAACCGTACTTATTGTTTTACTTTCCTGATCAAAAGTATTCTCCTCGATTATCTTGCCCCCGTCCATAAGTGATTTTGTATCTCCGTTTTGTTGTTTTGCCCAAAGAAGAATTGCTCCGTCAGTACGATCTCCTACGATATCAAATTTGTTTTCCGATGCTTTTTCAATAAGAGCTGCAGTGTTTCCTAAAACAGCAGTCATAAGAAACTGTTTTAAATTTTCCTTATTCTTTATCCAAAAATTTTTGACCCTCATTGAATTTTGGGTAAGCGTTCCTGTTTTATCAATAAGAAGGATCTGAACAGCCCCCAGAGTTTCAACAGATGCCATTCTTCTGACAACCGCTTTATTCTTTGCCATACGGGAAGTTCCGATTGCCAAAGTTATAGTAATAACAGCAGGAAGACTTTCAGGAATTGCAGCAACAGCAATACTTACGGCAAGAAGAACTAACGGGAAAAAATGAAGACCGTGCGATACGCCTATGGGTATCAGAAGAAATGCAACAATAACGATTATTACTGAAATTGCCTTTCCGACTTTATCCAATTGCTTTTGCAGAGGAGTTTTATCAGCTTTTATCTGAGAGAGGGTTTCTGCTATTTGTCCAAGCCTTGAGTCTTTTCCTGTCTTTGTGATTTTTATACGGGCTTTGCCTTTGATAACTAAGGTTCCGGAAAATACTTCTTCATGTAAATCTTTTATAACAGAAGCAGATTCGCCTGTGATTATCGATTCGTCTATTTCAAAGTCCGAACTTTGAGCGATTACGCCATCTGCGGGAATTTTATCCCCTTCATTGAGAATTACCAAATCTCCCGGTACAATATCTGCGCTTAGAATTTTTTCTTCCTTTCCGTCTCTTAGAACACGACTCGTCGCAGCTATGAGATTTTTTAATTTTTCCAGCTCCTTCTCGGCTCTGTATTCCTGAAGAAAAGAAAAAGATGCAGAAAGGATGAGAATTACCAAAATTAGTGAGCCGTCAATATAGTTTTGGATAAAAAAAGAGAAAAGAGAAGCCAGGAAAAGTATGCAGTTTATAAAGCTTGGGAATTGGGATAAGAAAAGCTGAATAGAAGATAAAGATTTTTTATCTTGAATAGTATTTTTACCAAACCTGAGCAGATTTTCCCTTGCTTCACTTTCAGACAGTCCCTTTTCCATTAATAATTATTGTAACATAGGTTTATAAAGCCTCTTGTTTCGGCCGGTACTGGAGGGCTTCGGCAACGTGAACAGGTTTTATTTTTAAAGACTGCTCCAAATCCGCAATGGTTCGGGCTATTTTTATTGTTCTAAAATAAGATCTTGCCGAAAGATTCATTCGTTCAACTGCAAGTCTTAGAATTTCCAAACTCTCTGGGGATAGAATGCAGAATTTTTTTACATCGCGTGTCATCATTTCGGCATTTGATGTAATCTTATATTTTCGTCCAGAGGACGATCCGCCTTTGGCGGAAAATCTTTTAAGCTGCATATCTCTTGCTTTTTGCACCCTTTTTCTTATTTCTTTTGATGTTTCTGCTTTTAAATTTTTTTCATTTGAAACAAGTTTTTCTGTTTTAACAGAGGGCACATCCAAATGAATATCTATTCTATCAAGCATTGGTCCTGAGACCCGTTTTTGATAGCGGAGTATTTGGCTCATACCGCATTTGCATTCTCTGGTTTTATCGCCATAAAATCCGCATGGGCACGGATTTTGCGCCGCAACCAGCATAAACTTAGAAGGAAATAGAACTCGTCCGCTTGCTCTTGAAATTGTGATATTACCATCCTCCATAGGTTGTCTTAATGCCTCAAGAACATGGCGCGGAAATTCAGCAAACTCGTCTAAGAATAATACGCCTCTGTGAGCTAAGGATATTTCACCAGGTTTTGGAATATTCCCTCCTCCAATAAGTCCTATATGAGAACTGGTATGATGCGGGGATCTAAATGGTCTATTAGATACAAGAGATTTTTTATCCAAAAGGCCTGAAATACTATATATTTTTGTAACCTCCAATGCTTCATCGAAAGTAAGCCTCGGAAGAATCGAAGGAAGTGTTCGGGCAAGCATTGTTTTTCCTGCACCCGGCGGCCCTTTTAGAAGAATATTGTGAGAACCCGAGGCAGCAATTTCCAAAGCTCTTTTTGCTTGTTCTTGCCCTCGTATGTCGCTCATGTCAAGTTCAAAAACATCATCTTTTAAAAACACATTAATATTAGTGTGTTTTTGCGGTTTTATTTCCTGCGCATTTGTTAAATGTTTGAAAAGAGAGAGAAGAGATGGAACGGGATAAATTTTTATCCCTTTTAAAATTGATGCTTCGTTGGCGTTTACACTTGGCAAAAACACTCTTTTAAGTTTTTTATTTTTTGCCATTATGACCTGCGGCAAAATTCCGTTTGTGTGCCTTAGCCTTCCATCCAGAGAAAGCTCTCCTAAAAAAAGGGCGTCTTCTATAGCTGCTTTTAACTGTTCAGAGGCAAGAAGAATTCCGAGAGCAATTGGCAAATCATAAGATGGACCTTCTTTTGGCAAATCAGCAGGAGCTAAATTAACTGTTATTCTTTTGGCGGGAAAATCCGCCCCAGAGTTTTTAATTGCAGATCTCACTCTTTCTCTTGACTCCTCAACCGCCTTGTCTGGAAGTCCGACTATTGTAAAGGATGGTAAACCCTGAGAGGAAATATCAACCTCAACTTCTATAGGGACTGCATCTAAACCCACAACAGCTGCGGAATTAACCTTTGCGAGCATATATTAATAGTAGCATTTTTTAAATGAAAGGATGAGTTAGTGAGGATAGAAATAGATAGAGATAATTGTGTATAATATAGTTATGTTTGAAGGCACGTCGGTTGAGGATAATATTGGGTCGAGAGAATTAGGTTTTTCAAAGGAATTTCTTATTTCAGTTCTAGATCATTCTACGTTTATATCTCATATATCAGTAGCAAGTAATCATGCAGTACGTAATTTATCAGAAGCAGGATTTACAGTAAGAAATGTGAATGGCAATCCCGTTATTTCAGAACTTATAAAATCTCCACCGACCACCTCACTTGAATCTATGGAGAGAAGTTTTACAAGTTCGATCCCCATGTATAGAACTGGATTACCCGAAGATGGTTTTTTCCCGGGAATAGTAGCATTGATTCATTCTCATCCATACCATCCAAATCGAGATTCTGCGGTAAAGGCACTCACTCCATCGCAGTACGATTTGGAGGAATGGGAAGAGTTAAAGATTACAATGAAAAATAAAAACTTGATAATGGGTATCTTAGCTACTGATAGATTTACTTCTAAATTAATACTTATTCAAGATGATCCGAATAGAGAACAAAATACCCATTATCAGCAGTGGGACGAACAATCAGATTCCGCCGATGAATTGTTAAGGTTATTGCAGAAGAGCGGTAAAAGATATGAGATATTAAACTTCAATTTAAAAACTAAACAATTTCAAGAAGAAGACAAGACAAGAATAGGAAATTTAGCAACAGTTTTTTAAAAAATATCCACCTCAACCTCGATAGGTACTGCATCAAGTCCTACAATCGCCGCTGCATTACTTTTTGCAAGCATAAAAAAATATGAAAGAAAGTATAAGAGACGCCAAGGATAATTTGATATAATGCTACCATATCTGAAGATAAACCTATGACTAAAGATAATACCCCAATAAGTGAAGTGAAGGACTATATATTTTATTTCCGTAATTCTTTAATCCGCTTTAAGTACAAATATTTTTTAAAGCCTGTTCTTTTTAAATTCTATCCCGAAACTACCCACGATTCGATAGTTAGTTTTGGCAGTTTTTTGGGACGAGATATTTTTTTGCGAAATTTAACGCGATTTTTTTTTGATTACCAAAACCCGCTACTTGAGCAGAAAATTTTAGGTATTAAATTTGCTAATCCTATTGGACTTGCTGCCGGCTTTGACAAGAATGCGCATCTAGTTGATATTCTTCCTTCTGTCGGCTTTGGTTTTGTGGAAGCGGGTTCCATTACCGGTAAGCCGTGTCATGGTAATCAAAAGCCAAGATTGTGGAGGCTGCAAAAATCAAAAGGTCTAGTTGTTCACTACGGTCTGAAAAATGACGGATGTGTGGCTATCTCAAATAAGCTACGAGGAAGAAAGTTTGTGATTCCCGTGGGCACAAATATTGCCAAGACAAACAGTAACAAAACTGTTGGACTTGATGCAGGAGTTAGCGATTATGTAAAAGCGTTTAGCAAATTTACCGATATCGGGGCTTATTTTACAATAAACATCAGCTGTCCGAATGCATATGGCGGTCAGCCGTTTACTGACCCCAAACGGCTTGAAAAACTGCTCTCAAAGATAGACAAGATTTCTACCAGAAAGCCCATTTTCCTTAAGCTTTCCCCGGATTTAACAAAGAGTGAAGTTGATGCTATTTTAACTGTGGTTTCTAAACATAAAATCGACGGTTTTGTTTGTACAAACCTTACTAAAAATAGAAATAACAAAAAGATAGCTGAAAAAAATATCCCTGATGTCGGCGGGATAAGCGGGAAAGTTGTTGAGGATTTGAGTAATGAATTGATTTCGTATATTTTCAAGAAGACAAAAGGAAAATATGTAATAATCGGACTAGGCGGTGTCTTCTGTGCCGCCGACGCTTATAAAAAGATTAAACTGGGCGCGTCTTTGGTGCAATTAATAACGGGAATGATTTTTGAGGGGCCGCAAATTATCAGTGATATTAATCTTGGTTTGGTTAAGCTACTTAAAAAAGATGATTACAGTAATATCTCAGAAGCAATAGGTACCGCGAATCTGGTAAAATAGCAAGCCTGCCAGTCTAATATGACTAATTCCTCCAAGTCTCATGTCAAATCTTTCTCTGTACCTCTATAATTTAACTTGACAAAGAAAACCTAATCTAGTAGAGTAAATTATGTAGCCTCAAAAATCTGTACATTCGACTTCGCTCAGTATTCCACATTCGACTTCGCTCAGCGTCCAAACACTGGTAACAAACGACGGAAAGAACCACCAATGATTTTAATTGTAGACTTTGGATCTCAAACTTCTCATTTAATTTCAAGAAGAATAAGAGAGCTTGGAGCTTCTTCAAAACTGGTTCAACCCGAGGAGGCAATAGAGGGGATTAGTAAAAATAGAAAAAGAATAAAAGGAATAATTTTATCCGGCGGCCCGTCATCAGTATATCTTAAAAATGCTCCTTTAGTTAATCCAAATATTTTTAATTTAAACATTCCGATTCTCGGCATTTGTTATGGATTTCAATTAACTGCAAAACTTTTGGGCGGGAAAGTTATCTCAGGGAAAAAAGAATATGGACCAGCGCTTTTGCAAATGGTCAATGGTCGATCATCAATTGTCAATAAGCTGCCAAAACAGTTTACTGTCTGGATGAGTCATGGAGACGAGATTATAAAACTTCCTTTGGGATTTGATACTTTAGGGTCAACGGAGCATGTACCTTTTGCTTTTTCAAAGAACTCTGATAAGAAAATTTACGGACTTTTGTTTCATCCGGAAGTTGAACATACAGAATACGGAATAAGAATTCTTAAGAATTTTCTATCTATCTGTTCGGTAAAGCTTAAAAATCATGAGATTGGCCACGGCAAAATTATTAAGGACCTTCGGGAAAAAATCGGGAAATCCTCGGTAATTGGTGCGGTTTCGGGCGGAGTCGATTCAACCGTAGCATCTGTCTTAACTGCCAAAGCAATCGGAAAAAAGTTCGTGCCATTTTTTGTTGATAACGGACTTATGAGAGATGGGACAAAGCAGCATCTTGAAAAGATCTTCAAACACATAGGAATTAAACTTAAAATCTTAAAGGTTCAAGGCGAAATGTTAAAAAGACTTAAAAATGTTTCAGACCCTGAAAAAAAGCGGGAAAAAATCGGGAATTTTTATATAGAGTTGTTCGAGGAAGAAATGAAAAAATTAATAAAAAGGGGTAAAAAGGTTGAATATCTTCTTCAAGGAACTATTTATTCGGATGTTATAGAAAGTAAAGGCACCCAACACGCAGATAAAATAAAAAGCCATCATAATGTGGGAGGGCTTCCCAAAAAAATGAAGCTGAAGCTTCTTGAACCTATGCGGGAATTTTATAAAGATGAAGTAAGAGAAATCGGACGAAAACTTAAACTTCCCCAAAGTTTTATAAGTATACAGCCTTTCCCAGGACCTGGTTTTGCAGTAAGAATAAGAGGGGAGGTTACAAAGAAAAGACTTGAGAATGAAAAAAAGTCAGACAGTATTGTTCTTGAAGAGCTTGAAAAAGCAGACCTTCTTGGGAAGGTTTTTCTTTCTTTTCCAGTTTTGACAAATGCGTTTTCAACAGCAGTTAAAGGAGATGGAAGAGTTTTTGGAGAAGTAGTTGCCTTAAGAATAATTGAATCAAAGGATGTAATGACTTCAAAGTGGGCAAAGATTCCGTATGAAATATTGCAGAGAATTTCATCAAGAATTGTAAATGAAGTTCCCGGAATTTCAAGAGTAGTTTATGATATAACCACAAAACCTCCTGCTACAATGGAGTGGGAATAGCTTCAATTTCAAATTCTCAATTTCCAATTTTCAATCAATGGTGTAAAATGGGTGAACCATGGATGAGGTAGCAAGAGTCAGAGAAAAAATAGATATAGTCTCCCTTATAAGCGAATACATCCCTCTTAAAAAATCTGGGCGAAATTTTAAGGCAATTTGTCCTTTTCATACCGAAAAAACTCCGTCATTTGTTGTATCGCCTGAGCGGCAAATATGGCATTGTTTTGGATGTTCAAGTGGCGGAGATGCTTTTACTTTTCTCATGGATTATGAAAACTTAGAATTTATAGAGGCCTTGCGAATCCTTGCAAAAAAGGCTGGAGTAGAGCTTTTACAGAGCGATTTTGTTAAAAAAGATACCTCCAAAAAAGAGAAAATTTATTCCGTAAACAAAATCGCCTCTGATTTTTACCACTATATTCTAACAAAACATAATGCCGGAAAAAAAGCTCTTGAATATTTAACAAAAGTTAGAAAAATAGACCCGCGTCTTATAGAAACTTTTGTGATAGGTTTTTCTCCTGCTCAAGGAGATATTCTATTAAAATACTTAATAGAAAAGAAAAAATATAAAACGCAGGATTTAATCGAGGCAGGGGTTTCTTTTACAAGAGCAGGAGGGATGGTCGATTTTTTTAGAAACAGAATTATTTTTCCGCTTTTTGATCATAGAGACAATATTGTTGGATTTTCCGGAAGAGTCCTTTCGGATTTTATAAAAGAATCAAAATACGTTAACACCAAAGACACTCTTGTTTATCACAAGGGAAGTATGTTTTTTGGTTTAAATCTTGCAAAAGAGGAGATAAAACATAAAGATAGAGCAATAATTGTTGAGGGAGAATTCGATGTAATCTCCTCTTATTCCCAGGGTATTAAAAATGTTGTCGCAATTAAGGGAACTGCCTTAACAGAAAATCAGACTATTCTTATTTCAAGATTTTCCCAAAAAGTGACTCTTTGCCTAGATCGCGATGAGGCAGGATTTGAGGCAATTAAAAGAAGCCTTGAGGTTTTAGAAAAAAAAGGACTGACGACAACAGTGGTTGATCTTTTGAATTTTAAAGATCCGGATGAGGCAATCAAAAAAAATCCTGCGTTTTTTAAAAAAGTATTAAGCCACGATATTGGAGTTTACGATTTTTTAATATCTGTTTTTCTTAAAAAATTTAGTAAGGAAAGTGCAGAGGGTAAAAAGAAAATAACCCAGAATCTTCTGCCCTTTATCTCCCAAATAGACAACGAGATTATAAAAGAACACTATCTTAAAATTTTAGGTAAAGAGCTTGATGCATCTTTGGAGACCCTTCAAAAAGAAATGGAAAAAATAGGAAAAAAAGAACCAGATAACTTAGATATTGCCAAAACCAAAAAAGACAAAAGAGGAAGAAAAGAAATTTTAGAAGAATATTTGCTTTCTTTAATTCTGCAAAGCAAAAATACAAAAGATAGTCTTAGGTTTTGTGATGAAATTTTAGGAAGCTATGAATTTGAATTGCCATCTTATCAGAAGATTTTTGAAAATTTAAAATTATATTTTATAAAGAACCAGAATTTTAGCGGTAAATTATTTGCAAAGTCGCTCCCAAAGGAAACCCTGAGCCTATTTGATGCCTGTTATATATTGCCCTTGCCAAAATTTGAGGAATTGGAAAAATATACGCAGGAGTTAGAAAAAGTAGCCAAGGAATTAAAAGTATTATACCTTAAAAATAAGATAAGGATTATTGCTCAGAAAATAAATAAAAAGGAGATAGAAAAAGAAGAAATGAAAAGTCTTCAGAGGCAACTTTCAGATTTAGTAAAGCTTCTACAAGACTTAAATCTTGCTTCAAAAAATAGAGCAGGTGTGCTAAAATAAACTAGGTATGAAGCAAAAATCCTCGGAGTTTTTAAAAGATATTGTTGACTCTGCCAAAAAAAGAGGTTACATAACTCAGGATGAAATTTTGGCAATTTTTCCCCGACCCGAGGAACATATTCAAGACTTAGATACACTTTATGATAAGCTTTTAAAACTGGATATAGATGTTTTTGAATCGGTTGCGGCGGATCAGGATAGCGAAAAACCAATAGAAGAATTAGAAAAAGAACTGGCAGCATTAACAGTTCTAACAGAAGGTACGATTTCAGACCCTGTTAGAATGTATCTTAAGGAAATTGGAAGAGTCCCTCTTCTTAATTTTGAGCAGGAAATTGCTCTTGCAAAAAGAGTGGAAAAGGGAGATAGAGAAGCAAAAAAGATTTTAATAAATTCAAATCTCCGCTTGGTTGTATCAATTGCCAAAAAATATGTTGGAAGGGGCTTAACGCTTCTTGATTTGATTCAGGAGGGTAACCAAGGCTTAATAAGAGCAGTTGAAAAATACGACTGGAGACGAGGCTATAAATTTTCAACATATGCTACTTGGTGGATCCGCCAATCCATAACCCGGGCTATTGCCGATCAGGCAAGAACAATTAGAATCCCTGTCCATATGGTTGAGAATATTAATAGATTTTTAAGAGCATCAAGAAAATTAATGCAGGAATTGGGACGCGAAGCAACGCCTGAGGAAGTTGCAAGAGTTTTAGGGATTGATCCGGAGAAGGCAAGGGAGATTATAAAAATTTCCCAGGAACCCGCAAGTCTGGAATCTCCGGTTGGAGATGAGGAAGACTCCCGTTTGGGAGATTTTATCCACGATACAACAGCGCCGACTCTTTTTGACAGTGCGTCGCGCGAGCTTTTAAAAGAGCAGGTAGAGCAGGTTTTATCAACCTTGTCAGATAGAGAGAAAAGAGTTCTTGAGGAAAGATTTGGACTGAAGGATGGAAAACCAAAAACCTTGGAAGAAGTTGGCAGAATGTTTTTGGTAACTCGCGAGAGAATAAGACAAATAGAAGCAAAGGCTCTTCGTAAGCTTCGCCATCCTTCCCGTGGCAACAAACTCAAGGATTATTTAGGATAAAAGTTATTGTGCTTCTTTATTTTCAAACCCACTCGTGTTAAAATAGTCTTCACATTCCGCGGTAGCTCAATGGTAGAGCAGAAAGCTGTTAACTTTAAGGTTCCAGGTTCGAGTCCTGGCCGCGGAGCCAGATGGGACGCAGAGGCAACAAAGCGTCCTTTTGTCTCGTAACATCGCTCTTTTTCGTAGGTTCGAATTTTCCATTCTCAAAAGCCCTCCATAAATTTATCAAGCATAAGCTCTAAATATGAGCAATAAATACTACTTGATTTAGAACCCTCATTGCTATATGATATTTACATATATGTGCAAGACTTGTGGGTGTTCCTTTCGGTCAAGAGATTTTGGTAATATCGAACGTTTCGTTGAACCATGTATACTTCTACTTCTCTCTAAAGCTTCCTCTCATGGGTATGGCTTGATGGAAGATTTAAAAAAACATTGCGGGGAAAAGGTAGATATTGGGAATTTGTACCGAACTTTGAGAAGGATGGAAATGAGTGGTTGGGTAACTTCTTTCTGGGATAAAAACGAAGCTG
>Ga0209541_10003570_pt1 | contig 28492 bp, 39 predicted proteins | sample RifCSPlowO2_01_FD_184027 | JGI IMG/M metagenome (GOLD analysis project Ga0209541, IMG submission 184027) | Groundwater microbial communities from Rifle, Colorado - Rifle CSP2_plank lowO2_0.1 (SPAdes) (version 2) | ecosystem: Environmental > Aquatic > Deep subsurface > Groundwater | place... | reverse complement strand
GACCTCCTTGGTTCTTTGCTACCAATCAAAGAACTTTGTCGGAGGGAACGTAAAAGGTTCCCCCTTTATTCATTTTAGTGGCTCAATATCCGATGTCGTATAACAACTAAGCATCATTGCAGATATGCAATGATGCTCCTGCTGGTTTTCATTGAGCATTTCTACAGAGCTAAGTTCCTTTTCCGCCAGCTTTTTTGTATTGTAATATATTTCTTTTCCAGTAGGGCTTTCTACATCCGAAAGACGCGTAGCGTCATCCAGAGACGAAAAGGGTTAGTGAGAAGGGAGAGATTTGAACTCTCGTATGCACTAAGCAACAAGGCATTTGACTTCTTTTCCGCCAGCGCTTTTGCGCAGCGAAAAGGGCTGTCCTCAACCTTGCGTGATTGACCAGGCTACACGACCTTCTCTCATCTGTATGTTGCCAGAAAAGGTTTTTATAAAGAATCATACGTCTTTTTTATTAATAACGCGTCCCCCTCGATATTCGGGCTCTCGCATATCACTACGCCGCCTATCTTGAAATCCTTCCAGACCCGAAGAAGGTCTTTGTAATTCATATCGGATTCCTCTAGTATAAGGTGGTTCTTCTCGCCTTTCGGGCCGTAATTTATTCCCGAGAGATGTATATGCATATTCTCCAGCCCGAATCGTCCAAGATTTTTTTCGACAAGACCGAGAATCTGCTCAAATTCGTGCTTTGTATTGAATTTCCCGTTGGTCCTTGCATGTAAATGCGAGAAGTCTATGCACGGCATAACGCCTTCAACTTCTTCGCTGAGCATTACGACTTCCTCAAGAGAGCCGAATTGTGTCGGCTTTCCAGAGACCTCCGGCCTTATCCAGATATTATTGCCTTCGTTCCTGAGCGTCTTCACAGCTTCAGAAATATGATTTTTGATTTTTCCATATGCAGTTGACTGCTGTCCCACGTAATATCCCGCATGGAAGCAGACCGACCAGCCACCGCACAGCCATGATATGCGCGCAGCGTTGATTATCCGCTGCCTGCTTGCATCCACTTTGTCATCGGAATTGAGATTGATATAATACTGGCCGTGGCATGTCAGCCGGACTTTGTTCGTTTCAGCAGATTGTCTAACGAGTGGAGCAGCTTCCTTGCTGATGTTCACGCTGTGGACGAACTCCATCTCCATGGCATCCAGGCCAAGCTTGCGTACGCATTTTATGCCATTGGCTGTGTTCCTCGGCTGGGTTGCGACCGGTATTCCCGCTGTGCCGAATAGCAGCGTCATCTCATGACCACCAGTGATTTCTTCGCCTCATCAAAGCTGTTGAATTTCATGCATGTGCCGCTTAGGCAAATCATGATGTTTTCAGGAAGGTCGTCGCTGAATCTCACCATGATCCTGAAATCAGTAGGCATGTCTTTGATGAATTCCTTTCCCTTGGCAGATATCTCTATCGGATCGAGGAATCTTTCGACGGCAAGGGCGTAGGATGCTGCATGAAGTCTGTACTGCATGCAGTTCGCAAAAATTGAGAGCGTGTCTTTTGCTATTTCTCTATACTTGTCATCGTTTGTGCAAAACGCCAGCCTGACCAGGCATCCGGCGGCAATGGAATTCTCATTGATGTTCTTATTTTCCGTCTTGAGCAGGCCGATGTCATCCTCACCAGAAGCCTTGTCCTTGAAACCATTTTCGTAGAATCTCTCTATGACTATGTCCGCCAATTGTTTTGCCTGTTCTAAATATTTTCCATTCGCCGTCTTTTCATACGCATCAAGAAGGCATTTGACAAAATTGACATTATCGGAAAGGAGCCCGAATACGTTCTGCTTTCCGTCATCATAATGACATATTCCTCTTTTTGGATCGAAGCATTTTGCCCACAGGTTTTCCAGGGTGTCAATTGCAATTTTCTCGTAGTTCTCGAGATGAAGCAGTGCGGAGATAGCGAGGGCATTGAGATTCACATAAACATTCCTGTCTATGAATGGCTGCGACACTTTTCTTCTTTCTTCGAGCGGCTTCCCGTAATACCCTTCCTCTTTGTCGGCATCCTGGCTGCCGTAAAAGCCCTCAGGACCGTGAAGCACGCTCATCAAGAAATCCGCAGTCCTTCCCGCGGTAGCTTTGTATTTTTCCTCGCCTGTGATCCGGAAAGCATGAATATAATTCACGATCATCTGCGCATTAGTCTCGAGCATTTTTTCATAGTGAGGCAGATTCCATTCCCTCGTGACAGAATACCTGAAGAAGCCTCCCTCTGCGTTGTCAAAAATCCCCATCATGCCATCGAGAGTCTTTGTGGCAATTTTTAGCATGCTTTTGTCATTCGTTTGTCTGAATCGCAGCAATGCCGCCTCTATCAGATCGGGAAGCGGGAATTTTGGCTGGCTGCCGAATCCGCCATAAGACGTGTCAAAAGATGCCAGCATCTCTTCTGCCAGAGAGTCCATGATCGGCTTTACATCCGTCTTCAATGTCTCGGGCTTTTGTATGTCGAAGTGCGGCTCATCCTTGTTTCTGTGGAAATAATTCGATACCTGCTCCAGCATTATAGCAAGCTGTCCGGGAGGCATATAAGTTGCTCCGGTGATTATCATTCCATCCGGAGTTAGAAAGGCAGTAGTAGGCCACCCGCCCTGATTATACCGCTCGTTTATGTCCGGCCTCTTGTCAGTATCAACCTTTATCGGGATGAATTTTTCATTGATGAGTTCTGCGACTAAATCATCGGAATAGGTATCTTCCATTCTATGACACCAAAAACACCAAACACCAAATATGTCCAATAAAATTGGTTTGTTTTCTTTTTTTGCCTTTTCAAAAGATTCCTTTGACCATTCAAGCCATTTTATTTTTTCCATAGGAAACCCCAATTTGAATTATTAAGAATAAAACCTAATTGACTTACACGTTAACAAGAACATCGTTGCCCTCTACCCTGACTTCATAGCTCTTTACATGGGCTGGCATCGTGACGCAGTTGCCGTTGATCACGTTGTACTGCCATCCGTGAAGCGGGCACGTCACTATATTGCCGTCCAGCTCGCCCTCGCCAAGCGGTCCGCCCCTGTGCCTGCATGCGTTGTCTATTGCATAAAACACGCCGTCCACATTGAATACTGCAATCTCTACGCCACTAACATTGACAGGTTTCCCGTGACCCTGTTTGATGTCGTTGACGCTTGCGACTTTAACGAATGTCATATCCAATACTTGTCCGAAATGTATTTATCTAACCAGCTTTATCTGTTATAGTTAATTCACACAATATTTCCTGTGGGTCACGTCGTGTTGTGATCTCTTCCTATAGTTTTATCTGAGTAGCCCAGTAAATATCCTTTCTCAGCCATTTCGATAGCAGCCTTCAAATGTTCCGGGGAATTCCAAGGTCTATCGCATTGATAACCATAAGAGACGCCTGTTCTGGATGTAGCCAATACTTATTTGTCATTTTATCACCTTTGTTTATGTTAGAAGAAAACAATAAGAAGTTGATTGAAATTCATTCCATCTCATCCAGCGGTTTCCTGTTCTTGAAACCGTTGTCCAGTTCATGCCAGAAATTTATGTTGTCTTCGCCATATTTCCAGCAAAGCAGCACTATTTCGCCGTTCTTTTCGTGGTAAAAATCCACCAGACCCGTCTCCGTGTCCTTCACTATGCATCCTATTGACTGTATTTCGTTTATCTTTCTCACAAGTTCCTTGAAAGTTTCCTCTCTTTCGGAAACCCTTTCCATGTATAACTCGTTGTCCATGTGAGTTTTGTCAAGTATGTCCTTTCCCCATATCGAAACAAGATTTTCTATATCAGAAGTAAGAGACTTTATGCGTACGTTGAGGTAAATTGCCTTGTCCAGCATCTTGGTTATGTGTGGCAGAAGATCGTTGGCCTCTTCCACGGTAAAAGTGCGTATCGCACCGCTAGACTTTGAAGATGGTTCCATTGTAAAACCTAAGGATTATAGTGTAAGACATAAACTCCTTAGAATGATATTATTGTTATGTCTTCACATATAGTTAGGACAATCAATAATATTTCTAAATAATATTGTCCATAACTATATTGTGTCTGCCCTTATATATAATTTCTTCCGACCCCTTGTTTCGGGCACATGCTCTTAATAACGCAAATGCTGCACTTTGGCACCGCCACGCACACGGCCCGTCCATGGTCCTTCATCAGGTGCGGCAGTATCTTCCAGTCTTTTTTTGGTATTATAGCCATCAAATCCCTTTCGATCTTTTCCGGATTCTTTTGCGTTGTCCAGCCGAATCTGTACGCTAGTCTTATAACATGCGTATCCACAATGACACCCTCAACTTTGTTAAAAGCGTTTATCAATATCGCATTTGCCGTTTTTCTTCCAATTCCCGGAAGTTCCATAAGTTCATTCATCGTATCAGGCACCTTTCCGCCGTGCTTCTCCGAAATTATTCTAAATGCTTCCTTGATGTTTTTTGCCTTGTTCTTGAAGAATGTTATGGATTTTATGTCGTTCTCAAGGTTGGCATTTGCGTACTCTTTTGCGGTCTTGTATTTCTTAAATAGATTTTTGGTAGTGGCATTCACTACAACATCCCTGCACTGCGCGGAGAGTATGGCGGCGACTACAAGTTCCATCGGATTTGAGAAATCTAGATAATATTTAGTATTTGGGTACTCTTTTCTGAGCGTAGAAATGATTTTTTCTGCCTGCATGTTACTTCCTTATGCCGTTTCTCCAGACGCTGTACGTCACTGCGCCTGCGAATGTCGTATAGGCCATTATCTGGAATAATTTGTCTATATTCCCCGGGCTCTTATTTACAAGGCCAAGCATTTTCTTGCCGAAGAATTTCTTTGTTGGATTATAATTTTCATCCATGTAGTTCAGCACGTGGTCGTAGGACATCTTCAGTCTTATGACCGCGTAATCCTTGATAACTGAAATTGATGGATACCTGTATTCCGGCGTCACCTTGCCTTTCTTTATGGATTTTATTATGCCGTCCACGCTCGTGGCATCCGTTTTTATCACGCCTAATCCAACCATCGCCGCCGTATGTGCATCACTACCAGCAACGGCCACCATATTATTCCTCTGTGTGTATCTGCGGGCCCGTATGTTTGAAAGGCGATCAACATTATTGCCGTTGAAAATCTCTACCGCATCGCACGCCTTTGCGTGCTCGCGAAGTCCGTCGTGTTTTATGTCAAACGGATGTACAGAAATTGCGATGCCATCCTGCGCATGCACCAGGTCCACAGTCTCGAAAATGCTGAGGCCAGGTCGTATTGTCTCCTGTATGCCCAATGCAGTAACATGTCCATGTGCACTCGATATCTCCTCGCCAGGTATTACCAGCACTCCATGTTTTTTCCCGGCTGCCCTTGCCTCATTCCACGCAAAAGTTGTATTATGATCCGTGACGGCAATAGCCCCAAGGCCTACCTTCTTTGCCCTCTGCACCATTGTCTCTGGCTTTTCTACGCCGTCATAAAGCACTTTCGACCCGCGCGAATAGTGCGTATGTGAGTGAAGTTCGACTTTCATGTTTATACCAATATATCATAAGCCCTACAAAGCTATAAAGAATAGCCAGCCGAGAATAGCACCTACAATGGCACCTGCAGTTATGTCAGTATAATCATGTCTCCTGAAATGTATTCGTGAGGCACAGACCGCAGCAGTCAAAAACAGGAGAACAGGCCATAGCGTTGGCACCATTCTGAAAAATGCGGCCGATAACATAACGGCCCTTGCAACGTGTATGCTAGGAAAAGACGAATTGTCTATCCTGTCATACAGAACTGTATACGTCTTCCTTTTCATGCCCGGCCTGGGCTTGAAATAAGCCAGTCTGATAATCATCACAACAACGGTAACGGCAACCAGCGATATTACGAGGACTTCAAAAAAAGCGTAAGCGCCGATAGCTAGGAACATGGCAGCGACAAGTGCGTAAAATATAAAACTTCCATAAGTGCTAAGATCTTTTAGCGCAACCCTGGCTATTTCCGCAGTAGTACTTTTCACATCAAGTTTCATGCAACCAATTCAAGAAGAAATGTATAAAAAGCTCTATAACTGGCCCAAATTTTATAACATATTTCTTTTGCTTAAGGTTTTCTGTACCGACAGACGTACGAAGTACGTCTTTTCACTAACAAGAAAACCTTATTTGAACCGGGCAAGAAGACCGCTTATATCTATCTTACTTATGTCCTGTTTTACGAGGGGCGTTGTTGCAATCTGTGGCGTTCCATCTTCGTATGTCGGTTTATCCACTTTATAGAAAAGTCCTATAGGGATTTTCTCTCCCCACATCTCGCCCATTTTTATCGCGGCGATTTTGTCACTTGTATCGTGACCACTTTCATCTAATTTGAATATTCTTTGTTTGTACCAGTCAGCTGTTTGCACCTTGTTGTAAGTCGGACATGGCTGGAAGACGTCTATGATTGAGAATCCCTTGTGCCTTACAGCGTCGACTATCAGTTTCTTCAGGTGCATTATATCCATTGCATAGCCACGCGCAACATACGTAGCTCCGGCAGCTATCGACCATGTCATAGGGTTCACCGGTTCCTCAAGCACGCCGTTGGGAGTCGAATTAGTCTTGAATCCCTTCTCGCTTGTAGGCGAAGTCTGACCCTTTGTCAGTCCGTATACCTCGTTGTTTTGCACAATAAGTGTAATGTCTAAATTACGTCTCATCGTGTGCATGAAATGATTACCGCCTATGCCGTAAGTATCGCCGTCGCCTGATATTGCAAGCACTGTAAGTTTGTTGTTCGCGAGCTTCGCACCTGTAGCAACAGGAAGTCCGCGGCCGTGCAAGCCCTCGAAACCATAAGTTTTCATGAAATGGGGGACCTTCGACCCACATCCGATCCCTGATACAACAAGGGTGTTGTGCTGTTCTAAACCTAATTCTGATATCGCATTCTTGACAGTGCTGAGTATTGTGAAATCCCCACAATTGTGAAGTATAGCATTATCCGACACATAACAATGCACATCCTCAACCTCGAAATTGTATACATCGCCATCGTAATCAAATATTTCTGTATCCCTTATAGGAAGCATTACGTGTGTCTTGGAAATCGCAAATCTTGGTCTTGATGTTTTTTCCGTATTTTCTGGAGTTTCTTCTGACAGCATCGAACATAATGCACCGAGGTTTTTAGCACCGCAAACTTCCAGCCCATAGAATTTCTTATGCATTCCATATGGTTTGTTTTCGGAAACTGTAGGTACAATGGACTGTCTCAATAATAGCATCTTGGCCTGCTCTGACAAGACTTTCGAGATAGTCTTATACCCGGCCTTTTTCTTTCCCACATAGCCATCGCCTCTCCACATACCTTTCAATAACTCTCTTTGTTTTTCCAGCGGCAACAGCATCATGAAATGCGGTATTTTCTTGCTTGCCGCACCTGTGTCAAACCATTCCTTGAAAAGCCGTGCAAGAGGCGCGGAACTTACATTAATGTCATTTGTATGTTTGTTTTCACGTATCTTGGAAGTGGCTGCAAGGCCGAATATTTTCTTGACAATTGATTTTATATCGTCTACATATTCGACTTCTTTTTCATTAAAAGTAAATGTAATTTCTCCCCTGTGCACATACCCCTCTGCGATATAATAGCCGGCCAGTCTAAGCAAATCAGAACCTATAAGCAATTTATTTGACAAGGGTTTGCTCTTTCTGTCCATTTCTGGTTTTTTCCAGTCAACTTCTACGAAATCTTTGTCCTCGATTTCCGATAGTATAGGGTATACAAGGTAATCACCACTTCTAAGAGAGTCAGCCCTCACCCATTCATTTGAAAATATTTTATTATGTGCACCGACTTTCTCGCGCCTCGAGCAAAGGACAGGATGTTCGTCCGTGAGCACTGTCGAACCGAAACATTTTGAGGTAATCCTGTACATTTTTCCTTTATGCCTGTGGACCATGACTTCCGTAACTTTATGGAACTTTCCGTCTTTTCCCAAAACCCTTTCTCCGGTTTTTATTGTCTCTATCTTTTTAACGGAAGGATTCGACTGTATAAATGTTCCAGGAAGTACACAGCCCGGACACCATTTAGGCGCCTCCTTTGTGGTCAGTTCAGCTATCGTTGCCATATTATCACCTAAACATAAAATCCTAGCTGGTCGCTAAAATTACCGAGCGGATCTACGATTACTACAGGCGGATACACGACTTTTGGAAGTTGGTACGTCTGTGTACCGCCTTTTTTGCCGATATTAGCAACAGGTTCTTTTTCTTTTTTGAGATTAAAATCTGCGTTCATCTTATCACCTTACAATTGCCATTTTTCTTTAATTCTTTCAGTATAACTTAGACCTTCCCCAACATATTGTCTCAAATCCAAATGTACACATTCGTAGATAGCTCCTATATCTTGTAATTTAGCTCCCCAGTTATGTCTTACACATCCATCTTTGTTGCACATTACCAAGCCTCCACAATGCCGTGCTTGCTGAAAACAATCTCCTTTAGCTCGCCCGTCTTCAGCAACTCCTTGACTCCAGCACAAATATCCTGCGGGGAGAACGGTCTTCCATCGTATTTGAGTATCTTGTGATCGACATCTAATCCAGTCTTTTCCTTTATCAGGCCCGTGAGTTGCCCGGTCTTGTTGTTTTCAATCACAACAGTCGCATTTGCATTGTTTATCACGTTTGCAATTGCCTTATCATGAAATGGACTCATGTAAACGACCTGTAGATAGTTTACTTTTATTCCTTCCTTAGCAAGCAGTTTCATAGCTTCTTTGATAGGACCCTTTGTCGAACCCCATGCAATTATTGTTATCTCCGCATTCTCCGGCCCCTGGAGTTTCGGTTCTTCCAATTCTTTTACCAGAGGATCAAATTTCCTGAACCTCTTATTATGCATCATTACGCGTACTTCTTCTTCTTCGCGCTCATGGCCTTCCTCATCATGTTCGTAGCTTGTTGCTACGTGCATTCCATTCTTCTGTGACGGGATTGCACGAGGCGAAATTCCGCTTTCCGTTATTTTATATCTCTTGTAATCTTTTGCGTTTTCCATATCCGCGTCGGTCAGCAGCTGTCCACGCTCGATCTTTACGTTGCTTCTGTCAAACTCCCTTACTGTCCAGTAGCTTTCACCAAGGAATTTATCAGTAAGCACAACGACGGGTATCTGATATCGTTCAGCAATATTGAATGCGTCAATAGTAAGATAGAAACATTCCTCAGGATCGCCAGGTGCAATTATAACGCGAGGGAATTCGTCCGTCGACGCATGCAGCATGAATCTTAAGTCAGCTTGTCCAGAGTGTGTTGCCATTCCAGTTCCAGGACCGGGTCTCTGTGCCTCTATTACAACTAACGGAACTTCCGTTATTGCTGCAAGACCAAACCCTTCCGTCATGAGTGCAAATCCGCCGCCGCTTGTGCCACATGCCGATCTCACGCCAGCGAAACTGGCGCCTATTGCCATATTTATCGCGGCTATCTCATCTTCCGTATGCTTGACAACAATATTGTACGACCTTTCAAGCGACGCCATGTTACTTAGTATAGACGAAGCCGGCGTCATCGGATATGCAGCATAGAACTTGCAACCAGCCTGCACTGCTCCAGCAGTTATTGACTCGTTGCCTGAGAGAAACATATTATTCTCTCTCTTTTGTTTTTCTAATTTGAACGCAAAATCATCAGGGAAATTACTCTTCAAGTAGTCGTAGCCCGCTTTCCCAGCATGTATGTTCGCATCAGCTATTGCGGTGCCTTTCTTGACCCCAAAATTATCCATTATTACAGTATTGAAAAGTTCCATGTCAAAATTCAGGAGTGCCATAGTTGCGCCTAATGCAACCGTGTTTCTCATTATTTTTCCGCCGTTCTCATTTGCAATCTTGTAAAGAGGTATCGGGTAGAGTTTTACAGGTCTCTCGAAATCCGACTGCGATACTTTGACGTAGTCGCCGTCGTAAATGACGCCAGCGTTGCTGCTAAGCCTGTGCTTATGCTTGTCTATTGTGTCCTTGTTCATAGCAATAAGCAAATCCGTCTCCTTTGTGTGCGAAAAAACTTCTTCATCCGAGACGCAAACGTCTAGGTTATTATGGCCGCCTCTTATCAGTGAAGGGTACTCGGCTGTTGCGAAAACTTGCAGTCCGCCACGAAGACACGACTTGGCAAACATCTGTAGTCCCGCGTTTAGGATACCGTCTCCGGCCTCGCCGCCGATTTTCCATGAGAATCTGTTTACTATTTTGTTCATTGTATCACAAAGTAAGAATGTGTATATTGTAAACTGACTACTTAAATGCTTTTCCGTTTTATTTTAAATACTTTATTCATACGTTATAATGTACTATTGGTGTCTATATGGGTTACGTACGTTATAAACTTCCTGACAAGACGCATCACATTCTGAAGACGGTATGCGAGAAGCTTGACATGAAAGAATCAGAAGTATCACGCATAGCGTTGATGGAGTATCTGAAATCGCTGGGAGTGCTCTCGGAAAAGTTTAAGAAGCATAACCTGATAAGAAGGTAATGAAAAAGGTTTTATTCAGCAATGATTTCCTGGATCAGCTAAAAGGTGGTAAGAAACTATTTTCTGACATAGTCCTGCAATACGTGGATATAGCCGATGCAAATTTTAATGAAATAACATTCAAGAACTCCAAGCTCTTTTTCGCTACTTTTAGGAACTGTAGTTTCAAAAACGCAAAATTCGTGAATTGTGAAATAATTTATGGGAATTTCTACGGCGGGGATCTCGAAAATACGATATTTGATAATTGCGTAATCGATTTGACGCTTTTCGATAAAATTTTATGCAAAAACATGAAAGTTACAAAATCAAAACTTATATGGTCTGCCATATTTGGATCGGCAGCAAGTGAAATAGATACTTCATCCTCCAGCCTGTTAAAATTTTTTACTGACATTTCGCAAGTCACAGAAAAGGATTTGGAAGAAGCAATGAACCGAATGGGTCCACTCGTAGAATCTCTGGACATTTCTATCAAACATAAAATAAAACAGGAAATGGAACAAGACGCCCAGAGTCTTGGAGTGAACATGCCAAAAGGAACGGAAACACATGGATATTCAGCAGGTACAAAAAATTATTCTCATCCGGATCTGGTCTATGGTATGCAAAATTTTAGCAACATGATAATAGACGCGTACAACACGGCAAATCCATACAAAGGTAAAAAATCAGCCTACGAAAAGAAAGACGGATACAAAAATTAAACTTCAATCATCTTGCCGCGTGCCCCGACGCAAACTACTTTCGTCTTTCCTATTTGTTCTTCGAAGCCTTCCATCTCGTGTATGTGACCACATATATGCACGTCAGGCTTGAACTGGTATATGGCGTGAGTCACCGCAGCGCTTCCCGGGAACGAGAATTTTTCTACCTTGCTTCCGCTCGGGTGCACGTGAGTAACCATCACTTTCTTTTTTGCTTTCTGGATGTACTTGAAACCCATGGCAAGATAGTAGTGCATCTGCTCCTCGCTCATGAAATTTATTCCGATATTAGCGCCGCCACATCCAAAAAATCCGACGTCGCCTACCATGAAAGAATAACCCTGCAGGTTTGTGATTTTGTATTTCTCAACAAGAAATTCATCAGTTCCAGGAGATTCGTGATTACCCATTACAAATGCGACCTTTTTGTTTTTCTTGAGGAATGGGCCTATCATACCATTTGGCGTCTCGTCGAAGTCGCTTATATCGCCAGCTATGATAACCAAGTCAGCGCCGTCTTTTTGTGCATCATTAGCAAGCTTTTTGACGGCTTCTTCGTTACCGTGGATATCGCTTGTAGCTAGTATCTTCATAAGCATCACAATCGTAATTGTCTTCTTAAAGCTTTATAGAACTCACGTAAAAATTAAAAAACTTTTTCTCCCTTCTCGTCGTAGATGTGAATTATCAGAACAGGGCAAACTTCTGCTGCTGCCTTCATCTCAGGCAGATCAGCCTCGTCAATTTCCATCTCAAAAAGGTTTGTTTCTGGATTCTTTTCCGAGCCTTTAAGGTTCGCGCGCCCATCAGCTGCATCAAGCTCCCAGTATTTCGCATTGACGCCGACACATGCCGCAGCAGAGATGCATCCATCACGGTCGTATGTGACTTTGTACTTCATGAGTAGAATTTGTAGGAAAAGTATAAAGAGCTAACGAACCTGCAAAAATAATATTTTTATTTTGACTGGAAGCTACTTTTCTTTTTCTAAAAGAAAAGGAGTTTAATGTACGCTCTTCCCGCAACCGCAGCCGCCCGTAACATTCGGGTTGTCCAATTTGAAGCCAGCGCCTTGCAAGCTCTCCGTGTAATCTATATTCGTGCCGTTTAGGAATTCCATGCTCTTTGGGTCAACTATTATCTTCAATCCATTCTGTTCAAAAACAAAGTCATCGCTCTTTGGAGAGTCAAAGTCCATCTGATATGTTTTTCCCGAGCATCCGCCGCGTGCTACTCCAACACGCAATCCTTGGCCTTCTTTGGCGTGCGTCTTCATCATCTCCATGACTTTCGTTACAGCAAACTGTGTTATTGTAACCTTCGCATCTGTTATCACTACATCCGGCTTCGCTCCGTTTGTCTTTACCAAATCGTTCAATTCCTGCAGCAGTGAAGCTATCTCTTCATCACTCATTCCATGGCCAAGTGCGCCGTTCTCCAGCGACTCGTAGGGATTTACATGGCACCCGACGCAGTGCAGCCCATAGGAGAGCATAACTTCTGATGCGAATGGGTACTTCTCTATTATTTCTCCCATCGTCATGTCCTTGTTTATGAGTTGTTGTGTTTCCATGATTACCTTCTCTTTGGTTTATACTGTGTATTTGGTTCGTCTGGATTAAAAGGTTCTGCAAGCCTGTAGCCCAAATCGTACGCGGCGTTATTGCCCGCATTTCTTCTAGGCATTCCGTTAGTACGATCCATATACCCACGTTGCAAATCTGCGAATTCCCTATCTAGTATTCTTTCTGTTACAGTCATGAAAATCAGCTCGATATATTATAGGAACCTACTTAAATTATTTTCTCGCCTGTTTCAGTGTTGATTATATGAATAACAACTTTAGGGCAGCCCTCTGCGGCGGCCTTCATTTTCGCAAGCTCGTCGTCGCCGATTCGGACCTCGTACATGTTGTTCTGCTGGTTCAGTTCGCCACCCTTCAGTTCTGCCTTTCTCTCGTCCAGCAGTTTCCATCTCTCCGGATTTACCGCCTCGCAGCTGCCAGCGCCTATACAACCCTTTCTGTCATATTGAACAAGCCACTTTTTAGTGTTAAGGAAAGTCTTGTCTACATTCCCTTCGGGTTTGTTTTCCTTTTTGCCGAATCCGAATAGTCCTTTCATAATCAAAACTAAAATGCCAAGATGTGAAGAACCACTAGTCAATATGTTTGGAAAGCAGAGCTTTCCAACATGCCAAAGAATCTTTGATTCTTTGAGCAGACCAGTGGCATCTTGAAGTTTATGAGCCACGTTATTACAGTGGTTCTTATGCTCAAACAGCGAAGCTGTTTGGCATGTCAAAGAACTTTGTTCTTTGCACACACGCCACAAACCATGTCAAGAAAGATGGTATTGTTACGTATTAAAACACAGTCTCGCGAACGCCAGTGAGCCACTTTGATAATAAGTTTTCTTTCCCCTTAAGGGCTTTCTTTAATACTTCTTTTCCAAGGTTTTCTTTTTAAGAAAAGCTTAAAGAAAGGGCTTACTCGTGTCCGCAACCGCAGCTTCCGCTTCCACATCCGCCTCCGCCCCCAGATGCTGGGTGCTCCATTGTTGAGTGCGTCTTTGGCAATGTCGATTCGACAGCTGCCTGGATTATCGATCCTATTTGCACAAGGCCATTGTCGTGCTGGACAGGGGCGACTAACGCCGGGACTTCGTCTTCGCCCCAGTCAGTCCACATCTTTCTCTTTTCTTTGTATTTCCTGAACTGATCGAAGTTTGTCTTTATTGCCATCATCTGCTCCTTCGTGAGCTTCCTGTGGTGTTTATCATCAGATAGTTTCTTTCCTGTCTTTCTCTCCCATTCGTCGGAAGGTATCGAGAACTTTCTTTGTATCTTGTCCCTGTATAATGCAGGGATGACGTTGAACGTGCAGAAAGGCAGCACGCGTCCGTCAGGCGTTGCGTAGTGAATATCACACTTGTGTATTCTGTCTATGTCCCAGTTGTAAGGGTCCTGGAAGTGCATCATTCCTACGAAGAGTGAACTCTTGTGGAAATCAGCCAATCCATGGTAGTTTGTGCCGCCCACCGCGCTTGTCAGCATTCTTATGAATTTGAGTTCTTTTGGTTTCTTCTCTTCGTTGACATACTTCTTTATGTTCCACATCAACTTCGCCATTACAATTGATTTCCTTATCGTCTTGTGCTTGCTGTTGTTTAGTTCTCTTGTCAATTCACCCAGGTATTCAAAGAATCCCTCGATGTCGAAGAATTCCGGCAATGCGACCATCCTGTCGCCATCCTTGAAAACGTATGTCGCCATGCCGCATGCGAAGTGGATCGAAAGCCTGTATTTTGGCTCTTCCTTCATCGCCTCAACAAAATCGGTCACTTGCTTAGCGCAAGGGACAGGGAACCAGTGCTCTCTGCCTACCTGACCGTCTGTCTGCTCTTCTATCTTCTTGATAGCGCCAGGTATTGTTATTCTCTGCTTCCTTCGCAGCTTGTCAGGCATTCTTCCTACCAAACTTACTGGCTGGAAGTTTACAGATCTAACAGTGTCAATATTTCCAAATCCGAATCTTATGATGTCTCCGAGTTCATGATCATTAACGCCGCCTATTACAGTAGGCACAAGAACTATGCCCAATCCTGCTTTTCGGCAGTTCTCTATGGCACTCTGTGCTTCCCAGTAGTTCTTCGGGTTTGTCTCAGGCGTCATTCCGTCGAAACTCATGTATAATACGTGGCTGCCAGCATTTTTGATGTTCTGGCACAGTTCCTCGCTTCTTGAAAGGTTTATACCATTAGTGTTGAGCTGTATGTGGTCATAACCAAGCTCCTTTCCGGATTTTATTATGTCCACAAGGTCTTCGCGCAATGTAGGCTCGCCGCCTGTCAATTGCACAGCGTTTGCGCCTACCGGTTTTTCATCTCTCATCCTTTTTAGCATGAATTTTATCTGGTCAAGAGTAGGCTCGTAGATAGGCTCGCCCTCTTTAGCGTAGAAAAAACAATACCAGCAAGTCAAGTCACAGCGGTTTGTAAGCACCACGTTGCCAAGACCCGTGTGCGATTCATGCTCCACGCACAATCCGCAGTCCGTAGGACAGTTTATTTCAAATTCACTCTTGTCTATGTTAGGATTGAGTATCTTTATGCCCGGATCCTGGAATTTTTCTGCTTTCTTGTACATATCATAGTCAGACCAATAAACCTCTGTGACTACGCCGTGCATTCCGCACTGCTTTGTCATCCATACCTTGTTATCTTTTACGTATACAACGCAGTCTATCTTCATCGTGTCCCATTTTTCGTCGTCAACGCAGCCCGGGCAAAGGGACTGGTTGAATTTCAATACTTTGACGTCACCTTGAGGAAGCAGCGCTATTAGCGCCTCTTTCCTGTCTCTTGAGTAATCCTTGACATAAGGGGATGTAGAAATTAAATCGATTTCCGTCTTTTCACGTGCTATTGCCTGTGGATATGCCGTTACCATTTGAACACCTCTTAACCCTTTTCTTTGGAAGCGAAAAGACGCTCTGCGCCATTCGACATCGAAAAGCCCTACTGGAAAAGAAACATATTACGTTTCTTTGGTTGGGCTTTCTTTCTAAAAAGGGCTGATTTACAACTTTTATAATCAACTAAAAGTTACTATTACATTGTTATTTTACATATTTAAGCCTTGTCACGGGTGGTTTTTGTCTTATTTGTGACTAAGAAGTGCTCAGTTGACGATAAAAGTGCTCAGTTGACGATAATCTTGCCGCGCATGTCCCCATGTCCTGTGCCGCAGAACACGGAGCAGAAGAAATTGAACTCGCCCGTCTGGTCAGCGGTGAATCTTATCGTTGTAGTCTGTCCTACAGGCAGCGTCTGTATTATATTGAAGGTTGCCAGTGAGAATCCATGCTCTTTGGTATCAGTATTTTGTATATTAAGTACAACACGGTCGCCCTTATTCACTGTTATAGTGCTTGGCGAGAATGAAAAACTGGTCGCCGTCATGTTAAACTCTTTTACGGGCCCTATGGTCGCGACAGGCGGTATTGTGCCAGGCGGTGTATTTGCCGGCGGATTGCTACCAGTCTGGTTTTGCACTGGCGCCTGTGAAGTGCAGCCCGCAACCAGTAATACAGCTAAAATCAGAACCCCAGCCACTATTATCTTATTATTCATACAACCACTGCCGTCCGAATAAGTTTAAGAATAGAACTATCTTATAGGTAATACTTTTATAGTTAACAGGGATAGTTCTGTTAACTATATGTGACCAGCTAGTGTAATATATGAATATTAGTTGGTCACAATAAACGTTGTGAGTAAAGAAACTGAGTTGATATTATGCCATACAAGATAGATCATGACCGCCCGAACTGCATAGGGTGCGGAGCATGCGCGGCCGTAGCCCCGGAATTCTGGGAAATGAGCGCGTTCGACGGCAAATCCGACGTCAAGGGCAGCCAGCGCGAGGAAGACGGCGGCGAGATCGTGCGCGAGACGCTGGACATAGACGATGCTAATTACACAAAGAACAAGGAAGCAGCGGACTGCTGCCCGGTTAATGTCATACATTTGATTAATGCAAAGGGCGAGAAGATCATATAAGTTGATTCTGAGTTGATTTTATGCTCTACATGGTACTTACTGAAAATGTTGCAAATCTCGCAAGCCACCCGCGTTTTTCCGGTGTGGAATGTGTGGTAGGCACACCATACTTTGGAGGCGACGACCCGCTCGGGGCGCAGTTTGTTGGAAACGACAACGACACGGGCCGAGTGTTCATAGCCGCTCCTTTTCACCAAATGCATAGTGTATCGACAGATCTCTATGCAGCCACAAGAAAACAGCACAAAATAACTATTGGCCTTCCGGAAAATGTCCCAAGGGCTATAGTGGAAAACTTCTATCATCTTGCCGGCCACGTTTAGTTAATTATATTTGTATAAATATTATCATTCACAAATTACTGTAATGAAACACGTCGACAAGTATTCGGTAAGTGCCTTTGTGTTATGGCTCGCTTCCTTCGTCATTTATCTGAATTATTACGACATACTGATACCAGGCATCCCGGATGGCAGCTACAGGCTGGCAGTCGGCGCATTGTTTGTTATACCGGCGTTCATATTGTCAGTCGGCCAGTTACTCATTGGGACATTCATAATTTTTGCGGCCGCTTATCTTTTCAAGGGCAGGGAGCACGTAACAAGGTCATTTTTCGTTTCCGCGGTCGTGGTATTCCTCTTCTCTCTAACTTATGTAATATTCCCCATGTTCGGGCCGTTCTACTACATAGTTTTCGCAACGGGCATCGCGCCGCCGCACGTACTTGAGGTAGAGATAGCGTGGACGCTCACCATACTTGCCGTCTCTACGTTGTTGATAGCGAAGATGAATAAAATCAAAATGCACGACGCGCTTTTCACCGCAGCTGTAACGATAATTTTTATCGTCGTTGCAGCGTCGTAACTTTTTAAGTTTTTACAAATTAATTTTGTAATCTTTTTTTCCTATTTTCTAATTCAGCCAGAGGATCGTAAGCATAGGCTGGTCTTGTCATCGGGCGTGAATACCTTTGTTTTGAATTGCCCGGGCCGATATCGAATCCGTCTGCTTTATGCAGCGCGGCAAAGATTGGTAGCGGCCGCTCGTAACGCGCCATAGCCTCGCCAAGATTATAATTTCCCATGTTTCCACGCGGCGGAGTATAGCGACCTATTGCACTAACATATTTTGATGCAGGTCCGTAGTTAGCACCCGGGCCGCCTTGCCCTTTGTAACCAAAACTAGGCCCGCCGCCGGAGTATTTTCCGATGCCGCCCTTACCTTTTCCACATCCACATTCTGCCATAATTATCAATTGTAAATAATGCCGCAGACTACTTAATTTTAACTATAGCATACCACCTATTTACCTTTCTATCAACATTCCAAAAAGCGATCCGGTGGCGGCGATGACGAATATCATAGGGATTGAAAGGTAACTATAGAAAACGTACAACAGTGCAAAAACAATCACTATGCTGGAGTGTATGCAAATCTCCCTAAGGACAGAGAACTCCAGCTGCTGCTTGGTTTTCCTGGCCTTTTCGCAGTAAGCCGAATTGTACGGCACGTCGGTGAATTTGGCAACCACCCTCCATACAGCCTCGAGGCTCAGAATATTGAGGAAGCTGTTTGCAAGTGTCCTGAGACCCCATAAGACCGCCTGCGTGACTGAGCCCGCCTCCAGCAGCCTCTTGCGGTAGCCGCGGTCGACCATGTTGCCGACAATCCATACAACAGCAAACCCTATCAGAACGCTCACTGAAATTATCCCGCCTATTATTGCCGTGCTGCCTATGATTGTGAACACGAATATCGGCCAAAGTGTTTCGTTGATTTGATAATGATAGGACGCAAGGGAAGCGGCGACCTTCCTGTTGAATCCATCGACGCGCAGAGAAAATTTGAAAGGCATGTGGATGTCCTTCGTTGCAAAAAGCGGCAGTGCCGCAACCATCAGGAATCCTAGACCTACTATGAAAAGCGTACCAAATCCGAAGAAAAGTATTATTAATCCGCCTATGAACGGTGCAATCATAGCACATAACGATGGAAATATATCAAGCAGTGCAACTTCCTCGCCCCTTTTCTTTCCGTCGGTCAGCCTTGGGAAAAAGGCGTGAAAAGGTATCCAGAACAGTGCCTGTGCCACGCCATAGGAAACGGCTATAAGATAAAATAACTGTCCATTTGACTGCAACATCGTAAGCATCACGTAGTAAGGAAAGTACAATATGAAGCCTAGCAACATACCATGCTTAGAGCCTATTGCAGACGAGATTTTTGCGGATATAGGACAGATGAGTGCGTGTGTTGAACTGGCAACAATAAAGAAAAGCAGGATCGTCGGTATGTCGTAGCCGAGCGTGTAAAGATAAATCGGGACGAATATGCTGATGAGTGACATCGCAAATGTCCTGAGCGACATCATAGCATAAACTTCAGGAAGGTCCTTTTTTCGCATGATCCTCCAAAGCAGGAGGTGATGGGCATCCATTACATGTTATTGTTTTACCCGTATAAAAATAATAAAAATGCTCCGTCCGGGATTTGAACCCGGGCCGCCGGCTTTCTTTATACACACTTTCCATTTTATTCCGCTTTGGTGCAGCTTTCTGGAAAGGTGTATTGAAAGGCCAGCATCCTTGACCGTGCTAGACGAACGGAGCGTAACGTAAACTAATTTGGTTAGCCTTAAATAAAGGATTAGTTACCTTGCTTTTTCACCTTTAATTTCAAGCGCATTGATTCAAGCTCTTTCAGCCGTTTTTCCGCAAGCCTTTGGCTGTGTATTATTACATATATTACAATGACAACAACGATTGTAACTATTAAGGCCGCCAAAAACTTGTAAAAAAGTCCCTCGCCCTGTGGTACTATCTGCTCGATAGCAGCTTTTATCGCCTCGTTCCAGAAAAGACCAACGACAAGCGCAAGAGCGGAAATTATTGACGTCATCACAAGCGTGCGTATATCCGACATTTTCTTTATCTTGTCTTCGACTTCATCGGTCATATAAACCAGATTTATTTAATTAATCACATGTATAAAGTTTATGCCCAAAACTTAAGCACTGCTGGGATAGCCAAGCTTGGTTAAAGGCGCAGGTTTGCTAAACCTGTGGGGCGCAAGTCCCACGGGGGTTCAAAAGTGTATGAAGCGTGAAGCGCTTCTATGCGGAATCTCCCCCTCCCAGCGCTAAGGGTAAGACATACGCTGACGACTCTCAAATAAATTGGATAGAAGCTGAAATTAAACGGTGCAAACGACCTTAGATTCCATCAAAGATTCGGGTGCAGGCTCAATAATTATTGGCTTGTGAATTACAGGTTTATTTCTGTAAATCGTCTCAAAAACAACCCTTATTTCTATGCGCCCTTCATCAACAGTGGAGTCGAATCGCCATCCACGAATTTGGCGCAGTTTCAATTTATCTATTCTCAAGAACTCAGACGCATCAAAGATTTGTATCCCAACAACAAAGCCTTCCTTATCTATATCCATAGTAAATCTGTCAGCTTCTATAGACGAGTCATATTCCCTGCCCTTTATCTTGAAGAACAATATATCGTTAGCGTAATCGTAATCGAACTCGCCTTTGCCCTCTAAATGTCTTTTCTTTTCCATATCAATCATCTCGGAAGCTGCTCAAACTTTAAGAAGTATCGGCAATTAGTATTACTATGTCAAACGATATAAAACAGGTTCTTGATGAACTGAAGGGCATTAAGAAAGACCTGCAAATGATAAAGGAGAATATGCCAGACAAGGACATGTTTCTAACAGCTGGAGAAGAAAGGCTGCTCAAAGAAAGTTATGAAGATGAGAAAAAAGGCGCACTTATTTCTGGCAAAGACCTGAGAAAAGAGATAGGCATATGAGCTTTGAGATTTTCTACGACAAGCAACCGCGCAAATTCTTGAAGAAACTGGACAAGCATATAGCAAAAAGAATCATGGACAAGATTGACGAGGCGTTCGCCAACGAGCCAGTGCCGCATGACGCCAAGACAATTGTCGGGAAGCACGGCGTTTTCAGAATCAGGGTAGGCGACTACAGGGCTACATACAGAATTAACTATGAGCAAAAAAGAATTGTCATATTTGAACTTGACAAGCGGGATAGGATTTACCAATAATGTCCCTTCCGCAGAAAACATTAATATCCTCAAATTCGGCTATTCTGAAGCCCTTTGTCTGCACGGGATATTTCTTCATAAAACAAAATACGTTAGAATACTTAAATATTAGGGCGGCAAATTATAAGAAGTATAACGTATGTCTTATTCTCACGGAGGAGGACAGAGTATGTTTAAGGCGAAACATACCCTCCCAGCGCTTAACCCCTTTCTTCTCTGGATGACGCAAAGCGTCTTTCGGTTAAGAAAAGCCCTACTGGAAAAGAAAAATATTATAGAAGTGAAAATCATGGCCGAAGTAAAAGTTTTGATAGAGGGGTATGCGAAAAAACTTGAGAAGGGATGGGTGGCCAGTTCTACTACTTGCCTAGTTACTACAGAAGACAAAAAAATCATTACAGACCCAGGCTGCAATCGTGAAAGGTTATTGGAGGCATTACAAAGAGAAGGGCTAATCACCAAGGATATTGATTATGTTTTCTTATCTCATCGCCATCCTGACCATGTCTTGCTTGCGGGGATATTTGAAAACGCAAAGTTCATAACATTTGACACTAACTTGATGTACGATAAGGACCTATTGTTGGAGTTTGACAAACACGTATTGGGAGAGGATGTCGAGATTATTGAGACTCCTGGACATGTTGAGGAACACCTATCACTCATCGTAAATACCCCTAAGGGTAAAATCGTAATTGCTGGTGATGTTATTTGGTGGCTTGACGGAGAAAAACAAGTATTCAATATTAATCAAAAAGACCGCTCACAATCAAAAGGAATGGACATGAATAAATTAATTGAGTCTCGCAAAAGGATTTTAGAAATTGCAGATTATATCATTCCTGGCCACGGAAAAATGTTTAAGGTGAAAAACGAGTGATTGTATGCTAACCGTAGGAACCCTATGCTTCATAATAAAATACGGCAAAGTCCTGCTGATAAATATCTGCGGCTTAAAAGCCGCAGTATTTTTGCACGAATGGAAGTAAAATACGCGTCCTGAAGGACGGGGTATTAAACCCATTCGATGCAATAAAGAAAAAGAAAGGCATAGGTGCAGGATTCTGGAATGGCCCAGGCGGAAAAGTTGAGAACGGCGAAGACATCAAGGACGCGGCCAAGCGTGAGGTGTACGAAGAAGTTTGTGTTGTCCCTGAGGCGCCGGTAAAAATCGGCCAGTTAAAGTTTCATTACCAAGCAGGTGAATGGGATATTCATATTTTTGTTGCGGACGATTTTGATGGTATAGAAAGGGAGACGGAAGAAGCCGCGCCCAAGTGGTTCAAGATCGACAGAGTGCCATACGATGAAATGTGGCCCGACGACAAGATATGGATGCCACTTATGTTTCAAGGTAAGAAGTTCGCCGGCAGCGTGCATTTCGACGAATCGAACAATATGCTAAGTCACAATATAAAGGAAGTCGAAGTAATATGAATATGACGCCGGCGTATGCCGGTTTTATAGTCATACAAGGAAATAAGCGGTATATTTTACTTCCTTGTTGACTATATGTGATCCAAATATGTGGGTATCCCGATTTATTATTTGGATCACTATAGATACGGGTCGGTAGTCTAGCGGTCATGACGTCGCCCTATAGAGACAGTTAACTTTCTCTAGGCAAATACAAGGCGAAGGCCGGCAGTTCGAATCTGCCTCGACCCACTTCAGGGACTTCTTCCAATCACACGACAATTACGTCCGTAAACCGGGCAACCTTTATATTCACCAAGCACTATAGAGTAAAGTAATACTATAGGAGGAATTACAATGTCAATAACACCAAAGAGCTTCTCGGATATGACCAGAAAGGACGTTTTTACTCACAAGGGCGTATACTGCGGCAAGATTATCGACGTAGGTCTTGATCTTGAAAAGTTCCGCGTAAAGTCGCTCGTAGTGGATGCAGTACGCGGTTCGTTCCTTGCTTCGCTAGTAGGCGACAAGAAGGGTGTCATAATACCTTTCAGCATGGTGCAGTCCGTTGGCGACGTAGTGATAATAAAACACATCTCGCCTACGTCTGTCGAGACAGAGGATGTGGAAGAGACTCCTTCTAACGGTTAAATCCCAGGCTAATTTTTCTTTTTAAGAAGATTTTGGTTATAGTCGTGGCTATGCCATTTATAGCAAGAATCTCAATACCACCTACACAAGATTGCCAGGATCGGTCTATGCCAGTAAGAGCTTATTTACATAGCTCTGGCATTGAGGCTTACGACGGGGGTTTTGAGCAGCGAACAGGTCGAAAGAAGAATGAATTTGAACTCGCATATAGTTCTGCGTCGTATCTAGGAGAACAGGTTCTTGGGCATGCGGCGCGCCCGGGCTATGGACAGTTATTCAAACCAGCCAAATATCTGCTTGTTGCACTTTTCGGTAAAGGCGACGCAAAAATGGCCGAAGTGTTTGGGTATGGGGATTTTGAAGAATGGCCAGGAAATCCCACAAAATACAGATGGACGTTTGAAAATAATGTTTATAGACCAAATATACCGGAAGACGGTTGCGAAGATATGGATATAGTTCTTGGTATAGAAGGGAAACACAGACGTGAAATACCGGACCTTGATACGTTCATGAACAAACCCCCTCGCGTAGATGAGCTACTGATTGGCAACGATTACAAGGCTATAATTTCAGGCGGTGGCGGCATGCATTCAATGACTCTTCTACATTAGATGCGTACCACTCCTTCCCATATAGTTCGGCCGCATACCCCCCCTAAATCATTATTAACTAGTCAGCATAATCTATCTCTATCATGAAAATTCCCGACTCAGCTGCTTATGAGCTTCTTCAGCGCTACAACATACCGACGGCAAAGTGGTATCTCGCCAGGACTATGGGCGAAGCCGAGGTTGCCGCAGAGAACATGACTTTTCCCGTTATATTGAAAGCGGACTCGCCGGGCATAATGCATAAAATGGCTTCTGGCTGCATACGCACCGTATATCATCGCGACCATCTGCGCAAGATGTTCGAGGCTGTCATGAAAGGTGCAAAAAAGCAGACGAAGGAGATAAACGGCATTCTGATGCAGGAATTCATTCACAGCGATATCGAGAATGTGCATGAGTTCATAATAGGCGTAAAGCATGACAGTCAGTTCGGCCCCGTCATAATGTTCGGTGCGGGCGGACGTCTAACCAACACAAAGGACGTCTGCTTCCGTTTAGTACCAATAAAGCACGCGGACGCCGAAGAGATGCTAAAAGAACCAATAATAGCGAGCTTAGTGACCAGAGACGACACGATAGTCGACGTGCTTATGAAGGTGTCCAAGCTGGCAGAGTTCGAACATATATCGGAGTTGGACATAAACCCGCTTTTGGTGTCCGATAAAGGGGTTCTGGCAGCTGATGTCAGGATATTGATGTAGTTTATAGTAGGTTAAGTCGTATTAACCTACAACAATCACGTACAAATCACGATTTTTGGCATTTTTCTCGTATACCTTTAAATCAATTCATGACAAGAAATAGAACTGGTGTCAAATACGCTTGTTTTTGGTTTCTATGGAAGAAGTGGTCAAGGGGTCGAGATCGCCGTAAAGCTATTTTCTAAGGCTTGCTTTGCCTCTGGCTTCAGCGTCCAGAGCTTCTGTTTTGCCGGTAGGGGACGTCGTGTCTTCCCGGTTCGCGGGTTCGTAAAGATCGACAAGGACCCGATACTGTCCAAACAGGTTGAGGAGCCGGATTTCTACCTGTTTTTCGACCCGTCTCTTATAGAGAAAAACCTCAAGGAAAAGAGCACAGCTATATTCAACTCCGCAGAGAAAATAGTTTCGCCACATCTGAAGAAACGCCGGGTAAGGGCACAGTTCGTCAACGCAACGGAAATCGCACTGCTGCACATGAAATCAAACATTCCAAACACGGCCATGCTGGGCGCCCTGGCAAAGGCTTTCCCAAAGATCTCGATGAAATCAATCAAGACAGCAATGGAAGGCATGCCGCGCGAAAACATGGCGGCCTTCGATGAAGGTTACAAGAGCGTGAGATAAATGCCAAATTATAAAGCTCAAATCGCTGGCATTCTGCTTGGGCTTGGTATAGTCTTAGCGCCGCAACGGCCTGAGAACGGGACATATATTTATCAAAAAGACGGCTTTGAGATGCGTTGTGAAGTACAAAATATTGCCAGGCCCGCAGGCGTGAACACGCAAATCGCATGCGACGAGTCCATTGGTAAGTTCAGAAAAGGTGTGGACCTCGTATATGAGAAATTTGGCAGAAAAACCATAAGCGTTGATGGGGCTCTTATATACCCGGAAGTTCCAGACAGCTCAGATAGGCCTGACCCATTTCGTAGCTGGACTGAGAAGTATCATAACGAACGTCTTGTTGGGTTTGCCGTCCGAAGAGAGAACAAGGTGAAATAATGATCAACGAGGAAGAAGTAAAATTTATGATACCGGTCATACAACCGGCACAGCAGGAGCTGCCTGCCAGGCTGCGCGTGCTTAAACCGAAGATTGACCTGAAGAAGTGCCAGAAGAACTTCAACTGCGTGGTCTTCTGCCCGACAAACGCGATAAGCGTCGGCAAGAATGGTTTCCCTGTGATAGACTATGACCTGTGCAACGGCTGCCTCATTTGCCTGAGGGAATGTCCTGCCTTTGCAATAAGCGAAGAGCACGAGATGCGCAGTCCGAAGATATAACCAAGGTGAAAAATTATCAATAATATTGAAATGAAGTTCTACAGATCCCATGTTTTTCTTGGGGATACAGGCAAGAGCAAAACTCTTGCCGTACAGCATTTCAAACGAAATGCTTGTACAAGAACTTCTTTTTTCAAAAAGAAGGGTTTGTAATGAAAGGTTCAGTTTTATCAACAACAGAATCGGCAGCCCATGGCGCGAAGCTGGCTGGCGCAGAGGTTGTGCCACATTTTCCGGCGCCGTTTGCCGTTGAAATAGTCAAGACTCTTTCGAAAGTTCACAAGTGTGATATTTTCGAGGTCTCGTCTGCTGGAGATGCTTTCGCCGCAGCTATTGGCTCCGCTACAGGCAAGAGAACGTTTGTGCCCGCTTCCTCGCCGCTATCTTACGAAGTATTTACAGCGCCGTTCATGCGCCTTCCATTCCTTGCAGTGAATATGTCGCGAAGCCAGCACGGCATAAAGGTCGACCACACATCCGTGATGGCACTACGCGATGCCGGTTATATTATGATATTCCCCGAGAGCAATCAGGAAATATACGACTCAGTAATACAGACGTACAAGGTATGTGAAGATCCGAATGTAATGCTACCGGCAATAATAAACATAGACGGATTGCCAAGCTTCTCCGAGCCTGTGCAGTTGTCGTCCGAGCAAACAGTAAAAAATTTCTTACCAAAATACCGCCTTAAGTTTGATACGAAAAAGCCGACACATCTTGAAATGTACTCTGACAATTATAGTGAGGGAAAAATGCAGATGGGCAAGGCAATGGAAAATGCCATAAACCTGATCAATAAGGTAGACGAACAATGGAAGCAGAAATTCCGCCGCACATACGGACTCGTAGAGCGCTACATGATTGAAGACGCAGAAACAGTAATAGTTACAATGGGTTATCACACATCAACAGCCAGAGCAGCTGTAAGGAAAATGAGAAGCGAGGGCAAGAAAGTTGGCCTGCTTAAAATCCGTGTATTCAGACCATGGCCGCGAGCAGCAGTTGCCAAAGCGTTGGAGAATGCAAAGCGTGTGATAGTGTTCGAGCAGGCAGTTTCAGTTGGTATAGGCGGAATCCTAAGGGCACACATAGGTAAAGGCAGCCAACTCATATGTCTGGGCAAGTACCCATCCGAGCGCGACTTCATGGAAGCTGTTTCTCGCGTAGAGAAAGCGGACAAAGACATCAAGCTTTGGCTGTAAACAGGCAAACATCGGACGTTATTTCTATTGTGAGTGACAACGAACCATATTAATAATAAGTTTTCTTTTCCCTTAAGGATTTTCTTTCCCAAAGAAAAGCCTTACTTGAACATTTTATCCCGCAAAATGTCCTTGATGTCTTTTATTTTTGCGAATAATTCTTCTAGTCTTTCCTTGAGCAAATCCTCTTGCCCGTCAAGAAAGTACCATATCGCGTACTTGTCATACTTTCTTTTCAGTATTTGTCTGCGGATATTCATACCACGTTTGTTCGCCATAAGAAAAAGTTCATTATGTTTGGGGAAATTCTTCTCTACATCAGCTGTCGGCATAGGGCCCTTTTCTTTCAGATAGTTTTCAAATGCATTAAGGTTGCCGACATCAGGCTTGCGCAGTCCCTTAATCCAGTGATATGCAGCTGAATATGATACACCAAGCTGTGCAGCTATCTCATTTATTGATTTTCCCTGTTTGTGCAGCTCTATAGCTTCCTCGTATTTCTTTCCATATAGCTGCCTGCCTCTTCGCATTACCATGCAAGAATATAGGTTGCATTATAAATAAACTCTTTGTGAACACTCTTTTGGCGGCGATGATAATATCGTCCCAGTGTGAGGGCAACCTATGAGCACACGGGTAGCTTTTGAGCCGCCATTATAGTGAACCAAGTAAAGAATCTGGATATTATAACTTGGTTTACTATGCTCAGAAAGCGAAGCTTTCTGGCATGCCGAAGAACTTTGTTCTTCGAGCATATGTGACCAACTTGTGTAATACCTGAATATTAAGTTGGTCAGCTATAACCCTTTTTCTTGCTAGTGAAAAGACGTACGTCGTACGTCATGCCTGTGAAAAAGCCCTACTGGAAAAAGAACATATTATCTTAATATCTTAATGGAAAATAAGCCCAACATTTCACCTGATTCCCCTTTTATACTTTCCCGAACAAATCTAGGAAATGGCAATAGACGTCAACCTTCAGGAGCTCAGGCCGCTCAAGAACTTCGGCGACGGCTGCCCGGGATGCGGCTCTATGATCGCATTAAAGCTGCTCCTCCAGACATTGGACAACTTCATTCTTGTAAATGCGACCGGCTCTGTGACGCCGTTCATAAAGGTTCCGATGATTCACGCCGGTCTTAATGCTGTTTCCGTAGCTAAGGGAGTTGCGCACTCCGTGAAGGATGAAAAAAATCCGCCAAAAGTCGTCGTGTTTGCCGGCGACGGGTCAACTTCCATGAACCTTAACGCATTAATGAGCTCAGATAATATCCTATACGTATGCTACAACGATTTTGCTTATACTGCAATAGACCACAAGATGCACAAAAGCTTCGCACGTCAGTTATCACATACATTGCCTTACGTTGCTACGACATGCGTGTCTTATCCGGATGATTATATAACGAAGCTGAAAAAAGCGGCGACCATGACAGGCACACGCTACATTGAAGTTCTGGCGCCTTGTCCCGTTTCATGGGGATACGAGCCGTCAAACACCATAGAGGTCGGCCGCGTCGCAGTAGAAACAGGGCTATTCCCTGTATTCGAGGTCGAGAATGATACTGTAACACTTACCAAGCGTCCAAACAGGCTTGAACCTGTAGAGCATTTCAACCAGGTACAAAAGAAAATGAAGATAGAAAACACCCAGAATGTCCAGGAATGGGTAAACAAGAAGTGGAAAGCCCTCACAGACGGGCGATTGTTGTAAACAAACAGAAAAACATTTTCCTAGTTTTTTGTGAAGAACCACTGGTCAATAGA
>Ga0209541_10003568_pt1 | contig 28497 bp, 42 predicted proteins | sample RifCSPlowO2_01_FD_184027 | JGI IMG/M metagenome (GOLD analysis project Ga0209541, IMG submission 184027) | Groundwater microbial communities from Rifle, Colorado - Rifle CSP2_plank lowO2_0.1 (SPAdes) (version 2) | ecosystem: Environmental > Aquatic > Deep subsurface > Groundwater | place... | reverse complement strand
CTTGCTCATTTTGTCTATCTATTTCAACAATTATTGAAGAATCAAAGAGTATTTTCATTCTATTATTTTTAATTTTTTTAATCTTGCTAAAGAATCTAATTTTCTTAAATTTTCTAGTGTTTTAGGAAAACTTTCAGGTAAAAAACCATGTATATTGAAAGTCTCTGGATTTTTTTTACTTATTATAATAATTTCTCCAATAGAATTTATATTAACTAGATCTCCTTCTTTAATGCCAAATTTTTTCCTTATTTCTTTTGTTAAAGTTATTTGGCCTCCCCTAGTAACTAAGATTTTTGTCATAAAAATAGTAATATTTTTAGTATTTATAATATTTACTATTTATTTTACTAAACTATTTAATCCATTCAAGCATTAACAAAAGACTAAATTAAAGAAATATAATAATTAAACTAATTCTTCAATAGTTGCTATTACATTTTTATTTAATGTTATTTCTCTTCTTATCTGGTTTATATTTGCACGATTACTTAATTTTGCTAAATCTTTTTCAGCTGCTTCTAGCAATCTTCTCAACTTTTCTGGCTCAGAATTAAGATCATCATTAAGATATGTTAAATAAGGTTCTAAGGTTAAAAAATCATCAGTAACCAATTTAACTCTGCCAGCATATCGAAATTGTGGTAATATATCTATTCCAGGAACATTTGGCCTAATTCTTACTATTTTTGACAAATATTGTTGTAAAGACATAACTAGTTTACCACTTATTAATAGTATTTAAAGATTTCGATTTTACTTAGATTTTGTGATTACTAAAAGCTTATATTTTAAATTAAGTAATTATTTTTCCATGAATCTTTTTGACAGCACATTAAAAGGAGATGAATCTGTTTTTTTAGATGAAACTGCTTTAGATTTTGAATATTTGCCCCATATAATAAAATACAGGGAAAACCAGCAAAAATACATTGCAGAGTGTATTAAACCATTATTTCAGCAAAGAAATGGAAAAAATCTCTTAGTCACAGGTTCTCCAGGAATAGGAAAGACAGCAGCAACAAAATTTGTTTTGCGTGAATTAGAAGAGAAAGGTTTGGATGAAGAAATTTTTCCAATTTATATAAACTGCTGGAAAAAGGATACAGCTTATAAGATAGTCCTTGAAATTTGTGACAAATTAAAATACAAATTTACTCAAGGAAAGCACACATCAGAATTAATAAAAGATATAACAAAACTTCTTAATAAAAAGCCAGTTGTTTTGGTCTTGGATGAAGTTGATAAACTGCAGGATATGCAGATTTTATATTTAATCTTGGAAGATCTAAATAAAAAAACATTAATCTTAATTACAAACGAGCTTGAGTTTTTGTCAAATATAGATAACAGAATAAGATCAAGATTAATACCAGAGTTTCTTGAATTTAAGCCTTATAATTTTGAAGAAACTTATGGAATCCTAAAGCAGAGAGTTGATTATGGTTTTGCAAAGAATATCTTTAATGAAAATGCCTTGAGATTAATATCAGAAAAAACCCATGAAAAAGCAGATATAAGATCTGGAATTTATTTGTTAAAAGAAACTGGATTGATAGCAGAAAATGAATCAAGCAAGTTAATTTTAGAATCACATGCTTTAAGGGCAATTGAAAAGTTAAAAGATATTAAAATTGAGAGTTCTGAAAAAAGAAAAAATACTTTCTTGAATTTAATTAAGGAAAACTCAGGTAAAACCTGTTTTGAATTGTTTACATTATATAGGCAGATGGGTGGGAAAAAATCCTATAAAACTTTTACAAGAAGAATAAATATTCTGGTGGATAAAGGATTTGCAACAAAAAAAGAAATCCAAGTTGGAACTGGAAAATCAAGTATTATAGAATATAACCTGAAAATCTAATCATTTTCTAGATTTTTCAAATAAAAACACCAAAATACAGCTTATTAAGTCAATTACCAACTAATGAAATTAGTTGGCTTGTAGTTACCATTGGCACTACGATTGGTTGATTGACTAACAACCTACTGAAAATAGGTTTACCAAGTTCAGCGATGTTTCTGGAAGCATTTAAATCTGCATGAATTTCAAATCCACATTGTAAGCATTTGAAATTACTTCTTTTTCTATTTAATTTATCCTTGTAATCACAATGTGAACAAGTCTGCGAAGTGTATTTTGGATTTACTGAAATTACTAACTTTTGTCTTTCTTCAGCTTTATATTTTAAGTAAGTTTCAAATTGTTTAAAACTCCAGCTTCCCAACTTCTTATTAAATTTTCTCCCATTTTTCTTGTGTTTCATATCTTTTAAATCTTCTAAGACAAATACTTTAAAACCACTATTTGCAATCCATTTGCTTAATCTGTGATTTGTATCAGAAACAAACCGTGTTTCTTTTCTGCTTAGCAACTTTAAATGATGTTTAGCAGAATTAGTGCCTTTCTTCTGCAATACTGCTTTTAAGTATTGATATTTGCCTTTTATCTTTTTAAGATGTTTTGAATTGTAAAAAAGATTATTAGAACAAACAAGAATATTATTTATTCCCCTATCTATTCCTAAAATGTCTTTCTGTATTTCTATACCTCCCAAATTTATTTGAGGACTGTCTTTCTCAACAACTAAATTAAGATATAATTGTTTTTGTTTGAAGCATAACATTCCTGCAATAGGTTTCCAGTCTTTATATTTTTCAATCAATCTATGAGTTTGAAAAGTGATTTTCTTTCTTCCATTAATAGAGGATATAGAAATTAGATTATGTTTTAAATTAACTCTTAAATTTCTTTTGTCTAATCTGACAGCCGAAAATTCTTTAACTTGAATAGGTCTTTTACATTTTTCTCTTTTGATACTTTCAGAAGCAACATCTCTTGCTGTCTGAATTAATCCAGTAGGAAGATTAGGATATAGTTTTTTAATCTTCTTGTAAGTAAGCTTGTTGAGTTTATTTTTATTAAAAATCTTTTTCTTAAATCCTATATCATTAACATATTGTCTTGCTTTAGAGAAAATTCTAATTGTTTCTATTAAGTCATTATTTTCTGTAAGTTTAATTTTAATTGTTCTTTGCATAGAAATGCTAATTTAGATAAGGTTATGTAGTTATTTATTTTTAATATGTTATGGTTGAACAAATGCCTAAACTATTTTTCAAAAAAAGGAATTTTGGGGCAAACATTTATGGAGTGGTGGCTACTATGTTGGAACTGCTGGAATAGTTACCGCTGAAAGTATTCAGAAGTATATTCTTGCACAGACTAAGGCAAATTCATCTGATGATTAAAATCAATCAGTTTTCTTTGCCAAGAGATTATAAAAGAAAATACCCAAAATAAACAAATAACTAATATTATTTTTATCCAATTAAACTTTAGAAATTTTTTTAGTTTTTTCATAACTATTTCCAAGTTAGAACTTTTCCTATTTATAAATACTACTGGACAAATCTACTGGACAAACCGAGGACCTGCCTGACTTTTATAAAGAAAATTATCTTTATACTCTATATTGGAGGTGGTATAAATGAGGTTGTTAAACTTTATGAAAAAAGATCCCAAATACTTAAGCTGGGATGAGTACAAAAAGAGATTGGTTGAAATGCATATCTTGCATTTAATTGAGAAATTTGCTAAGAGTAATGCTGATTATGATTATAGAAGCCTTGAAAGCGATACAAAAAAAGAATTAGCAAGATTTAGCCAATTATGAGGGGAAAATGAAAGAAGGTATATATTCGGGTAAATTTAGGGATGAGTTAATCGAGGATGATGAAATCTCAGCAGAAGAGTATTTCTTTATGCAGGGCTACGACTCCCTAGATTAATTTTTTTATTTTTTTGTATTACTTTATTAGTAATATTTAAATAGTATTACATTATTATATAATCATGCCAATGCTAACACAAAAATCCCAAGTAACAATTCCAAAAAAAGTTAGAAAAATTCTGGGAATTGGTCCTGGGGATGAAATAGATTTTGATATTGTGAAAAATAAAATAATTTTGCATAAGAAAAAAAAAGATTCTATAATTGATAAATATCGGGGATTTCTAGGTCAAAGTAAAACAGAAGAAATAATGGAAGAATTGCGATGAGTGTAGCTATTGATACAAATATTTTATTGGATATCTTGCTTAATGATAAAGAATTTTACAATAGCAGCAAAGAGGCAATTGAGCAATACAATAGTCTTGGCGCATTGATTATATCTCCAATAGTATATGCTGAATTACTAACTCAGTTTATTAAGCAATTTTCTATCTCTGCTGAACAGAAACTTAATCAATTTTTAAAGGAACTTGGTATTTCTCTAGTAAATTTTACAAATAAAGATTTAATTACTGCAGCCGAAGCTTGGAACGAATATATAAAGAACATAAAAAATAAAGAAATTTTTTGTATAGCTTGCGGTGAAAAAAATAATTTCTTTTGCAAAAAATGCAAGCAGAAAATATTTTGGAGAAATCATATTATTGCTGATTTTTTAATAGGAAGTCACGCCCAAAATAATACTGATGCATTTCTTACAAGAGATAGAGGTTTTTACAAAAGCTATTTTAAAGTTAAATTAGCTGAAAATTAAAAATATCTTTATAAATACTATAAATTAGAATTCTCTCATGAAATTATTGGTTTTTACAGATGTTCATGGCAGTAAAATAGCAATAAAACAAATAATAAACAAAGCTAAAGAAGCAGATTTATTGATTTGTGCTGGTGATCTAACTAATTTTGGGGTTGAATTGAATTCAATCTTAAAGCAGTTTAAGGAAACAAATAAAAAAATGATTATTATTCCAGGAAATCATGAATCTAATGCTGAGATAAATAATGCTTGTAAAAAATTTGATTTTTTAATAAATATTCATTTAAAAAAACACAAAATCAATGATATTGTTTTCTTTGGTTTTGGCACAGGAGGATTCTCAAAAATAGATTCTGAATTAGAAGAAATTATGCAAAACTTAAAATTTAATGAAAAAGAAAAATTAATCTTTGTTTCTCATGGTCCTCCTTTTGGAACTAAATTAGATTATTTGGATCATTTACAAAGATATAGGGGAAGCAAAACTTTAAGAGAGTTTATAAAAAAATTCAAGCCTAAATTTGTTGTTTGTGGTCATTTGCATGAAAATGAGAAAAAAGAAGACAAATTAAATAACACCATCATATTAAATCCAGGAAAATACGGAAAAATTATAGAGATTTGATTACTTAAAAAACAACTTCTGGTAATTCATAAAAATATTATTCTCAACCTCTATTTTATCCATTTTCTTAATTTCAGCTATTTTTTCTATTGTAAATTTAATAAAAGCAGGCTCATTTTGTTTGTCAGGAAAAGGAGATAGCCAAGGACAGTCTGTTTCTGTTAATAATTGGTTAATATTAACTATCTCAGTCATCATCTGAAAATGCTGTGATTTATTAATTATACAAGGAATAGAAAAATAAAATCCTAAATCTTCTGCTTTTTTAATTAGTTTTTTATTGCCAGAAAACATATGCAAATGAACTTTTTTATTAGAGCTAGTCTCTAAAATTTCTACACACTCTTTTTCAGCCCCTCTTGAATGCACGATTAATGGTTTTTTTATTTTTTCGCTTAACTCTATTATTTTATTAAAATTCTTAACCTGATTATCTTTATCTTTTGAAAACTTATTGTCCAAACCAATCTCTCCAATAGCAATTATTTTGTCTTTATTTTTTTTAATAAATTCTAAAGTCTCATCAACATTAAATTTAGTATTTCTATCATAGTCTTCATAACCATCTATCACCTGAACATTTAAGGCATTTAAAGGATACAAGCCAAGAGCAGCCTTAACAATCTTGTATTTTTTAGCAATCTCCAAGACTCTTAAATTATTCTCATGATTAACGCCCTGGGCAATAATAGAAACAACATTTTCTTTTTCTGCTCTTTTTATAATTTCATTTAATTCTTCTTCATTAAATCTATCTATATGAGCATGAACATCTACTAACATTTTACCCTAACAACAAAAACGGCTTGATTAAAAAACTTAATAGCTTGATTAAATAAGGAAGCAAATTAATAAAGATTACAATTAATAAAAAGTAGCTTACAGAACTCCAAAATTTTTTAGCTTTCTCTTTTTCTTTGAATATAATAAAAGATAAAACTAAAAACATTCTTCCGCCATCAATAGGTCCTAAAGGTAATAAATTAAATAAGCCAACCCCTAAATTAACAATAAATACCCAGAACATTAATTTCAATATCCATAAAATAACATTACCAAAATTTTCATTAATTCCTGATTTAATTTTTGTTTTAATATTAAAATCAGTTATTCCAATATAACCTTTCGAAGAATTTTCGGGATTTTCAACAGTTGTTAAACTAAATTCTCCTTTGTCAGTCCCAAATGTAATTCCCTGATTTGGCTTAATTTGGTCTGTTATGGAAACAAAATGATTTACATCTTTAATTTTCTCTCCGTTTATTGAAATTAATTCAAATGGAACAGGAATATTGGCTTTTTCTGCTGGATATTCTGGAATTAATTTATTTACTTCTATGCCGTTAAAGTCCAAAATTCTTTCTTGTAAAGGCATTGAAACGAAACTTATCAGCAAAAAAACAAATCCAGCTAATAAAATATTTGAAAAAGGACCAGCACTCATAATTGCCAGTTGTTTTCTTTTCTCAACTTTCTCTAATTTCTTTTCATCAGGCTCGACAAAAGCCCCTAATATTGGTCCAAAAAATAAAAAGCCAGAATTCTTGACTTTTAAATTAAATAATCTTGCAAATACTCCATGAGAAAATTCATGAATCACAGCAACAATAAAAATAGAAATAATCCAGTGCCAAAAACCTAATGTTGGAAGTCCATCAATTTTTACCCCTGGTAAAACTGGAGCCAAAGCTGGCTGAGCATCAGGAACAAATATTAATGAGAAAGTTCCTTTAATTAAAATATAAAAAATAAAAGCCATTCCTAAAAAACCAACAACAGTGCTTACATAAGATAAAGGCTTTAAAACAAATTTAAATTTTTTGGCAATCTTATCCATTAATTTAATTCCTAATTGTGTTCTGTAAATAAAAAGAATTCTTCCCTTGACTTCAAATTTTTCTTTGTTAAAAAAATAAAATGTTAATAAGAATAAATAAAAAATAATGGCTAATAATAAATCAACATTCATTTTACTTCTGGGTTTTCTTAGCTTTTACTGGCCTGAAACTTCTCCTGCCGCAATTTTTACAGGCAACTTCCTTTTTAATAATTTTATTTACATTAGTTCTCATTTTTGTCTTACATTTTCTGCAAACAAAAGCTCCTTTGAACAATCTTGCTGTTGCCTCTGGAAATTTTACCATTTTCTAATTTTTGATTAAGATTTTTTAATGTTATATTTTTGTTAGTTTTTTTCTAAAAAGTTATTTTAATTGCATAATAATTTTTTGGTTTAGTATAATCCAATAGATTACTTGCACATCATCCTTAACCTTATCTCTTAATTCTTCTGGTATTTTAAGATCAAAAGTTTCGAAAGATTCCATGTCCATGACATTAGCCATATCTCCTTTTATAGATAAAACTTGTGCTGTCTTCTTTTCAATAATAGGGACTTCTACTTTATCTCCACCAGGCATAACTTTAATTATTTTTTGATCATCTAATATAGAAACTGCTTCTATTCTTGATTTTGCATGCCCGTGTTTTCCGGATTTGCCAGTCTGAATATCTTTTATAACACAAGCCTTGCCGTCAAACACAATTGTATTTCCTTTTTTTAGACTACCTGCAGTCACCAGTTTAGTTGTCATTAAGATTTGACAAAAAATTTAATTTATAAATTTTTGCTTTATGTGTACGTGTTTAGCTACTAAATGTTTTTAGGAGCTAAATACATACTTCTATCAAAATCTTTATAAAACTGAGAAAAACCGATTTCATAAATGACAATTAAAAAAGGCGATTTTATTGAAATGGATTTTGTTGGCAAGATTAAAGATACTAATGAAATCTTTGATTTAACAAAAGAAGAAATTGCCAAAGAAAAAAAATTGTATAATTCTAGGTTTTCTTATAAACCAGTAATAATCTGTGTTGGTGAAGGTGAATTAATTAAAGGGCTTGATGAAAAATTGGTAGGAAAAGATAAAGGAAAATTCTCATTAGAAATTAAATCAGAAGAAGGTTTTGGAAAAAAAGATCCTAGCTTGTTAAAGTTAGTCCCTATGAAAGTATTTACAAAAGAAAATCTAAGACCATTTCCAGGATTAAATATAAATATTAACGGTTTAATCGGCACAGTAAGAACTGTTTCAGGTGGCAGAGTAATTGTTGATTTTAATCACCCATTATCTGGAAGAGATCTAGTTTTTGATATTGAAGTTAGGAAAATACTAAAAGAAGATAAAGAAAAAGTTGAAGCTATAGTTTCCAAAATAACCAATGAATTTGAAGCAAATTTGGATAAGAGCAATCTAACTTTAAAATTAAATTTAGATGAAAAAAATAAAGAAGAATTAAAAAAGAGAATTCTAAAACTAATTCCATCTGTAAAAGAAGTAAAATATGAAAATCTAAAACAAAAAGAAGAGCCTAAAAAAGTGGAAAAACCTGAAGAAAAGCCAAAATCTAAACCTAAGCAATAGACTTCAGAAAAGATTAAATACTACTTTTTTCAATATAGCAATTTAATGGATAGCTTAATAACAGGTGTTAAAGAAAGAGGCTTCATTAAGTCTTCTATGCCAAGAAACCAAAATCCTTTAGATGCTGAGCTAGAAGAATTAATTTCTAAGCAAAAATCAAAAATTAAGGTAATTGGATGTGGTGGCGGAGGAAATAATACAATAAACAGAATTTCCGAAGTTGGCATTACAGGAATAGAAACAATTGCAATTAATACAGATGCTCAAGACTTGTTATATACAAATGCAGATACGAAAATTCTGATTGGAAAAACCTTAACTCATGGTTTGGGTGCTGGAAGTATTCCACAAGTTGGTGAAGAAGCTGCTCGTGAAACAGAGCATGAGATCAAGGAAAAAATTCAAGGCGCGGATATGATTTTTATTACTTGTGGTTTAGGTGGAGGCACTGGAACAGGTTCTGCACCAGTTGTTGCAGAAGTTGCAAGAAAATTAGGTGCTTTAACAGTTGCTATAGTAACAATGCCCTTTGCAATGGAAGGCCAAAGAAGATATGAAAATGCATTGTTTGGCTTGGAAAAACTTGAATCTCTTACAGACACTCTAATTGTAATTCCAAATGATAAATTATTAGATTTAGCTCCAGATTTGCCTCTGCATACAGCATTTAAAGTTGCAGATGAAATTCTGACTAATTCAGTCAAAGGCATAGCTGAATTAGTTACAAAAACAGGTTTAGTAAATTTAGATTTTGCAGATATAAGAACAGTAATGGGCAAAGGAGGAGTTGCTGTAATTGGTGTTGGTGAAAGTGATTCCCAAAACAGGGCAGTTGAAGCTGTTGAAAAAGCAGTTAATAATCCTTTATTAGACGTAAGCATTGATAATGCAGTTGGCGCTCTGATTAATGTAGCTGGTGGCCCAGATATGACTTTGGATGAGGCAAGAAAAGTTGTTGAAACAGTTTCATCTAGATTAGATCCAAATGCAAGAATAATCTGGGGAGCCCAGATTTCTGAAGATCTTACAAATACAATAAGGGTAATGTTGATAGTAACTGGTGTAAATTCACCCCAAATATTTGGCCCTAAGAAAAAATTATCCCAAAAATTAAGAAAAGAAATAGAATCAGAACTTGGCATAGAATTTATCAATTAAAAATCACAATCTTTTTAAACTAAAACTAAGTCTAAAACAAAAATGGCAGTAACACAATTTAGGTCAAGAAGAAAAGTAACTGGTGGTAGATATAAACCTACATCTAAAAAGATAAAACATAAAGGACATTTGCCTACTTTAACATTATTAGGTGAAAGAAAAGTTAAATTAGAGAGAACAAAATCTGGTTCTTTAAAACAAAAACAGCTTTCTAGTGATCTAGCTAATGTTTTTAATCCAAAAACAAAAAAATTTGAAAAATTAAAGATAATTACAATCACAGAAAATGCAGCTAACAGAAACTTCATTAGGCGAAATATTATGACAAAAGGAGCCATAGTTAAGACAGATAAGGGTCTAGCTAGAATAACTTCTAGACCTGGCCAGGAAGGCACTATAAACGCTGTTTTATTAGATCAAAAGTAAATTTCGAACTTCTTACTACTTAGAAATCACTGCAAAATGAACCGAAAGATTTATATATAAGATTCTCAATTTATTTATAAAGTTTTTTGTATGCTTATTAATATAATCCTTGGGGGAGAAAAATGCCAGAATATGTAAAAAAATGCCTAGATTGTGGAGGCATCAATTTAATTCTTAATAAAGAAAAAGGAGAAGTAATTTGTAAAGATTGTGGCCTTGTAATAGAGGAAAGAATGATCGATTTCTCCCAAGAATGGCGTGAATTTGATCATGATCAAGCAGATTCCAGAAGAAGAACTGGAGCCCCTATGACTTATTCAGTTGCACCAGATCAACCGATTATTCTAAAGAAAAATAATGAATTAATAGTTGTCAAAATTGGGAGCTTTGTAGATAATTTAATAACTAAAAAAGGAAGCTATTTAATTCAAGAAACAAATTTAGAAGTTACTGACATTACAAATGAGAATTTTGAGTGTATTTCTTTTGATAAAAATAAAAACATTGATTTTAGAAAAGTAAGTGAAATTTCCAGGCATCCAGCTACAGAATTTTATGAAATAACATTAGAACAAAATAGAAAAGTAAAAGTTACAGGAAATCACAGTATTTTTACAATTTCTAATAGTAAATTTATTCCAAAAAAAGTTGAAGATCTGGAAATTAATGATTTAATAGTTTGCCCAGAACATAATTTATTTGAAAAAGAAGCATATGTTTTTGAAGAAAAAGTAAATGAAAATTCAGATACAATGCTATTAACTAAAGATTTACAAATAAAAAATAAAAATTCTTTTATATATTTAAAAGTTAAAAAACTTAATAAAGTAAAATCAACTTCAAGATATGCTTATGATTTAACAATTCCAGGTTATGAAAACTTTGTTGGCGGACATGGATTTGTATTCCTTCATAATACAAAGTTTGATAGGGGATTAGGAACAGATGTAGGCCAGAAAGGAGATATCTTCAAATTATCAGGCAAAGGCAGAAATAAATATTTCAGGTTAAGAAAATGGCAGTATAGAATTTCTACAGCTATTGAAAGAAATTTAAAATTAGCTCTAGCTGAACTAAAGAGAGTTTCTTCTTATTTAAAATTGCCAAAATCAGTTGAAGAAGAATCTGCAAGAATTTACACATTGGCAGTTCAAAGAGGTTTAGTAAGAGGAAGATCAATGGAATCTGTGGTAGCTGGCGCATTATACGCTGCTTGTAGAAGACACGAAGTTCCAAGAACTTTAGATGAATTGGGAGAAGCTTCTGGTATTGATAAAAAAGAGATTGGAAGAACTTACAGATTTGTAACAAGAGAATTAGGTATTAGAATTTTGCCTTCTAATCCAGTTGAATATATTCCAAGATTTGCGTCTGCATTAAAATTATCAGCAGAAACTCAGTCTAAATCAGTTGAAATTTTGGAAATGGCAGATAATTCTGAATTAACTTCAGGAAGGGGTCCAACAGGAATTGCAGCTGCTTCATTATATGTTGCTGCTTTAATTAATAATGAAAAGAGAACACAAAGAGAAGTTGCAGATATAGCTGGAGTTACAGAAGTTACAATTAGAAACAGATACAAAGAATTGCTGATAAAATTAAAATTAAAAGACAAAATAAAGAAAATTAAAAAGTAATGACGGAAACAAAGTGTCAGAAAATCAAGAAGAACAGAAATATTCGAATGTTCAAATAATAGATATGCTTTCTTCATATACTAAATTAAATTATTGGAAAGATATTTTTGTTAAGTCAAGTCAGCACACTGTTAGATATGCTGCATTTAAAACTAAAGAATCTCTTGATAAACTAAAACTTTATTGCCTAAATCAGTTTTTGAAGAATTAAAATTAAGTGACTTAGAGGTACAATTAAATGAAGAGTTAGTTAAAAATTAATTTATTTCAAAACCATCAAAGTCATTAGCTAATTTAACATTCTTGAATTGTTTTTTAGCTTCTTTTAATAAAAAAGTTACATCTTTATATCTCTGGCTAAAATGAGTTAAAATTAATTCTTTTACATTAGCTTTTTTTGCAATTTCTCCAGCTTGTTTTGCAGTCAAATGATTGTAAGCTTCAGCCTTTTCTTTTAATTCATCAGAATGTGTACTTTCACAAACTAATAAATCAGAATATTTCGCTAAATTAATTATATTTTGAGTAAATCCTGTATCTAAAATAAAAGTAACTTTCTTTCCTTTTTTAATTGTAGTTGCTAATTTGTTTTTTATTTTCTTTTCATTCCATGTAATGTCTTTACCTTTTTGTAACTCTCTAATAATAGGATTATTTTTTAATCCAAACTTCTTCAAATAATTAATATTTATTTTTCTCTTGTCTTTCTCAATAAAACTATAACCCAAGCAAGGAACCCTATGATTTAATTTAGTAGCTTTTAAAATAAAATCTTCATTTTCAAAAAATACTCCTTCTTCAACTTCTTTTATTTTAATTTTTAATTGAACATCAGTATAAAACCAGCTAAACATATTCTTGAAGAAATTAGCAGTTCCTTTAGGTCCATAAACCTCTAAAGTTTTATTGTAATTATGTCTTGATAAGTTTTGTAATAATCCAGGCAACCCTAAAACATGGTCCCCATGCCAATGCGTAATTAATATTTTAGTTATTTTTACAGGATTAATATTTCCTATTCTAAACTGCCTTTGAGTTCCTTCCCCACAGTCAATTAATATGTGTTCATTTTCATAGTCAAATAAAATAGAATTATGATTTCTATCTGCAGTTGGTATCATCGAACTAGTGCCTAAAAAAGTTATTTTCATAAATATTCAAAAGAAAGTCTTTTTAAATAGCTTTTGTTTCATTTTATTATGGCAGAAAAACAAAAAGCAGAAATCAAAGCAAAAACAGAAGAAAAAATACCTACTCAAAAAATTAAAGCAAATTTTGCAAGAGAAAATGCATATGCAGAAGATCAGGAAAGTAGAACTCTTTATGATCAAAGCAGGTTTGGAGAATTAAAAGATAGTAAAATATCTTATTCTTTAGTTGAAGCATTATATTTATTGGAAAAAAAGAAAATGGATATTTTAGATGGTAAGAATATATTAACTTATGATTCATTCTTAAAAAAAGCAAAAAGAATTCAACCAAATTTCTGGGTAAGGTATTGTGTATTTAGAGACTTAAGATCAAGAGGATATATATTAAAAACAGCATTAAAATTCGGGGCAGATTTTAGAGTTTATGACAGGGGAATTAAACCAGGAGAAGATCATGCAAAATGGATTGTATTTCCAGTTCATGAATCTGAGGTACTGACATGGTATGAGTTCAGTGCAAAAAACAGAGTAGCTCATTCAACTAGAAAGAGATTATTACTGGGAATAGTAGACGAAGAAGAAGATGTGACTTATTATGAATGCCGTTGGATTAGGCCATAATATTTCAAATTACTTTATTTTTATATCCTGTTCTTATAATTTTGCCTTGCTGATAAAGTCGATTAAGATGAGGCATAATTCCTTGTAAGGTCAACTTTAATTTATTAGCTATTTGCATAGTGCTAAAATTTCCTCTCTTAAGAAGTTTTAATATTTCTTTATCAAAAAATTATTTTGGTCTAGTTCTGTTTGATCTCTGTTGTGTTTCAATTCTCGCATTAAGGCGATTAGCTTTTTCTGGATGCAAGAAATTAATTTTCGTATAAAAATTTAGATAACTTTCTTTATACACATTAAAAGAAAATTTATTTTTCATTCCTTTTTTTGTTGAATATAAAGTTGAAGTAATAATTCCAGTCTCAATTTTCAGTTCCTTTAAGAGTTGCTTAATTTCATTTATAATTCTTTTATGCTCCATATTTTCATATCTTTTTTACTTTCATTATTGACCTTAGAATCTCTTGAGAAACCAATACCATACTTTTCAGAATCAGTTCCTGAAATATACCAGTATGCTTTCATTTTCCTTATAACTCTTTTTGATTAAATTTTTTTCTAAACTATTTATTGTGGTTTTACTTTTCTCTTGTAAGCTCTCTAATTTCAAATAAATTCAAAGGATAAATCTTCTTAAGTTCTTGCTTAAATTCCCTTTGAATAAAATTGCTTGTTAAATCTTTTATAATCTTATTAAATTCAGTTTGTTTTGTATATTCTTCAAAATGCCCCCTTACACTTAATCTTAATTTAGATAATATTAGTTTATTTGTTTTATTTTTTGTTATAAAAAAAGGCTTGACTCTTATCTTTACTTTGTCTTTTGTTGTACAAATAAATGCATCATCTACCTTATCTCTTCCACTTCTCATTACTTTCTTTAGGTAAGCATTTAATATTTTATAGCTCTGAATCTGGGTATGGGCTATTTTTCCGTCTGAATCTGTAATTTTGAAAGAAATCTCAGAATTTTGTTTTCTTGCATCATTTGTTAATAAATAAAGATTAGTTCTCATTACTCTTCCATGTAAAGTTTTTACCTCTGTATAGGGTATTTCGCCTATTTCAGCATTATTAAATTCAGGAGTAGCTTGAACTGAAACCCAATGTTTTTTTACTTCTGTTTTTGCCATTTTTGATTTAAAAGTTTAGTTGATAAGAAAAGGACTTATTTAAAAAGATTGTGTTTCTTTGAGGCTCTGCACAAAAACTCCTGAAACTTTCTGAAAAAACCGGAAAATTCCTGGGTTGCTTTTAAGTTAAAATATTAAATATTTAATATGTCTATATAAAAACAATGATTAATCTAATTATTAAAATAAAAAGAGAAAAAAATTAGATTATGATGCCGGAAAAGTAGGAAAAAATTAATGCTTCATTAAAGAAGAATTGATTGGGAGACAAGTTTCTTTCAATCAATGGGCATCAGATGAACATGCCCTAACAAGAAATAAGAACCTTCAAAAAGGTTTGAGTCTTGAAACTCTAACGAGCGTCTGCTAATAGACGTTCAGCCATTTAGGCTGAGTAGTTCACAAAAGCTAATTAGAAATTTCTTGAATATTTAATTTATTCATAATTTCTTTGATAAACTCTTGTTCTTTTGAAATAGATATTAGTCCACCAGCAGCATTTGGGTGTCCGCCGCCAATACCATTTAATTTAACACAAATTTCATTTATTATTGAACTTAAATCAATTTCACTGTTTACACTTCTTAAACTTATTTTTATATTATCATCCAGAGTATAAGCCATAGAAACAACTAAACTGCCATCACTAAAAATACCGCTTTTGCATAAAATAGAATTAACTGTTCCAATTAAAGTATCTTTGATATTGTTTTTTGCATTTATTATTATTAATTTATTCTTTTCAATTATATTTTCTGTGTTTCTATTGGAGTAAATCCAGTTCATAGAACTAATAATTTCATTTTTATAATTTTTTAATAATTCATAAGCTTTTAATTTAAAATTCTTGTCACCCAAGCAAGTTCCAACTCCCAAAGAAGGTAAATTCAATCTTCCGCAAGCATTTAATAACGTTGAAAATTCCTTTAGATCTTTTACAGTTTCTCCATTTTCTTCTTTTTTTAAAGTATAAACATTTCCTATTATATCATCGGGTTTGTCTTTGGAATCAATTTTACTTATCATAATAGCTGTAATCAATTTATTCATTTCTTCTTTATTTAGGTCAAATGCTTTTCTATATTGGCCGTTTTTGTCCATTACTTCTATCCCCAAATCTTCTAAAAATTTCTTGGCTCCTACCTCATTCCCAGTAATTCCTGGAATAAAACTATCAGTGCTTGAACTGATTAATTTATGTAATGGCTTAGATTGCGCCCCAAAAAAATTCAATCCTATTTTTATATCTACATTTCCAGATTCAATAGCATCATTTACTATTAACTTGTTTATTTCAGAGAACCCGCTCTTGTCTTGATTGTCCCCAATAGCGCCAATTAAAGCTAGGTAGCTCAGATCTTTGTTTTTTGGATTTAAGCATCTTGCAAATAAATAAGCTATGCCTGCTCCTGAAACGCAATTATCATCAATTCCAAATTTATTTTGATTAATATTATGATGCTCTGTTTTTATATCTTCAAATTTATGATGATCTAAAATAAATACTTTTTTACCATTTAAATGTTCATTAATAAATTTTAAAACATTAGATCCAAAATCAACAAAAAAATATATTTTATATGTTTCTTTTCCCAGTTCTTTAACAATCTTTTCATCTACTTGTCTGTGGCTGGAATAAACAATCTTGATTCCTTCCCTGTGGAAAGCTTTTATTAAAATCGAGCTAGAACTTATGCCATCACTGTCTAAATGACCTAAAATTCTTACAGGTTCATTAGAAAGATTTTTTTTAAAAATATCAACCCCCTCTTTTAAATATGAAAGAAAATTATTCATTTTATTCTATAAGTAATTTAGCAGTTTTTCTGTCAAATTTCCAGTCTTGTGGTAAAAATCCTTCTCTTTTATAATATTTAGCTAATTTATTTATTTTGCTCTCAGTAATTATTAAACCCCTCCATACTGTCATATCTTTTTTATTTGAGTCTAAATGTTTTACTAATTTAATATCTTTCTTTACTAAAGCAGTTATATCTTCGGGTAATTTTGGGATTAATCCATTAGCTTTTAAAATTTTAGCTATCCTTTTTTTTGTAATGAATCTTACACTGGGAATACCATAAGTATCTCTTAATATCATGCCGATAACACTAATAGAATTTCCAGATTTATACAATTTAATAATTAATTTTTCTATTTCCTCTCCCTTGTATCTAATCCAAGGTTGTGTAACTACTTTGCTAGGTCTAGTTGAGCCTGCTTTTCCCCTCTTCCTAGAGTACATTCTTGCCATGGTTTTGTTTTGTTTTTGCTTTATTTATAAATCTTGTTAATTATTTTTTGACAATAAGTTTCATGACTGAAGAACCCTGTATTTATTTATATTTTCATAAGGAATTTCTCTTTTAGGTCTTTTGCCTTCATATGGTATTGGTATTTCTTCTATTATAACTCCATTATCTTGAAGAGAAACAATCTTTCCAAAAATTTTGCCTTTCTTCGCTCTTTCCATTTTATCTAGCTCCAATTCAACCAATCTTCCAATATTCTCATCTTTTAATTTTACCATGTTTTTTCCTCTCTTTTTTATTTTGTAATTTTATCTAATTTGTTTTTGTCTTCTTTTTATAAATATGACCTTATCCTAATAATTTTCCTGATTTAACAAAATCTTCTATTCTGTTTCCATTTATTTTAAATTCTAATCTTTTTGCCATTTTAAAAAGATAGTCCTGGGAGGATTCGAACCTCCGATCTCCCGGGCCAGAGCCGAGTGTCCTTACCGCTGAACGACAGGACTATACATTAATTTTAGTATTAACCATTTAAGAATTTTATTAAAAAATATAGCCCCGTCAGGATTCGAACTTACTCTGGTCTTTGAACCATCTGAGTCAACGGCGCCAAAGGCCGCTTTAAGGAAGAGTCTATTTTAGACTGTTTATCCTTGGCCACTAGATTCCGTAGATTTTTCAATCTTCTACGGGGCTATTGCAGGGCTATAAAATTAAAGGCTTAATCTGATTTTATAAAGATTTCTTTTAATTCCAAGATCTTCTTAATTGATTAATCTTATTTTTAATCAAAATTATGCTATTTTCATCTTTTATTCCAAGAGGTAAGGAGTTACTATGAATATTTCGCCAGAAGAAAAAGCAGAAGCGATAAGAAATTTAAAGTCGGCTTTAAGAGAATGCGCTGACACTAAATGGGAATTCGTAGAATATGCATCAAAAGGTCTGGAATTAAAAGTAACAGATGAAGAAAACCCAATAGCATCAATTTCATTACCTTGTGGAGAAGGGCTAATCTATGAAACTAAGGGGAAAGTTTATCAAATATCTCCAACAAGATTAGCAAAATTTTTTCAAGACCTAGAAGAAAATATCAGGTTAGTTGAGGGAGAAATCTTACAAAAAAGTATTTTAGAATTAGCTGCATCTTCTATAGGTACTCTGATTCATAGAGAGGAATTTGAAGGGAAAGGCGTTGATCCCTCTAGATATTTCAAAACACAATTTGATAGAGTTGTAAAAGCATATAATGAATTACGGCAAGAGCTTTCTGGTTTTCCTATTGGGATATTTGTTAGTTATGATTTCGATGTTCCAAAGGAAATTCTTAAAACTTCAAAAGATCAATTTGAAAAATTAGCTGGCAAAAAACAAGGTAAAAAATTAGTGATTAAAAATATGCATCCATTTACTGTTGGTTTTAGAAGAAACGACAATTCCATGTTTTTTGATCCTATTGATTTTTATTATACAGATGATGAAAGAAGTCAATACTTTAGAAAGCAATTAGAGAAATATGCTAAACCAAACTAATTATTTCTCTGTTGTTTATGCCTTCCTCTTAATTCAATTTTATTTAATCTTTCTTCAATTAATTTATATTTTTTATAATTTGCATTATATCCTTTGATTACAAAAGAAAAAGCCTTCTCAAATTTATTATAGTGTCTTGATTTCAAAGCCTGTTTTAATAAGTGCAAGTCATATGCCTTGTCTTCAATTTTAGTAGAAATAAAGCCTAATCCAAAATCAATAAAATAAATCTTACTTTTTCCGCTAACGCTTTTCTCAAAGGGGTTATTTTTGGTTAAGCTTTTTTCTAAAAAAATTATGTTGGCAGTAGTTAAATCATTATGGATTATATTTTGAGAATGTAATTTTCCCAAGCTTTCACCTATTTTAAAGCATATTTTTTCAATTTCTTTTTCATTTAATTTGTCAAAAATATCGCTTAATTTTTCTCCATTAATATATTCCATAATTATTTCAGTATCAGAAAAACTAATTACTTTTGGAACATTGATGATTTCAGAACTTTTCTTTAATAAATTTAATTCTCTTTTAGTTCTTGTTTTTCTTAATTTATTATCAATAATATCAATCCTATAATGTTTTTTTAATCTTTGTTTGATTATTCTATTTTTATCTAAAAAAACTATTGCCTCTGCTCCTCTTGAAATTTCTTTCATTTTAAATATGTTCTAAAATATCGCTTAAATCATCAGATCTCACAATAGTAGTGCATTCTTTTTCTACTTCTTCATGCGGTTCAAACATAAATCCAATTACTTTACCGCCAATTCCTCTGACATGTTTTGCTAATTTAATGTCATTTTTATCATGAACAACAGCAATTACATCCTTTCCATTTAATCCAAGTTCATTTCTAACTTCTTCCAAAGGTTCTACTTTGCTGTCATCTTTAATTTTCCAATAATCCATATCATCAGTTCCAGCAATAAATCCATCTTGAATTGGCAATCTATTTGCAAAAATATAGTCTATGCCTAAATCTTTTTTAGCTCTTAAAGCCAAATCATAAGGGCCAGAACTAATTATCATAGTTTTATTTTTTCTTTTTTTAATTTCTTTAAAAGTTCTTTCAGTTCCTTTCACATAATGATGCTTAGCAATTAAATCAAAATATAGTTGTGTAGGTTTTCCAGCCCATAACCTTCCAATAACTTCCTTTACTAATCTTGAGTAATCTGTCTCAACATATTTTTTTGTTAATTCAATTCCTTCTTCTAGAGTTCTATATTCTCTATGTAATTCCATCCAGAAATTATGGTGCTTGAAAATAACACCATCCATATCAAAGCAAACTAATTTCATATTTTAAAACCTTTAGGTAATTTTCCTTTGAATTTTTTCATTAACTTTGCAGGATCAGAAGTTCCTTTCATTAATTTTATTACTTTTTTGCTTTGCTTGTATTGCTTTAATAGTTCTCTAACTTCTTCTGGTTTGCAGCCAGAACCTTTTGCTATTCTTTCAGCTCTGCTTGTATCAATAATATCTGGATTTTCCAATTCTTCTTTATTCATTGAATTCATTAAAATTTTCCATTTGTCTAATTTTCCCTCTTGATTATCTAAAAATTCTTTTGGTATTCCTAATCCACCTACACCAGGAATCATGTCTAATATTTTGCTTAATGGCCCAATTTTTCTCATTGAATTCATTTGTTCATAAAGATCAATTAAATCAAATCTTCCTTCCATTAAATTCTTGCTTAATTTTTTTGTTTTTTCTTCATCAATTGCTAATTTTGCCTTTTCAAGTAAACTCTCTAAGTCGCCCATCCCTAATAATCTTCCAACAAAACCTTTAGGATTAAATTCTTCTAAATCATCTATTTTTTCTCCAACACTCAAGAATTTTATAGGAGCATTAGAAACAGCAGCACCAGTTAAAGCACCCCCTCCTTTGGCAGTACCATCTATTTTAGTTACAATAATCCCAGTAATGTTACAGCTTTTATGAAATTGTTTTGCCTGCTCTTTGCTTCCTTGCCCAATATCTGCTCCTATCACCAAAATTCTTTCATCTGGTTTAATATACCTGTTTAATTCCTCAATTTCATTAATTAATTCTTTGTCTAAGGCATGTCTTCCAGCAGTATCAACAATAACTAAATCATATTTATAAAAATTCTTTTGAAATTTTTTGTAAATCTTCAAAGCATTCTTCTCTCCTTCATCACCAAAAACATCAACACCAATGCTTTCTCCTAAAACTTGTAACTGCTCTAAACTGCTTGGTCTATAAACATCTAATTGTATTAAACAAACTTTCTTCCCCCTATTTTTAAAATATTTAGCTAATTTTCCAGCTGTACTGCTCTTACCGTTTCCTAACAAACCAATTAACATAATTTTTGTTGGTTTTTTATTAATATTAATCTCAGTTTTATTTTCTCCTAAGAATTTTACAAGTTCTTCATAAACAATATTTATCAAATGCTCTTTCTTGCTTATAACTGAAGGTGTTTTTTCATCTAAAGCTCTTTCTTTAATTCTCTTGCTTAAGTCAAAAACCAATTGTACATTTACATCTGCTTGTAATAAAGCTCTTTGAATATCTTTAATCAATTCATCAATTAACTTGCTGTCAACAAAAATAGCTCTCGCTACTTTTTTTAGTGTCTCTTTTAATGAATTGGATAAATTCTCTAAAACCATATTTATAAGTAAAAGCTAGTATTTTTAAAAATATGCCTCAGAGGTGATTTGAACACCCGACCCCGAGCTTATGAAACTCGTGTTCTAACCAGTCTAAACTACTGAGGCATATGAAATTCGAGAAAATAATCTTTAAAAAGGTTTTCTATAACCTCTATAATGGCTGTTATGATATTACTTTTATCAATAGTAATCTATAAAATAAAAAGTTGGACTGAAAATGAATAAAAAGAAAAGCGGTTTATGGAGTACTATTTTGTTAGTTTTTTTATTTTTCCTTTAAATATATCTTATTTTAGATGCCTAGGGATTTATCTAAATATTTTTACTAATCTCTTCAGCAATTTTGTTCATTTTTTCTTTAGAAATATCTTTAAACTTTCCCAAAGTAATTGTTGCTGAATGCCCATCATTCTCAAATCTAGGAACTAAATGTACATGAGCATGCTGAACTTCATCCCCAAATACTAATACAAGAACCCTTAAAGGCTTTAAAGATTTTTCAATACCTTTCTCAATTTTTTTAATAGTTTCAAAATATTTTCCAAAATTGTTTACATCCCAAATCCATCTAAAATGTTTTTTAGAAATAATTAATGTATGCCCTTTATTCAAAGGTCTTATATCTAAAAAAGCTAAAAACTCCTTGTCTTCATATATTTTATTACAAGGAATTTCTTTATCAGCAATTTTACAAAAAATACAGTCCATCATATCAATCCTAATTTTTCTTTTTGTTTCATTTCCTGCCAAATAGCCTCAGCTTCCTCAGGAGTTTTGCATTTTCTATCTCCCCAAACATGAGGATGTCTTCTTATTAATTTATTTTTTGTTTCAATTAAACTTGAACTTAAATCAAATAGTTTTTCTCTCTTTGCTATTTCACTTATATGTATTATATTTAACAAAACATCACCAATTTCTTCTTTTAAATTCTCAAAATCCTTTTTTTCAAAAGCTGAAACAACTTCTTTAACTTCCTGTTGTAACTTGTTTATTACATCACTTAAAGATCTTACTTTATCAGCAGGACAACCTTTTTCAGGATTATGTAATTTTTGAACAGCTTGTACTAATTCCTTTATTTCATTTTCCATGCATCTAGAATAAAAATAAGTTTATTTAAATATTTATACACTGGACGTGGAGGGAATTGAACCCTCTGCCCCTCCTTAACGATTAATTCACGCCAAGGGAATATTCTTTACCGTTTTGATTAAACTTTTCTTAAAAGTTTATACCGGTGAACTACACGCCCATAATAAAAGAAATAACAAATTAATCTGTTTTTAACTTTTTCCAAAAGACAAATCTTCCAAAGAAATCTTTTATTTTCATTTTGTATTTTAATTGATTATATCTTATTTTTCTTCTTATCTTTTGTATTTTTTTCTTCCTAAGCTCATCATTGTGTTTTTTCCTTAAACTTAAACTAATTTCAACTGCTCTAGGTGCTTTAATATGATGCCTGATTAGGAAAAAGAATACTGAAAAAAATAACAAAATAGAAACTGAAGAATACAAAGTAGGCAAATCCAAAGGAACATTGCCTATTACTAAAATAACTAGCAAAATAGAAGTTACATAAACTGGAATCGAAGAATAAATTAGAAAGTCAATTTTCCTGGGTAATATGTGGAAAAATTGTAAAAATATTGATAGCATTGCCCATAATCCTAAAATGGAAATTAAGATTATTTTATTTTTATTTAACAAAAATGCTGCTAATAAACTTCCATTATTCTGTTCATAAACAAATCTAAATAAAGTTGTGGTTACCCATAATAGAGAAACAGAATTTCCAAAAGCAGTATTCCATCCCAACTCCTCATTTTTATATCTTCCAAAATAAAGTTGTATTAAAACTAAGGTAATCAATAAAGGAGCTATTATCCATAATAAATTTTTTAGAATTATTGGCTTGTATAAAATCTCTGTAGTTCTGGGCAATACCAATTCAATAAAATAATCTAAATAAAATTGATAATCCACCATCTTTTTTTATTAATAAATTTCTTTGTCTTTAAAAATTTATCTTTAAGCTCCTGCAAATAACTCAATATAAAATTCAAATATTACAAAAAATATATATAGTAAAACTAAAGACACGCCCTCTCTCCAGTCAAGTCTGTTACCAGAAGCTATAAATGTTGCAAATATAAAGCAGACAATTAACATGTAAATCCCGCTTGTTATGAATAATAAGAAATTAGCTGTAATTGGATAAATTAATGACGTAACTCCCAAAATTAAAGTCGAATTTACAACAACACTCCCTATGACATTCCCGATTCCCATTTCACTATACCCTCTAATTATAGTATTTATCCCAACAATTAATTCAGGGATTGTAGTTCCTATCGCTACTAAAAACAATCCTATTAAGATTTTTGGGAGATCTAATTCTTCAGAAATTGAAATTGCATATTTAACAGCATAATCTGCACTTTTTATCACAAAAAAGATAGTAATTAAAAATAACAAAGTATAAACAATGATAAGATATCTCTTGAATTTATTCTCTTCATAGTGTCTAGTAAAAACTCCTCTCTGCATCCATAAATAATATATGTAGCTGAAAAAAACAGTAATGAGAATAATCCCATCAATTTTCGACAATTGGTTTCCGATTATCATCAAAGTCAAAGGTAAACTAGCAATGATTACCATGATAAAAGAATCCTTTACAGTCTCCCTGCTTTTTATCTTAAATCCCCTTACCAGTAATATTGGAATTCCTATGACAAAAGTTATGTCAGCAATATTTGCCCCAATAACATTTCCCAATGAAATGGATGTGCTCTTGTTCAATGCAGATGAAATTCCTACAAATAATTCTGGAATTGAAGTTCCTATAGCCAATATAATAAATCCGCTTAAAAATTCACTGATCTTTAAATAACCGCATAATTTTTTCATTGATTTAACTAAATAATATCCAGAAATAATCAGCACTAATATAGAAGCAAAAAACCATAAAAAATTAAATAAAAGCACCATCTTTTCTAAAAGAACTATGTTGTAAATTGTTTATATATTTTTTTATTTTTTCAGCTAAAATAATTCTGTTAATTTTCCAGTTTGTAATTTATCTTTTAGTTCATTAATCTTAACTCTTACTTGTTTTTCAGTATCCCTGTCTCTGACTGTGATATCATTCTGTTTTAAGCTGTCATAATCAACTGTAATACAGTAAGGTGCTCCTGATTCAGCAGCTCTTAAATACCTTTTTCCAATGCTGCCATTTTCATCATAATCTACAACAAATTCTTTCTCAAGTAGTTCTTTGACTTTCTTAGCAAATTCAGGTAATTTGTCTTTTTTCATTAATGGAAAAACAGCAACATCAATTGGAGCCATATTGTATGGTATTTTGAACATACTTTTGCCTTCTTTTTCTTCTTTCTTTTCATAAAATAAGTCCATTAAAGTAAATGTTGGCCTATCAGTTCCAAAAGCTATTTCTAATATATGGGGTATAAACTTGCTTCCATCATCTCGTGTTGCAACTAAATCTTGTTTTGAAAATTCAGAGTGTTTTTTTAGGTCATAATCAATTCTGTCGTGGACACCACAAGTCTCTGTCCATCCAAAACTGTTTAAATTAATTTCAATATCCCATGCATCATCAGCATAGAAAGCTCTTTCATCATCTAAATGTTGTCTGATTCTTATTCTGTCTTTTGGAATTCCCATTGAAAGAAATTGTTTGTATGCTAAAAATAAGCACCATGCATAAGCTTTAGTTTTAATATGCTTGTGTTTAATTGCCTCTTCCAAGGAGATATTTTCTAATTTCAAATTTTTTTCTTGATGATGGCTGGTATACAAAGGCAGTTTTTCTTTTTTTACAAGCTCATATTTTTCCCAGTTATTTTTTTCTTTTGGATCAATAAATAATTGTGCTTCTGCTTGTGTAAATTCTCTGCATCTCAATAAATGCTGCCTTGGGCTAATTTCATTTCTGTAAGCCTTTCCAATCTGAAAAACTGCAAATGGTAATTTTCTAAAATATTCATTTAATCTTTTAAATGATAAATAAGTTACAGTTGCTGTTTCAGGTCTTAAGGAAAATGGTTTTCCAGCAACTTCAGTTTTCATCATTAGACTGTATCTTTTTATTTCTTCTTTGAAATTTCCCTTGCAATTTGGGCATTTTATTTTCTTAATCTCTTTTAATAGTTCATTATCTTTTAATCCAGCAGCTTCTTTGTTTGTAAATTCCTCTATTAGTTTATCTGCCCTAAAAACAGCTTTGCATTTTGAACATTCAACAATCTTGTCTTTAAATGTATGCAAATGTCCTGAAGCATCCCAAACAATATCTGGTAATACAGTTGGGCATTCTAATTCTCTAAATCCATTGCTAAAAAACAAATTTCTTACAGAATTCTCAACTTTATTTTTCAATAATTTTCCTAAAGGCCCATAAGCATAAAATCCTGCTACACCACCATATAATTCAGGAAAAGGGCCATAAACAAAACCCTTGCTCTGCATAAAAGCATGCAGCTCTTTTAAAAAATTCTCATTATTCATACAATTTAAAAACCTCTTCCATATTTAAAAGGTTTTTCCCCCCAATTCTTGGACAAGCAGTATTTACCCATATTTCAATATCTTTAAAATTCTCTAATTCATTTAAGTCAAAATTATCCCCAATAAAAACAAAAGTCTCTTTATCCCTCATATTGTCTCTTAACTTTTGTATAAATTCCATTTTTTGCCTTAAATCCAGATATTGCCTGGGGTGAAACTGCCCGGGTTTTATTGAAACTAAAATCCCAACCTTTTTAGCCATCAAATATTTTTTTAAGAGTCCCTTTCTTTTTTTCTCATAATCATCAAATTCTTTTCTATCTAAAATTTTAATTTCATTTGTATAAGGATTAGCAACATAAACTGGTTTTCTTATTTTATACAACGCACCTAAAGGATGAAAATCTCCTGACCCAACAAATAAAAATCCATCAACTTCATCTTTTATTTTCAAGGCATTATTAACATTGCAACCCAAAACTTGTCCTCCAAAAACAAACCTATCGTCTTTTATTTTTTTTAATTGATCTATAAATTGGACGCTAGTAATCATTCCTAATTTTCCCTTAAATTTAATCTTACTTAGGACTAGCTTTACATCTACATCAGTTTTTGCATAAATAAATAAGGTTTTCATTTTGTTTTTAATTTTTCAATTTTTGCTTTGTCAGAAATTATTGCAGAATTTCCAGATGCATCCTCTATAATTAATTTTATAGGAAATTCTCCTAATTTAACCTTCCATATTTTTTTTAATAATTTTTTCGCATTATCTTTTACTTCTTCATCTTCTGTTGAATTTCGTTCTTCTTCAATAACTTTCTTGAACCTGTCCAAAATTCCTTCAACATTACTCACAAAACCGACAGAAGCAACCCCAGGCTCCATGCTCATTTTCAATTGTGGTATTTTAACACCAGCGTTAGAAGATTTTACAACCCTTATATTCATATCTTTTTCAGAGTTAATCTCTAAAGTATACCTTGTAGGCTCTTTTTGCTCCTCTGTTTCAACATCAGACATATTATAATTGCACTCTTTATCTTGACATTGCATAGAAAACAAAAAAACCCTTCCAAAATAAGGAATTTCCATGTTATCCTCTGTTAATGTCAAGATATTTTTGAAACAAACAGGACATTTCTGTTTTTCTAGCTTATCCATGCCTATATTATAAAGAAATAAATTTAAAAAGTTTTTGAAACAACATTCCAAAAAAATAAAGAAAAAGTAATATAAATAAGATTATTATATATTTATTGATGAAAAAAGCCACCCTGGTTGATATTAATCTAATAGTTGGATTAGTTATTAATTAGAATTCGCCTCTATGGGAGTGACTGACTTCTTCTGTTTGTGTATTTCTATAGATATGTGCAAAAGAAGGTGTAACAACAATCCAGTCTTCGCCCATTCCAGCTATGTCTCCTTCAATAGCATCACAGGTTTTTTTTAATTTAGTTACAGCTCTTTTAAGTTCTACAATGTCTTTTTCTTTTAATGCCTTTATATTAATCATGGCAATAGTATAGCCTTCTCTTAATGAATCTAAAGGATCTTTGATATCTGAAAAATCCTGTAAAATAAATTGTTTTACAACTATTTTTGTTTTGAAAGTAGAAGGTTCTTTTTTAGTGTCTATTTCTACATAATCATCTATAAAATATTCCTCATTTGGAATACCCAGAATTTTATTTTTTATTTTTGAAAATACTGCCATTCTATTCTTTTCCTACAATACCAAATCAAATATATAAACATTTCTATGAAATATTCAATATGTTCAAGCAAGGCTTTCCAATGAGCTTACAACATGCCAAATTTGGGTTCTTGTAAATGAAGGAATATTTGATTCTTCATCTAAAGCATCCAATTCTTGCAATGATTTATTCACTCTTAGATTGACACTTATTTGATCTTCTTTTAGTGCAGAAATAGCATTTTTTATTCTGAACCTGATGTTTTTTGGTATGCTGAAGTCACTTTCAATTTGTAACAAAATATCCATAACCTCTTTTAATTGCTCCTCTTGCATTTTAACCCTCTTTATTTTTTAATTCTTTTAAGACTTCTTGTTGAACTTCATTAACTTTTTCTTTAAATTTGTTTTCTTGTTTTTCAAAATTCTTGATTCTAAGATCAAGTATTTCTTTTTTTGAATTTAAATATTTTTCTACATCTTTTTTTTCAGATAGCACCATTATAGAACCAACAATTTTGTAAACTTTATCTTTGCTTTTTATCAATTCCTCTAAAGCATTTTCAATTTCTAATAATTGCGCCTGAAAATTTTGTTTTTGAACAGAAAGATTTTGTAAATTTTGTTCAAATAAATGCAGTTGTTCTATTTTTTCTTCTGTATTTTTATTCATCTTGCTTTAATTTTAGCGCTGGCTTCTCTAGGTTTGTATAAAATCTTGCTTCCACAATAAATACATCTGACTTTTTTCTTTAGATGCTCAACTTTTATTTGTTTCCCACAATCAAAACATTTGTATAAACTCATAATTAAACCTCATAAGCTTTTCCTGTGAATTTTACATCACATTTTTTACATTTCCATATGCCTGCAGCAACTCTTTTCACAGTTAAACTGTAACAGTAAGGGCATTCATGTTTTCTTCTTTGTTTTTTCTCTACATCTATAATTCTTTGCCTTATTTTTTTACCATATCTTGATCCAAATCTGCCTGCAGATTTAACCTTTTTTGTTGGCATATTTTTTTACCTTTAAATTTGTTTAAAAAGCTTTGGATTTAAAAGGCTTTGTGTAGTATCCGGTTATTCTT
>Ga0209541_10003567_pt1 | contig 28502 bp, 19 predicted proteins | sample RifCSPlowO2_01_FD_184027 | JGI IMG/M metagenome (GOLD analysis project Ga0209541, IMG submission 184027) | Groundwater microbial communities from Rifle, Colorado - Rifle CSP2_plank lowO2_0.1 (SPAdes) (version 2) | ecosystem: Environmental > Aquatic > Deep subsurface > Groundwater | place... | reverse complement strand
GGTTCAGGTCAAGCGTGACGTTTTCTTCTCCTATTTCCCTCACAATTGCAAGTATGCGCTGTCCGTTAGGCGCCTGCAATGTCAGCTCGTCATTCACATTCGGCTCAAAATCCTTTGGCATTGAGCTCTTCGGGACTTTCTGCACAAGCTCTTCTCTTGGCTGCCCGTATGCCTCGGCAGCAGGAATTGTAACTGTTTTCTCTTCATTCAGCTTCATTCCAATCACAGCATTATCAAACCCTGGGATAACCTGGCCGGTGCCAGCCGCAAATTCAAGAGGGTCTCTTCCTACAGAAGTGTCAAACTGCGTGCCGTCCTGTAATGTTCCTGTATATTCCACCTTAACCTTGTCTCCTTGCTTTACAGTCATTTTATCACCTGCTGCGCATCCTCCAACCAGAACCAAAATACTGATCAAGAACGCGAATAATCGGATAGATAATTTCATTTGGTTCATTCACTGCCTGTTTTATAAAAAGATTGTGGTTTCATGGGCTCTGTCCTAAATGTAGGTTAGCAGCATTAAGTCAAAGTCCAAATACCATTGGATGCCAACTGACAAAGGGGATGCTCCCTACGGGAAATGTCAGTCATCTACAAATCTGTATTAAGGACTTTGAAGCTGCTAACCCGAGCGAAAGCGAGATTTGGGACAGAGCCAGTTTCATGATACCCCCTGCTAGTAATCCGAATGATTTTTAAAGGTCGTACTGCAGAAAGAAATCATGGCTGAGCTTAAGAGGGTATTAAGCTATCCTGTATTGCTGCTCATAGTCATCAATTCTATACTGGGCACTGGTATTTTTTTCCTTCCTGCCATGGGCGCGAAGATTGCAGGACCTGCCTCAATAATCTCATGGCTCGTACTGTCCGTCATAAGCATCTACATGGCCATGGTTTTTGGCGAATTGGCATCTATGTTTCCAGAGGCAGGAGGCGTCTATGAGTTCTGCAAGAATGCTTTCGGAAGGTTCCCTTCATTCCTCATTGGATGGCTTACTTTAGTCGGAGGCAACATCACTATTGCTATGCTTATGGTAGGAGCCATAAGGTACCTGCTGCCATTCCAGATAACAACTCCGATAATTGTTGTCTCAATTATCCTGATTTTGGCATTTAATATTGTAGCCTACAGGGGCATGAAGATAAGCGCTACAATGCTGGTAGTTTTCGCATTTATTACACTGGCAGCACTGGCTTCACTTATTGTGCCGGGCTTTATCCATTTTAATCCTGAAAATTTCAGCCCTTTTTTTCCTCTTGGAACAGGCGTTGTGTTCTTGGCAATTTTTGCCATTGCAGAGACTTTTTTCGGCTGGGAATCCCCTACGTTCCTTGCAGGAGAGACTAAAGACGGAAGGAAGACCGTGCCAAAGGCGCTGGTGCATGGAACTATAATTATTGCGCTCATATCCCTTGTTTTTGTTGTTGTCTCTATAGGCTCCTACGGCTGGAAGGCATTTGGCATGGCTGAAGCCCCCTTGTCTGCGCTTGCCGCGTTTTTTTACGGCAGCCGGATAACAGATGCATTTTCCCTGCTTGTTTACCTTGCCATAATCGGCTCAGTTGCAGACTGGGTGGTATCCGCACCGCGCCTAATCCTATCAATGGCCAAAGACAAGCTGTTTTTGCACCAGTTCGCAAAGATACACCCCATATTTGCAACTCCGTATAAGGCAATTATCTTCCAGGCTGTTGTTTCCTCGATACTGATAGTTATCGGCGCAGGCTCCTATTTAACGCTGCTCCATATACTCGTGCCTATCCTGCTTATCCTCTACGGAGCTGTATTAACCTCAGTAGTAGTGCTTAGATACAAAAAACCACATCATGTGCGGTATATGAAAGCTCCTTTCGGAAGAACAGGGCCTATTTTAGTGATGTTTTTTTTCATTGCGCTTCTGGTTGTGTGGCTCAAAGAGGCACCTGATGCAATTGGCTCTGTCATGCTTGGCCTTTCCTTGTTCCTTATAGGCATTCCGCTGTATTTCCTTCTGGAGATGTATCATGACCCTAAGGCTATCCGCATTGTCAATGACATGCTGGCAAACTTGACATTGGCAGTTGAACGTCTGACCCTGCCAATGGGTGTAAGAAAAGAGATTATTTCATTGCTGGGAAACATTAAAGGGAAGGTTGTGCTGGAATTCGGGTGCAGCGTAGGAACTCTTACGCTTCACCTTGCAGAAGAGGTCGGCAAGAGCGGCAGGGTATATGCCACTGACATTGCAAAACATGAGGTTGACATTGCCTCGAGAAGGTTGGAAAAAAAGGGCCTCCACCATGTTACTGTCATCCACGACGAGCAGCACGCCACCAGGGTACATCCTGATGTTCCTGACGTCCACGTTGCTGTTTCAGTAGGCATGCTCGGTTATGTCCAGAACGTAAAAAGCGTCCTGAGGGGTATAAACAGGCGCCTTAAAACAGGCTCCAGGATTTGTTTCGTTGATTACGATAAATTCTTTGAGGTGATTCCAAACATTGACTGGCTTTCAGATAAGAAAAAGATAAAGCGCATTTTCCACGATGCAGGATTCACAGTTGAGGTAAAGCACAGGCGCGGGCTGGCATGGAAATATATATTTATATTCGGAACAAAGTTTAAGAATGTCAGGTAATCATTTAACCCAGACTGTCTTTATGTTCACAAATTCTTTTATGCCATAGGCTGATAATTCTCTACCGTAACCTGACTGCTTAATCCCGCCAAAAGGCAGCCTGGGGTCTGATTTCACAACGCCATTTACAAAGACAGCACCGGATTCAATCTCTTTGGCCAGCCTTTCTGCTTTCTCCTTATCTTTTGTCCAGATGCTTGCGCCTAATCCGTAATTGCTCTGGTTTGCAAGCTTGACTGCTTCTTTTTCATCTTTTACGCTGATAATGGCTGCCACAGGGCCAAAAGTCTCCTCTTCAAATACAGGATTTCCTGGCCTGACATTTGACAGTATAGTTGGCTTGTAGAAACAGCCTTTTCCGTCCATCACAGTCCCTCCTGTAACTATCCGTGCCCCTTTTTCAACAGCACGCTTCACTTGCCCGTCTAATGCTGCACGAAGATCCTCTCTTGCCAACGGCCCGAGATTGTTGCCAGGCTCAGAAGGATCCCCAACTTTAAGAGCTTCAAGCTGCTCCTTGAATTTCTGCACAAATGCATCAGCCACTTTTTCTGCAACAATGAACCGTTTTGCTGCAATGCAGCTCTGCCCTGTATTTAATGTCCTGGCAATGACTGCACTCCTGGCAGCTGAATCCAGCTCTGCATCTTCCAGCACAATGAACGGGTCGCTGCCGCCCAATTCAAGCACGCATTTTTTAAGGTGCCTGCCTGCTTTGGCCGCGATCTGCTGGCCTGCTTTTTCGCTTCCTGTCAGGGATACTGCCTTTATTTCTTTCATTGCGACTAATTTCAGGGTTGTCTTGGAATCTATTAAAAGCGCCTTAAAAACATCATCTGGAAATCCGGCTTTTTTGAAAACATCCTCAATTGCCAGTGCGCATTGCGGCACATTGGAAGCGTGCTTCAGAACGCCCGTATTGCCTGCCATTAACGCAGGAGCCGCAAACCTGAACACCTGCCAGAACGGGAAGTTCCACGGCATAACAGCCAGGATAACTCCTAACGGATCAAACCTTATATAGCTTCTGGAAGCGTCTGTCTCAACAACCTCTTCCTTAAGGAATCTTTCTGCGTTTTCTGCATAGAATTCGCATGCCCATGCGCATTTCTCAACTTCAGAAGTTGCCTCCCTGACCGGCTTACCCATCTCCTCTGTCATTAATTTCGCATATTGTTCTTTATTAGCCTTAAGAATTTCAGCTGCTTTAAGCATGAGCTGCTTTCTTTCGCTAAAAGATGTCATCCTCCACTTTAAGAATGCCTTATGCGCTTTTTTAACTTCTTTTTTAGCGTCTTTAAGAGAAATCGCATCAAAAGTTTTTATTCTCTCGCCTGTAGCAGGATTAACGGATTCTATAGCCATAAGTTCACCTTCTTCCACAAATCTGTCCAGGATATAAAAAGATTTTGTTTAAAATGCTTCGTTCAGACATTACGAAGTATTGGTCTTTCTTTTATTTTGTCTCTGCCCTTGGATTAAATATTTGCTTTTTTTGACGGAATATTTATATAACTCCATTTTAAAAGATAAGCACATGGCTTATAGGCAACACGTAGAGAGCATTAATTATTGGCTTGGACAGTTAGAAGAAATGGAAAAAGAGGTACATTCAAAAGCTCCTCATCTGCCGGAAGAATGGTTCTGGAGCAAGAAATCTGTTCAGGAATTAAAAAAGGTAATTGACCATATATCAAAAGAATTATCGGAGATGAATGAGTTTTCTATAGAAAGAAGATTAGAGTCTATGAAAGACAAAATAAGTAATTTAGTCGCAAGGTTAAGAATTAGTCTTTATAGCATAGAACGAAAGAATTATTTCTATACAAAAGAGGAAGCAGATGAGATAAATAAGGAGGCGAAAGAAGTCGAGAAGGCATTTCTGGAACTGATTAAAGAGAGCAACTGGATGAGGGTTTCCTATAAGGATAAAGAATATGGTGAAAAGATGGATACCCTCTTAAAATTAGGGCTTGATGTCACCACACATAAAAAAATTGCAGATCTGTTAATACATAATTGGGTTGTAATAGACAAAATGGCAGAGTTATTTAATTCTGACTCGTCGCTCCAGTCGCTGATGCAATTTCAAAGATACACACGTTATATATTTGCATGCCTCCCGATCTTTTTTGAGATTGTTTCCCCTCATGAACAGGAGGGCGATAACGAAAAAAACAGCCTCATTTTGGCTGAGTATCTTGGATACTCTCTTATTTTGATTACCATAGCAATTATAGGAACCCAAAAAGGATTTAGGGAGAAAACAGCCAAAATATACCTTCCTGCACTGGCAAATTGTATAAAAGATTTAGACCAACTGAAGGAAATATGCTCTTTTTCAGAAAAGCTTCACCTTAGTGCAGGCAGAATATCAGAAGAAGCTGTATCTGATATAATCGTTACAGTATTTCCTAATTTTGGAGGGCTTATTAGGAAAAACAGTAAAGCATTTGTTGATGTATTTGATAGTCTATTGGCAAAATATCCAAAAGTGTATTGGATATTAACTGCCATTGTTTTATTTAAGGATTATATTAAGTCATTTAATGACCTGCTATTCTTAGGGGAGAAAATACTGTCTACGCAACAGTGGATAAGTAAGCATGGCTATGTAAAGGGTATGTTGCATTATAGATTAGAAAAAGCCCTTCAGGATCCTATCAGCTTTCCACCCACTAAAGAAGGGTTTGATAGGATGTTCGAGGTATGTAAGAGAGTCGAAGAAAATGGGGTATTTGAACTTCTTATGGGAAAGATTTCCGAAAGCAATATGCCCTTCTTGATTAAAGTACTCATGAGGACACACCACCAAGTTTTTTTTCTGACATTTCTCTTTAGGCTCATATCAAATGATTTATCTCAGCTTGAGATTCATAAACGGCTTGTATTTACCATTGGCAATCATATCAACGCCCTTGATAAAGAAAAAGAGCATTTTTCATATTATGCAGCGAAATTGATAGGATTAGCCCACATAGTTACAAGTATTGACGAATTAGAATATTTGTTTTCGTTTATTAAAAAGTACGACCATGACTATTTAGAGACTGTTTTCGAAGTTCTTGAGCACCTTAAAGAAACCCGAGTAGGATCATTCAGCAGCTTTATAAATCATGGCGGCAAAGAAGTTATCGAATCCATTAAAGAGTTTAAGGGCAGTGCCTCCGGGGAAAGCATAGATTTTTGTCATTTGTTCGTTGAAAAAATGAATCCAAGAAATGCAGAAGAAATAATCTCCATATTCAACGTATGCTTCCGCTTTATACATTCCGCTATACGGTCAAACAGGGTAAGGGCACAATATCTTGAAGAGCTTTCGCATATTCCGGATAAATTCTTTACATATTTTGGAGATTATTTATTATTCATTATGGAGAAAGCGCCAAATGATTTTTTTATTGTCCTTAGGGATATGAGGCACACTAATCAGATTAATAAGGATTTTTCCAAGGAGTTATTTGAGATTGCACGGTTATGTAGAGCTTACAGGATTTTAAAGAACGCTAAAGCGGAAAAAACAAAAGTGCCGGTCGAATTCTTAGAAAAGTCAGCCGAATTCGTTAAGAGAGCTTATTTGATTATCGCCCATAAAATAATGATAAAAGAGAAGAAAATCGAAAGCAGTTATTATAAGCTTGATAAGAACCTTGGGACATTCCTCAATGCGCAAAGAGAGGGGAATCTTTCTCAGGCTGAACATTCGCTTGACAGGATCATGGAAATCCTTATACCTCTATCGATTATATATCTGGAGAAAATCACCGAAGCCAAAGTGAAAGATGCTTTTAGTGAATATTGCGGCTTACCTTTGCCTGAATTAGAAGGCAAGATTAAGCAGGAAGATGTCGTGAACGCCCTGCTGGTAGCAAAGAATACTTTCAGAGGATATAATGAAGAGGTTGCAAGAGAATTCATTCGACAATTATGCTTAAAGAATATTTTGCCATTTAAAAGTTACCCTAATAATTTCCCCTACAGCCAAGATATCTTCAAGGGGATATACCAAGAAAATCCGCGTTCTTTTCCCTTTAGATTTAATCCATTACAAGAGGAAAACCCAAATATGCGCTTTATCAAGCAAATGGAAAGAAAAGGGATCCTTATGGACTTCTGGGTAAAAGGCTATGAGGGTGTATATGACACTCGGTTTACAGATGCTGAAAAGAATATAGCAAAGATCATACTTGATAATATAAGGGAGGTATTAGCTCATTTGAAAGAATATGTAAGCACCAATATAACAGAAATTGTTGAGGAATATGATGTTTTGATAAAAAGTTTTAATGAAGAAAAGGCAAAACAATTAGCCCAAAAAGTAAGTGGATTATATAAAGAGGTTATTAGCGAAGGGGCGATAAAAAGAGACAGCGAGATTGCCGCAGACATTAAGGGGCACATAAGCCATATAAATTCTATGATTGGAAAGAGGATGTTCCATGCCAAAATAAAGAAACTTAAGATATTTATCGAGACTGAGCCTCTCAAGACACTGCAAATGGGGAATGTTGTAGGTGGAAGCTGTTTGAGTCTTGGGGGCGGGAATGAGTGGACAACTTTCACTAACGCACTCGATATAAATAAAAGAGTGATTTTTGCAGTAGATCCCAATAATTCAGATATTATCATTGGAAGAAGGATAATTGCTATGAAGAATGATGGAGCTATAATCCAATTAGGAACGTATAATAATAGTCCTGAGATAGACCTTGATGCAATGTTTGAGCGCTTTACTAAGGAACTTGCTGAAAAATGCAACACATCCGTTTCAGACTATGCCGATACAGAAGAAGGAAAAGACGTAGAGACTCTTATTGGAGAGAGATGGTATGCCGGGACAGAAGTCCAAGCTCCCGGATAAAAGCTCAGAAATGTACATGCCAGCAAAGTTGATTAATGGGAACATAAGCAATTATTATGTTATGTACCTGTTGGATACACCCACTCAAACATATATTCTGCTGCATACAATCTGTTTTTAGCCTTTATAGGGCGTTAAGAGGCAAGTTTCCATAGATTATTTTCCAGCATCGAGGTATTTAGAAAAGTTTAAATATTAGCAATAACCCATATTTGCCTAAATTACAGCATTATATTTAGCGGAGAAAAAAAGAAGATTGGCATAAGACATGAGTTAAAAATCAGGTGGGGCTCAAATTCTTTCTAGGCGAACTATGGCAAAGGAAACTTATTCTTGCTCATCTAATTGTAGGGGATAACAATATCCAACATTAGATTAAAGCTGCGCGAGGTGAAAAAATATGGCAAAAAAGAAGAAAGCTCCTAAGCAGGAGATGGCAGATGAAGAGTCTAGCGAAGAGTCTTCAGAATCCAGCGAAGAAAAAAGTGATGATAGCTGGTAATCCGGCATTCCAGCCAGCAGGGAATTGATTTATTTTTTTTCTATTTTATAATGCAAGAAAGGAATATAGAAATTTATGCAGAAATGCTGAAGACTTTATGTTTGGTCTAACCCCTCTTTCTTGCCATCGAATGCATAAAAAAAGAAAAGAAGGACTAAAAAGGAATAATAGTGGAGATGTTAGTGCTGCATAAAGAGCAGCATGATACGCAGGGAAAACATGGGAGAGAATTCATTCAAGGAAGCTATCATAAAGGATAAGGAGATAGCAGTCAGGAAAAGCCTTAGGTATTCTATCATGGACGGCACTTTTTATTCCATGATGGTAGGCTTTGGAGAGTCTTTTTTCTCAGCCTTTGCAATATTCCTCAAGGCAAACAACATTCAGCTGGGATTATTGGGAAGTTTGCCCCAGGCCCTGGGCTCATTGTCCCAGCTGTTCTCAAATAAGCTGATCTGGCTTTTTAATTCAAGAAAGAGGTTTGTCTGCACCAGTGCGCTGCTTGAAGGGCTGATGTACATCCCTATCGCGCTTGTGTTCTTTTTTGGAACTTTCAGGGTATATCACCTCATATTATTCGTGTCCATCTACTGGGTATTCGGCATGATTTTGGGGCCTGCATGGAGCAGCTGGATGGGCGATTTGGTGTATGAAAAGGAAAGAGGATCTTATTTCGGCAGAAGGAACAGGATAGCAGGGCTTGCATCATTTTTTTCATTTTTAATAGCTGGCTTTGTGCTCCAAAGGTTTGCAGACGGCACAACTACCCAGTATATTGGGTTTGTTGTTATATTTACTATGGCCTTTTTCTCAAGGATTGTATCTTTTGTCTACCTGACAAAAAAGTATGAACCAGAGTACAAGACAGTGTCTGAAGCGCAGTTTAGCTTCCTCGAATTCATCAAGCAGGCCAGGTTCAGGAACTACGGCCTGTTTGTCATTTACCTCTGCCTCATGAATTTCTCTGTCTTCCTGGCAGGGCCTTTCTTTGCCGCTTACATGCTCTACGACCTTAAAATGAGCTATATGACATTTACCATTGTGAATGCAGCGGCTCTTATTGTAAAGTATATCTCAATGCCTGTCTGGGGCAAGGTCTCTGATTATTATGGCTCAAAAAAAGTGCTTAGCCTTGCAGGCTTTTTGATGCCAATAGTGCCGTTACTATGGCTTTTTTCAAAAGAAACCATCTACATCATAATTATCCAGATGTATTCCGGCTTTATCTGGGCAGGCTTTGAAATCGCTTCCTTTAATTTTATTTTTGACACCACAACACCGCAGAAAAGGGCCACATGCGTTGCCTATTACAATGTATTGAACGGGGCCGCAATAATCCTTGGTGCCATGATTGGCGGCCTTATAGTTAGGTACAACAATGTTTTCTGGTCAAAATACCTCTTTATTTTTCTTGTGAGCTTTGCATGCAGGTATGTTGTTTCATTTATTTTCCTCAATAAGCTGAAGGAGGTAAGGGAAGTTGAGCGAATTCCATACCATAAGCTGTTCATGCACATTATCACAACAATGCCGACAATGGGCATGGTGCATAATATAATAGCCTTCACAAAGAATAGCAGGAAGACAGCCAATATAAGCATAAGAAGGAGCAAGAGTAAAATAGTCGATATAGGCATTAAAAGATGAATTATCCAAGTAAAAGTCAATAATTACTTTATTAATGTTAAGATGATAGGAAATGTTTAGAATAATAGATAGCAACTACTTGGCTTACCTGCGTAAATATAATGTCGGTTTCTCGTGACTGTCCGGCTTTATTACATTTGTTCCAAAAGCAGCAGTTGCAGGAGGCAATGGGTTGCTGTTATATCTACCACTCTTAAATTCCAATACCTTACCTTCAGCTCCGTCAGCTCCGGTAGTTTCTTCTCTCTGTATGCCCCTGTTAGCAACATACTGATCCAGCGAAACAACATCCTGTGCAGCAATATCCCTTCTGCCCCTTCTTAACTGAACATTTTGCTCCTTGAGGACTTTGTAAATAGTTGATTTGCTTATGCCCATCCCTGTCTCTTCCTTGAATTTCTTTCTGATATCTTCTATCGAAAAAGAAGGAACTCCATTCTCGTTGGCATTGTACAATTTTGCAATATAATCTGTCAAGCCAGCATTCTTTGCATGCCCTGACTCATATCTTGACCTTTCAATGTTGAAACCAGATGTCTCCTCGGCCAGACTCAGCATCTTGTAAGCATTCTGGACTGAGAGGTTTTGCTGCCTTGCAATCTGCTTTACTGTTTTTCCACCATTGAAGGCATTAACAACTTGCTCAAGCTGGTTTGTGAAATTATTATAAGCAGTTTTCCCATCTTTACCATGAGACATAGCTTGATAAAGTGAGCTTGTGAGTATGTTTGGATTCATACTGGATGGGCCACCTCCACCGACTGTCTCCTCAAGGTTGTTATGTGTCTGTGCATTTCCGACAGGTTCAGATCCTGGATTTCTTGTTCTGCCTTTAGGCCCAGTTGGTCTTGGGCGGTTTCCGCCTCTGCCTGATGCGCCAAATCCTATTGCTGATAAAACAGCTCCAACCCAACCCTTATTGCTGCTGCTAGTGGTATCTTGCTCTCCTCCGGTTGTTGCTGGGAGAGGATTATTTTGCTCATAATCTGCTTTTGCAGCGTCAACTTTATCGGCGTCTACTGTCGTGCTATCAATGGCTACACCAGGGAGGGTAAATGTTGAGTCCCCGATTGTTACCACAGTATCAGCATGGGCTCTAATTACAACTTGAGGCACTAATGTTGTGTCAGCAACATCAACAGTTGTTAGGTCTTTGAAATATAATCTGGTGCCCGCTGTTGAGTCTGGCTTGCCTGGTCTTGTATCATCCATAGGAATTCCGTCTACATTTGGCTCTTGATGGGTAACTCCATGGCTGTCAACCCAGCAGTTATCATTTGCCAGATAACCCTGTGTTGAGTCTCTTTCAGCAGAATGCTGTTGGACTTCTCTTACACTTTGGGCTATAGCTTGATTTTGCGCATCTGTTGTATCAGGCATATCCAAAACTGTCTTTACAACGTCCCATGCATATTTAGGTGTTTTTCCATCACCCCTTATGTCATCTGTCCTCATAACGTAGATAGAATCTGCTGGCTCTGTATGATAAGTAACCTCTTGTCTCGGTTCAGCAGCAGCATGTTCAGTCCATCCTCTCTGGACCGTTTTTATTGGAGAAATACTGCATGATGCTCCAAGAATTGTAAAAAGGGTGCCTGCGGCAATAGGTAATCTATATTCCCTTAATATCGACGTAAGATTAACCATAGTTTTAGAGGGATAATTTCCCTTATATATAAAGTTTTTGATTGTAATACTACTACAAGATAGAGTCATTAGCAATAATGGTTAACGTATCTCTTAATTTATTTCCCATAATAAATTGGATATAACTCATAAATCACCTTACCAGAACATTTAAATATCCGCTATTCATTAGGAAATTCCATGCCTGCGAAGCTCATTGACGGCAAAAAGGAAGCGGAAAAAATACTTAAGAGCCTGAAAGGAATTGCCTCAAAGCTCAAGAAGAAGCCTGGCCTGGCAATTGTAAGGGTCGGGGAAAACCCTGCTTCCATAACTTATACGGAATCCAAGCAGAAGCGTGCAAAAGAGCTTGGGTTTTATGTTGAGATGCATGTTCTTCCTGAAGATACTGATGAATTGGCGCTGCTGAATAAGGTGGACGAGCTTAATCAAAGCGATAAGATCCATGGCATGATTGTCCAGCTGCCGCTACCGAAGCATATTGATGAGCACCTTATAGTGGATGCCATACTGCCGCACAAGGATGCAGACGGAATTGGCCCGATAAACATGGGCAACATGCTCCGCGGCAGGAATCTTGTTTTGCCTGCTACTCCAAAAGGGATTATAAGGCTGATTGAAAGCACCGGCCAGCCTGTAAGAGGAAAGCATGCTGTTGTGATTGGAAGGAGCAACATTGTAGGCAAGCCAACTGCATTATTGCTGCAGCAGATGCATGCTACGGTAACAATGTGCCATTCAAGAACAAAAGACCTTGGAAAATACACCAAAGAGGCTGATATACTCATTTCTGCTGCAGGCATTCCTGGGCTGGTTAAAAAAGACATGGTAAAGAATGGCGCCATTGTCATAGACGTTGGCATGAACCGTGACAAAAAAGGCAGATTAGTAGGCGATGTTGATTTTGATGAGGTAAAGAAAGTTGCAGGCTACATTACCCCTGTGCCAGGCGGCGTAGGACCCATGACAATTGCTATGCTATTAGAAAATACAATATGGTGCATGGAGCAGGCTCCAAAGAATCTATAGGGCTATTTTATCTTCGGTAATGCATGTATAATCAGTTTTTTTACATTCTCTGCGTTCTTTGAGAACACTTTCAGGACCTCTTCCCATGTTACGGGCTTTTCATCAGCCTTCCATGAGTCATAATCCGTGCTCATGGCAACCACTGCATATGGTATTTTTGCCTCGTTTGCCAATGCAGCTTCTGTTGCAACAGACATATTGATAACATCTGCAAACTGCCTGAACATCAATGACTCTGCTTTTGTAGAAAAGCGCGGGCCTTCTATTGTAATGACTGTGCCTTTTTCATGTATTTTAAGATTCAATTCTTTTCCAGTTTCAATTAATATTTTCCTCAGGCTTTCGTCAAATGGATGGGGCATTGCTGCATGCTGTATGCCTTTCTCAAAATCCTCATGAAAAGTATTGATGCGCCTTTTAGTGAAATCAATAAACTGATCTAAAATAACAAAATGCCCCCTTCCAATCTCTTCCTTTAAAGAGCCGCATGCAGTGGTTGCAAGAATATGTGTGCATCCTTCTGCCTTCAATGCATGGATGTTAGCCCTGTAATTCACATGCGTAGGGGTGATTTTATGCCCCTTTCCATGCCTTGCAATTAAAACAACATCAACGCCGTTTAATTTCCCAATACTTAGTTTAGAGGAAGGCTTTCCGTATGGCGTATTTGCTTCTTTTTCCTCGTAATCCTTCAACAGCTTTGGATCATCCAATCCTGAGCCGCCTATTATGCCGACTTTTACCATGATTATAAGGAAGCTTTGAGCTCTTTATATAGATTTTGCACTGCTTTGGTTAAACAATATATTTTTATAGGGATTATATGGGAAAGTTATCACCAATAGTTGGTATTTATTTAGCACTCTGCAGTGGTTAAATAACGAAAGATTTATAAATGGCAAACTTTGCAGCTTAGAATATGGTAGTTATATCGCTAACCGCACCAAGAGAAGAGATTGAAAATGCCTTTTCCCCCAGAAACAGGCTTGAAGCCATAGTAAATAGCGCTGGATACCCTCGGGTCAATGGTAATCCTCAATTAAGAGACGTTGATGCGTATCGTGAGTATATAGATGGGTTAAGGAGCCAGGAGGGCTACACTAATGCTGTTGCAGACATTGATTCTTTTGTAAAATTCGCATTAAATCAGCTCGAAGGGGTTCAGAATAGCTCTGATGGAGGAAGGAACTTATTCAGGGTGCAACTGACTAAACTGGATCTGAGATTAAACCTTTTAGAGAAGAAACACAGGCATTTCTTTGATTTGGGCGTACTGGATAATTTTGCCCCCCAGCTGTCATATATTTCCTCAGTTATTGAATCAATTAAAGAAGCAGGAAGCGTAGTAAACATACTAACTGAGAGGATGAATGGCATTGAACAGCTGCACCCTGCACAGTATTCCAATCCTGATGAGTTCAGAAATCGCATTAAGGAAGTTGATGCGCATCGAAAGAGCTACATTAACAGTCTTGACGCATTTACAAGAAAAATTGTAGAGAATGGCAGCTTTAGAGACGTATTAAGCAGGATTGACGGCATTTATGATAGGTTAAATGAAAGCTATCGTAGGGATCGGGAAAGCCTGGAATTCCTGCACAGCGCAAGAGTCAATCTGGTAAGGGTAGACAATAGAAGCATTATTGCGCTGGAAGATGGGCTAAAGAATTTCGTCAGGGAATTCAGGGAAAAGCAGGCAGAAAACCCTTATTTGGCTGAGTATATCCGAGAGCACAGGAATTCTGAGTTTGGGGAGATTCAGGAAGCATATAGGGAGAAAAGGCATCGCCTTCAAAAAGCTGAGAAAGGCGCAATAAAAATAGCCACAGATTATGGGAATTTTCTAAAGGAAATGGAAAGTAGGAAGCTGTCAGAATTTGGCTCGTTATTGCAGAGAATACATGATTACCAGAACAATATAGATTCTGATTCATTAGAGTTTCTGGAGCATAAATCAAAGACAAATAAAAGATATGCAATAGCCGATGACTTTAATAGCAGGCTTGACCACTATAGATTAAAGCATGAGGACCTGAAATATGACAGCGAGAATCTGCTCGAGAGATTAAAAAATATTGCCAGCACTCTTAATGGCATTACAGATGACAGGGAATTGATAGATTATTTTGAATCTGATCATCTCAGGATAAGATTGAATGGATTTGCAAGCAAAAAAGAGGATATATTTGGATATCTGACCCAAAATTACGGGAAAGATTTCAATGACCAAAAGAATGCAATTTCTGTAGCCAAAAAAAGGCACGGAGCGCTGAAAAGAAAATATGCCGATGCAGCTTTTGCAGATGCTGAGGTATATATTAAGGGATTATACAATCTGCACGGCTCAGAGCTTGAAAACAGATTGTCAGACCTGGTTGAAAGGCTTGAAAAGGATGCTTCGTTTAACCATGTGTTGTATAATGGGGATGAATGGAGCGATCTGAAAAACAGGAAGGCAGCCATAGAAGCGGATATTGATGACTTAAGAAATTCTGATATAAAGTCCTTAAGAAGAGGGTATGTGAACTTCAATTCATTCACTGGCAGGATGAAGAAAAGGTATTCTTCTGTAAAAGACGGCTCTCTTGCTTACGAAGTTGCTTCTGTATTCTACTCCAATGCTGCATCTAATCCATGGAGCAGCCGCCTTAAGAATGCCAACATTTTACTGAGCTCAGATAGAGAGGTATCTTCTGTTGATGAAATCAGCCTCATTGACGAACTTTACGGCATGCTTAACCGCAAGCTGTCTAAAGAGATAGCTTACAGGCGCCACTTAAACAGAAACGGGCTGGATGCTGATCTGGCCAAGTTTGATGAATGGGAATATTTATTGGTGGAGCTTGGCACAAATCTTGAAAAGAAGAAAACAGAATACTGGCTCAGGGAAGCATCGGCTGCTGAAAATCTTCTGACGGACAGCAGAACAGTAATGAGCCGCGAGGAGCTTGAAAGTTTTGCAGGATTTTTCTCAAGGATGCCTCATGATGGTGTATATGCAGAAGCTTATGAAAATGGAAAGAGGGCGTTAGAATACCATCGCAGGCTGAGGGTGCTTGAAGATAGAGGAGAGCTTTCCCACAGCACTGGGTTTACAGCTAAGATAAAGCCGCTTCCTGAAAGGAAAAAGTACAGCACACAACTAGCGCCAATACAGGAGCCTTTTATTAATCTTGATTATGCTTCACTTGAAGCAAGATTTGGGCAGGAAGTGTCTGAAGAAGCTGAAGTTGTTGAGCTTCCTAGAAAAAAATACGAAAGAGGAAGCAGACCAGTAAGCAGAAGGGGCTTCTTTGCAGGTGCTTTGAAAACTGCCGCTGCCTTAACATTAAGCTTTCCATTATTTCAAAAGAGTGCAGGCGGAAATTATTATGCACCTCCAAATAACTCGCAGGAAGAAGAGTTAGCTAGGTTAGAAAATGAACGATTCAGGAAAAGCAAAGAGTTGTACAACAGTTTTCAGCAGCTAATTTCTAATGCGCAGGACCCTTACAAGATTGTCATTCAGGAACTGGACGCTTCTGGAATAAAAGCAGTAAGAATTAATGATATAGGGAGAGGTTTAAATAATATAATTGTAGTAGATAGAGATTCGCTTAATGAACTGATAATAAAAGCAGTGGGAAAAACGATTAGCAATAATGGCCCTGTTTTAACTAGTTATGCAAGTGTTATATATGGAAAAGAAGGAGAGTTCCTGAAAGATGTGAGGGGATTTCAATGGGACTATACTAGCGGAGTGTTCGGAGAAGCAGGGAATTCTGCAATAGATTTTAATTCCACTATTCTGGCTGTGCCTAACCTTGAGCAGAAAATTGAAGGATTAAAAAGCACGTTTAGGGACGTTATTGTAACACCGTTTAAAGGGGAAGATGGCAATTCAGTAAGCAGCGCCCGGGGCAGAAGACCTGATCCATTGAATCCTGTTAGGATGGAAGATCATCTTGGCACAGATATCTACCCCATATTTTGGAATGATAAGATTCAGGCTCCCATAGGTGGAAAAATAGTCGAAATCGGATACGAAGGCAGATTTGTTGGGTATGGCAATTATGTGAGAATCGAAAACGACAAAGGAGATGCGGCATTAATAGCGCATTGCAAAAGAATACTTAAAAAAGTAGGGGATGATGTTTATAGAGGGGATAAAGTTGCAATAATGGGGGATACTGGAAGGACCACTGGATACCACGCGCATCTGGAAGTATGGAAAAATGGGAAAATAGTGGACCCATTTAGGGACGGGATGGTAACTCCTGAAGAGATCATGGATTATATTGACAGGACTTTCATATCAGAAAATATGCCGAATTTCAAGGTAAAACAAAGAAGATTGAGTTACATACATCAGAATCAATCCCCATTAGCAGCATTTTTCAGGCAAAAAGGCCCTGAGTTTGTACAATACCAGAGCCCTCAGCAGCAATACCGGGCCTCCAAGGAAGTGCAGGCCGGAGGCGCTGGCGGCGGCGGTTAATTCGCCATATTTTTCTCAGAAAAAAAACTCTGCTTCAATGCAGTCATCGCAGAACTGGGAGATGATCGGAATCAGTTTTTCAGCCTCTTTGTCTTCTTTCAGGCAGAGGAGTATTCCGCCTGCCTGGTGGCTTCGAAGCTTGTTGATTAGGTAATGGCAGAACATTTCTGTTGTTTTGGGGTCGTTGTACACCAGTAAAGTGCTTAAAGAATCCATGAACAGGAAATCAAATCCTCCGGAGTTGATTGCATTCGTTATCTCAAATGATATCTCTGTCAGCGATTTAAGGCCAGAGAGGTACATATTACGTGAAGCCTTAATCTGATCTTCCGCAACTTTGCTGATCCCGTCAATGAACTGCAGCTGTGAATCGTCAATATCCATGCTTTTTAGCCTTTTCCCGATTTGCCCGTACTCTTTGTTCAGCGACACGTAGACTCCTTTGAGCTTTTGGGTTTTCAGAAGCGCTGAAAGGAACATATCGATCGCAATATCATACTTTTCTGCATCGGTTAGGGCAAGGCAGATTGTCCTGTCTCTTTTTAATTTCTCAGCAAATTTAATCAAATTTTTAGCAAAATCTTCCTCTTTCATAGCCTCATCTTCCTACCAAAATATTCCCCGGATACCATCCCTTTCAAGTCTTTTCTTTTCTTTTCCTTCTGGAACGCCTTTTTTTTCTCATAGCCAAGTGCAACCATAACAGGGACATAATCCCCTTTCCTTATCTTTAATATCCTGGAAATTTGATCATGCGGCGAAAGAAACGCAGAAGAGATGCCCAATTCATGCGCCTCAAGCGCCATGTTCAGGGCCGCCATGCCGATAGACAGGAAAGCATCATAAACTCCCAGCTTCGTCCCCTCATGGAGCATATTCCTGCCGCCTTTCCAGCATTCTTTGACCATGACAATAGCTATAAGCAGAGGAGGGTTTGTGTGGAATTCGCCATAAAAGGCAGTTTTCATCATCTCTGTTATTCTTTTTTCGTCCTTCACAACGATAAAATGCCACGGCTGCGTATTAGAGCAGCTTGGCGCCCATCTTGCAGCCTCCAGAATTTTTTTAAGAGCCCCGAAATTAACCTTCTTGTCAGAGAATTCATAAGTTGTTTTTCTAGTTTTTGCAAGTTTTAAAAAATTGCCGGACTGCACCTTCACACCCCTTTTAGCGTAGACAATTGCTGTTAACTGTAATATACCATATTTTAGGCGTTATAACGGTAGTTAACCCTTATATAAATTTTGTTATTCGCTCAGATAGCAAGTCTCAGTAAAAATCTGTTAAATGTTGATGTTTCATCTTAAATAATGGTACAGAATATATGACCCAATTTTTGTTTTAGAAACCTTTATAAATGGCGTTCATGCCCATTTTCTACGGTGGTTTTGTTGCTGAAGATTGCCGTACTGGGTTCTACTAAAGGCACAGATTTGCAGGCTATTATTGACGCCATCAATGGCGCAAGGCTGAAGGCCGAGATTGTAGCTGTTGTCTCGAACAAAAAAGACGCATTTATTCTCCAGCGTGCAAAGAAATACCGCATTCCGCATATTTTCCTCGATCCTGCAGGCAAATCCAGGGAGGAATATGATGCTGAGATTCTTAAGGTTTTAAAGGAAAAAGGCGCAGAGCTTGTTTTGCTGATAGGTTATATGCGCATCGTGAGCAGTGTCTTTATAGAGGGATACAAGAACAGGATAATAAACGTCCACCCTTCCCTGCTGCCAAAGTTTGCCGGAGGAATGGATGTTGATGTCCATAAGGAAGTCCTGAAAGCTAGGGAAAAGGTGACAGGATGCACAATCCATTTTGTTGATGAAAATGTAGATGGTGGCCCTATTATTATGCAGCGTGAAGTAAATGTATTGACAAGCGATACAGCAGAGACATTGAAACATAGGGTGCAGCAGGCAGAGCAGATATGCCTCGTCAAGGTTCTCCAGCTCTATGCAAACAATCAGATAAAAGTCGTTGGAAATAAGGTTGAAATCCTGCAGGAGGGATAAAGGCAGAATGGCACCAATCAAGCGCGCACTTATCTCTGTGTCTGACAAAGAGGGCATTGTAGAATTTGCCAAAGGCTTAAGGCAGTTAGGCATTGAGCTCATCTCCACAGGCGGGACAGCAGGATTATTGAGAAAGAACAGCATAAAAGTCATTGAAATAAGCAGGTTCTCAAAGCAGCCTGAAATTTTTGAGGGCCGCGTAAAAACATTGACCCAGAAAATACACGGGGGAATACTGGCTGTAAGGGATAAGAAAGAGCACCAGGAGGAGATGAAGCGCTACGGCATTGAAGCTATAGACATGGTTGTAGTGAACCTCTACCCTTTCCTGGAAACCATCCTAAAAAAGGACGTGCAGATGAAGGATGTGATTGAGCAGATTGATATTGGCGGGCCTGCAATGATAAGGAGCGCAGCAAAGAATTACAGGCACGTTACCGCTGTCGTCCATCCGGCTGATTATGGGAGGATACTTGAAGAGCTCCAAAAGAATAAGGGCTCTGTTTCTGAGGAAACAAGGCTGTTTTTGGCGTATAAGGCATTCAAATACACTGCGCGCTATGACGCAACAATCAGCAATTACCTCCATGATAGGTTTTACCCTAATCATCTCCCTGAGATCCTGAACCTCACATACGACAAAGTCCAGAAATTGAGGTACGGCGAGAATCCGCACCAGACAGCAGCATTCTACAAAAGCCCCACATTCAGGGAAACGTCTGTCTCCAATGCAAAGCAGCTGCAGGGCAAGGAGCTGTCTTTTAATAATATCCTTGATGCTAATGATGCCCTGGAGCTCATCAAGGATTTCAAAGAGCCGGCAGCAGCAGTAATAAAGCACACCAACCCCTGCGGCGTGGCAGTGCGTAAAACAATAGAGGATGCGTTTAAGGCAGCGTATGATGCAGATCCCATGTCTGCTTTTGGCGGCATTGTCGCATTAAACAGGCCGTGCAGCGCAAAGATTGCAAATATGCTTAAGCCGTTATTCCTTGAGGTTGTCATCTGCCCTAAATTTGAAATGGATGCATTGTGCATCCTGAAGCAGAAAAATAAGCTGCGCCTGCTGGAAACAGGCAAATTTGGCAGGTTTCAGCGCGAGTTTGACTACAAGCGTGTTGTAGGCGGGATGCTGGTGCAGACAAGGACGTTCCCTGAGATGCTGAAAAAGAATTTTAAAGTTGTGACGAAAAGAAAACCTTCTGCAAAGGAGATTGAAGATATGATATTTGCGTGGAAGGTAAATAAGCATGTAAAATCCAATTCCCTTGTGTTTGCAAAGAACCTTACCACAGTAGGCATTGGCGCAGGCCAGATGTCAAGGGTTGATGCAGCCATGATAGCAGCGAAAAAGGCAGGCAAAAGGGCTGTCGGCAGCGTTATGTCCTCGGATGCATTCTTCCCGTTCAGGGACGCAGTTGACGAGGCAGCAAAGGCAGGAGTAAAAGCAATTATCCAGCCTGGCGGCTCAATACGCGACAAAGAAATCATTGACGCAGCCAATGAGCACGGAATGGCAATGGTAGTGACTGGTATTAGATTGTTCAAACATTAGTTCTATTTTTTATTATTTTAAAGTAGTTATACAAGAAAAGCTTAAATATAGAGAACGGATTACTCCGATAAAAATGGTATTTCTGGAGGATGTTCTAAACCAAATTGAAGAGCTGAAGAATGGTTTATCTGCAGAAATTGTTCTTCAGGAGGCAGAATGGCATTGGCAAGCAGCGAATCTTCCGCATCAGTTTCCTGGTGACAATGATTCTATAACGACTTTTCCGATTACTGATAAGCCAAGAATTACAGAACCAGACATAAAAAAGAGGGAGGCTGCAAGAGTTCAATTACAAAGAATTTACGATTCCTCTGAATGGTACAGCGGAAGGTATGAGGCAGGAATGGCATTGAGCATTGATGAAAAAGAGTTAGGAAAAAAAGCTGCAGAATGGATAATTCGCTTAAAAGACTATCTTAAAATGGATATGAGCAATCAGTATTTTGATGATGAAGACTATTTTTTTCACGCACGTTCAAATTCTGTTCGCGATTTGAAATATTTATTCAGGAACTTGCCAACCAAAGGGCTTAGAAGCCTTGCAGGTGATGTCCTTGGCTATTCCGAAACAAGAATTTTTGTTAATGAGCATAAAGCAGGCGCAATATTGGCTGGGCTTGGAGCAGCTTCTGGATTATATGTGTTACACCAATATCTAAATAGATAAGAAGAATAAAATTTCTATTGATTTCACACAACATTTATTAACAGCCTTTTTCTATCGGATTGGGAATGGACTACAACCAGACTCTTGAATATCTTTACAGCCTTGAGCCTAAAAAATGGAAGCTGGAGCTTGGCCCAATCAGTGCGCTGCTGGAAAGGCTTGGCAATCCGCATAAATGGTTGAAATGCATACATGTGGCAGGCACCAACGGAAAAGGCTCTGTATGCGCAATGATAAGCTCTGTCCTGAGGGAAGCAGGCTACAAAACAGGCAGGTACAACAGCCCGCATCTTGAAAGGTTCACAGAAAGGATTGTCATTAACGGGAAAGAGATTTCAGAAAAAAAGTTTGTAGAGCTGGCAAAGAAGGTAAAAGCAGTTTATTCCAGCGAATCCTTTTTTGAGTTCATAACATCCATGGCATTCCTTTATTTCAAGGAAGAAAAAGTGGATTTTGTTGTGCTGGAAGTCGGTTTAGGCGGCAGGTTGGATGCAACAAATGTCATTGACCCTTTGGTTTCGGTCATCACGGATATCGATCTTGAGCATACCGGATACCTGGGCAGCACAATCAAAAAGATTGCATTTGAGAAAAGCGGGATTATAAAAGAAGGTAGGCCTGTAATCACATCAAATGATAAAGGCGCGCTTGAGGTAATCAGGAAAATAAGCAAAGAAAAAAATGCGCCCCTGTATCTTGCCAAGGGCTTCAGGAAAGAGGACGGGAAATTTTCCGTCAATGGCCACGATAATCTCCATCTTGGACTGAAAGGCGGTTTCCAGCTGATGAATGCAGCTGTTGCAGTTGCCGCAATTGATGTATTGAAAGAAAAATACAAGCTTCATATCGATGAAAAGGCATTAAAAAACGGCCTTGACAAGGCAAAATGGCCTGGAAGGTTTGAATTCATAAAAAAGAATGTCTTATTAGACTGCGCGCATAACCCGGCAGGCATGAAAGTGCTTGTGAACGAATTGAAAAGATTGGAGTACAAGAGATTGATTGTTGTTGTTGGGATACTCAAAGACAAAGATTACAAATCCATGCTAAGATTATTGTCTCCGCTGGCATCTTATCTTATAATCACCCGCCCGAATGCAGAAAGGGCAGCTGAGCCAGAAGAATTGGCAAAGTACGCAGGCAGGGATTATGAGATTATTGGGAATGTCGGAAAAGCTGTGGAAAAAGCAAGAGCAATGCTGAAGAAAGATGAGCTGATGCTTGTGTGCGGCAGCATATATACTGTAGGGGAAGCAAGGAAAGGATTGATTCATGGAAGTTAATACGCATTAACTTAAAAAATAATAGTCGCATTAAGCCCAAACTCTGCCCAATAGTCCTTAATACCAAGTCCGAATCTTCTTTTTGTATAATCCCCGTATATCCCTATGGACCCAGTGTATCCCTTTCTTCTTAATACATCAGCATTCAGATTTATGCCAAAATCTGTCGTTGTCGGTATTATTGTAGGCAGGCCGCGGTCTACCATTTCACTAATAACTTTTCTAGCATAAGCCTCAAAACTAAGGTTTTGGCTATTATAAGCTGCTGATAGGCCAACATCATACCCTATATCTGTTTTCGCAAGTTCGGACCTTACGCTAACTTCAGACAAGCCGAATGTCTTTATGATGCCGCTTTCTATTACAAACTTGTTCTGATGCAAAGCAAAATTAATGTTGGATGTTATGCTTCTTCCACCCTGTACGTTGCTCCTAAGAAGGCTTAAATCAGAACCACAGCCAAAGAATAGCCTGTATTTATAGTTTGGATTATAATAGGAAAGCCTGCTGCTGAATGCAACATCTAGTTCTTTATCAGTTAGTTCTCTTAAATTCAGGCTATAGAGCAAACAAAATTGGGAAACAGCAGCCATGCTTAAATCCCAGTTATCTGCAAAATGCTTATCAAAAAACTTACCACCTGCAGACATAACATAACCTAATTCATGGTAGATGTTTTTTGCAGAAAATTGACTCGGCTTAAGCTTTCCTTTTGCCCAAACAACACCCCCTTTAGCAAAATATTTTTCTTGTTTTTCCTGAGCACCAAGAAACAATAAGTTCATCTTTTCAATAGAATTATAGGCAAAATCGCTTCTATCAAGCCTTGTATAGTGAAGAGCCAGCCAGTTATTATCAAGCTGTATCTCTTTTTTGTAGTTATGCAGGCTTATTTTCAGATGATTTGGCTCATGTTCTAAGCCGCCATGGGCAAGCATTTCAAAGCTTTTGTCTAGAATATTATACAAGCCAAATCCGGCCCTTTTGTCTTCTCCTGCATCTGAAGAGATTGTAGTTACCAGATTTCCATCTGCATCATGCAGCTCATATCTTGTACCTACCTTTCCAGAGGCCCTCTCATAGTAAGACATGGCGTCCCTGATATCATTCGCATCAGTTCTGTATGCTGAGCCATAGTCTAGCAATACGACTTGCCCGGAATCATCAACCACTCCGCTTATTACATGGTCCGGAATTGATATTACATAACTTTTTCTTCCAAAAATGTCCCTTGCAATGGTTGCTAACCTTGTGTTGATGTGCCTACACACTCCAAGAGGAACTTTTTGCCCTGTTTTTACAAAATGAGCGCCCCCTTTCAGCAAGTCTGGCAGACTGATATACTTCCCTTTTCGAGAATCGTCATAATTTTCACTAAAGATTGCACCAATCATTTGCAGAGAATATATCTGCTCGTTTTCATCTTTGTGCCTGCTAAGGAAGCTAAATTTAGAAGCTATTTCTTTATCGCTCATGCCTTCATCAATTGTGTGAAAAGTATAAACAACATCTGCAATTACAGAGATTAGCTGGTCTTTTGTAAGATTGGCTGCTTTTGCCTCATCATCGTATGAACTGTACCTATTAATACTATCAGAGAAAATCATCAGCACGTCATCATAATTGAATTTTTGTGTTTTAGCATATTCCTCCAACTTCAAGTTATATTCATTAGTATAAGCATATTTATCATACACCCCCATATAGAACTTCTTCACTATACTAGGAAGGTTTGATGCCATAACTTCATCCAGATTGGGAAATCTGCCATCGTGCACAGAAGCGAATTCCTTGTTAAAGTCCCATATGGCATCATTAAGAAAGTTAGTAATTGTACTATAATAGATATAAGTGTAGTAATCGTTTGCCTTAACATCCTGCAACTTATATCTTGGGCTGAAACTGTCATAGCCTGCCTCAATCTGCACATGCCTAACTGAATTCATAAACTCTGAAATAAAGCCACTGTCCTGTGCAGATAGCGAGTCTACAAAAAACAATAATTGCAGTATTAAAAAGAACGATACTGCAATTCCTGCAAAAGAGTATTGTGGAAATGAAGTTAAGCTTATTTTAAGCCTTTTTATGAAGCTTGTCTTCTCTTCTGCCCTTATAAGCTCTGCTGTGGAGCCTGAAAATAAGGAGGCGTATCTCTTAATGATTTTCTTTTCCTTTCTGCGTATCTTTATGTATTTGTTGTAATTATCATAATCCCCCAATAATTTTTTTTGTGTCAGTAGAAGATATTCGTATGAGTTTCTGCCAAAGAGAGATTTATCTTCTTTTTTAAGCTCATTTTGCAGAGCCTCAAATGTTTCCAGTAATGAAATTACACAATTTAATAGTTTTCTTCCATACCTATGCTGGAACCGATAGGTTAGTTTGATGAGCCTCTCCTTATGCTCATTGACAAACATAATAGAATCCTTTAGATCTCTGTAAATCTCTATTTGAGCGTCTATTTCCTTTTCTAATTGAGGTATTGCATTAACATCAAATGATTTGTCTAATGCTTCTTTTAGCTCTTCAATTTTTGAGAGCCTAGGCAGATTCTGATAAATGCTACTCAATGCAGCGCTAATGCTCTTTTTGGCCATTCTTCCTATTCTCGATATTCAAGTTTATAAAACTTTACGCTCTCCATCCGCCTGAGACCTTCAGGTTTGCGCCTGTTATGTAGTCCGATTTAGTGTCAAGCAGAAAGAGTATCGCGTTGGTTATGTCATCATAAGCTGCATACCTTCCTTTTGGAGGCTTGTCTTTTGGCTTCACAATAGTATTGAATATCGGCCCTGGAGAGACGGCATTGACATTGATGTTATGCTCTCCTTCAGCAGAAGCCAGAGTGTAAGTCAGGATTAAAACGCCTGTCTTGCCGATCATGTAGGGCGCCAGAGGAATAGAAGCCTGTATCCTGTCTGCCATTGAATCAGCCATGTTTATGATTCTGCCGTATTTCTGCTTTCTCATGTAAGGCAAAACAGCCATGCAGCAATGGTATGTTGAATTAAGCGTAGTGTCCAGGAGAAAATGCCATTCATCTGAAGATAGTTTGCCAATGTCCTTGAAGATAAAATTTCCGACATTATTGATAAGAATGTCTATTTTTTTGAATTTCTTAACAACAGTTTTGAACATTGCATTAACTTCTTTGATGTTGCGCAAGTCTGCTTTTACAGAGATAGAGTTCCTGCCTAATTTCCTTATGCACTCAGCAGTTTCAGAAGCTTCTTTTTTGCTTTTATTGTAGTGCACAACAACGTCTGCGCCGTTCTTAGCCAATGCAAGGGCAATGGCTTTCCCTGTTCTTTTGGCGCTTCCTGTCACAAGCGCAACTTTGTTTTCCAATATCATTTCATCAGGAATGATTTATTGCAGTTTATAAGATTTGCCATCCTATTATCCTACAATTGTAGTAAAAGACACAAATATTAGGGCGATATATTATGTCTTTTACTATCTTAGAAAAGGACACAAATGTCCAATAATTAATGTCCTTTTCTATTGTACCATAACCTATTTAAAAACATTCGAATTATCGTGCTGAAGGTGAGCTAATGAAGACAAAAAATATGATTATCACATTTTTGGTTGTTTTATTAGTGGTTATTGTAATTTTCAATGTATTCCTCATTGGAAACATTCTTTCCGATAAGAAAACAAATAAGCAGCCGGCAGTTTCTTCAGGGCAGGATTACAATCCGCAGATAATCCCCAGTGATTTTGTATATGGAATCAACAATAAGTACCTTACATTCACCCCTGGCACAAGATTTGTTTACCAAGGCGCAACTGAGGAAGGGATTGAAATAACTGAAGTATATGTGACTGATGAAACAAGAAAAGTCATGGGCATTGATGCCGTTGTTGTCTGGGACAGGGTGTGGCTGAATAACGAATTGATTGAGGACACAAAGGATTGGTATGCACAGGATAAATATGGAAACGTGTGGTACTTTGGTGAGGATTCAAAAGAGCTCATCAACGAGCAGATTGTAAGCTATGAGGGCTCATGGGAAGCAGGTGTTGATGGTGCTAAGCCCGGCATAGCGATGGAAGCAAATCCCAAAATTGGCGATGCCTATAGGCAGGAGTATTATGCTGGCGAAGCCGAAGATATGGGAGAGATAGCTGCGCTGGGCGTGCAGATAAAGGCTGCTCAGGGAGAATTTTCAGGCTGCCTTCAGACAAGGGACTGGAATCCACTAGAGCCCGGTAATGACGAATACAAGTATTACTGCCCTGAAGTTGGAGGCATGGTCTATGAAGTCGGAATCGAAAATGGGGAAGGGGTACAATTGATAAGCTTTGAGAAAAGTTCAGCTCCAACAAAAGCATCTGAATCCGGGAATAAGCCTGCTGAGGCGCTGAAAACAGATATAACTGAGCAGGAGGCTGTTGCGATTGCAAAGAGGGAAGTTGCCGGCGCTGTTACTGACGTGGCAATTGAGAAGAAATTCGGGAAAGCAGCTTACGTAGTTGAGATTGATGCTGACAGCGGCCCTGAAACTGATGTCATCATAGACATTCAGACAGGGGAAGTTCTGGGCGTTGAAACTTGATTAGCTGCCATATAATTGAACTATACTCACGGACAAAAATTATTATACAGTGGTTGTCCGTTCGTAATAAGCAAATGACATATTTATTGTATAAAGATTTGTGTCATTTGCTATAATTTGTTTATAACAAGCCACCCAAACATTTATAAATCAAGTTCTTATTCATTTCAGAGGAGAAAAATGGGGGACGTAAATTCTGATATTGTTGATGTCAAAGGCATGAAAGACAGCGAATTAGCCGATTTCCTGCGAAAAAAAGCTATTTCCCTGACGCTAAATGAGGTAAAAAGGGCTGTTTCTCTGCTTGGCCGAAATCCGACTTTAACCGAGCTTTACATATTCAACACCCAATGGAGCGAACACAGCTCATACAAGAGCAGCCGCTCTGTATTGAAGAAATACCTGCCAATAGAAGGGCCTTCTGTTATTCTTGGGCCTTCAGAGGATTCCGGCATCCTTTATCTTGCAACTGTCAATGGCGAAAGATACGGCCTTGTAATAAGCCATGAAAGCCATAACCACCCGAGCCAGGTTGTGCCGTACGAGGGCGCTGCAACAGGAATTGGCGGGATTGTGAGGGATGTATTGTGCATGGGTGCTAGAGTCATTGCATTGGCCGACCCATTGCGCTTTGGAAACCCGTTTGGAAAACAGAAAAACAAAGTAAGATATATCGCAAATGGTGTCGTAGACGGCATAGCAGGCTATGGCAACCCATTGGGCATACCGAACATTGCAGGAGATGTGTACTTCAATGATTCTTTTGATGAGAACTGTTTGGTTAATGTTGTCTGTCTGGGGCTAGTGAAAGAAAAAGACATCATCCACAGCAAAGCCCCTAAGAATTCAGATGGCTACGACATCATTGTTGTGGGAAAAGCAACTGACAACAGCGGCTTCGGAGGGGCGGCCTTTGCCTCTTTAATACTGGACGAGAAAGACGAAGAATCCAATAAAGGCGCTGTGCAGGTCCCTGACCCGTTCCTCAAGAATGTATTGATCCGCGCTTCTGAGGCAGTCTTTGAAGAGGTAAGAAAGAAAAAAATCCCTGTCGGATTCAAGGACATGGGCGCCGGCGGCATAATGTGCTCCACATCCGAGATGTGCGACGCAGGCAATTTCGGAGCAGACATAGACCTGGACAAGGTTCATGTCTCCATGAAACTCCCGCCATATATAATAGCGAATTCAGAGACCCAGGAAAGGTTCGCATGGGTATGCCCGCCCTCATTTACGCCCACATTGCTGCGCATTTATAATGAGGATTTTGAGCTTCCGAATGTCGCTGAAGGCGCAAAAGCCTCTGTTGTAGGAAAGGTAACGAAAAAGACAGGCTATATTCTCCGCCATGAAGGAAAAATAGTATGCAACGCTAACATTTCTTCCATCACAAAAGGCATAAAATACCAGAGGGCTTCAAAAAAGCCTTTGAGGAATTTTAAAGAGCCTCCTATAAAGGGACCTGCTGATTACAACAAAATCCTTTTGAAAATATTGAATCACCCGAATGTCGCGTCAAAAGCGAAAGTATACAAGCATTATGATACCATAGTGGAAGGCCTGGCAGTGATAACCCCGGGAGAGGCAGATGCCGGCGTGCAGGCGCCAATTCCAGGCAATAAAATCGGCTATGCGCTAAGCG
>Ga0209541_10003566_pt1 | contig 28510 bp, 37 predicted proteins | sample RifCSPlowO2_01_FD_184027 | JGI IMG/M metagenome (GOLD analysis project Ga0209541, IMG submission 184027) | Groundwater microbial communities from Rifle, Colorado - Rifle CSP2_plank lowO2_0.1 (SPAdes) (version 2) | ecosystem: Environmental > Aquatic > Deep subsurface > Groundwater | place... | reverse complement strand
AGATAAGAAAAGATATGCTATTGGAGGTTGGCTTCATTGAATGATTAATAAAATATTTTTGGAAGAGAAAAATGTTGAAAAAGTATCTAATGACATGATTAAAAATAGTATTATTAAAATGGATAATTTTCTGGATAGTTATTCTAAAATGAAGGAGAAAATATCAAAATTGAAATTTATTGAGAAAAGAGTTCCTGATAAATTCTCTTATTCTGAGGCGAAATCTTCATTTTTTAAAAATCTGTTTAATAGTTCTGAATTTATTGATTATATGGGAAGAATTAGTGGTGTGGACTTTAAGAAAGTGGATGTTAAGGTTTTAAAATTTCGACATAAAAATTATACTTTGATGCACGACTCTTACAAAGAAAAAAATGAATTTCATTTTGTTTTGTTCTTTTGCGATAGATGGGAAGCAAAACTTGGTGGAAATAAGGTTGTTATTAAGAATGGAAAGAATTTTGTTTTAACTCCTTCAGGGAATAGCTTAGTTTTTTTTAGACTTGACGAGAGAGATAGAGAGTTCTTTCAATATATTAAGCATTTTACTGGGAAGAGTGAGTTTTTTGTTATAGAAGGCAGTTTAAAGTGAAGTTTTTATAGTCGCTGAATCTATTAAGTATATGAAATTGCTGTTTAAATTTAAGTATCATAAAACTATTTTGATAATTTTGGCTATAGCTCTTTCTTATTTTATTTTTACTAATGATTCTATTTCAGGATACTTGTATCAAATTGGAGGATTTAGTTATTTTGGGGCTTTCATTGCAGGTTTACTTTTTGCTTTTGGATTTACTGCTCCCTTGTCTGCAGGGTTCTTTTTGGCTTATAATCCTTCAAATATTTTTTTGGGTGCAATAATTGGTGGTTTCGGAGCAGTTATTTCTGATTTGCTAATATTTGTTTTTATGAGGTCTTATCTTAGAGATGAGTTGATAAGTATTGAGCATCAAAAGGAAGTTTTTAGGATTAGGAAATTGATAAGTAAAAATATAGGTCATAAATTGAAGACTTATATTGTCTATGCATTTGCAGGTATTCTTATTGCTTCTCCTCTTCCTGATGAAGTTGCTTTTTTGATACTTGCTGGAGTTCCTCATATAAAAGTGAGGTTCTTGGCTAAGTTGGTTTTTGTATTACATACTCTGGGAATATTGTTGTTGCTTTCGATTTGATTTATAAAATTCTATTATGAAAATTCTTTTAAATGTTCTTCAAATTCTTTTATTATCTCTTTTTTTTCTTCATTTCCATTGATTATTATGTTAGCTTCTTTTCTTTGAATTAATTCATAATTCTTTGATTCAGGTATCACTATATTCATTGCATAATCAAGTTGATTTATATCATTGAATCTTTTTAGTCTTCTATATAGTAAATTTACATCTGAAACATCGACCCAAATCTTCTTATCAAATAATTTATTTAATTCTTCATTGACAAAGAGAAGATAACCTTCAATAATAATTATCTTATATGGTTTTACTTCTCTATCAAATTTCTCAGTCCATCTATGAGTTGGGATAAAGGCATTTTTGTTTTCTCTTAAAAGCTTTACAGCTTCAATTAATTTGTCAAATCTTAGTGCTTCAGGTCTTTCCCAATTTTCAGCTTTAATTTTAAAGAATTTGTCTTCATTAATATGTAAAAATTCTCCTTTATATTTTTCTTCAAGTTCTTTTATAATAGTAGATTTACCAGAGCAACTTCTTCCTCCTACCCCTATTATAAAAGGTCTTATTCTATTGATTGGTATGTCCATTTTATCTTTATTAAAATTTGATTGAATGGCTTTTATATATCTTACTCTATCTTGAATTATTTCCAAAAAATAACTAATAATCTATTTCTTCCACCAAAATTATGATTAAATACTTTATATTTTGAAGGGTTAATTTTTTTCATTAATTGAGTCATTGTTTTCTTGTTTTGACTATACATAGGCATTGATTTGACATTGTCGATGAAACTATTGCTTTATTTTCTAGATTTTTTTCTTCACACATCTCTAATAATGCAAACCCATCTTTATTTAAGACTCTAAGTATTTCTTTCAAAGCTTTTATTTGATCTTTTTTATTAGGTAGTTCTATAAAAGCAGACCACATGCAAATAATAGCATCAAAAGTGTTTGTATTATAGGGAAGTTTTCTCATGTCTCCTAATCTAAAATTTATATTTAATTTTTCTTTTTTTGCTCTTTTTTCAGCTTCTTCAAGAAGATTCTTGGAAATGTCTAAACCTTCTATCTTATATCCTTGTTTAGTAAGAGGGATGGTTAATCTTCCATATCCGCAAGCTAAATCTAAAATTTTCTGATTAGTTCTTAAGAATTTTTTAAGATAAGATAGCTCTTTTTTTGTGTGAATTGGTTCTTTTCTTGCTACTAACCAATTTACACCTAATTTCTTATAAAATTCTGGTGAGCTTTTTATCATGTCAAGATACTTGAAGAAAGCTTTGTTTTTAAAAGTAAGGTTGTATCTTGAGCATCCAAATCTCAAGAATGTTACGCATTTTTGATGAAACAAGTGCTAAATTGTTTTTTTGATATTTAGATTAGCAAATTAATCTTTTTAAACTTAAACATTAATTATAAATTCATAAACCAAACCTATTTAACTGCTAATTTATTATAGTTGTAATGGAAATTGAGAAAGGGGTTGAGAGTAAAATATCTTTAAATTTATCTCCTTCTAGTATTAATATTTATTATCAAAGTCCTCTTTTGTTTTATCTAAAATATATAGCTAAAGTTCCAGATGATACCTTCGTACCAGTATGCTATTCTCTTTCTGGAAATATAGTGCATGGATGTCTCGAAAAATATGCTAAAAAAGAGATTAATAGAGATGAGGCTTATTCACATTTATTAACACAATGGGAAAAACAAAAATTATATAATCATAAAGATATTTATAACAATCTATTAAATCCTTTGGAATATATTGGTGCTATGATTAGAGGTATTGAAATAATAGACCAGCATGAAAATCATATCTGTGAAGAAACAATATTATTCCCCTTTAAAGAAAATGAAATTATAAAAATAGGGATAAAGGGTATAATAGATTTACAAGCAATTGAAAAGAAAGGTAATCAAAGTGTTATTTTAGATTATAAAACAAGTAATAGTATGAGTGATGATAAAAACTTTAAACGTCAAGCATTATTCTATAACTTTTTAATTTATAAAAAGAAAAATATTATACCTTCAAAGACAAGTTTGCATTATCTTAAGTTGAATTCTTCTAAGGATTACATATTTAGTATAGAAGAAATAGAAGAATTTGAGAAAGAATTAAATGAAATTGCTGATCAAATACTGATGTTTGGTGGAGATATTAGAAATTACTCAATTGGTAAAATAGATGATAGATTTAATAGTAAAAAACAGGCTTGTTTGAGGGAAGTGCAGAGGAGAAATGTAGGGTGATATGCCCCCACGAGCAGAACTACTTTTTTTCCAGATTACTGGGCGTAAAAAATAATTGAATTTATTTTTACAAATAACAGAAGGATAACAAGTTAATATATTTTTCTGTTTTTGAATTTTTATTCAGAATAATGAATTATTATTTAAAACTAAACTAAAATGTCAGAACCTTGTCTGATTCTTTTACTAATCTTAACAAATCGTTCATTGTAGAAATTGGGCAGACACTACTTCCTTGCTTGCCTCTGGATTCCAAACATGTTCCACAAGCTAAGATTTGACCTTGGTTTTTAATAAATAAATCCATCTGTTCTTTAACATTAAACTTTTTATCTCTTATTTCTTCTAACTCTACTCCTTTTCCCAATAAGAAAATCTTTGTTTTGTGCTTATTCTTCAATGCTGTTACACAAAACCGTAAAGCATTCCAAACTATTTCTGGTTCACTTGTGCTAATTATTATTCCGAGTTTCATTCTAAAAAAGGATATTTAATTACTAATTTAGTTTTAACCCATATATTACCGCAACCAAGATATTTTCCTGCTTTAAAAGAAGATAGCAAAATTAGAACAAAAGAGTAAATAATGTGCTCATCAAAGATAGGATTATTTTCAGGGGGCAAAAGGGCTAACCACATCAACAAGAACATTACTATTCCAGAATAGCTAGCTAATTTCATAAAAATTCCAAAGAGTAACGATAACCCAATTAAAAGTAATCCTAACATAAATATCCAGTCTACCCACCCACTCCCTGCTAGACTTTTAAAAAATTCAGCAAATGGACCGTGAACGGCATTTAATAAAAATCCTGATGTCGGAGAGTTTCCTGCTAACCATGACTTATTAGGCAATGTAGCAAATCCAAATCCAAATAACTTATCAAAAAAAGCCCATAGAAGAATCAAGCCCATGCTAATTCTTAACAGTCCTAAAAGATATTTTGGTTTTTCTTCAGCTATCATTTTTCCTTAAAAATACCTCCAAAACCAATATTTTTCAAGTAAAATTTTCCCCCAGTGCCATACTCTTCCAGGTCTTCTCATTTTTATCATAGGAGCTGGTTTTGAATAAAAATTACCCCCAGCAAAACCAGATTTGCCATAACCTAGCTCTAAAAAACAATAAGCCTGCCCATCATATTTTTTATTAGAATTTAAACCATTAATTTCTGCAACTATATTCTCTGCCACAACTTCTGCTTCAAAGTGGGCAAAAACCCCTGCTTTAGACAAAGGTTTTCCTGAATCTAGTGTTATAGACGCAACATCTCCAATAGCAAAAACATTATCATATTTTGTTTTGAGTGTATTTTTATCAACAGGTATCCAACTCGCTTCATTCCCTAATTTAGAATCTTTAATAACCTTTGGACCTTGATGAGGAGGAACAAAAATCAGCATATTATAATTAAATATCTTCTCTTCTTTAAATTTTAGTTCTTTTTTATTTGAATCAACAGAGACTAATTGAACTTCTGGAGTAAAATTAATACTTCTTGACTCTAACAGTGATTTAATTATTTTGCCATTTTCTGGACCTGCTGAAGGCATTGGTAATATCTCTGGAGTATAAATCCTTATGTCGGTCTTGCTTCGTATTCCCTTCTTGGAGAAATATTCATTAAGAAGAAAGGCGGCTTCATAGGGAGCAGCAGGGCATTTGAAAGGGAGAGAAGAGATAACAATAGCAACTTTTCCACCTTTAAATTCTTTTAAATCTTCTCTCAATCTTTCTACTTCTTCAATTTGATAAAGATTATATCCTGCCTGAGAAAGACCCTTAATATTTTCAGGAACAAGCTCAGCTCCAAGAGAGATAATCAAATAGTCATAATTAAATTTATTTTTATTTGTCCTAACAATCTTTTTTTCAGGTTCTATTTTCACAACTTTTTCATTAACAAAACTAATTCCTCTTCTTTTGAGAAACTCAAGCGGTTTTTGTATTTTTTCTGCATTTCTTTTTCCTTCCATTACCCATAAAAAAGACGGAGCATAAATGTGTTTATCATTTTTATCAATTAACATGATCTTATGTTCTTTACTCAGTTTTTTGCGGAGTTTGTTAGCGGCTACTAAACCTCCTATTCCTCCACCAAGTATTAATATTTGTTTCATCTTTTCTTATTATCATTTTGTAATTGTTTAACTAACCATAGAATAAACAAGATTAAAGCTACAAGAATTAAAGTCATAAATAAGAATCCAAATATCCACATGCCTCCAAAACCATAGTTCCAATTTCCCATCATGCCATATCCTCCCATCATTCCACCAAAACCAAACATTCCAAAGAGTAAGAATACAGCTACTGCAATTACAATTCCAATGATTAAATTATTATTTTCCATGTTTATTTCTTCCTCCTTTTTTCAATTTATTTATTAACAGTAATATTATCAAGACTAAGATAATAACTACTAAACCCAATAGAACATAAAAGAATATTTGAAATCCAAAAGAGTTAGTTTGATAATTATTATTTTGCGGATTTTGATAATAATAGTTTCCCATCATTCCTCCACCAATCATACCACTACCAACATTCTCACCACAATATATTCTTTTTGCCATATTAATGTGAAATTGCTCTTCAGCTTCAGAACCTTCAGTTAATCCCATCATTTGATGGGCTCTTACATGAGCAATTCCAGGCATCATTTGCTCCATATAATATTCTCCAATTATCTCAAGTTGGTCATTAGTAAGTTGATTACAACTGATATTTGAATCTATTAACACTTTTGCTTGATTAAGTTCATCTTGACTAACTGCTATGACTGAAGATATACTCAAAGATAAGACTAAAAACAAAACGCTTAACAATATTATTTTTTTCATTTTGTTTTCTCCATTACAATTCCATAATGATATGGTTTTAAATCAGATTTTATTGGATGGTTAAATCCTGAGTGTTTTGTCCAATCAATGATCTGTTCTGGTTTAGGTCTAATCTCCATTGGAGGATCTCTTGGAGTTGTTGAATCGTAGTTCCAATGAATAATCCCTAATTTACCATCCTTTCTTAAAATTCTATAAGCTTCTCTTAAAAGACCTTCTGGATTATCTAAATGTAGGATATTAAATAGCATAACATAATCAACACTCTCATTTTCAAGACCACTACCATTAGATATAAAATCTCTTAGAATAACTTTAACATTTCCTAACTTTTTTTTTTCTGCTTTTCTTTTTGTCTCTTCAACCATGTCTGGCTCAATATCAATAGCATATACTTTTCCTTTCACAGTCTGGGCAACAGGGATAGTAAATGTTCCATAACCACAACCAAAATCTACTATATCTCTAATTGTTTTGTCTATTTCTAATGTTTTAAGAACCTTTTTTGGTTCAAAGAACTCACTCCACATTTCTTCATTAGGCATACCACTATCTCTTACTTTCATGCTTTTACCTCCACTAATATTTTTCTATTTTTTTCCAGTCTTTCAGCCAGGACTTCTTTAATAATATCAAATGCCTTGAGTATCTTTGGATTTGATAACTTATAATAAATCATTTTGCCATCTCTTTTTGAAACAACAATCCCTTTAGACTTCATTATTGATAAATGTTGAGATATGTTTGCTTGACTTAATTTTGATTTATTTATGAGTTCTGTAACAGACATCTTTTTATCTCTAAGTAAATTAAGAATTTCTAATCTTGTGGGATTAGAAAATACCTTACACATCTCAGCATGTAGATTATATAATTCTTTCATGAACATATTAGAATATTCTAATATATAAATCTTGCGTTTTAGCTAGACAAATCTTTTATTTAAACGCCTTGAGATTTAGTCTAACGCCTCACTTGAAGCACTGAACTCGAATAGTTAACGCTCCGAAAAAGCGTTGCACCAAATTACCTTCCAGTTATTCGGTTTATGTAGGAGAGTTAATCCTAAGGATTAACGCCCCCACGATGAATTGAACATCGCTCTCAACCTGTTTGCGCTTTCCTAAGGAAGGTTTCTCTTCCCAATTTGGTTTCTTTCTTCCCGAGGGTTCTTTCTTTCCCAAAGAAAGAAGGCTCTCCGCAAGGTTGCGTTCTATCCGATAAACTATAGGGGCTTATACAAAGGGAAAGAAGAGGTGTTTTAAATATTTGCTCTTGGATGAAAGGTAAAGGATATACTTTGTTATCTATAATGATTTATACTTCTTTATCTTTCTTTTTTCATGAATTTAAGATTAAGTGCAAATTCAATTGTTACAAATAGAAATGGGGAGATACTTTTTGTTGAATTGAAAAAAGGTCCATTTGCTGGTGGAATTTGTATTCCTGGAGGAGGTGTTGAATTAGGAGAGCTTGCTATGAATGCAGTAATAAGAGAAATAAAAGATGAAACAGGAATATTGATTGAAAATACTGAACCAATTGGATTTTGTGAGCTTATTCACGAGGGCTTTAAAGACCATAGAATTGTAACTTTGTGGCATTCTGATGCGGAAGGAGAACCAATTAGTAGTGATGAGGGAAAGGCATTTTGGAGTAAATATGAAGACGTTGGAGATAAATTAATTCCCTTTGCGAGAGGATCAATAGAAATGTGGCTTAGCGGTAAAAAACACTTTAAGCTAGTTGGAGATGAAACAGGAATAACTTGGAAATGGAAAGACTAATTTTTCTTTTTGGTTAAAAGGTCTTGAGCAGTTTGATACGAGTGTAAATCATGTGGGGGGAACCAGAGAGATATTTCTCTTTCTGCATTTGTGATAGAATCTGAGGCGTGTACTAGATTTCTTAAGACTCTTTCTTGTTTGTCAGTTATTGCGTATGATTCTGTTGAGGCAAAATCTCCCCTTATTGTTCCAGGGAGTGCTTGTCTAGGTTCGGTAGAACCTATTATTTTTCTTGCTAATTCAATAGCATGATAACCTTCAAGGACCATTCCAACTACTGGGCCTTCTGTAAGAAAATCCACCAACCATTTTTGAAGAGTTTTTCCAAATTCCATATAATCTTTATAGGGATATTTTTTCCCTTCTTTTTCGTAACTATCTTTACTTTTAGAATAAGTTTTCTTTATCCATTCTTCATCTAGAGGATAATGTTTTTTTGCTAGTGTTTCATCAGCCCAAATCATCTTCATTGCTGATAATTTCAATCCTGCATCTTCAAATCTTGTGATTATTTTACCGGTTATGCCTCTTGCTACTGCATCTGGTTTCAATAAAACGAGTGTTCTTTCTCTGTCCATTGGCTTTTCTGGAAATTAGAGATTTTAAAGGTTTTGCTTATGTTAAGTCCATAATAAAACTTAACATTATAAAAACATTTATAAACATTCATTAATAATGAATAATTATTCACTTTAAATGAAAGCTATAAAATGATACCTAAAAACACAAGAAAGATAATACTCTACTTACTGAAAAATTTAGAGCTAGTTAATATTAATCAGATTTCTAAAAAGATTGGTATTAGTGTAGGGAGTGCCTTTAAAATTCTAAAATATTTGGAGAAGAATAATATTGTCTTATCTTCAAATTTAGGAAATTCAAAATTTTATCAAATTAACTTAAAAAATAATGAATCAATAAAATGGTGTGAAATTCTACTATTGGAAGAGCAAAGATACCTTGAAGGATATTCAAAGATTTATGCAGAAGAAATAGAAAAATTTGAAGATGCAGAATTAATTATTTTATTTGGCTCTATCTTAAAAAATAAAGACTTTAATGATGTAGATGTCTTGTTTATATCTAAAAAACCTAAAGAAGTTATGAAGTTTTGTTTGAACATATCAAAAATAAGAACAAAGCCGGTTGTTCCTTTGATATTAGAAAAGAAATATCTTATAAAAGAAATAAAAGATAAGAAAGATATAATTATAAATATAATAAAAACAGGTGTTGTATTAAAGGGAGAATCAATATTTTTAGATTTATTAAAAAATGTCAAACAACAAAGATAAATTGAGTTGGTGTCTTGAGAGTGAAAAAAGATTGAAAAAGATAGTTCCAGATATAAAAATTTCAAAAGAACATATAGAAAAAGCAAAACACAACTTAAAAGCAGCAGATTATAATATTCAAGGTAATTTTGATGATTGGGCTGTTTCTCAATCATATTATGCTATGTATCATTCACTTTTAGCAATACTATTCAAAAAGGGATTCGAATCAAAAAATCACGATTGTACACTTACCACAATAAGCTATTTAATTGAAAATGGAGATATTAAACTAAGTAAAGAGGATTTATCTTTTATTAGAACAACAGAACAAATGACAAACAAAGATGCCAAATCTTTAAGAGAAGAATTTCAATATGGAACTAAAACAAGAGTAAATAAGGAATTACTCTCTGAACTCTTAGAAAAATCTAAAGCAATTGTAGAAAAAGTTGAGATAATTTTGAATGAAATGTAAACTCATTTGTCCTATTAACCCGAAGGCAACGCAGGTGGTTGAGGTATTGAACTCCCGCCTAAAATAGAAGAACCACCATCACCCAATAATAAGTAACCCACAACACCGATTATAATAAGCAAAACTATAATTATCAATATCCAAATCATTCCGCTTATTCCTCTTTTTTGTTTTATCATGTTTATTAATTACAAGCTCCGTTGCTACAACCATTCGGGCATATTCGACTAGCATAATCTACATCTGTCTGATTGGAATTTCTATAATCACATGCCCATTCACGCAAAGTGTTGTTATCTTCACAATAATCCTCTTTGCATTCTAAACCCAAGCAAACATTTCCTTTTGTGTCGTAATCAGCTCCTCCATCTGAATCAGTGCAAGTCGAAGATGATGGTAAACTTGGAATATTAGTTACCGAATCGGAATTTACTAGCTTACAATTATTTAAAACTTTTACTAACATACCCATACCTAAAAAATCATTTAAATCAAAAGATTCCAAGTCTGGCGAAATAGATATCCATTCATTTGATTCAGGATTCCAAGCATAAATTTGTTCATAGATACAATCTCCTTTTACTTTATTCCAAGAAAAGGTGTCATCGTAAAATATATTTGGGGTAAATCCTACAAAATTCCATCCTTTGAAAAGTGAAACATAATCTAAAGGAATAAATTGACTGGTTTTATAAGTCATTCTACCCTTAACATTAGAGTAAACCCAAAAAGAATTTTGACTTATATAAGTATCCCATCTAAAATTAGTTTTAGATATTTTATTATCTTCAGAATTTGGAAAAAATCTAACATATTCTTGATTTTGGGGATTAAACGCATAAATTGCTTTTATATTATTTGTAGAAATATCTCCAGAAATAATCCATTCAGGATTAGCAAAACCGTGAACTAAATTCCATCCTTTTTCAATATTGATCGTAACTTCATTAATTTCTGTTTCAGTTGTTGTTCCAGGATAATTTAAAGTAGACCTAGTTGCAGAAACAATCCCAAATACAATAATCACACTCAAAACCAGCCCAACAGCCAACAATACCTTTCTCATATTATCTCCATAAAAATTAAAAGAAATATATATATAAACTAATCGTTTTCAAAAATAATGAACCAAAACCATCTCCAAAAAGAAACAGACCTGATAGAACTCGCAAAAAACACAGAAATCTGTAAAAAGTGTAAGAATTTAGTTATCGGAAAAGGAAACGAAAAAGCTGAAATAATGTTTGTGGGAGAGGCTCCGGGAGCGAACGAAGATGAACAGGGAATTCCATTTGTCGGGTCTGCTGGAAAGAATCTTGATAAGTTGTTGGAGAAAGTAGGATTGACATTAAATGATATTTATGTCACAAATATTTTGAAATGTCGCCCTCCAGAGAACAGAAACCCTCTTCCTGAAGAAATTAAAGCACATACTCCTTGGCTTGTAAAGCAGATTGATGAAATAAAACCTAAAATAATATGTTCTTTAGGAAACTACGCAACTAAATTCTTTTTGGCAAAGGGAAATTTGGAGAATATGGATAAACAAGAAGGGATAACAAAAGTGCATGGAAAAGTGAAAGAAATGGAATTTAATGGACTAAATATAAAATTGATTCCTCTTTTTCATCCGGCAGCTATAATTTACAATAGGGCTTTGATAGTGGAGTGGGAAAAAGATATGGAGATTGTTAAGAGGGAAATCAGTCAAAAGACTCTGTTTTAGTTTTTGTAAATTTAAGGAATTTGTAATGTGCATCTTTTGTTGATGAACCTGAAATTATCTGCCTTAAAGTGTAAATTTTATTGTTGTTTTTTATATAAAAGCGTAATTTCATTTTTCTTGGAATTCAAAGGTAATTTTTTTATTCTTGGCTTTTTCTTCGATTGAATTAATTATGGAATTAAGTTTATTATTTGATTCCTTGAAGTCTTTTCCAAGCACTTCTATTGAGAATCTTGATGAACCTAAATATTTTATTTCTGCCTCTTTTAGAGAGATTAATTTCTTGATGTCATTTATTCCATCTTCAGAATTGCTTTTTATAGTAAATAGTCCTTTAGCAGGTCTTGGTTTTTCTTTTTTTTCCTTGACAATTTTCTCTAATTTTTCTATCTCCTCTTTAGTGAAAAGATTTTTTACTTCTTCTTGGTTGTTTTTTATGTTATCTAAGAATTCAGATATTTTTTGTTTTTCTTTTATTTTATTTACTATTTTTTCATAATTAGGAGATATTACTCTAATTAATTTTATCGAGTTTTGTTCTTTTTCATATTCTTTTATTTTTTCTTCTCTTTCTTTTCCAGTTACTCTTCTAAAACTTAGTTCAAAATGGTCTTTTTTTACCTCTAAAATCTTGCAGACTATTTTTTTATTTGGGACAACATATTCTCTTATATTTCTTATTCTTCCCGCTGCAATTTCAGAAAATACTATGCTTCCTTTAATTTCTGAATCTTCTATTTCTACAAATACAGTTGTTCCTTCTATCTTTTTTACTGTGGCTATTACTAAATCTCCTTCTCTAATCTCCATTGAATATCCTCCTTATGAAGGCCATAATCTTTGTTTTTCCGCCAGTTGTTTTGAGAAGAAGAAGATTACATTCATCACATTTGATATTTGTAGAAGATTTTCCATAAACTATTCTTGATTTCCCACATCTAGGGCAACTTATCCTTAAAAATTTTCCAGTCATAAAACTATTTATAAATTGTACTTTTAAACCTTATTGTTAGGGTTTATTTGTTCAATTTCAAGAACTTTTACTAGTTCTCCTATGAATATGTCTTCTTTCTCTCTAGATATCATACATCCTGCGGCACTAGGATGTCCTCCTACTTCTCCGCCTAGTGGAATGACTATCTTGTTTAGTATTTCTCTTGCGTTTCTGCCCTCTTTTCCAGATATTCTGGCTGAAACTTTTATCTTATCATTATTATAGGCAAGAGCTATTATCATTGTTCCTTCTTCGTACGTTTTAGAATGAGATATTATTGAAGCAACAGTTCCTATTATAGTGTCTTTTATTTTATCTTTGGCATTTATTATAGTGTATTTATTTCCAGTTATCTTTTCAGATTCTTGTATGTATTTTAAGGCTGAAATTATATGTTGCCTGTAATTTATGTAAAGTTTTTCTGCTTTTTCTTTGAATACTCTGCTCCCCATACAGAAACCAATTGCAGTTTCAGGAGAATCCATTCTACTACAAGCGTTTATCATTGCAGATAATTCTCTTGCGTCTTCTAATTTATTGAAGAATTTTATTAAGTATATATTTCCTATAAGTTCTTCAGTTGCTTTTCTTCCTATTATTCTTAACATTATTGCTGTTACAAGATTTATCATTTCTTCTTCATTTAGCTCGTGTATTGATTTGAAAGCATTGTTTTGTTTTGTTATTTTTGCATCTCTTAATAATTCAAGTACTCCTGAATATGAACCTGAAACTCCAGGTATGTAAGGATTTGAGCAGTATTCTAGAACTCTGTCAAGAGGTCTTGTTGAGGGATATATCAATATGCCTTTTTTTATGACTACTTCTGAATCTTGGATTATTTCGGAATAGATTTTACCTAAGTTTTTTTCATGATTATCTCCAATCATTCCCAATAAAGATATATTTGCTAAATCTTTGTTTGATTCAGATAAGTTTTTTGCGAATAAGTAAGCTATTGCAGAACTGCATATTTGTTCGGATCCGTCCAGAGTAGGATTTATCATTCTTACATTGGATGGAATTTCCTGTATTATTTCGTGATGGTCAAATATGAAAATGTCGGTTTTTTTATCTTTTAAATCTTCAAGGCTATTTGAAGCAAGGTCTAGAAAAATAATTGTCTGTTCATCAGAAAGATTTTTTATATATTCTTCATCTAAGTTTTTTAATATTTGAAGCGAGAATTTGATATTTTTTCTTTGAAGAGCCTTTGTAAATATTGTTGCTGAAGTTATGCCGTCAGTATCAAAATGGCTTATTACTTTTATAGGTTTTTTTCCACTAATATTTTGAATTTCTACCGCTGCTTTTTTTAGTTCTTCCAAAAACATTTTTCCCTCTTTAACTTATTTTGACTTTAAATTTTCTAATTTGTGTAATTGCCAAAGTTTTTTTGTAAGCGCCCTTTTAGCTTTATAGTCGTGCTTATTTTTACCTATATGTACTTTTATCATTTCAGATTTTTTATTTATTATGTCTTTTTCAGTTTCGTATTTTACGTTATGTTCATCGAGTATTTTTTTTATTTTTTTTCCTATAGTTTTTACCTTAGGAATACCATATTCATCTCTTAGAATTAGCCCTATTTTAGCCATATTTTGTCCGCTTTTTCCTAATTCTACAATTAATTTTTCTATTTCTATAGGATTCAATTTAGGCAAATGTTCTTTCTTATCTTGAGTTTTTTCAATGATTACTTCTTGTGAACTTTCCATATTTTATTTCTGAGAAGATGCCTTATAAAGATTTCGTTTTGTCTTGTTGAATTGTAATTTTATCTGTTAAATAGGAAGTTTTAAAAAGGCTTCATTTGTTTTGTATTTATTACAGCTTAACCTTTGATAGGTCAGTCAAGGGCTAGCTTCTCGACCATTTAAAATGAAATTTCCGAAAGAAACTAAAAGATTTTGTCCGTATTGTAGGAAGCATACCTTACAAGCTGTTAGCACAGCCAAGCAGAAATCTAGGTCTTCTACTCATCCTTTATCCAGAGGTTCTACTCCAAGACTTCAAGCAAGAGGATTAAGAGTCGGTATGGGTAACCAAGGAAAGTATTCTAGAAGGCCTCCTAAGAATCAGAAAATGAAGTCTAAGACTACAAAGAGGATAACAGTTGTTTATACATGTAAGTCTTGTGGAAAAGCGAAAGGAATAAAAAAAGCTATAAGGACATCAAGAATAGAAATAGGGGAGAAAATATCTAAGTAAAATGGCTGAAAAAAAATCTATCTCGAAGGGAGCTAAGAAGAAATTCTTTGATGTTAAAGTACCTCTTACTTCTTCAAAGGCGAGTGTTTATGCTTTTAGTCCAGAAGAGATAGAAGGAAAAATAATAAAGATTGATTTGACAAGGAGTTTAAGAGGAAAAAGTTTTGATTTGAAGTCTAGAGTAAAGAATGAAGGCGGAGTTCTTATTGGTGAACCAATTTCATTGATTCTAAATGGAAGTTATATAAGGTCAATGGTTAGAAGAGGAATTGATTATGTTGAGGATTCATTTGAAACAGAATGTAGAGATTCTAGTGTTCATGTTAAAACATTTTTGATAACTAGGCAGAGAGTTTCAAGAAATGTAAGAAAGGTTCTTAGAGAGGAAACTGCTAAATATATAAAAGCACAATTTAAAATAAAAAATGTTAATGAACTTATTTCTGGTTTAATGTCTGGGAAATTCCAGAAAGATTTATCTCTGAAACTTAAGAAGATTTATCCTTTGGCTTTGTGTGAAGTAAAGTCTTTTGAAGTTATTGAAAAGAAGGCTAAAATTCAATAGGATTTGAAATAATTTTAATTAAATGTGTTTTTTATTGACATAAATATTATAAACTTGATTTTGTCTCTTTTTTGATGGAAGTCGTAAAATCTCCTATTCTTTATCGTGTTCATGATGCAGATGAATATCAAATTTTTGATACTGCTTTTTCTAGAATACCTGGTAGAAGTATTTGGGATGTAGAGAAGTTTTGGAGTCAAACAACAAGAGGGGCTAGACTTTTGGCTGGGCAAATTACTGAGGCTGGCTTTTTGCTTTCTAGAGATTTTACATGTTTAGCTGATTATGATGATGTTTCATATAATGTAGGATTGTATTGTTTAATTTTTCCTATAGGTACGCCTGAAGATGTACTAAGACAATCAGACTATCCTTCTCCTCATCAATCTAGTTTAGGGCAAATGTTTTTTTGGAGGAATGGGGGTTTTAGAAGTCAACCAATTATTGTAAAATATGATATTACTCCTAGTTCTTTACAGGATTTTGGAGAAGTTAGAAAACTTGAGACTTTTTTAAGGAATAATAAATTTCCCTTTCAAGTTATTCCTACCATGGATGAAGTCAAAAAGGTAATTGCTAGTAATGAGGGTGCTATCCGGAGAGCTAAAAGTTATTTAGAAGAACGTTCACAATCTTTTAAATAAAAACCTTGCCCGTCCTCGCAGAACAAGTTCCACGGGAACTAAAACACTTCGTGTTTAAGTGATTACATCCGGGCAGAATTGGTAAAATAGCCCTGCCCGGATTCGAACCGGGGTCCCAGGCGCCAAAGGCCTGTATCCTTGACCACTAGACTACAGGGCTATCTAATAAATGGGAATAGAATGATTTATAATCCTTATGATTTGGAGAATTTTTTAAATAATGAACTTCTCTTTAATATTGTTCCTTATATCGTCCTCTTTTTTCTACTTTAATTAATCTAGTTAAGGTTTCTTTGTAGGTGTTTGATATTTTATATCCTTTCAGAATTGAACTAAATAATTTATCTGCATTTTTGTAGTGTTTTGCGGTAAGGGCTTCTTTTATTAAATGTAAATCAACTGCCTTATCTTCTACTTTATTTGATTCAAATCCTAAACCAAAGTCAATAAAATAGATTTTCTTTTTTGAATAAATCATATTGGAAGTTGTTAAATCTCCGTGAATTATATTATTATTGTGGAGTATTGCAATATTTTTACCTATTTCTTCAGCTATTTTAAATTTGTTTTTTAATTTATCTAAGTGTTCAGATAGTTTTTTTCCTTTTATGTATTCTATAGAAATGGAGTAATCTGAATTGGAAAATATTTTTGGGACTGGAATTAGTTCTTGAGCTTTTTTTAGGAGTTTAGCTTCTTTTTTTGTTCTTGATTTTCTTAGTTTTAGGTCTATTTCTGGAAGGCGATATGATTTTTTTATTCTGTCTTTGATTAGATAATTGTCTTTTTTTGTTATTAGTGCTTCGGCTCCTTGGGAGATTATTTGAGTCATAATTGTTGAAAACGATTAGTTTATATATATATTTCTTTTAAAAGTTATGGAGATAGTATGAAGAAGTTATTGTTGGGTTTGGCTTTTGTTTCTTTAATAATTCTTAGCATTTTTGTTTCCGCTATTCTTCCAAATACTTACAATCCCTCAGATAATTCAGTAACTTTTAATTTTGAAAAAGCTGGTTGGTATCTTCTTCCAGCTGGTGCAGCACAGAGCTGTGATGAAAGTGTAAAGGCTATTTGGATTTGGTTACCCACATTAAGGAAATATGTTGGTACTACGAGTGGTCCTGGATCTTCTGAGGATGGAGCACTTATTAATAATGAGATAAAACTAGGATATCTTCAAGAAGGATTTAGTGGATATTGGCTTTATCTATCAAATCCTTGTACTTTTAAATATAATTTTCCTCAAAGTCAAAATGGAGATACCTTAAAATTGGCTAGGCGATGGAATTTTTTAGCAGTTAGTCCTTCTTATGATGGAAAGTCTCTTAATGATTTAGAGGGAAGTTGTAATATAGAAAAAGCCTATTTATGGGATACGCAAAATCAGAAATGGGGTACAATATCTAATCTGTTGGATGATAAAAATGTTCTAAGAAATGAAGGGGGAATTGGAGGCGGATTTATTGTAAAAGTTTCAGATGATTGTAAATTAGGTTCTTCGAGTGGTAGTTCTGTAACTCCACCTACTTTGCCTTCTGATGTCTCAGGTAATAATCCAGCTCCAACTAAGGGAGATAGATGTGTAGATAGTGGAGATGACTTTTATCTCAAAGATACAGTTACTATCTATAAGCAAAATGGACAAGTTTATACTAATAGCGATGAATGCACGTATGATGGTAGAGTTCAAGAACAATTATGTTTAGACAGCGAAGATTATTTAGGTTCTAAGAACTTTGGAGCAAAATACTTGCAGTGTCCGAATGGATGCAATAATGGGGCATGTATACAATAAAATGACAGAACAAAAAAGAGGCGTGAGCGGAATGATTTGGATTTTGATAATTATAGTTTTGCTTATTATAATTGGTGTTGTGGGTTACTTCTTATTTATTAGTGATGGCGGTTCTTCTATTTTGGGTGGGAGTTCAATACCTCAACCGCCTGCGTTACCTTCTTGAAAGTCTGTTGAAAAGAAAAAATATGGATAAAATTTATCAATAACTTAAAACCTCAATATCTTTAATATTCTCAAAATGTTTTTTGTTTTTTGTTATTATTTTATTTACTTTTTCTGTTAAAAATATACCTGCAATAATGCAATCAAATTTTCCAATTTCTATTCCTTTATTTTTCAATTTCCAGTAAATTTCTGAAGACTTTCTCGCTGAAATCTGATTCAATTGTAGAATTTCTATATTTAGAAAAAATGAATCATAATATTTAACTTCTTCAATATAGTCTTTTTCGTTGGTTACACCAAAGAATATTTCTTGATAATTTATTATGCTTGTTGTAAAAGTATCTTCTAAACCCCTTAATAATTTATTTAGAGACTCATCTCCCTTGAACAAATCAATTATTGCAGTAGTATCTAGTCCAATCATATTTTTCTTGAGAACCTCTCTTCTAATTCATCTCTAAAATCTTTCATATTTTTTTCTCTATTTTCCCAATTTACATGTTTTAATACACCAGAAAACTTTAGAAGTGTTTTAGAGTTATTTTCAGAATTATCTCTTTTTTTAAAATCCAATATTACTTCTGAAAAACTTTTATCTTTTCCTTTAAAATCTTTTAGATATTCATATGCTTCTTTAGTTATTGATATGTTTAAGCTTGTCATATGAGTATATAGTATGAGTACTCATATATAAATCTTTCTATTTTGAGTTCAATACCTCAACCACCTGCGTTGCCTTCTGGGTAAAATGTTTTTTAAGATTATATCATGAGCTTTATGACTATGGTTGATTATGAGTGTTTATATTAAATATTTTATAATACAAATATTTATAAACTATATTGTAGTATATTTATTATGTTACAAGATATAAAGGAAATTTTGACTTTACAAAAACGAGAAATTGAGTCCAAGCTTAAAGAGAGATATATAGAAAGAAATCAAGAATTAAAATTGGATAATGACTTAATAAAGATAATCGTTGGACCTAGAAGAGCAGGTAAATCTTTTTTTGCTATGCATTTTTTAAATAAAAAAGGACGCTTTGGGTATGTAAATTTTGATGATGAAAAACTAACCGAAGTAACCAATTATGAAGAAATAGTTACAGCTATTAATTCTATTTATGGTAGTCCTAATTTTATTTTATTTGATGAAATTCAAAATCTTTCTAAATGGGAATTGTTTGTTAATCGTTTGCAAAGGCAAGGATATAATTTAGTTATTACTGGTAGCAATTCAAATCTTTTAAGCAAGGAATTAGCAACTCATTTAACTGGAAGACATTTATTAACTAATATTTTTCCATTTTCTTTCAAAGAATTTTTAATATTTGAAAATAAAGAATTTACAAATACTGAAATAAAAGAAAAATTATCTCAATACTTATTTAATGGAGGTTATCCGGAGGTTCTATCAAAAAAAGTTGAGTTAAAAGAATACTTATCGCTCTTGTTTAATTCTACATTATATAAAGATATTATAAAAAGATATAATGTTAGAAATCCTAAACAGATTGAGGATTTGGTAACATATCTTATTTCAAATATAGCAAATGAATATTCTTATAATTCTTTATCAAAGATTGGAAAAATTAAGAGTTCACATACTATAGAGAAATATATAGGTTATTTAGAGGAATCTTTTATTTTATTCAGTTTGAATAGATTTTCATATAAAGTAAAAGAACAATTATCCTCAAATAAAAAAATTTATTGCATAGATAATGGGTTTATTCAAGCTAAGTCTTTTAAAGTAAGTCCTGATTTAGGAAAACTCTACGAAAATATTGTAGCTTGTAAATTAAAAAAACAAGAAGTAGATGGAAAATTAAAGTTTTACTATTGGAAAAATCAACAACAACAAGAAGTTGATTTTGTAGTTAAAGAGGGGTTGAAAGTTAGGCAATTAATACAGGTCTGTTTCAATATAAAAGATTTGGAAACTAAAAATAGAGAGATAAGAGGTTTAATTAAAGCTGGTAAAGAATTAAAATGCGATAATCTTTTAATTATATCTGAAGATACAGAAATTGAAGAGAAAACAGAATGGTTTGGAGACAAAGCAACTATAAGATTTATTCCACTTTGGAAATGGCTTCTGGCTTAATTCACAACCTCAACTTTTTCCCGAACTTTTTGGCTAGTTTCATCATAGTTTTTTGGTCGAAATTGCCTTCCGTTAAAGAGGATTGAGATTTCATCATTTCCATTAACATATTATATTGTTTTAACATGGCTCTTATATCTGAAGTTGAAGTTCCAGAACCTTTTGAAATTCTTTGTATTCTTGAAGTTTCTTTTTCTATTAAGTGAGGATTTTCCAATTCTTCTTTTGTCATTGAATTAATTGCGTGCTTCCAATGTTTTATCTTATTTTGTTGTGTTTCCATTTGTTGTTCAGATACTTTTTCTTTTGTATTGCCTAAACCAGGAATTAGAGAAAGAATTTTATCAAATGAACCTATTGATTCCATAGAGTCTAATTGTGATTGGAAGTCTTTTAGTGTGAATTTTCCTTCTTTGAGTTTTTTTTGCTGTTCTTCAATTTTATCTTTATCAACTACTGAATGTATTTTCTCCATTAATGTTTTTAGGTCGCCCATTCCGAGAAGTCTTGATAGAAAAGATTCCGGGTCAAACGTTTCTAAGTCTGATGGTTTTTCTCCTGTCCCTATAAATATTACTGAAGCTTTTATTTCTGAACAGGCAGTTAGTGCTCCTCCTGCCTTTGCAGTTGAGTCCATTTTTGTGATTATTACTCCAGTTATATCTAAAGCGTCTTTGAAGGCCTGTGCTTGTTTCTTTGCTGTTTGTCCAATGTCTGCAGTTATACAAAGAATTGTTTCTGTAGGTTTTACCAATTTGTTTATTGATTTTATTTCTTTTATTAGGTCTTCTTCTAATGAGTCTCTTCCTGCTGTGTCAATTAAAACAAGTTCATATTTGTCAAGTTCTTTTTCATATTTCTTCCATATTTTTGAAGGATTTTTTTCTTCAGGAGAGATGAAAACAGGAATATTGAGTTTTGTACAAGATTGCTTTAACTGTTCTGCGGCGGCTGGGCGATGGACATCTAAACCTATCGCACAGACTTTCTTTCCTCTTTTTGAATAATATAGGGCTAGTTTTGATATGGTTGTTGTTTTTCCAGAGCCGTATAAACCAACAAGCATTATTCTGTTGCTTTTTTTAAGAGTGATTTCTTTTTTTTCTCCAAGAATATTTAGGAGTTCTTCATGTAGTATTTTTATTAGATGTTCTTTTTTTTCAATTCCTTTTATTCTTTCTTCAAGCGCTACTTTTTTTAGCTTTTGACTTATTTCCTTGACTAGTTGGACATTTACATCTGCTTCTATCAATGCTCTTTGTAAGTCTTTTATAATAGAGTCTACGAGTTCTTTATCAAGGAATATAGCATTTGCTATTCTATCTGTTGTTTTCTTTAGTGCCGAAGATAGTTTGTCTAACATGTAAAAATAAGTTAAATTAGGGTTAATAAGTTTATGTTTTTAAGGGTTTTTGATAGAGTTAAATAAACTTAAATAAGGTTTAATAAGCTATTGAATGTTTGGTTGGATGGGCAAAGATTTAATAAGTTTATTTAACTCTATTTAATATAAAAAGATGAGTGAGGTGAAGATGTGACAAAGAAGAAACTTAAGACTTTTAACATTAATGAAGAGGTTTATTCTGTTTTTAGTGATTATTGTAAAAGGGAAGGTATGAGTATGAGTCGGAAAGTTGAAAAATTTATGGAAAAGGAGATAGAATTCTTAAAAAATGGGATTAAAGAGGAAGTTGTTTCTGGGAAGAAAAGAGATTTAAATTTAGTGGATAAGAAGGCAAGTATGGGTGGAGATGAGAAGAATCATTCAATGGGAAAGTATTGTTGAATTTATTTTATTTTTATCTGTTCTTTAGAGTAGATTTACTTAATGTTTATATATCCTAAATGTATTGTAGAGTAACTTAAAAAAGGGGTTGTTCCACAAGTGGTTTATAAAAAGTATATTTATAAAAATGGGAGGAAGCACGGGCCATATTATTACGAGTCATATAGAGAGGGAGATAATATAAAAAAGAGATATCTTGGTACTAGTTACTCTAAGCAAAGAAACTATTTATTTTATTTAATTATAGCTTTTGCTTTAGTAATTGGAGCAAATTTTCTTTATTATGGTTTTACAGGTCATACTTTAATTGAAGATATTTCTGAGAATTTAGAAAATGGAGATTCGGTTGATGATATTTCGGAGGAGAGTAGTCTAGTTGATGAAGAATTGCCTGAAGTTGTTGAAGGAGATTCAGATATTATTTCTGAAGAGGATATGCTTGAAGATTCAAATGAAAGTATCATTGAGGACATAAATGAAAGTGTTGTAGAGGAGGATTTGAATATAAGTGTCAATTCTTCTGATATAGACGAAGTAATTAATAGCAGTTTGGTTGAAGATGAGATAAATGTGACTTTGGATGAAAATGTTTCTATTGAAAGTAATGTTAGTGAAGTTAATTCTACAGAAGTTAATTCTAGTATAGTAAATCTTAATGGAAGTGAGATAACCATTGAAACAAAAAGATATAATATTGTTCTTAATAGACCTGTAAAGTGGATAAAAGAAATTAATATTGAAGAGCTTGGAAATGTTAGTGAAATTGATATAGAGATTCCTAAAGAGGCAGTTGATTTGAAGATAAAGACTGGTTTTGAAGCGGCCGAGGCAGTTGAGGATGTTGAAGAGTTTAATAGAGCGATAGAATCTTCTAATAATATTAGCGAAATAGTGGATTCTGGGATAACAGGATTTGCTTTGAGAGAGATTGCGGGAGAGGAAAGTTTCCTTGAAAAAATAATGGATTTTATTTTTAGATTTGTTTTGACAGGAAGAGTTATTTCTGAGGAAGATATAGCGGGGGAGAGTATTCTTGTTGGAGAGGAGTCTAAGGTAGTGGAAGTTGGAGAGATAGTTGATTTGGAGAGTGAATCGCAAATTGTTGTAGAGTATTATACTGAAGCTCCTACTGCGATAGAGGAAGATACAGAATCTGGAAAGATTGTAGTCATAAGGGGACCGGATGATGCAGGTTATGAAGATATACTTTCTTTTGCAGAAGTTAATGGGATTGTTAGAGTTGAGGATAAAGATAGCATTATAGTGTTCTGGAAAGATAATGCTAGTGAAATGGATTTCGAGGTTTACGATTTAGATTCTGATGGATTTATAGATTATGTTGAGTGGATTACTCCACATTTAAGTGAGCAGACCTTTGAGATAATTTTGATTAGTGATGCACTCCATCTTAATGAAAATCGGGTTTTTATAGAAAATGTATATTCAAATGTTTCTCAGAGAGATAATGTAACTTCTAGTATTCCTTCTGGACATTATATAAGGGTCAGTTTTGAAAAGAATTTAAGTTCAGCTAAGGATATAAGCGTATATGCTTCTGGCTCTGGTGGAAATGTTGAAGTTTATGTAAAAGATGGAAATGATTTATTAAGTATTTTTGAAAATATAAGCGAGGATAGAAAATATCAGATATTTTTAACTAATCTTACGGGGGAAATGGACATATTTGACTTGAAAGTTTTGGGAAGCAGTGTATTTTTCGATTATATTCTTGACCCTGTAGCAAATGATAGTTTAAATACGATTTATCAGTGCGGTAGTATAGATTCTCCCGGAGTTTATACTTTGAATATAAGTATTTCAACAAGTTCAAGTTGCATCTTTGTGAATTCTAGTAATGTAACTATAGATGGATTAGGTCGTATATTAGATGGAGAAGATACAGCAATTTATGGAATTAATATTTCTAATTTTAGAAATGTAACGATTAAAAATTTAAATATAACTAATTTTGCTAAGGGAATTCAGTTTGGAAGCGCCTCAAGTGATTCAATAGATGTGGTTATTTTAAACAATAGTTTCACTTCTAATGCCTTAGGGATTGAAATAATTCAGGGAACTATAAGGTCTTCTATAATTAACAATAGTATAAAGGCTAATTCACAAAGTGGAATTGATTTAACAACCAATACTGATGCTCAGTTCGGCATTAATATGACTGGTAATGTTATAGATTCAAATTCACAATATGGTGCGCGTTTATATTTACTTGCTGATTCTTTGATTCAAAATAATTCATTTTCTTCAAATACTCTTTCAGGGATTTATCTTCAAGCGGATGTTATAAGAACAAATATAACAAATAACAGAATTTATGCAAATGTAGGGAATGGAATATATTCTGTTAGTTCTTATTCCAATAATTTTGAAGGAAATAATATATCAAGTAATAGTTTAGAGGGAATTTATTTACTTTCAGAGAGGTGGAGCAATTTATCAAATAATTTTGTTTATGCTAATGGGGATAATTCTCCCTCTTTCAAAGATGGAATAGTTCTTGAACAATCTATGAATATTTCTTTATTGAGTAATACAATACTAGATAATTTTGATGATGGGATTAATTTAAAAACTAATTCAAAGAGAATAAATGTTTCCTGGAATAATATTTCTTTGAATAATGGGAAGGGAATATTGGTGCAAGGTGCTTCTGAGTGGAATAATTTTATTGGGAATAGGGTGTTTAATAATAGTGGAGATGGAATTGATTTAGATACTAATTATAACAATGTGACTTACAATCATATATTACAAAATGGTGATTGTGGAGCAGGAAATGGAGATGGGATTTCTAATAATGGCGGAGACAATAATACCTTTGTTAATAATAGTGTTGATTTGAATTGCGATGATGGTATAGAGTTAGATAATACTGCTGTTTCTAATCAGGTTTTGAATAATAGTATTAGTTCTAATTACGATGAAGGAATACATGTACAATTGAATTCTGTTTATAATAATATTTCATGGAATTATTTGAATAATCAGAGAGACCATGGAATAAGGGTTAGGAATAGCTCAAATTCAAATGTGATTACATTTAATACCATAAATGGGAGTGGAAGAGCTCCTGCCGATAAAGGAGATGGAATATTTATTTTGAGTAATTTAAATTTGGTTTATAATAATACTATTACTTATGGGTCGGATGATGCGATACATCTTGAGAATGCTACGGGTAATTTAATATCTAATAATAGTATCAAAAATAATATTGATAAGGCAATAAATCTTATTGTTAGTCATTACAATAATATTAGTTTTAATTATGCGACGTATAATAGCCATGGATATGTTTTACAGGACAATTCTTCAAATAATAGTTTTATCGGAGATTTTGCTTCAAATAATTCTCTTCAAGGTATATATGTAAAATCTTCTTTAGAAAGAGGAAATGTTTTCAATAATACTTTAGCTTATTGTAATTATGGAGATTATGATATTTATGATAGAGATAATTCAAGTATTTTGAATTCAACATGCGGAAGTTATAATAGAGGAACTTGTGATTCTCCTTCACCAGCTACTTGTACTTTAAGCTGTAATTTTGGGATAACTTCTACTACTCTTTTGAGTAATGATAGTGCTTGTTTGTCTTCTGCTTATAATATTACTGGAAATAATGTTTTATTTGACTGCGGAAATCATTCAATAAAGGGTTCTAATCAGGCAAATAAAGGAATAGTCGGAATAAATGTAAGAAATCTTACAATAATAAATTGTTTTGTATCTGCTTTTGAAGAGGGAATATATTTGATAAATGCAACAAATGTTACTATATCTAATTTAACTTTGACTCTGGGAGAGGTTGGGGTAAGGGCACAAAATAGTAGTTTCATAAATGTAATAAATGTCACATTTATAGGAAATGAAGATGGAGTGCAGTTTGATAATGTGAGTTATGGAAATATATTAAATAGTACTTTTGATGGAAATGAAGATGATGGAGTTCAATTTGAATTGAGGTCTAATAATAACACTATTTATGGAAATAACTTTACAAATCAGTTGGATAATGCTGTTAAATTGCAAAGTGATTCTATAAATAATACTTTGGCTGGAAACTTTTATGGAAATAATTCAATTGATGTTTTGCTTGAGCCGAATTCTTTAATAGAGTATAACTTTTCAGGATTAAAGCTGGAAGTTAGAGATAGTGATTTAGTAGGGATAAGATGGGGTGATAGTCTTTCCTTTAATAGAAGTTCACTTTCAGGATTAATTGATTTTGCAGTTAATAGTGTTTCTGTGAACTCTTCTATAGTTAATGCACTAAATTCAACGGCTAATGTAACTTTCTTTAATACCAATTCTTTTGCTTCTGGTATAATAAATAGGTATCCTTTATATGATGGAAATGCTTGTCCTTCAAGTATATGTACTGAATTGTCGGATTCAGACACTTATATTTTTAGAACAACTAGATTTAGTACATATAGTTTAGGATATACTACTTCTACACCAAGTGCTGGTGGGGGAAGCTCTGGTTCTGGTTCGGGAGTTTCATCAAATCAATCTAATTTAGTTGGAGAGGAAGTTGAAGATGATGAAGAGAAGTCGTTGGTTTTTCTTTCTTGTAATCCTCAATGGGAATGTTCAGAATGGGGTGAATGTGAAAATGGATTTATTTCTAGAAATTGTGTCGATAAGAATTTATGTCAAGGAGCTCTTAAACCAGAGGATAAATTATCTTGTTATTGTCAGCCGAATTATCAATGTTCAGAATGGGGTGAATGTAAGTCAAAAGATAGAGTTTCTGATGTGTTAAAGGGAAATGTCAATCTTAATGGTCTTCGTGAAAGAGATTGTGCTGACTTGAATAATTGTGCTTTGGATTATCAGGATTATGAGTCGTGTGCTTTAGGAGATAAATTAAATTTTGAGAATAGGGGAAAAGTGGATTTTGCTGATAAGATATTCGGATTTGATAATGGAGAGAGAGTTGTTGAGATAGATATTAAGGTAGATAAAATAGGGCGTAAATTGGATATTGTTTTTGTTAGAAATTCAACTATAGATGTTAGTGGATGTTTTAATAAGATTAGAGATGAGGGTGAGGAGGGAGTTGATTGCGGAGGTTCATGTCAGAAGTGTTCCGAAGATAATTTAGGATTTATTGATAGACTAAATGCTTTCCTTGAGAGAGTTATTTTGCATAAATTGTTTTTGAGCATTTGTGTGATTGTACTTGCGGTGCTTTTCTTGATAGTAATTTATTTTGATTTCATTAAGTCTTTGAAAGTGGTTTTTAAGAAATTTTCATTTTTCAAAATGAAATAGTTTATTTTAGGGATAAAGCTATATCGTATTTCAATTTAAAAATGTAAATAAATATTATAATTATCTAATGTTCGATGAGTTTAGGGTATTAGGATATAATTACAAGTTTATCTTTTGATGCTCTTAGCTTAAGGGGTTTGAGCAATTTTAGATAAGTGAGATTTTATATTTATATGACGGAGCTTGAGGAGGAGATTTATTCTAGACCAAGATTCTTTAGAATCTTTTTTTTGCTGAATTTTTCAAGGTCATCGTAGCCTTGACCGACTCCTAGGAAATATATTGGTTTATTAGTTATGTAGGAAACTGAAAGAATTGTTCCTGCTTTTTCATCTATGTCTGCTTTTGATAATATTATTCCGTCAATTCCTACTGAATTGTTGAAAGCCGATGCTTGTTCTGTTGCGTCGTTTCCTGTTATTGATTCTCCTACAAATATTTTAAGAGAAGGATTTGCTACTTTTATTATTTTTTCCATTTCTCTCATGAGATTAGATTGAGTGTACATTCTTCCTGCAGTGTCTATTAAGACTACATCTTTTTTTTCTTTTTTTGCGTATTGGATTGTTTCAAATGCAACCGATGCAGGGTCTGAATTATACTCCTTTTTTATGATTGGAATGTTTAATCTTTTTGCATGTTCTTCCAGTTGTTCTATTGAAGCTGCTCTGAATGTATCGGCCGCTCCTAAAACTAATGAAAATCCTTCCTTTTTTAATTTGTTTGCGAATTTTGCGATAGTTGTTGTTTTTCCTGAGCCGTTAATTCCGAAGAAAATTATTACAAAAGGTTTTTTTGAATTTTTTATCTGTTCTGTTATTTCTGGGGGCTCTATTAAAATGGATTCTATCGATTTTTTCAAAGCTTCCAGAATTTTTTCTGCTACCTCCGATTTCTTGAAGTTTTTTCCTATAAGTTCTTGTCCGAGAGTTTCTTTAATTTTATCAACTACTTTAAGAGCTACATTATTTTCAAGAAGTGAGATTTCAAAGTCGTCAAAAAAGGTTTCAAAATCTTTTTTTGTTAGTGCTGAAGTGGTTAGTTTCTGTGCTAATTTTGAGAAGAAGGAGGGTTTTTCTATTTGTTTTGGTTGTTCTATCTCTTCTGTTTTTATTTCTTTTATTTCTTGTTTTTTATTTAGAGTAGTTGTCTTTTTTTCTTTTGCCGGTTTTTTCTTTGCAGTTTTCTTTTTAGAGGTCTTTTTAGTTTTTTCTTCTTTTTTAAAGATGCTTGATATCTTTTCTTTGAGGAATTTGAACATATAGATAATTTGTTAAGAAGGTTTAAATATTATGTTGTTCTTGTTTTTTTGAAATGAATAAAAAATTGGTGATTGTAGTTGTAATAATTGTCTTGTTAGCTTTAGGGTTTTATATTTATAATAGTTCTGCG
>Ga0209541_10003565_pt1 | contig 28512 bp, 32 predicted proteins | sample RifCSPlowO2_01_FD_184027 | JGI IMG/M metagenome (GOLD analysis project Ga0209541, IMG submission 184027) | Groundwater microbial communities from Rifle, Colorado - Rifle CSP2_plank lowO2_0.1 (SPAdes) (version 2) | ecosystem: Environmental > Aquatic > Deep subsurface > Groundwater | place... | reverse complement strand
CTTGAGTTTTCCCTCTTTTAGCTTAACCATTTTAAGGAAAGTAATAAGCTCTTCCATATTAGAAAACCTGTATTTCAAGTAAGGATAGTATCTTAAGAAATTGGGGTGCAATAATTTCTGTATACTATAATTAATACATTAATTGCCTATAAAGAGATAAGATGAACTATTAAATAGTCATGAAATAATTTCTTTAAGCGGATTTAATGCAATCTTTGACCATGTTTCAACATTATCAGAAGAGCAAATCTTTTCCAATTCCTTAACTGTCCTTAATCTTCCATTGACAATTTCTCTATCTCTAGGCTTAATCTCTGTTGCATCTGTTTCAATAAGATACAAAATGCCAAAATGAACCTTTCCTACATTATCAGAATCATCATTAATATATCCGAGAACTTTCGGTTCAGAAATTCTTCCATTAATAATTACTTCTTCTTTCAATTCCCTAAACATGCCTTCTCTCAAAGGATTTTTCATTTTAATGTCAGCTCTTTCTATATGGCCACCAATACCCATAGACCACTTTCCTTGAAGTCTTTTTTCTGCATAGAATGGATCTTCTTTTGATCTTTGGTAAGCAAAAACTCTCTTTAATTCAGGATTAAGTATTAACATATAAGGAATGGGTTGCTTCCAAAGAGGATCTTCTTCAACGCTCCTCCTTAAACGATATTCTGAATTAGATGCAACTAAAATACGAGATTCATAATCTTCTTTTTTATGAGGAAGAAACCCATGAAAAAGGCCGTAATTCCCGTTAAAAAGAATTTTTCTCCTTATAACTAAAATGTGACTGTCTAACCCCATAAAATTAGGATTATGGGGTAATTTATAAGATTTTATGAGGTAGAGTAGATATATGCAAAAAGAATAAAGCTTTTTTTAAAAAGCTATAATCCACAACCATCTCTTTTTTCAGAATAGCTATTGTCCACAACCTTTTGGATCAATCCAATCACACTTTACACACTTTTCTATACATCTTCCGTCTTTTATCATTTCGCCCCCACATAATGCACAAAAACCCCCTTTTTCACCTTCATTTTCTTTTTCTTCGGAATTTTTTTTAAATCCTCCATTTCTTCCAGATTTGTTCTCTCCAGGAATGAGCTGGGGATCTCCATGCACTATTTTCTCCATAATTTGTGCTATATAGTCCGTTAGTGAATCTGCTACTTTAATGTCTGGGTGCCCTTCTTTCATTAAACCTCTTGGGTCATACTTTTGGTGTCTGAACTGGGAGATAAACGCCTCTGAAGGTACTCCATATTGTAGACCCAAGGATATTGCCCTTCCAAGAGAAGCAGTCAACCCCCTTACCATGCTTCCGTCTTTACTCATATCTATAAAGAGTTCTCCAAGTGTTCCATCAGGATAAAATCCTGGATGAATATACCCTTCATGACCTACCTCAAATTCAAATTTGTGTATTTTCGCGTCTCTTGTTGTAGGAAGCCTTCTTCTTACAGGTTTTAAATGATCTTCTAATCTTATACCTCTTTTTCTTAAAGTTTCAATCATCTTTTCTTCATTTTCAAAATTCCCATCACCGAAACTTAGTGGCTCACCTCTCTTGCAGTTTTGTACATAAACTGCCAGTGCTTTGACTCCACTTTTCCAAGCCATAGTGTGAATTTTTTCTATGTCATCAATAGAGGCATCTTCTGGTAAATTTACTGTCTTTGAGATTGCCCCAGAGACAAAAGGCTGAACAGCAGCCATCATTTTTATATGTGCTTCAGGTGAAATGGATCTTGTTGCATTTTTTGGTTTGCTTGCACAGTCAAATATCGGCAAATGCTCTTCTTTAAGATAAGGGGCTCCTTCCGCAGTTTTATGACCCGCGATATAAGACACCATATCTTCTATTTCTGATATATCATACTTTCCAAGATTCCTTATTTTTTCTTCTAAATCCTTCGAGTCTCTATTTTCTTCAATGAAACTTATATGTTCTGATTTCAGATGTGGGGTTTTCTTTAAGTCTTCATGTCCAATTATATAATCTATTATTCCTTTTATCTGATTATCGTCATATCCTAATCTTCTTAGCGCAACAGGAACCATTTGATTAACTATCTTTAAAACTCCCCCTTCAGCAAGCAGTTTATACTTAACAAGCCCATTATCTGGCTCTATGCCAAACGTATCAGCGCCCATTTGAAAACTTATTGTTCCAGTTGGTGCAAGAACTGTTGCCTGGCCATTTCTAACACCATATCTTTCAGCCCTCTCTATAGTTTTATCCCAGACTTCCTGTGCTTCACTTAGAATATCCTCTAGTCCTTTTGGGAGATTAACACTCTCTATCGCATTTATCGCTTCCCTGTGTTTTTTTAATACTCTCAAAACATCATCTCTATTCTTTTCAAACTCTTTAAATGGACCGATTTTTTCAGCCAATTCAGTTGATGTGAGATAAACTTGTCCAGTCATTAAAGCAGTTACAGCCGCAGCCGCAGTCCTTCCTTCATTGCTATCATAAGCTAACCCTTGAAACATTAACCAGCTTCCCAGATTAGTATACCCAACTCCAAGAGGCCTTATACTCTGAGATGTCTCAGCTATTCTTGCTGTTGGAAATGCTGAGTTATTATAATTTAAATCCATAGAGATTGTTGCCAATTCAATTCCTTTTCTAAAATCCCTTGTTCTAAAAGATCCATCTTCATTTGCAAACTTCATTAAATTAAACGAACTAAGATTACATGAACTGTCATCAATTTGCATGTACTCCGAACAGGGGTTTGAAGCGTTTATCCTTGCAGTTTTTGGTGTTGTATGCCATTCATTGATTGTAGTATCAAATTGTAGTCCGGGATCTGCACATTCCCATGCACATTCTGCTATCTCTCTCCACAATTGTTTTGCATCATATTCAGGCATTTCATTAACCATATCTTTATTATGCACTGGAATAGTTTTCCATTTTTTACCTTCTTCTACTGCGTGCATAAATTCGTCTGTTACTCTTACTGTAACATTAACATTTTGATATAAAACAGAGTCTGCCGCATCTCTATAATTAAGACCGAGAAAATCCATTAAAGCATTAAGTTTCCTTTGTTCGAATTTTTTGGCATGTATAAACTCCCTAATATCAGGATGTGTAATATCTAACCCATCCCATTTTGCAGCTCTTCTGTTTCTTCCACCTGATTTAACAATCCCTGCAACTCTATCGTGAAAAGACAAATAAGCAAGAGGGCCAGAAGGTTTTCCTCCGCCAGAAAGTTTTTCCCTTGAACTTCTTAATGAAGATAAGTTGGTTCCAGTTCCAGAGCCATGTTTAAATAACATTGCTTCTCTTGTCGCTAAATCCATAATATCTTCCATCGTGTCTTCAACACTTTGAATAAAACATGCAGAAGTTTGAGGATACTCATTATTTGTTCCTCGTGGCTTTCTAATAGCTTTTCCATCTATGTTTATCACATACCCATCTCTTTGTTCATCAGAAGGAAAATTTTCGTATCTATCAGTTCCTACATTAAACCAAACTGGAGAATTCCATGCGAACATTTGATTAATGGTCATGTATGCAAGTTCATCTCTGAATATATTTGCTTCTTCTCTAGTCTTTGCATATCCTTGTTTAAACGCCCACCCTCCATAAGTTTCTGTGACTCTTTCTATAAGTTGTCTTTGAGAAGATTCTCTCTGCGTGGTGTCTTTCTCTCCATAGAAATATCTTGACGCAATTACCTTCCTAGTTAAACCACTATATTCTTCTGGAAATTCAACATCTCTTTGAATGAATAACAGATTGTTATTATCATCAGTTATTGGAACATCTGATTTTGTCCATTTCTTTTCATCATAAGGAGATACACCTTCTTTTGTGAAATATCTTTTTCCATTAATTATACTCTCGCCTTCATAAATTCTTCTTCCACCTGTAATTTCAAGACTTTCTTTAACTCCAACCACTTTTACAGCCCCCTCAGCTCTTTCTTAAAATCTTTAACATCCTTGAAATCCTTATAAACAGAAGCAAACCTTACATACGCAACCTTATCCATTTTTTCTATCTTTTTCATAACCATCTCGCCAATCATAGAGCTTTTCACTTCCTTTCCTTTTTTTCTTAAATTTTCTTCAATCTCATTGATCATGTCTTGAATCTTTTCTTTGGAAACCGGCCTTTTTTCAAAAGCTCTTTCTATCCCTTGCATCAATTTTTGAATATTGAACTTTTCCCTTCGCCCATCCTTCTTCGCAACATAAAAATCACTCAGCTCTACCTTTTCATATGTAGTAAAGCGCTTATTGCACTTCAAGCATTCTCTTCTTCTTCTTACTTCATTGCCAATATCTCTCTTATTAGTGACCTTTGTTTCTGGATGGGTGCAATAGTAGCATCTCATTATTATACAATATATTGTATCTATATCATTTAACTATACAATATGTAGAAAAGAAAAGAGTAAGCTCTTATATAAACATTTATGTTTTCCATTAGGCATGTCTAAATAATTATTCTAAAACAGAAATCATTAAAAAGATGTGTTCAAAAAGAATAGATAATGATAACCTTTAGCGGCTTAAAGGATTTCACGGAAAAAGAAGTGCTTGTAATAAAAGAGATTTCTATGCACTATGATCAAAAGATTACTAAGAAAGTGCCAAATGCCTCTTTCCATCTTACATGCAAAGCTATTAAAAAAGAAGGAAGCAAGAAAGAATATAGTTTCATCGTAAGGGTAAATGATCCTAGTGTGCAATGGAGCACAAAATCAGAAGACTGGGATCTTAAAAGAGCCCTCCATAAAGTATTTACAAATGCGGAAAACAGGATTAAGCATCAATTAAAGTTAGAAGGCTACAAAAAACCCAGAAGATGAAACAAGTAATTCTCCTAAGAAAAGATCTAAAGCTCCCAATAGGGAAGGCATGCGTTCAAACAGCTCATGGAGCAGTTGAAGCAGTCTTAAGCTCTGATAAAAATAAAATTGATGAATGGAAAAAAGAAGGAATGAAAAAGGTTGTTTTAAAGGTAGAAAATGAAAAAGAGCTTCTTATTTATAAGAAAAAAGCAGACGCCTTAAAGATTACCGCTTCTTTAATTAAAGATGCTGCAAAAACATTTTTCAAAAAACCAACTATCACCTGTTTAGCTATCGGTCCTGATAAAGATGAAAAGATTGATAAGGTAACTGGCTCTTTAAAAATGTTATAAAAAAATTTAAATAGTTTAAAAAGAAAAAAACCGCATGAAGAAAAAAAGAGCAACAAAAAGAGTAAGAAATAAAACTAGATCCGCACCAAAGAAAACTCTACAAAGAAAGCCAAAAAAACTTTCTCAAAGAGTTCCAAGCGGCATTCCAGGATTAGACAAAGAAATGGGTGGTGGCTTCCTAAGAAGTTCTTCTAACCTAATAGGGGGAGGTGCAGGTTCAGGAAAAACTATCTTCTGCATGCAATTTTTAATAGATGGCATCAAAAAAGGAGAAAATGGCGTCTTTATCAGCTTTGAAGAAAAGCCAGAAAAGATTATTGAGGAATTTGAAGCTTTCGGCTGGGATTTAGAAAAAAAGATAAAAGAGAATAAGCTTGCAATTCTCTACTACATTCCAGAGCAAGTAGACAAAGTCATTGAAGCTGGTGGTGGAACTCTAAGAGATGTAATTGAATCGATTAACGCTAAACGCATTGTTATCGATTCCTTAACAGCATTTGCCATGCTTTACAGAGGTGATTTTGAAGAGAGAAAAGGACTGCTTAACTTGTTTGCAGTGCTTCATAATTTAGGCATTACTTCTTTATTAACCTCTGAAGAAGAAGCTGATATTGAAAAGCATAAAAGCACTATCATGGAATTTGAGGTTGATGGTGTTATTTTACTTTACAACCTTCTCAGGAAAGGAAAAAGAGAAAGATACATTGAAGTATTTAAGATGAAGGAAACTAGACATTCTTCTAAGTTATTTGTGCTTGAGATTGGGAAGAATGGCTTGAAGATATTAAGAAAACATGCAAATGTCTAAAAAATAATTCTAAAAGCGTTAATTTTATTAAGAGACAAAAGAATAAAACTCTATGGGTAAAAAAAGAGGCCAATCTGCCATGGAGATGGCAGTCTTGCTAGCAGGCGGTTTAATATTTCTTACTTCTATTATCTTTATCAATCAAGACATAATAAGAACAGTAGAAACCCAGTTTAAACAAACACGAGCACAAACCGCCATAGATGATCTAACAAATGTAGCTGAATTAGTTTATCAGCAAGGAGCTGGCGCCAAAACAAGAGTATACATAAATTTCCCTAATGGATTGCATAATCTCTCTTTTCTTACAGATAGTCAAGGCAACCAGCAAAGACTAGTCTTCTACTTTGTAACATCTGGCTTAGTGGAAAGAGATCTAGATTTCAACATCTCAGGAAATTTTTCTATTGAAGAAGGAAGCAGATGGATTACAGTAGAAAGCCTTCCAACACAATTTGTAAACTTCTCAGGAGAATACTGACATGAGAGCACAAGTCAGCATTGAATTAATAATAATAATCATTATTCTCGTAAGTGTTTTTTCCTTTCTTATCACAACCATAAGCGGAAGAGAAAACGAATTCCTCTCAACTCGAACAACGCTGCATGCAAAAGATGTTGCTGAAAATGTTGCCTTTTCCATTAACGAAGTATTTTTGGCAGGAGAGAATACCACGCGCAAGATCGCTATTCCTGTAACACTAAGAGGCAATGTTCCTTATAACATTACCTACTACGAAAATGCGCGATTATTATACATTTCTTATGAAGCTAATAACTATTCGGTTCCATTGTTAACATCAAATATTACTGGTGTATTCACAAAAGGAGACATAAATATCAGCTATGTAAATGGGGGAATTAATATAGCGAATGGTTAAAGCCCAGATCTTTTCATTAGACGCCCTTATTGCAGTAGGAATCTTTGTGCTTATCTTTACAAGTGTGGGCTGGACATGGATAGTCACAAAAGACAGACATAATAATATAGAAACAAGAAACGATATGGAGATGGTTGCAGAAAATGCAATTTCTTCTCTTCTCGAAACACCAGGAAGGCCAACAACATGGAACCTTAACCCTAATCAGACTACCCCTTCAAGCTCATCAAATTGCATTCCAACAGGAACATACGATTGCGCTGCATATGGAGAAAAGAACATAAGCTCTATTGGTCTAACAAAAACAATACCGAATACACTTGATGAAGGTAAGATTAAAAAGTTAAGAGAGATAAATCAAACAAACTATTCTTTACTAAAAAGATTTCTCGGCATACAAGGACCAGGCTATGAATTTTATCTAGAATTCTATCAATTTAATGGAACTGCCTACAACTTAACCTATGCTCTAGGTATCAACAAAACTATTACAAATAGGAGAATAGAAGATGCAGTAGTAAAGCAGCGTATGGCGCTCATAAGCAATATTACCGGCATGAATTGGGCATTAGTAAGAATGGAGCTCTGGAGATGAAAAAAGGATTTATATTTACAACAGACATCATTATTGCAGTTATTACTGCTCTAATCTTTATTACTATTGCTTTCGGATATATCTCTAATACTCAAGCGATAAACTGGAATAAGCCAGCACTATCACAATTTGCACAAGATTCACTAACAATCTTGGAAAGAAATGATGATTTAGGAAGAGATATGAGAGCAAATAGCAATGCTTCCATACAAATATTCCTTAATAACCTTCCATCTAATCTCTGCGGCAGAATTGTTTTGTATAACATAACTTATTCTTCAAATAGCTTATATGCTATGAATGCAACAAAAAAGAACTGTAAGGAACCGACTCAAAGAGCAGTAGCAAGAAGAAATTTTGTTATCTTAAGAAAAATATTAAGTAGAACAACTGCTAGTTATCATCAAGCAAAAATGGAGCTCTGGTATGCATGAACAATAAAGGGTTAGTTTTTACATTAGCAACAATTTTATTATTCTTTGCACTTTTATCGCTTTCTTATTCTTACTTAGCAAGAGAGAAAGAAATGCAGAGAATGATAGCGCAAGCAACCATAGGCAGCAAAATTAAATACATCGAAGATGATATTTCTTCTGATATTTTAAGCATTCTTAATATAACATTGGTGAATATCAGCAAAAGGGATAATCCTTCTCCAGCTGTTAATCCAAATGTAAAGGATCTTGTTGTTTATTTTGAAGATTTTGGGATGCTTCCTCGTAATCCTGATATTAATGGAGAAATGAGAAACTACACAAGGCTCTTACAGAATCAGACAAGTATATTACAAGGCGTAGATATTAGCTTAAGTAACTATGATACAAGCAACTTTACCTTGACTCCATATAACACAGAATTTTCTTTTGACGATTCTGAAACTTTCACTGATGGAAGCAAAAGGACAAGCAGAATCGATGTTTACACAGAAGACTGGAGAAAATTGAAGAGCATTAATGTCCATATGGATCTTCCGATAGCATCCATTCCTGTTATAATCGCAACTCCAGGAAATGATAGTGCAAATAATCTTGTAAATGTAACAGTTAACGTAACAGGTACAAGTGTTATACGGGATGAAATACTACCTTTTCTGTTTAGGACATATCAATTAGATCCTACTGATAGAGTTTTAGATCCTATTCCAGTTAATCCTAACAACAACAGAGTTTATCTTGATTTCGGAAGCTCAGGAATTGCATTAGAGATAAGGTTCGGAAAAGTAGGTGGGGGTATAGGGGGCGGTCATGATGGAACCTTAATCATAAATTACACTACAATAGACCAATCTTCTATAAGTTATATTCAAAAACTAGAATTTGTCTATATGGCAACTAATGAAACAGCAAGACTGCAAACAGAAAGCATTGTCCTTATCGATCCTAAAGTAGGTTCTATCACTAAAAAAGGGCCTATTACTTTAGCAGAAGAAGGGTATTACAAAACATTTAAATAGGAATAAATAATTAAAAAAGTAAAAAAGAGGCTAATATGGAACTAACTGCAATCTTATTCATTGCTTTGATAATTGTTTTCTGCTCAATCTTGCTTTTGTTAGTAAAAAGAAAGAGGAAAAAGGGTATAGAAGGGGACGAGGGCCTAGAATCTTATATTAGGAAAGCTATCAAAAAAGGCCATCTTGAAGCAAACATAAAGATGGTTTTGCAAGAGCAAGGGTGGCCTCAAAAACTTGTAGATATAACTTTTGAAAAAATTAAAAAAGAGCCGGAAAAAAAGCTTCTAAACTTAATCCATACGGGAAAAATAGAAAGAGAAGAAGAAAAGCTAACAAAACAAGTAAGCGAAATTTTGCATGAACAGCAGATTCTAAAGTTAAGAATAGACGCTATGTTCGCTAAATACTACGAATTAAAAAAGAGGGAAGAAGAATTTCTAAGCGCAAAGGGGGATTTAATCAAACAGAAAAGAATGCCTCAAAAGATAAACGAAGAGGAGATAAAGAGATTAATTGCCATGCTAGATACTTTACTAGAAAAATTGCCAGAAGAAGAAATAAACAAATTCAGCAAATCAACGGAATTCAAAACCTACCAACAGATACTACAGCAAGAAAAAGAGAAAGGAAAGGAAAACAATGACCAGCTGCAGGAAATACAAAGAGTATTATCTTCTGCAAGAGAAGGTAAACTAACGCAAGAACAAGCAAGAAAGATGCTTGGTTTAAGTGAGATAAAAGTAAGAGAAAGCAGAGCAAATAAGCTAAAAGAAGAAAAAATGATAGAGAAACTAGACGTAAGAGGGGAGAAAAAACAAAGGTTTTTGAATAAGATAAAAAAGGCTCTGCAAAAGAAGCCATCTTTAAAAAGCCAGCACAAAGGAAAACAAAAGTTAGTTCACGTAGTGAAAGAAGCATTAAAAAAAGGATATTCAAAAAAACAAATTGAACTCGGCTTGAAAAAACGCGGATGGCCTTCTAAGGAGATTCAAAATAGTTTCCTAATATTAAAACGATAATAAAGAAAACATGGGTCTTCTTGATAAAGTTAAAGAACAAAAGAGAAAGGGCAACCAGCAAGAAAAAGGGAGTCTGCAGAAGCAAGATATCATTCAAGAAAAAAAAGAAGTAAAACTTTATTTTACAGGAGTCGACCAGCTATATTATCTTTTAGAAGACATAAACAAAATTTCTTTTAAGAAAGCTGCAGAGAAATTAAATATTAGCATCGATGATGTTGAAGAATGGGCAAATATTTTGGCAAAGGAGAACCTAGCAGAAATCAGGTATCCGGCATTAAAAAGCCCAGAGATAATTAAAAAATCAGATAAAAAGCCAAAAAAAGAAAAAAATAAGCGAGAAAGTCAAAAGCCAAAAGTTGGGCAAATAAGAAGCTCACCAAATTTCAGCAGAAAAGTAAAAACAAAAAAAGTTTACATAACAGCAGGAATATTCATTATCCTTCTAGTTATAGGAATTTTCATCTATAAATCTCAAGAAGAAACCTCCGATATATCAGAAGAGATAGATACATCAGGAAGCGAAGAGATAGTTTCAGTCCAAGAAGCATTCTCTGGAGAAGGAAACTACAAATGTGATTTTGAAAAAGAAGGCGTTACTGCCACCTACTATATCAAAGATAAAGAGATGAGAGTTGATACGCGATACAGCGGAATCCAAAGTTCAACGCTTTACTCTAAAGGTTTCCTTTATGCTTATCTTGAAGGGGAAGATAAATGGTATAAATCGAGGCCTTCTTCTGATTCAATTTTCCCTGGTTCAGAAAGAGTTCCTGAAGAAGATGTAATAACAAACTGCTACAAACTAGATGCAGCAAATGAAACGCTCTTCATCCTAGATCCAGAGAAGGTAGTGCTATGAATAAGATAATAGATACCTATAAAGTAACAGCAGACTATGTTCCTGCAACCATTAGAATTCTCGAGAAAGTAGAGGAAAATGTTCCGATATACGAAATTAGCATGCCTGAGTTTGATGTTGGGACAACAGCCCTTATAGGAAAGATCATGGAAGACCTTGCAAGAATCATCCCTGTATCGACAGAAGAGACAACAGACCCAAAAAAAATGGAGGAATTAAGGCTGAAATTTTTTGATGCTGCAAAAAAAGAGATTTCGAAGAAGTTTCCTCGAATGAAAGAAGAAGTTAATGTCCTCGCTGGAGTGCTCTTGCACAACATGTATGGCTTAGGCGATGTCGAACTTCTTTTAAGCGATCCTCTTCTAGAAGAGATAGTCATTAACAACTCTCTTACGCCTTTAGCAGTATACCATAAAAAATACGGATGGTTGAAAACAACAAAGACAGTAAACACAGAAGAAGAAATCTATAACATTGCATCGCAGATAGGAAGAAAGGCAGGAAGGCAAATTAGTTTGTTAAATCCGATTATGGATGCCCGTCTGATTACAGGAGACAGAGTAGCTGCCACATTATTTCCAATCTCAACGCAAGGCAACACAATTACTATCAGAAAGTTCTCAAGAAGCCCTTGGAATGTTATTACTTTATTAAAAAATAAAGCCATCTCGAAAGAGATGCTTGCTTTCTTATGGCTAGCAATCCAGTATGAATTAAATGTAATGGTTGCTGGTGCAACAGCTTCAGGTAAAACCTCGCTCCTAAATGCGTTAGTAGCGCTAATGCCTCCTACGCAAAGAATTATCAGTATAGAAGATACTAGAGAAATTACCTTGCCAGAATCTCTGCATTGGAATTGGATTCCGATGAATTCAAGAACCGCAAATCCAGAAGGCCAAGGAGCAATAAGCATGCTTGACTTAATGATTGCTTCTCTAAGAATGCGACCAGATAGAATTGTTGTAGGAGAAGTAAGAAGGAAAGAGCAAGTAGAAACCATGTTTGAGGCAATGCACACTGGCCATAGTGTCTATACCACTATTCATGCAGAAACAGTGCAGCAAGTGTTGAGAAGATTATTAGAGCCACCTATCCAAATACCAAAGACAGAGCTTGAATCCCTGCAATTAATTCTAATCCAATACCGAGATAGACGAAAGAATATCAGAAGAAGTTTGGAGTTAGCAGAGCTTTTATCTGGCGGAAAAGAAGAGATGGAAGTAAACTATCTATACCGATGGCGCCCCCGTACAGATACATTTGAAAAGATTAACCAAAGCATTAGAGTCTTTGAAGACCTTAATTTGCATACAGGAATGACTCAGCAAGAAATTCTAAAAGACCTCAAACAAAAAGAGATGATACTACAATGGCTTCTTGATTATAGCATTGAAGACATAGATATTTTAGGAAAAGTCTTTAAAACCTACTACAAAAATCCTGAATTGATTATTAATGCTGCTGTAAAAAAACAAAAACCAGAAAGTGTTGTCAAATGAAAATTATTATCACTAACAAAAAGGCTACAAAAATATTACAAAGCATAAGCATCCATGTTCTTAAATTAGTTCCAGGGTTCAAGGAAGATATCCAAAGAACAGATGTAGAAGAAAAACCAGCTGACTATATCAGTGGTTGTTTATTTACAGCATTCATCTCTGGATGTTTCTTTTTTATTCTTCTTTTTTTTTTAAATTATTTCATTAATGCAAAAACATTTAGTGAAGCATTTCGTGCATCTTTTGGAATTGGTTTGGGGATTTTTTTCTTGTTCTCTTTTTTCCTTATTTTTTATATAAAGATTTTAGCGGGAAAGAAGGCGGAGCAAATTGAAAAAAATTTGATTTTTTCCTTAAAGGATTTGCTTTTGCAGATTAGTTCAAGCGTTTCTTTGTATGATGCAATGGTTAATCTATCAAAATCAAAATACGGCCAGGTCTCGAAAGAGTTTGATAAGGTAGTACGTTTAATCAATACAGGAATGCCGATGGAGGAAGCTCTAAACAGGATGGCCAAAGAATCAAAGTCAGAATACCTAAGAAGAACCGTCTGGCAGCTGATAAACACCCTAAAGGCAGGAGCTAGCTTAAAAACGGCAGTGCAAACTATTATCGCAGAACTAACTCTAAATCAAAGAGACAAGATCATTGCATATGCTCGTGAATTAAACTTATGGACATTGTTATATATGTTATTTGCGGTTGCTGTCCCTACAATAGGAGCAGTAATGCTGGTAATCCTAGGGAGTTTTGTCGGATTCTCTATTACGAAAACAACCTTTGTCTCTTTCATCTTCATTTGCTTCTTTGTGCAATTATCTCTGATTGGTTTAATGAAAGCAAGGAGGCCTATAGTGCAATTCTAAGATGGAAACATTTAGAAATATTTTTTTGCACACAAGCGCAATCCTCCCGAAAAAATATAAAAAGACAATTAGCGAATTATTAATTTATGGTGGAGAGAAGAAGCGCGCTGAAGAAGTTCTTGGAGCAACTACCTTAATATCTTTTTTAATTTTAGTAAGCGCTCTTGTCCTTTCTTTAATAATAAAAGATAAGATAATATTCACTTATGTTGCCTTCGGTCTTCTTGGAATGTTCCTTGTCCATTTTTTCGTTTATATGCTTCTTTATTTTAAAGCAGAAGACAGGACAAACAAAATAGAAAGAGCATTGCCGGATGCTTTTCAATTGATCGCGGCAAATATTCGTTCAGGCATGACTCCGTTTCAAGCGTTAAAGTATTCTGCGCGAGATGAATTCGGGCCTTTAAAAGAAGAAATTGAATACATTACTACAAGAGCACTAGGAACTGCAGATTTCTCCGGGATTCTGCTGCAGATTAGCAAAAGAGTAAAATCAGAGCTTCTTGATAGATCCTTTAAATTATTTGCATCAGCGATGCACGCAGGCGGCAGACTAGCAGATCTTCTTGATGACATGGCAAAAGACATTACAGAAACAAGAAGCTTGAAAAATGAATTAACGACAAGCACAAAAACCTATATCATGTTTATTCTCTTTACTGTATTAGTAGGAATGCCTTTATTATTGTCATTAGCAATTAACTTCTTGGAGATCATGTCAAGTTTGCAAACCCAGACAGGTGCAGGAGAGGATTTTGGAGGTGTTGCAAGTATAGCAGGGGGCCAAATAGCCATTACTCCTGACTATATGTTCAAGATTGCTATCGTAATGATAATCCTTACAAGTGTCTTCGCAAGCATATTAATGGGAGTAATTAAAGAAGGAAATATGAAATATGGCTTTCGCTATGCCTTTTTACTTACATTAATTGGATTAGTCCTTTTCTTTATCATCAAAAGATTCTTAGGAAGCTTTTTAGGCAGTTTAACATGATAAGATTATTTTCACAAATTCTATATTTTAAACATATTAGGGGATAATACTTTGTGTTATCCCAAAATATTTCCCTACGGTGAGTTTCTTCCATGTATGAAACTCACTAAAACAAAGTTATTGGAAACAATAAGAAGGAAGAATGAGGAATATACAACTTATCAGGCAAGGAAAGTAGCAGGTATTTCCATAAGAAGAGTTAACCAGATATGGAAACACTATACAGAAACAGGAGAGATTCCAGACATAGGTAAGGATAATGGCGGGCCTTTAAAGATGGTTGAACAATGGGAATTTGATATTGTGAAAGAAGCTTATGAGAAATACAGAGTATCAGCAGATACTTTGGAAAGAATAATCGACAGAGATTATGGAAAGCATATTAGCCATAACAGGATACACAAGATAATGCTGATGCTGGGATTTGCAAAGAAGAAGAGCAATAGAGAAGCTAGAAAAAAGAAGATAAAGTGGTATGAAAGAAGGCATAGCTTGACAGCAGTGCATGTTGATTGGACTGCTTATAGAGGAAAATATGCATTTGGAGTAGAGGATGATGCTAGCAGAAAGATATTAGCATTAATTGAGCATAACAGCCCCACAACTAATGCTTCTATTCAAGGAATGATAGAAGCTATGCAGCATGGTAAGATAAAGCAGTGCATCTGTGATCATGGCCCGCAGTTCATAAAACAAGAAGGAATGGACTCAAGGTTCAAGGCATTCCTTGAAGAGCAAGGGATTAAACAGATTGTTTGCAGAGTCAGAAATCCTAGGAGTAATGGCAAGATAGAAAAGTGGTTTGGTGCATATAAGAAGCATAGACACGCATTCAAGACTAAAGAAGAATTTATTCATTGGTATACTGATGTAAAGCCGCATAGATCATTGAATTTTGATGTGCTTGAGACACCTTCTCAAGCCTTTATTAGGAAGAGAAAAGCGGAGGCTTAATAAATGAGAAAGAGAATTATTTTATCGAAGGGAAATAGTTTCAGGATAGCACACCTTATGAACCATGTTGCAAAAAGATTAGAAATAAAAATAAAAGAATACTTGTGTAAATTTTTTAGAAAACCAAAAATCTGAAATTTGGCAAAAACCAAAAAATCGCAAAGTTTATAAATAAGTAAAGAAAAGGAATAGCATAAGATTTTATAAAAATAAAAAAGAAGAGAGGTGATTATAGATGTTTAAAAAGGCACAAGCTGCTACTGAATATCTTATTATTCTTGCAGTAGTAATTATTATTGCATTGATTGTTATTGGAGTCATGGGAGGTATTCCTGGACTAGGAACTTCTGGAAGAAGCAGAGTTTCTGAAAGTTACTGGAGCGGCCAAACCGTTGGTGTTGATTCCTATGCTACTGATAGTGACGGAGACTTTAGAATTACGTTTAAAAATAATGGAAGAAATGCTGTAACACTAACAAGAGTTGAATTAAATGCGGATGGTGGTGCATCAACTGGTGGCTCTTGGAGTGGAAATCAAGTTATCGCTTCTGGAGGTACGGCAACAGTAGCAGACACAACAGTGATGTTTACCAAATGCACTACTGGAAGAAGCTATGCATACACGTTTAATTATACCTTTACGGACTCATCAACAGGAGCAAGTAATATAATAGCTGGAGATGGAGGAATTATTAAACTAGAAGGTACTTGTGCTAGTGCAGTATCATAATTCTTTTTCTTTTTCTTACTTTAATTTCGAATACAAAAGTATAAATATTACCAAATTTAGAACTACACTTAAAAAAAGAGGTAATTATCTGATGTTTAAAAAAGCGCAGGCTGCTACTGAATACTTAGTTATTCTTGCAGTAGTAATTATTATTGCATTGATTGTTATTGGAGTCATGGGGGGTATTCCTGGACTAGGAACTTCTGGAAGAAGCAGGGTTTCTGAAAGTTACTGGGCAAGCCAGCCTGTTAGTTTAGAGTCATATACAATAGATAAGAGTGGATTCTACTCCTTATTATTAAAAAATAATAATAGAAGAATAATTTTCCTACAAAAAATACGAATTGGAGATGCAAGTTATCCATCCATTGGTGGATCAATGTCAATTCCAATAACTACAGGGGACACCTTCAAGATTACATATAAGGGCGGGATTATTCCGGGGATTTGTGTTGGTGGACCACCATTTTGTCAAATTATGACCGATCGCTGTAATACAGGTCAACCTTACTCTTACCCTTTCAATATCACCTACCAAGATGAAACTGGAAGCATCTCTATTATTTCTGGCGAAGGAAATACTGTTCCATTAATTGGAATATGTTCAAACAGAGTCTAATAATTACCTAAAATGAAAAAAACACAGCAACAAAAAGGAGCGCAGGCTTCTACAGAGTACATCATTATTCTTGCTGCCGTTATTGTTATAGCTTTAATTGTTATTGGAGTCATGGGGGGAATTCCTGGAATAGGTGTTGTTGGAAGAGGAAAGGCGCTTACAAGCTACTGGAAAACGCAGCCTGTAGGCATTGACGCTTATGCAATAGCCCAAAATGGAAAATTTGTTTTTAGAATAAAAAACAATCTTAGAACAAACATCACACTACAGAATATTGGAATTTCCTTACCAGAACAAATAGGTGGCACTTTCAATGGCTCAGAATCACTCCAGCCAGGAAATAGCATTCTTGTCTATAACAATCAGGATGGCTTGCTTCTCGGTACAGAAAAATGCAGTGAAGGGAAAACATATTCCTACAAAATTATTGTCACATATAACGATGAAAATGGAAACATAATCAGGGAAACAGGAAATGACGGCAGTATCTCTCTCCAAGGGATTTGTGTAGGAAATATTCATCAAGAACATGGGGATAGTAGTGATGGAGATAGTGATGATAGGAATGGCGGAAAAAAGGGTGGTTCTGATGATTAATTATCTAAAATAACTAAACACATTAAAGCAACAGCATTTTGCAGCTGACTGCGTAAATCCAGCCACAGGCTTAATATTTAATTCCTCAACACTCCTTCTTATTCCATAATTAATTATCTCCTCTTGCCCATTTAAGTTCAACACAACACCAGCAGTAGAGGCCCCTTCTAAAGTAACGCTATTGTCTTCCACTTCAACGCTCTCACCTACATTGAGCAAATATTCTTGGCCATGCTCAGAAAGAAAGTTTTCATTTGCAACTTCTGTAATCAAGAGGTCTTCATCTAAAAACTTCATTGGAAAGCTACCATCGGGTGTTGCATCCTCTAGTTTAATAGCCTCATCAAACACATAATAATATCTCAAGTATCCCTCCTTCAGCTCTATATACGCACTAGTTCCATAAGCATCCTCACTGCTGCTCAAACTAGTTTCAACGCTAGGACCATTATTAAACAACACAACTTGATCATGAACTCTATACTTTGTCCCAAAAAATCTATTCTCAAAGTCTTGTGTTGCAGTAAAGTAGGAGTTGAAGTAATTTTCTTCTCCTAAGCTGCTTCCCAAAGGAATCTCCTCTCTTTCCTCACTAGTTTCTGTTCCTGAAGTGCTTTGATTCACAGTTGTAAATACAGTTCTTCCTGTAAAATTAGCTAGACTTTCAGCAATTGCATATGCCCCAAGACTATCCTGAATGTTTCCTTTCTCACTATACACAATTTTTAACTTATTATAGCTGTTTCCTAAAAGGAATGGATAAGGATATCTTGATAAATTTAAAGAAAAACTAGATCTCTCGCTTACAATAACACTCTCTCTAGATAAACTATCAAAATCCCTGCTGCTTAAGTCTGTTAATGCCCGATTCAAAGATCCAAAGAGATCCTGGCTTGAATTTACTTCTTCTCTCTTTTGAGAAATAATCCTTACTTCAGAGCCTTCTAATTTATCATAATCCTCAGTTAAAACATTTACAGCCTTCTGTATATATTCAGCACTAGTTCCAGTAACAAGCAAAGCGCTATTATTTCCATTTCTTACTATTTTTATCATTGCCTGTTCTGGTTGTAATATCCAGTCAGTGCATGTTATTCCAAACAATGCAGGAACTAAGGCATTTGTACATGGCTCACCGACAACTATAATGTTGTTATCTCTTAAACTAGTTAACTCAGATGCTAAAGTAGGCTCTAAAGGATCTAATTGTTCTGGTGTAGTCGAGGTAACTGTTGTGGTATTAGTTGTTAAAGAGTGAGTTTTAGATAATTTTATCTTAGCTTTAACTTGATCAGCAGGAATTTGCAAGGATATTGTATCAGAAGCGCCATTTCCATACGGATTAAGGATTTGAAGCCCATACAAGGTCATTAAATTAACAGTTTTAGTCCCTATATCACTAGATCTCCATACTATCTCGCTGCTTTCTGCTACTCCAGGAGTTATCCCTATACCATCAAAGTTCCCAGAGGCAGCGTGGCTTAAGCTGATAGTAACATCATCATACCCATCAGTTGCAACTAATCCTATATCTCCTAAAATATCTAAAACAATGTCTAAGTTATCTGCAGTTCCAGAACTTCCTTTCAGGTTGATCTGAACATTTGTATCTTTCGTTTGTTGATAGTTTATATCAGCAATATTCACGTTATCAGTTGTTTGATCTACTAAGACATGGCCAGCTAACTGCTTATTATTATTGTTATCCTCATAGAAGATTGCAACATAATTGCTATTATTATAAGCCAGCCAAATCTTATCAGTTTCCACATCACTCGTAATATTGGGAATATCGTAATTTGCTCTTTGTGTCCTTATTCCATCACTAACATCTAAAGACTCTATCAAAATTGTTGGTTTAGAGCTCCAAGAAGCATAATAACTGCTTAAGTCAGCTGTTGTATATCTTACTTTATAAGCAGCATATAGTGAAACAGTGTTCTCTTCATAAGTAAAGCAAACTATATTACCTGGAAAACAGTATTGGCCACCTACACTAAGAGGTTGATTCTCATTTGCTAAAGAAGTTGCATCAAACTTATTCTTTACTCCAATAATTGGCCCAGTATGGGTTGATTCATCTGATGTATTAACAAGAGAAGTTGCTCTGTTTTGCTTTAAATTTCTGATAATCCAAATCCAGTCAGGATCATCTTCATCTTGGTCAATATAAGGCTCGTCATTTTGATATCTCTCAATAGAAGTTGTTCCAATAATGATAGATGCAGTTCCTACTGTAGTACATCCAGCAACACCTCCAGCTTGCGTCTCATAAGAATCGCATTCTGTCCTGCAAGTTCCTAAAGAGCTTCCTTCTACAAGGCATTGCTTATTGCAATCATCAATAATAGCTGAAGAAAACGGAAGAAAAACAAGAAAGATCATTAGCAAAAAAATCTCTTTTTTCATATCATAGCCTCTTTTTATGAAATTATAAAGTTAGTATTATTTAAATATTTCCTAAAAATGAAATGATAAAGAAATGATAAAAAATAGTGATCATCATAAAAAGAATAAAATGCATTATTTAATGCTATATCTTTTTTATATCCTACATTACCATAATCTTTATAAATTTAACCATAGTTAATTTTACTATGGTTAACCAATTTTTGCACCCACAGGAAATAGAAGTATTTTACATTATTCCTGCATTAAGGCGGCAATTAGCAATAGAAATGAAAAAAAATGGCCTAAAGCAGAAAAGGATAGCAGAGATTCTCTTAATAGAAGATGCAACTGTAAGCCAATATATCAAAAAGAAACGGGGGAATAAAATTTTGTTTGATGAAATTGTCGTAAAAGAAGTAGAAAAATCAGCCCCCTTAATTAAAGACAAACTTTCTCTACTACAAGAAATGCAGCGATTGTTAAGAGTTATTAAAGAAACTAGGGAAATCTGCAAAATCCACAAGCAAATTTCAAACATTCCTCATGAATGTGCCCCAGAATTAATCAACTGTTTCGGAGGCAATTATAATGGAAATGCAAGACTTCGCTATTGACAGGAGCAGGTATGATGAATCTGTCTTTATAGAAAATGCGTATGTAGCCAAGCCAGGATTGACAGAAGATTTAGTCAGATTTATTTCAGAATCTAAAAATGAGCCAGAATGGATGTTGCAAAAAAGATTGCAAGGTTTTGAATGGTTTAAAAAAACCCCTATACCGAAATGGGGTCCTGATTTAAGTAAATTAGATTTAGACAAAATTATTTATTATGTAAAACCAGGAATGAAAGAAAGCAAAAAATGGGAGGATTTGCCTGAAGAAATCAGAAGAGTTGCTGAAAGAATAGGGATTCCAGAAGCCGAAAAAAGAGCTCTTGGTGGAACTGGATTCCAATTTGATTCAGATATGGCTTACCATAATTTAAAGAAAGAATGGGAAAAGCAAGGTGTTATATTTGAAAATATGGATGTAGCTGTGCAAAAATATCAAGAGTTAGTGCGAAAATATTTTATGACAAAATGCATTCCCGTTAATGATCATAAATTTATTATGTTGCATGCTGCTGTCTGGAGTTCAGGAACTTTTATTTATATTCCGCCGAACGTTAAAGTAAGAATCCCATTGCAAGCATATTTTCGAATGAATGCTGAAAATGGTGGTCAATTCGAGCATACTTTAATTATTGCTGACAAAGGAAGTGAAGTCTCATATCTTGAAGGTTGCAGCTCTCCTATATATGAAGAAAGTGCTTTGCATGCAGGTTGTGTTGAAATTTTTGTTCATGAAAGTGCAAGAGTAAGATACACAAGCATTGAAAATTGGAGTAAAAATACATTTAACCTAAATACAAAAAGAGCTATTGTTGAAAAACACGGAATAATTGAATTTGTAAATGGAAATCTTGGAAGTGCATGCACAATGCTCTATCCCTGTTCAGTTTTAGTAGGAGAATATGCAAAATCAGATTCTTTGGGGATAGCTTTCGCTAATACAGGGCAAAATCAAGATACGGGAAGCAAGGTTATCCATGCAGCTCCACATACAACCTCAACTATAAAAGCAAAAAGCATTAGCAAAGGTGGAGGAATCTCTAGTTATCGTGGCTCTGTACAAATAAGTAAAAATGCCGTAAACTCTAAATGCAGTGTTATTTGTGATGCCCTATTGATAGATGATAAATCTGTTTCAAACACATTTCCATTTATGAAAATAGATACTAATAAAGTTGATATTGCGCATGAGGCCTCTGTAGGAAAAATTGGAGAAGAAGAAATATTCTATTTAATGAGCCGAGGTTTAAGCAAAGAGCAGGCAATGCAGATGGTAGTTAATGGTTTTATCGAACCAATTATAAAACAATTGCCTTTAGAATACGCAGTTGAACTAAACAAGCTCATTGAATTAGAAATGGAGGGCACTGTTGGTTAACCTCGCAATAGGTCATTCTCAAGATGTTAAACGAGCAGACATTCAAAAATCTCTCAAAACAATGGCAAGAGCCTTCATGGCTGCTAGAGAGAAGAAAAGAAGCATTTGAGCAGTTTAAAGAATCAGAAATGCCTTCTTTTAAGTACGGTATAGGCATCTTCGTTGATGTTTCTGATTTGGATCTTAATGCTATTAACCCTTTAGATGATAAAAATGAAGATTATGTAGTTAAGAGTGAAGTGGCTGAAATACTATCTTTTCAAGAAGCATTGCAAAAATATCCAGATATTTTGGAAGAGTTTTTCTTTAAAAAAGGAGAGTTATATGAAAATAAATTGACTGCTTTGCATAGCGCCTTTTTTACTCAAGGACTTGTAATAAGAATCCCTAAGAATGCAACGCTAAATAAGCCTATTCAAATTTATGAAGAAATGAAAGCATCTGCAAAAATATCTACAATACTAATTGTAGCTGAGCCTAACAGTAAAGCAGTGGTTATTGAGGCATTACGCTCTATAAACGATGAGCAACAACGCTTTAGAAGCCAAGAAATATGTATTATAGTAAAAGAGAATGCGCAAATAGAGTATAAAACTATCCAAAATGTAAGCAAATCAACATATCATTTCTCTCAAAGAAAGGCCTCGGTAGCAAGAAAAGGGATTATCCACTGGATAGATTGTTATATTGGGGGCAAATTAACTCAAGCAAAAACAAAAACATTTTTAGATGGCGAAGGCGCTGAAACGAAAAGTTTTGGCATTACCTTTGGAGATCAAACTCAATGCTTCGATATCAATTATGAGACTACACATAAAGCATCTAAAACAAATAGCAACATGCTAACTAAAGTTGTTTTAAATGATAAAGCAAAAATCGTCTATAGAGGATTAATAAAGATTGCTCCATTAGCGATAGGATGTGAAGGCTATCAAAAAGACGACACTATTTTATTAAGCGAAAATGCTCATGCAGATAGTGTTCCAAATTTGGAAATAGCAAATAACGATGTAAAATGTAGCCATGGTGCTACGATAAGTCAAATTGATGAAGAAAAGCTTTTTTATATGAAAAGCCGTGGCTTAGACGAGAAAACATCAAAAAAGATGATTGTAGAGGGATTTTTCGATCCTATCACTATAAAACTAGAAGATGAGGCCTTGCAAGATGAGATTAAGAATAAAATCTCTGAACGCCTAGGGGCTCTGTGCTAAAATGCAAATAAAACAGCTATTGGATATTGAAAAGATAAGAAGCGATTTTCAGATATTAAAACAGAAGGTAAATAACAAACCATTGATTTATCTAGATAGCAGTGCGACAAGCTTAACACCAGATTGCGTAATAAATGAGATAGAGAAATACTATAAAGAGTATAGAGCAAACGTGCATCGCGGCATCCATGCATTAAGTGAAAAAGCAACCCTTGCTTATGAAGCAGCGCATCAAAAAGCAGCTGATTTTATCAACGCAGAATTTGAAGAGATAATTTTCACAAAAGGGGCAACAGAATCACTAAATCTTCTTGCTTATACTTTAACAAAAAGACTGCATAAAGGAGATGAAATTATCTTAACTGAAATGGAGCATCATAGTAATTTAGTTCCTTGGCAACAATTAGCTAAAGAGAAAGAGATTCTTATCTCCTTTATTCCAGTAACTGCTGAGGGAAAATTAGACATAAAAAAATTGCATGAAATGATTACTAGAAAAACAAAAATTGTTTCAATTACTCACGTATCTAATGTCCTTGGCACGATAAACGATGTTAAAACAGTTGCAAAACTTGTCCATAGCAATGGATCTCTGCTTATTGTTGATGGAGCGCAGGGAGTTCCCCATATAAGCATTGACGTCAAAAAACTTGATTGCGATTTCCTAGTTTTTTCATCTCATAAAATGCTTGGTCCTACAGGCATTGGAGTATTATATGGGAAAAAAAATTTACTAGAAAATCTTGATCCATTCTTATATGGGGGTGATATGATTTCAGAAGTATCTTTTGCTCATGCAAAATGGAACGAGCTTCCTTGGAAATTCGAGGCAGGAACCCCTCCAATTGCCGAAGCAATTGGATTAGGAAAAGCTATAGATTATTTAAATGAACTAGGAATGGAAAACATAAAAGATTACGAAGAATACCTAACAGAGTACGCAATAAAAAAACTCAAAGAGATTAAAGGTCTTACCTTATATGGCCCTCAAGATGCAAAGGAAAGAACTTCTTTATTCTCATTTAATGTAGAAGGCATTCATCCTCATGATATGGCAACAATTTTAGACAGGGAAGGAATAGCGATTAGAGCTGGCCATCTGTGTGCAATGCCTCTAGTAACTGAAATTCTTAAAGCAAATAGCGTTTGCAGAGCATCTCTCTACTTTTATAATACCCCAGAAGAAATCGATAATCTTGTAGATGGAATTAAAAAAGCAAAAAATATCTTTGGAAAATGAAAGAAGCTCTTATTGTGAATGAAGAAGAAGAGATTTATCGAGAAAATATTCTTGATCACTATAAGAATCCTCATAATTACGGCTCTTTAGATCACTGCACATTTACTCATAGCCAAAATAATCCCATATGTGGCGACAATATTGCAATGTTTGTAAATTTAGAAAATGACAAAGTGAAAGAGATAAAATTCTCTGGCACAGGATGTGCCATCAGCATTGCCAGTGCTTCTCTCTTGACAGAAAAGGTTTATGGCATGAGCAAAAATGAGATAAAAAAGCTGACAAAAGAAGATATTCAAAAAATGATTGGTGTTCCTCTTAGTGTAGTTAGAATGAAATGCGCACTATTATCCTTGACAGTTTTATCCAAAGGCCTTGAAGAATGGGAGAATAAAAATCATGAAAAATCTAAAAATTGAAAATCTGCACGTAAGAATAGGAAATGAATTGATTTTAAAAGGAATTAATCTAGAAATTCAACCAGGTAAGGTTCATGCTTTAATGGGGCCGAATGGAGCAGGTAAATCCTGTTTAGCAAACACCCTAATGGGGAATCCGAAATATATTGTTGAAAAAGGAAAAATTTTCTTAGATGGGGAAGAAATTACCAAATTAGCTCCTGATGAAAGAGCAAAAAAAGGTTTGTTTCTATCTTTCCAATACCCATTAGAAATTACAGGAGTTACAATGAGTAATTTTTTGAGAACAGCATACAATTCATTAAAAGGTCAAAAGACAGATGTAGCTTCTTTTCACAAGTTGCTGAAAGAAAAAATGACTTTGCTTGGAATGGATTCTAGCTTTAGTAAAAGATACATCAATGAAGGTTTTTCAGGAGGAGAAAAAAAACGAGCAGAAATCTTGCAACTAAGCGTCTTGCAACCAAAATATGCGATTTTGGATGAAAGCGACAGCGGAACCGACATAGACGCATTAAAGAATATTGCAGATGGAATCAATGCAATGAAGGAAGAAACAAATATGGGCTTTCTCTTAATAACACACTACAACAGAATCCTTAATTATGTTAAGGCAGAAAAAGTAAGCGTATTGATAGATGGAAAAATAGTCAAAGAATCTGAAGGAAGCATGTTAGCTGATGAAATAGAGGCAAAAGGATATAAGAGTCATCTCTCTTGAAGATTACAAAGATAAAAAGATGTTAAATTTTTCAAAGAAGCAAAAAAAACCTCAGGGATTCGAGGATAAAAAAGAAGATCAAAAAACTGAAAGAGGCTTTAATAAAAAGATTCTCCAAGAATTAGAAGAGAAAAAAGAAAATCTTCCAATTATCGAAGTCTTAAAAAAAATAAAAGATCCTGAGCTTGGCATTGATATCTGGACTTTAGAATTAATCTATGATATAAAAAGAAAAGACAGCAAAAACGTTGAAATCGAAATGACTTTTATAAGCCCAATGTGTCCTTATGGTCCTCAGTTACTTAATGAAGTAAAGGAAAATCTGAAAAAGATTGGATTTAATAGCCAAATAGAGCTTTCCTTTAATCCATTATGGCAGCCAAGTGAATCTGTTAAGGAAATGCTAGGAATTTTTTAGAAAACTTTAAGAAGAAGCTGTTTTTTTATATGAAAATGGTAAAAAAAATTAGAATCCTCTATGACAAAACAACCTGCATCGGAAATTTAGCATGCATGGCTGCTGATCCAGAAAGATGGGAAAAAGACAAGAAAGGCAAGGTTAACTTAGTAGAAGGAAAAAAACAAGGAGAAAATCTTTATGTACTTGAGCAAGAATATGATGAAAAAGAAATGCAAATTGTTCTAGATGGAGCAAACGCATGCCCTGTAAATGCAATCGGAGTTGAAGACGCAGAAACAGGAGAAGAACTAGTAAAAAGAACTGTAAGTGCAGAAGGTGCTCGTGTGATAGAAACTCATTATGATGATAATAAAGAATTTATTTTAGACCAAAAAGGCTATTTTTTAATTAGAGCAGACAGGAAAAATAAAAACATTGAAATTGGCTTTTGTAAAGAAAGAAATATTGTGGAAGTCAAAATTGTAGGAAAAAAACCAATCGATATCTATCAAACCATTCTGAAAGAGAAGATTATAACAAGGCCAGATCATGCTGCTTATCTTGGGAGAGAATTGCAAAAAGCCTACATTGCACTGCAACAAGGTATTGAATATGTCCAAGATGATGAGTTGGATTTTAAGAAAAAACTAAAATAGCATAACCTCTAATCTTGCGACTAAGAGAAAGGTTTTTATCTGATACTCTTTTCTTTTTTCTGAAAGGTTGGGGTTGTTCCATAAGCATTACCTATATACCTATTAGTAATATACTATTAAGTATTTAAACCTTTCGGTTAGTAAGATAGTAAAACTTATATACTAAAGAGAATATAACTATTCAATATGGGAACGATTAAATTAGAAGGCTATGTTTGCGAACGATGCGGGCATAAATGGGTTCCTCGAGAAACAACTATTGAAGAGCCAAAAGTCTGCCCTAAATGCAAAAGCCCTTATTGGAATACGCCGAGAAAGAGTGAGGAGAGAAAATGAATAAAAAAGGCAATTGGACATTATCGGCTATTTTTGGAATCGCTGGAGTTGGTTTAATAGTCCTGCCATTCATAACAGATTTATCTAAATGGCTTATCTTATTAGGGATAATCTTTAGAGAACTTTGAATAATTCAATTTCAGTTAGATAACGCTTAAAGTAATTTGGAAATGCTAACAATTAGCTAATAATGATTAAAAATTTTTGGCTCAAAAAATCATTTTGTGAGTTTTGCAAAGTTCTCTTTATAATACTCGCTTTTATGGCAAATAGGTAATAACAATGGCAATTAAAAAACAAGAAGAAGGAAGGCATTTTGTAAAAACCAAACTCGTGATATCTGATAATGAAATAAGAGATATTATGAATCGCCTTAAAGAAGGCAAACCTCTTCCAGATGAATATCGTTTTTTGCTTTTTGAAGAAAAAAGGCAAGTTGAATTAGTTTGGAACGGCAAATCTGGAGAAGTGACTAATGTTGTTCTTCCTTTCCAAATAATTGAACAAGTTGATGAGCCAAGAAAAGAAGGAGATAGTGAAGAAAAACAGAATACTTTGTTTGATTTTGATGTAGACACAAGAGGCAGACAACTTAAGGGCTGGACAAATAAGCTTATTTGGGGGGATAATAAACTGATACTTTCAAGTTTAAAGAATGGTCCTTTGAGAGAAGAGATTGAGAAACAAGGTGGAATAAAATTAATTTACATTGATCCTCCTTTTGATGTTGGAGCAGACTTCTCAATGAAAATAGAAATAGGTGACGATGAACTTACAAAAGAACCAAACGTTTTGGAAGAATTAGCTTATCGAGACACATGGGGAAAAGGTGCAGATAGTTTTATTGCTATGATGTATGAGCGATTAATGTTGATGAGAGATTTGCTTGCCGATGATGGAAGTATTTATGTTCATTGCGATTGGAGAGTTAATAGTATTTTAAGACTAGCTTTAGATGAAGTTTTTGGGAAGGATAATTTTAGAAATGAAATCATCTGGAAATACACAAAATTTGCGGGTAAAGAAAGCGGTTTTCATTCAAATCATGAAACTTTATTGTTTTATACAAGGAATAAAGATTTTATTTTCAATCCTTTAAGAATACCTGTAAGTAAAGTTCGTCAACAGACTGCTCGGGTATGGGATTCCAAACTTAAAATGGCTGTTCAAAAAAAGGACGAAAGGGGCAACTTGATTTATTATGAACAAACAGATAAAGCTGTAGATGATACATGGACAGACATCCAAATAGTTAATCCGATGGCTACTGAAAGACTTGATTATCCCACTCAAAAACCTGAAGCCCTTTTAGAAAGAGTTATTAACGCCTCTTCCAACGAAGGTGACCTAGTCTGCGATTTCTTCTGTGGTTCTGGAACTACTCTCGCAGTTGCAGAAAAACTTGGCAGAAAATGGATTGGTTCTGATTTAGGTAAGTTTGGCATTCACACAACAAGAAAAAGAATGATTAATGTTCAAAGAGAACTTAAAAAAGAAGGCAAAGATTTTAGAGCATTTGAGATATTAAATCTTGGAAAATACGAAAGACAGCATTATATCGGTGTTAATCCAAATCTTAGAGATGAAGAAAAACAAAAACAGCTTGCTAAAAAAGAGGAAGATTTTGTTAAACTGATACTTCATGCTTATAGAGCAGAAAAGACTGAAGGATTTAGAACATTTTCAGGAAAGAAACTTAATAGAATGGTAGTTATCGGACCAATTGATTTGCCTGCTGGTAGATTGCTTGTCGAAGAAGCAATTCAAGAGGCAGTTGAAAAGAAGATAACTAAACTTGATGTTTTAGCATTTGAATTTGAGATGGGTTTATTCCCGCATATACAAGAAGAAGCAAAGACAAGAGGAGTGGATTTAATTCTAAAGTATATCCCGAAAGATGTTTTTGATAAGAGAGCTGTAGAGAAAAATCAGGTCGTGTTCAATGACGTTTCTTATATTGAGGAGAACTTTGAATAATTCAATTTCAGTTAGATAACGCTTAAAGTAATTTGGAAATGCTAACAATTAGCTAATAATGATTAAAAATTTTTGGCTCAAAAAATCATTTTGTGAGTTTTGCAAAGTTC
>Ga0209541_10003563_pt1 | contig 28515 bp, 32 predicted proteins | sample RifCSPlowO2_01_FD_184027 | JGI IMG/M metagenome (GOLD analysis project Ga0209541, IMG submission 184027) | Groundwater microbial communities from Rifle, Colorado - Rifle CSP2_plank lowO2_0.1 (SPAdes) (version 2) | ecosystem: Environmental > Aquatic > Deep subsurface > Groundwater | place... | reverse complement strand
TAAGTAGTGGTCCTCTATGCAGAGAAGAAGAACAGAGATACACATACTGCATGATATCTTGCAGTTGATAGAGAAGAAGGGCGGTGTGGCTAAGCCAACCCACATACTTTATGGGGCTAATTTGTCCCACAAAAGGATGATGGGTTATATAGAGTTTTTGGAAGGCAGGGGGTTTATAGAAAAAGTCCCGCGCGGAGAAAAAACAACCTATAGAATCACAGACAAGGGGAAGAAGTTTTTGTCAGAGTTCAAGAAAATCGAGGAGTTGTCAAACGCCTTTGGAATAGGCCTATAGGCTGCTAACTTTAAATACCTACGAGGGAATATTAGAGAATAATTAAGGAACCGGTTTTATGGTAGAATATGATGTTATAATTGTTGGCGGCGGTCCTTCTGGGGCCACAGCAGCGATGTATCTTGGGAAAGCTGGTAAAAGGGTGCTGTTAATTGACAAAGCCTCATTCCCTCGCGACAAAACATGCGGTGATGCGCAGGGCAGGAAAGCAGCAAACATAATGAAGGAGCTAGGAATTTATGAAGGGTATGAACAGCTCCCTGGCCAAAAAATTTATGGTTTAACGCTTAGCTCGCCAGATGGGACTCAAGTCCACGTAGACGTTGAAGACAGGAAAAACCCACCGCCTGGGTATGTGCACAAGAGGGCTGTTTTTGATGGTTATTTGTTTGAGTGCGCAAAGAAAGCTGTCGAGACAAAGATACTAACTTTGAAAGATGTTATAGTTGAAGGTGATGTCGTTAAAGGTGTTGTAGGTGTTAACCAATGCGGTCAGACAGAAGAGATTCGAGCAAAAATTGTGCTGGCTGCTGATGGGGCTTTAAGTGTTATTGCAAGAAAGTTTGGGTTAGTGGATAATCCACCAGAGCATGTAATATCTGCCCTCAGGATTTACTACAAAAATGTAAAAGGTCTCACAGACAGACTAGAACTTCACCTTGTCGACAAGCTTATTCCTGGTTACTTCTGGATTTTCCCGTTACCAAACAATGAGGCGAATGTTGGTTTGGGGATGATAATCAAAGATATGCAGGAGAAGAAAGTTAATTTGAAGCAGGCTGTGTTAGATGAAATAAAAAATAACCCATTGTTCAAAGACAGATTTGCAGAAGCAGAAGCCCTGGAAGATGTAAAAGGTTGGACAATACCAATTGCTAGTCATCACAGGAAAATATATGGCAATGGTTTCATGCTTTTAGGCGATGCAGCGAGCCTTATAGATCCGCTAAGCGGCGAAGGTGTTGGCAATGCAATGATTTCTGCCAAGGTTGCGGCAGAAGTATGCCTTGAGGCGCTTGAAGAGGAAAGGTTTGACGAAAAGTTTTTGAAGAGGTATGACAAAAAGCTCTGGGATGTGATAGGCGATGAAATCAAGGCAAACACAAGGCTCCAGGTTTTAGGGAAGAAGCATCCACATCTCATTGACAAACTGATTGGAAAAGCCGCAAAGAATGAGGAGTTTAGGAAAGAGTTTGAAAAACTATTGCCTTACACCGGCGGCAGAAAGAAGATAGGCTCAGCCACTTTCTTGAAGATGTTGATTAAGAGTTAATCATCCCTGAAGTTCTGTTTTGATATGTTCTGGAACCGTTTCTGAGAAGATTGGCAAATATCGGCCCACAAATTTTCTATAAAAAACACCGTCGTTATCAATTCCCCATTTAGTGCCGTCTCTCTGTTCATATCACCTTTGCATCTCAGGTACTATTCCAAAATAAGCGCCTATAACATTAAAGATTCCCATACTAGATATATCTCCCACTAAGAAGCCTTAGAGCTTCTCTAGTTTCGGTTGGTATACTATTTGATTCAACAGAAACCCACGGTCTAAACTTAGGTACAGGACCATCCATTGGATTTAATTGCCTATAAACATCGCCAGCACTATCTATACAATAGAAATGTTCGCCTTGTTGGACACCACCAATATAGTCAACATCAGAACCAATTAAGGCCCTGAGGTCATTCAAGAATCCCATACATCTTATTGAGAGCAAATTTTAAATAACTAACAACAATCGTAGTAATAGCCACAGTTGTAACATTTAGAGCGGTTTTTGCTACCTGCTATATCGTCCATTGGAGAACTGCATTGTGGGCAAGGAACCCTTTTAGACTGTTCCGGATGTTGTTGTTCCCTTTTCATTTAAAATATCAAGCGGACCTCCTCTACCTCCCCATCTTTCTACAAACTGATCGGCATAAGTCTCCCCTACAAACCCTGCGCCATCAGAAATTAATTTCTCTTTAACTTCGTCAGGAATATATTTAGCGCGGATAGGCCATCGATAAGTAACCCCTCTTAAATCGCAAGGATCTCCGTCTATTGGTTCCCACTCAGTTATAGATTTAAAATAAAAACCCTCATGATCCCTAGACCAAATATAACCCTGCGAATCAATATACTTACTAACTACAATTAGAGGAAGACCAAAAATAGCTCGGGCAACATTCCATAATCCCATATATCAAATAAGTTTCTGGCCTGTTTTCAAATCTAGAATATGGATAACATTTACAGGGCAACAATCTGCGGCTTCCCTGTTGTTTTTCAGATCCACCATTTCCAATTCCTCTTTCACAATGTTGTCGCCTTCCTTGATGTGTTTTGAGCCAACTAAATCTGATTTCCCATCTGCAGGACTCATTGTCCAGAATTCTGGCGCAACAGCTGCGCAAGCCCCACAACCAATGCACCCCGGCCTGTCATGTTCAATTTTGAAATCTGCCATAGCAATCCATACATTCAATACTTTTAAAGAGTTTTAAACTTCAGCTATATAAAGGTTCCGGGACAAAATTCGGCAGAAGATATAAAGGAGTCGGTCCAAGTATAATACAAAGACCGAGGTTGATACAACACTATATGGTATCAGCTTCCAGCCTTTTATGGAGCAGCGAATTTTCACCTTGGAAGAGGCGGAACAGAACTTGCCTAAGGTAAAAGCGGTTTTTGACAAGATCTTTGAGATCAATGGCAAGGTGCGGGCTGTGTCTGCCGATATTAACAACCTTATAGAGATCTGGGGCAAAGATGTGACAGACCCAAAACACAGGGACTACAAATTCTATATTGAGGGTGTCAAGAAAAGGGATGGTTTAGTGGGCCGCGTAAAGGAGCTGGTTGATGATATCCAGGAAACAGGGGCCTTTGTAAAAGGTGTTGAGGAAGGCCTTGTTGACTTTTTATTTGACCGCGGCGGCGAGATTGTTTGCTTGTGTTGGAAATATGGTGATAAAAGGCTAAGCTACTGGCACAGCGTGGCTGATGGTTATGTTGGTAGAAGGCCGTTAACAGAGCTTCTGGGTGCAACTGGAAACCAGATTAGGGGGATTTAGACAGGAATTAATTCAACTTTTCCAGTAAATACCTTATCCAATTTTCGATAGATGTGAACTTTATCTGCTTGAACACCAACATACAAAAACAGATCTCTTACATAATCTTCAACTTCTTGTTCTGTATCAAAATAACTATCCCCACTATCTTCTATTCTAACCATGTAAATACCATCTGACCTAAGCTGTTTTTGAACGGGTTTTCTTTTGTGCGCATTGTCATCATCTGGCTTTATGTCAATTATAGTGGACGGCATCACTTGTTCTTGTCTTAATTGGTTTGCGCTTAGAATATGCGGACTGTATGGCTCATCCAATATTTCAGGTTCTCTGTTTGCTTTTTCGCGCAGATCGTCAAGGTACAAAGACAATATTCTTCTGTTTGGGCTTTCCACCCTCTCCAAAGCTGCTTGCATTTTTCCCAAAACCCTCTTTCCCAATTGACATACTCTCGATTCGCATACACCTAAAATATAACCAATATCCAAACACGACAAGCATGTTCTATATTTAGGAAAAGGTCTTCTATATGTTCCAGTGGCATTAGAATGGCCGCTTTCTATTCTTTCCCATTCCTCATCAGTTGCTTCCCTTAATCCATATACAAGTTCTATAGTTCCCCTTTCTTCTTGTGTAAGTCCGGCCGCTTCCATTAATCCATAAATAAAATCTTTGTTATCAACATCATCAAAATCATTATGCCGGAATCCCAAATCTAATGTATCCCAACCTTTTCTATTTTTGTGGCCATTAAGCCCCCCCCCATTTGGGTGGTCTGCATGAACAATTTCCCTGGTGGCATTGGACTTAGCTTGCAAATAACTTTGGTGAGCAATTTTAGCAGCTTCCTCTATTTCATCACTAAAGGGTTCTCTGCCCAACTCTGCTCTCAATCTGTTCTCTGCGCTTTCCCAGCGATTTACCTTGCTTCTTGTAGATCTATTATTTCCTAAAGATGCGTTCTCCTCCCTCCTAAAACTATCTTTTATTTCTCCGCGGATTCTATTTGTGGCATGAGTTTGTAATTTTATGCCCCTATTTGGATCAAAAGTCTCAATCGCCTGCATAAGTCCCATAGCCCCATAAGATACAAGATCGTCTTCTTCAATGCTTCTGTCTGTGCTGAATTTACGTGCTATATATCTAATAAGAGGAACAAAACTTTCAATTATCCTGTTCCTTGCCTCCAAGTCCCCTTTCTGCGCTTTTACAACTAGCTGTGCGATTTCCTGATCGCTAAGCCTCTTAACTTTCTCGTGCGGCATAGAGTAAATATAAACAATAAGCTTATAATCTCTTCTGAAACCAATAAAGAGTATTATGATCAAAGTTCTTTGTGGTGGCAGGTTTAATTTCCTGCATAAGGGCCACGAATATTTTTTGAAGAAGGCAAAGGAGCATGGGGATTGTTTAGTTGTTGTTATTGCCCATGATTTACACAATTTGAAAAAACAACAAAGAAAGCAGACGGAACAAAGGAAACAGCAAATAGAGAGCCTCGGGATTGCAGACAAAGTTTTGATTGGGGATCCAGAGGACTTTTTCAAAGTCGTGGTTAAAGAGAAACCGCAAGTTATCGCTTTAGGTTGGGACCAAAAGTTACCATTTCCAAAAGCAAAACTGAATGGGTTGGGAATAAAGACTGTAAAAATAGAGAAATTTGACAAGTAATTATTTCCTGAAATTGTCTACCCTTATAATATCCAAAGACCTGATCCTGTTCTTTTTGAAATCGTGTACAGCAAGTTTTAAGTCTAAACTTCTCAATTCCTCATCCTTCATTTTTGAGAACTCTTCAAAAGTAAACCATTTTGCACTCAACAACTCCGCTTTTGGACACCTTAGTTTACCGCCCACAACAGAAGCCTTAAAGAAAAATTTAACAACATTATGAATCAATTTGTTTTTGTGTTGGTAAACACCAAGCAGACCATCAAGTTTTACATCCAAATTTGTTTCCTCTTTCACTTCTCTAACAGTGCACTCAAAAATATCTTCACCCAAATCTAAATGCCCAGCTGGGAAATTCCATTTACCATAAGCTGCACCTCTTTCCTGCACTAAAACAAGTTTATTCCCCCTAATCACCAAAGCGCCACAAACCACTTCAACTTCATGCATAACTTAATACCCCTAAGGCCTTTAGATCTATTTTTAGTTTAGTGAATGTTGTATATCTTAAGCCCTTTAGTCCTAATTTACAAGCTGTATCAGTATATTCCTTTATATCATCTATATAGACGCACTCCGCTGGTTTACACCCTGTCGATCTAACTGCTTCTCTAAAAATTCTTAAATCCGGCTTGACAAGCCCTGTTTCATATGATAATATAAAACCTTTAAAATGTGATAATACTTTAACCCTTTTACTTAAACTTCTAAAATGGACCTCGTTTGTATTGGAGAGAAGGAAAAGAGGATACCTCTTTCTCAATTTATTTAAAAGTTCCACTAACGGCCTGTTTATTGTAAAAATATTTGACCAAATATAACAGAATTTTCTATAACTGATATCAGATTTAGTCATTTTTTTAACCTGTTTCCAAAACTCCTTTGAGGTTATTTTTCCCCTTTCATAATCATCCTTCATGTTGGAATCAACAACCAATTTTTTTATTTCTTGTTCGGATAAGTTGCAATATTTAGAAAAGCTTTTGCAAAAAACCGACCAGTCAAAAGGTGTAATTACATTCCCCAAGTCGGAGATTATTGCTTTGATCATGTCTGTGTAAAAAACTCCATAGCCTCTTTTAGCCCTTTTTCCAAATCGTATTTTGGTTCCCAACCAAGGAGTTTTTTTGCTTTGCCTATATCAGCCCTCGCGTCCTTCGGCTCAATAACAGGGTCTGTATATATTGGTTTTATTTTTTTATCTCCTATAATTGTTTTGGCAAGTTGATTTACTGATGTGTTTTTCCCAGATCCGACGTTGATGGCTTCGCCGCCTAGTTTTTTTGTCGCAGCTAACCAGTTCGCCTCAACAACATCCTTTACAAAAACATAATCCCTTGTGTGAGTCCCATCCCCAAATATTGTTGGTGGTTTACCAGAATTTACCAAGGTTATGAATTTTGGTACAACGCAAGAGTATTCTTTTGTTGCATCCTGCCGCGGCCCATAAACATTGAAATACCTCAGGCTTACTGTATCCAGCCCATAAATCTTGTTGTAAAGTTTGCAATATTGTTCTGAAATCAATTTTTGTAAACCATATGGCGAAAGCGGTTGTGGCTCCATAGTCTCCTTTTGGGGCGTCGGCGCATCACCATAAACAGCGCAGCTCGAAGACAACACAAATTTTTTCACACCTGTTTTTCTTGACAGCTCTAGTAAATTTAGCGTTCCAGTTGCATTGACTTCATGTGTTTTTATCGGCTCCTTTATTGAATATTGGACAAGTGGGATAGCGGCCAGATGGAACACAACATCGATTCCTGAAAAAATGTCTGATATATTCTGTGTTATGTCTTTTTTATGTATTTTTAGTTTACTGTTGCCTTTGTGTTGGTCCAAGTTTTTTGTGTCGCCAGAAATATCAATCACAACAACTTCCCAATTTTCTTGTAACAATCTGTCCACTAAATGGCTTCCGATAAATCCGCAACCACCTGTTACTAATGCACGCATATTATCAACTACTTGACTTGGTATTTGGGTTTTCTATCTTAAATCCACCAGCGCTTTCTATGTAATCTATTCTACAGCCCTCTATCAACGGCAAGCTCTTCTTCGCAATGAAAACCTTTATGCCATTCTCCTCAATCACGATCTCATCGTTTGTCGGTTTTTTCTCAAAATCAATGTCATAAACATATGTTGAGCAGCCTGCCGATACAATCCCAAATTTCAAGGCGTAATCACCAATGCCTTTAGCAGCCATCGTACTCTTTATTTTTTCGGCCGCTTTGGGGGTTATTGTCAATATTTTATCTGGTTTTGCTTTGCCCTTTTGCTTTTCCTTCTCTTCCAATTTCTGGTTCAATTCAAGGGTTATTTTATTTAGAACCTCTTTTGGTAAATTCAAGTTATCGGCAGTTTCTTCCAAACTACTCAGGATATTCTTGTTTATCAATGTGGGGCTTATACCGTTCTCTACGAGGACTCTTGAAAGGTTTGGATTTCTCATCAACAAGTCCCTTATCTTGGTCTCTTTTGTGATCGACATAGACAATACTTTCCTAGTATATTTAAAACCTTTGGATATACACAGGTTATGGAAATCATAGCCCTAACAAGCGACATCATGTTTATACCACTTATACAAAGCGCGCTTTCTAAGCACCATGTCCAACTTATAGAATCTTACAATGGAGAAGACGCAGGGTTGTTTGTTTTGGATATGGATCACAAAGACAGCTTTGAAGTGTGCAGGAAATTCCCTGAAAAATCGATCTGCTTCGGCTCGCACAAAAACACAGAGCAAATCAAGAAGTTTAGGGAACTTGGCTGTAAGGGCGTGGTCGCGCGATCGATGCTAAAGAAGACGTTGGAAGAGATTAAAACTTAGATGTTCAATTATTTTATGGGATATCAATTAGAAGCAGACATCAACGGAGACGCTAGACCTCGGGTAACAAGATCGATGAACAGAGGCATAGCAGAGATAGGCAGGTCGCAATTGCAAGAAGATGTTTACGTTGGCATCGCCGGTTATGTCAGGTTTAGAGGAAGACAAAGGCAAGAAGTTGTTGGGCGAATAGATTAAGCAATCTGTTCTCGAGTCTTAATGGTATATACAGCCTATTTAAAGCTTGTTTTATTTTTTAGTTTATGGTAGAGCGTGTAGATGTTGGAATGGGACATTATGAGGTAGCTGAAGTTCCAATAGTTCTATCTACTAGAGGACTTGGACCGTGTATTGGCATTGTTATATACGACAAAATAAGTAGGCGTGGTTATTTGGCTCATTCTGATGGACTAGATCTAACTGCTGTCAGAAAGGTCGTGGAGATTGCAACAGAAGGACAGGGAAAAAGAATTTTAAGAGCTGTTGTAAGCGGTGGTTCGAAGGTGGATAAAATACCCGAACGGTATTCCTATCAAAATGGAAATATAAGTCGTGAAGATTATGAAAGAGCCTTGGAGGAAAGAGATCAAGGAAATGCACAGTTAGAAGCAGTCAGAGCAGAGCTTCTAGAGTCCTTGAGAAAAAGAGAAATTAGGGTTAGAAATAGATTGGCTACAATGTCTGATAGAGTTTCTTCTTTGCGTCTCTATACAACTGATGGCAGAATGATTGTAGAAGAATGTTGGTCATGTTGGCGTTAAGCAATCTGTTCGCCTGTCTCAGCATTCTTGATGTGGATAACCTTTTTAGGGCAGCCGTCTGCTGCTTTTTTCAAGCCTTCTAACTGGCTTTCATCAACAATCTTCTCAAAAAGTTGTGTAGCGGGGTTTAATTTTCCACCAATTAGCTGCGCCTTTCCAGTCGCCTCCATTAACCAATGCTCTGGATTGACAACTGCACAAGTCCCTGCGCCGATGCACTTCTTTCTGTTGTATTCGACTTTGATTGTCATATTAATTTCCACCTTCAATCTGAGCGGGTTTTACAATTACTTCAACAGGCTTTGGATCCTCTGCAGCCTCCTCTTCAGTCCATTCTGGTCTATAGCCAAAGGGCGTATAATCTCTTTTAATTGAAATTGCTGGGCTTCGTCTTTTTGATTGCGTTATCTATATCAAAACAAATCATTAATGTTATAGGCAAATCAGAGAAGCTCAAATTTCTATAATAATCTTTTGATTTTTCTTTTGATATAACGGAAATTGTCTTTGCACCATCTGATCTGAATCTTGATGCGATTTCATAGATCAATCTCTTTCCAATACCTTGTCTTTGATATTTTTTGTCAACTACTATCTGGTGTATCAGTGCTCTCGAGCCGTCGTAGCAACCTCTAATCATACCTACAGGATAACCGTCAATTTCTGCAATTATAAAATACCTCCCCATTCGTTGGTAGATTTCCTTCATAGACTCTTTGTCATCAGTTTTTGGGGAAGTTAACATATCATTCTGTGATAGTATTTCTTCTAATCTATCAAAATCTGTTGGTTTTGCTTCTCTGATTTTAATTCCCATAGCCTAAATTCTACAACATTGCCTCTATAACCAATAACTAAAGGACCCATATCAAAAGTTGGAGCTAAACCTTAAATGCTTAGAAATAATTAATGTCCGCAACCGCAGCCACCCTGGCTGTCAGATCCACCGCCACAACAGCCTGAGTCTTCTTCGGATGAAGAACCGCAACCACCGCCACCTGCTGGGTTTGGCATTGTTGGTTTTTTAGTAACTGTGCCAGGCGCGACAATGTTTATCAAACCTTGGATTTTTTGCTGAGCAACAACAGCTGGAAGCTGACTTGTCAGCTTCGTCCCTTGATTTGCAGCTGCAAAGGCTTCATGTTCTTTGATTGCCTTGTAGCTCCAGTCTGGTTCTGGTGTAACCTTGGTTAAAGACCTTCTGTATTTATCATAAGTTGTTTTGATAGCATTCATCTGCTCTGGTGTAAGCTTTCTGTGGATTTTGTCTTCAATAAGCTTCTTGCCTGTTGTCTGTTCCCATTGGGAAGCTGGGATGCTGAATTTCCTTTGTATTGAATCCCTGTACAACTCTGGGATGACATTGAATGTGCAGAATGGGATGACCCTTCCGTCTGGTGATGCGTAGTGGATGTCGCACTTGTGGATTCGGTCTATATCCCAATTGTATGGATCCTGGAAATGCATCATGCCCAAGAACAATGAGTTGTGGTGGAAGTCGGCCAAGCCATGGTAGTTGCTGCCTTGCATTGCGCCCATCAACATCCTTTTGATGTGCAAGCCTTTTGGAACATATTTCTTGTCAACAAATGTGTTAAACTTAGTCATCAGTTTGCCAACTGCAAGGGCCTTTCCAACCTTCTTGAATCTGGCTGTCTGTATATCCCTTGTAAGCTCGCCAAGATATGAAAAGAAGTTTTCAACATCAAAGAATTTTGGCAGTGGGACAAGTTTTCCTGTGCCTTCTTCCTTAAACACATAAGTTGCCATTCCACAAGCAAAGTGGATGCTCAATCTGTACTTAGGTTCGGATTTCAAAGCTTCAATAAAATCAGTGATTTGTTTTGCGCAGGGCACAGGGAACCAGAACTCCCTTCCAATCTGTCCATCTGTCTGTTCCTCAATCCTTTTAATTGCGCCTGGAATTGTGATTCTCTGCTGCATCCTCAACTTCTCTGGCATCCTGCCCACAAGGGACACAGGTTGGAAATTTACTGATCTGATAACATCAATGTTGCCTGCTGCGAACCTGATGATGTCGCCAAGCTCATGGTCGTTTACACCACCGATAACTGTTGGAACCAAAACAATGCCAATCCCAGCCTTTTTACAGGAATCTAAAGCGCCTTGCGCTTCCCAATAGTTTTTAGGATTGGTTGCAGGTGTCATCCCGTCAAAGCTCATATACAAAATATGCGAACCTGCGTCGTGTATATCTTGTGCAAGCTGTGGATCCCTTGAAAGGTTTATGCCGTTTGTGTTCAATTGTATGTGATCATAACCTATCTCCCTTCCAGCTTTTATGATGTCAACTAAATCTTTCCTTAGCGTTGGTTCACCACCTGTTAACTGTACAGCGTTAGCGCCTACTGGCTTTTCATCCCTCATCCTTTTTAACATGAATTTAATCTGGTCAAGGGTTGGCTCGTAAATAGGCTCGCCCTCTTTTGCATAGAAGAAACAATACCAGCAAGTCAAGTCGCACCTGTTTGTCAAAACTATGTTACCGAGGCCAGTATGCGATTCATGCTCAACACAAAGCCCGCAATCATTTGGGCAGTCGATTTCAAACTCACTTTTGTCGATGTTTGGGTTCAAGATCTTGATTCCTGGATCCTGGAATTTCTCAGCCTTCTTGAACATGTCATAATCTCCCCAATAAAGCTCCCTGACAGACCCGTGCTCTGGGCAATTCTTGACAAGCCAAACTTTACCGTCTCTCGCATATGTTAATGCATCGACCTTCATCTTCTCCCACTTCTCTTCATCTACACAAGGGGGACAAAGTGATTGGTGGAATTTCAAAAGCTTGGAATCGGCAGGAACATGAGCCAATAAAACCTGTTTCCTCTCTGCTGTATAATCCTTCACATAAGGCGAGGTTGCTACCTCTAAAAAGTTTTCATGCGTCTTCTCAATAGCTTGTGGATATGCATTTACCATAGGGAACCTGCTTTCACAACTTTTAATAGTTATTAAATATTGTAAACGTTTGGGTATTTAAACCTTTTGCCACCACTTTGCCCACTCAAAAATGACTAAAAAAATGTTGACACTGTAAATATATTTTCAAACATACAAATTGTTTTTAAGTAAGACTGACAAAGTATAATCTGTACTATATTTTTAAAACTTTTAGGGGGTTGAAGTGGCACAGAAAAAATCTGTGTCTAGCGTATCGATGATTACAAAAATCAAGAAAAGGGATGGGCGTGTTGCTGATTTTAATAAATCAAAAATAACAGACGCTATTTTCAAGGCTGCCAGAGTGGTCGGTGGCAAGGATAAAGAGCTAGCGGCCAAGCTTGCCGATAAAGTTTTGGAAGTTCTGGAAAAAAAACTGACAAAAAATTCCATACCAACAGTTGAGCAAGTCCAGGATATTGTAGAAAAAGTCCTTATTGAAGAAGGCCACGCAAAAACAGCCAAAGCCTACATTCTTTACCGTGAGCATCGCGCAGCATTGAGGAAGGAGAAGGCCGCAGTTTTGGAGAAGGATGAGATAGATGATGTTGACAAAAGGTTTGATGTGAATGCCTTGAGGGTTTTGAAGGCAAGGTATTTGAGGAAGGATGAGAGCGGCAAGCTTATCGAAACGCCAAAGGAACTGTTTACAAGGATCGCGGTGCACACAACAATTCCAGAGTTATTTTACGATGCAAGCGTTTTCAATGCAAATGGCGGCGAGGCAAAACACCCACAGGAAAGCTTTGACCAAGCGGCAAACGACGGCAAATTTTCAATTGGGTCCTACAAACTTAACAGGTATCATCTTGAGGCTGTGAAAAGGCTTTATGACAGGTTTAATAGGGAAGGGAAAATGAAGGTGGATTTTGGCGAATTCCTCAAGCTCCTAAAAAGCGGTGCATTTGAAAAATATGAGAAAAACGTTGAGGAATATTTCAACTTAATGGCCTACAAAAGGTTTTTACCAAACACACCAGCAATTGCTAACTTTGGGGCAATGTTGGGTATGGGCTCAGCCTGTTTTGTTTTGGGTATAAACGATTCAATGGAAAGCATAATGAAGACACTGACAGACGCAGCATTTATTTTCAAAGCTGGTGGTGGGGTTGGCTACAATTTCTCAAACCTAAGGCACGAAGGTGACTTTGTAAAATCAACATGCGGCATCGCTTCTGGTCCAATAACCTTCATCACACTATTTGACAAGATGACCGAAGTCATAAAACAAGGTGGGATTCGCCGTGGTGCAAATATGGGAATCATTAATTCCAATCACCCAGACATTGAAAAGTTTATCACAGCAAAGGAGGGGAACAAACAATTGAGGAATTTCAACATCTCTATCCTGATGATGTCGGATTTCTGGAAATATTATGACGCAAATGAGCCCTATCCTTTGGTCAGTCCAAGGACAGGCGAGATTGTGAGATATGTCAATCCGAGGATGCTTTTTGATAGGGTGGTTTACCAAGCATGGGAATCAGCAGAACCCGGCGTTATTTTCTTTGATAAAGTAAATAAATATAATCCATTCTTTGAACATCTCGGCCCAATAGTCACAACAAACCCTTGCGTTTCAGCAGATACATTAATACCAACAGAAAACGGCTTAGAGAGAATAGACTCTGTAACAACAGAAAATATAGTTGTAGATGCTAGAACTATTGAAAACCCTGTCGATAGACAGATTCTTTTACAAAAAGGAACACTTATTAAATCACTACAGGTAGTCAAAACAGGAATAAAGAAAGTGTATAAAATAGAAACAAGGTCTGGGTATGAGTTAGAAGCAACTCCAGACCACAAAATATTAACAGGTAGAGGATGGGTACCATTAGCTGAGCTAACAGAGGAGGACAAAATATTCATACAATCGGGTGAAGGAAGATTTAGAGAGGATGTAAACTTGCCATTTGAAATACAAAATAGCATTAAAGGAGAAAACGGCAGAACCTATAAGTTTAACTTACCAACTAAGTGGAGCTTTGATCTAGGGATGGCTCTTGGTTGGCTTGTTGGGGATGGTTTCATAAACAAAGAGTACAATACAGTTGGCCTTGTGTTTGCCCCAGAAGATTCAGAAGCAAAAAGTAGAATAAAACCGCTACTGGAAACATATTTCAACAGAGAAATATCAGAAGTGAAATATGAAAATGGGTGCGTCCAACTAAGATCAAATAGCAGGCATATAACAGACTTCTTCCTACGGTTAGGCTATAATCCAAATGGAAGGGAAGTCCCAAAATCCATATTTACCGCATCTAAAGAAGCTGTACTGGGTTTTTTAACTGGACTGTTTAGTTCTGATGGCACAATTTCTATAGGGTCTAAAAGCAGAAATTATATAAGGTTAAATTCAAGCTCCCTAAAACTGTTAAAGCAGACACAGTTATTGTTGTTGAACTTTGGGGTAAGGACATCCATTTATGATAGGTCTACAAAACCAAAAGTGTTCACATACCAAACAAAAGCAGGCGTTCTAAAAGAATATCAAACATCAGGCAAAAACTACGAGCTCAATATAAGCAAAAAAAACCTTGAGAAGTTTATAGAGTTAATAGGATTTATACAAACAAAAAACAAGGGAAAAATAGAATCTCTTAAAACATTTGAGTTCTATCAGGAAAATTTCACAGATAGCCTAGCAAGCAGGGAGTACATGGGCAAAAAAGAGGTGTGGGATGTTACAGAACCGCTTACTCACTCATTTATTGGCAATGGTATAGTTGTACACAATTGCGGCGAAGTTTTGCTTTATCCAAACGAATCGTGCAATCTTGGCTCCATCAATGTGTGGGCCTTTGCAAAAGAGGATGATGATGGCAATGTTTATTTTGATTGGGGCGAGCTTGCAGAAACAGTAAGAGTTGCATCAAGGTTTTTGGATAATGTGATTGATGTGAACAAATACCCTTTGCAGGCTATAGAGGATATGACTTTGGCCACCAGGAAGATTGGGTTGGGTGTCATGGGAGTTGGTGACCTGCTTTTCGAATTAAGGCTACCTTACAACACAGAAGATGGAAGAAGGTTCATGGAAAAATTAATGGAGTTTATCAACTATCACTCAAAACTCGAGTCAATAGAACTTGTTAAAACAAGGGGAAACCTGCCTTACTATGATAAAAGCTTCTATCCAAAAGGCACACTCCCTTTTGCTGGTTTTGAGGACAAAAATAGCTGGAGTTTTGATTGGGATAAGGTTGCAGAGGCTGTTAAAAAACACGGTGTCAGGAACGGGTTTACAACAGTCATTGCGCCAACAGGTTCAATCAGCATGATTGCAGGGACATCATCTGGTATAGAACCTGTGTACAGTTTAGCCTTCGAGAAGAATGTAAAGGTTGGGAGCTTCTACTATACAGACCCTGTATTTGAAAAGGTGATGAAAAGGGAAGGATTATATGATGAGAAACTGATGGAGGAGGTTGTTAAAAACAGCGGCACAATACAAAACATTTCATACATACCTCCAAAATTGAAGAAAGTTTTTGTGACAGCGACAACAATAACCCCAGAAGAACATATTAGAGTTTTAGCTTGTTTCCAAAAGTGGACCGATTCCTCAATATCAAAAACAAACAACTTCCCTGCCGATGCGACAGTGGAAGATATGCGGGCATCCTACATTTTGGCTTACAAGCTCGGTTGCAAGGGCGTGACAGTCTTCAGGGACGGCTCAATTAAGGATCAGGTCTTGGTTTCAGGCGAGGCAAAGAAATCAAAAGCCGAGCCAGGAACAACTTCAATAAAAACAAAACCAGAGGAAACAAAGCACGAGCCCTTTGCAGAGCAGCCAATTCCAGTTGAGGTTGGCCAATCAACACCAAATGTGAGTGCAGGTCTTGGTGTCACATTACCGAACACAGGCGCCACATTCACATCAACACTCTCTTTGCCTGCAGAAAGCAAACAGCAGCTAAAAAACTGCCCAGAATGCGAAAAGGACTTAGTGATGAAAGAAGGCTGTGTGTCTTGCCAAGAGTGCGGCTGGGGATTGTGTAAGTAGTACAAGCTGCAACTAAAACAGTTGCATTGTTTTTAAGGCAAACAAAATATAATTACCTGTAAGTATGTCCAGAATCAAGCAAATCAGGAAAAGAGATGGAAGGATCGTGAAGTTTGAGAAATCAAAGGTTGTTGAGGCAATCCTGAAAGCGATAGAGGCGACTGGACAACATGATGGTGTGCTTTCTGACAGGCTTGCAGACAAAGTAATAGAGCATTTAGAGAGTCAAACACCGAAAAACAGGATACCCAACGTGGAAGACATACAGGATATTGTTGAACATGTATTGATGTCTGAAGGGCAAGCAAAAATCGCGAAGGCTTATATTTTGTATAGGAGTGAGCGCGCCAAAATTAGGGAGGCCAAGGCTATACTTGGTGTGACAGATGATCTGAAGCTGTCGGTCAACGCGGCAAAGGTTTTGGAAAAGAGGTATTTGAAAAGGGACGAGAACGGGAAGATTGTTGAGACGCCGAGCCAAATGTTCAGGAGGGTGGCAGACAATATTGCAAAAGCAGACGAGCTCTATGGCGTAACCCGTGAGGAGGCTAAAAAAACAGCAGATGCGTTTTATGAGATCATGTCCAACCTTGAATTTCTCCCCAACTCACCAACACTGATGAATGCAGGGACACAGATACAGCAGCTTTCTTCGTGTTTCGTCCTGCCTGTTGAAGATTCGCTTGAAAAAATTTTTGATACCTTGAAAAACACTGCAATTATTCAGCAGACAGGTGGTGGAACAGGATTCTCCTTCTCCAGGATCAGGCCGCGCGGTGACATTGTCAAATCAACTGGCGGCACAGCATCAGGCCCGATGTCTTTCTTAAAGGTTTTCAATACAGTCACTGAAGCTGTCAAACAGGGCGGGCGCAGGCGCGGGGCAAACATGGGGATACTAAGGGTTGACCACCCTGACATTGTTGAATTTGTAATTTCCAAAGAGAAGGATGAAAGCCTAGCCAACTTCAACCTATCTGTTGCCCTAACCGACAAATTCATGAAAGCGGTTGAAGAGGACAGGGAATACAAAATAATCAGTCCCGAAACAGGAAAGGTGGTGAACAAACTGGACGCGAGAAGGGTTTGGGATTTGATTGTGACAATGGCTTGGAAGTCTGGGGATCCGGGGATTATTTTTATTGACAGGATAAACAACACAGAGTCTAACCCAACGCCAAAACTGGGGTTGATCGAGTCAACTAACCCATGTGGTGAGTCGCCGCTTTTGCCTTATGAGTCCTGCAATTTAGGCTCCCTAAACCTGTCAAAATTTATTCTGGAAAAGGATGGGAAGAAGGATGTTGATTTTGAGAAGCTCAAAGATAGGATTTGGAAAGCTGTGCATTTTCTGGACAATGTAATTGACATGAACAGGTACCCTTTACCGCAAATCGAGGAGATAACAAAGAATGGGAACAGGAAAATTGGGCTCGGTGTGATGGGGTTTGCTGACCTGCTGATCCATTTGTGGATCCCTTACAATTCAGAGGAGGCTGTCAAACTTGCTGACAAAGTGATGAAGTTCATTGATGACGAGTCCAAGCTTGCGTCAACAGAGCTTGCAAAAAAGCGCGGGTCTTTCCACAACTTCAAAAAAAGCATCTGGCCGAAAAAAGGCTACAAAGCTTTGAGGAATGCTGTCACAACCGTGGTTGCACCAACTGGAACAATTTCAATTATCTCAGGCTGCTCATCTGGAATAGAGCCGATATTTGCAGTTTCCTATATCAGGAATATTTTGGATCAAACAGAGCTTTTAGAGATCAATCCAATCTTTGAAAAGGCTGCGAAAGAAAAGGGTTTTTATTCGGAGGAGTTGATGAGGCTGGTTGCAAGGCAAGGTTCTATACACCATGTAAAGGAAATACCTGAGGATGTGAAAAAGATTTTCGTGACCACGCATGATATCGGAGCAGAAGACCATGTAAAGGTGCAGGCTGCCTTCCAAAAACACGTGGATTTAGGTGTGTCAAAAACAGTCAACTTCCCAAATGATGCCACTGTAGAGGATGTTGAAAAGGTTTACATGATGGCCTACAAAATGGGTTGCAAAGGGATCACAATATACAGGGACCGCAGCAAGAGCGAGCAAGTTCTTAATATAGAATTGGTCAGAAGCAAGATCAAACCAAAGATGCGGAAACACAAACCCACAGCGTCTACCCCTGTACAAAAAGAAAAGTGCGAGACCTGCTAATTTCAAGCTTATAAAACTAACCAATAACTGCTTCTAATGGCGAATGAAAACAGCTCTGGGTGGATAGTAGAAGGCAGAGAGAGAGCATTGGATCTAAGTTTGTTGCACCAAGATAAAGACAGAATATATGATGGGTTGGATAGGATAGCTTTGCCAACACCACACAGGTACGAGTTTGATTGTGTGGATGTTCTCTCTGATAAAGTAGCAGAGTTGTTTAGAAACCCAACATCTCCGGGGTATCACTTTTTTGTCAGATTAATCCCAAGGTTTGGTGGACAACGACCCTACAAAGAGGAAGTAAAAACCTTCCAGGAGTTAAGAGACTTCTGCTCACTTTATGATTTGAGGGATTTTGCATCTAGAATGGTAAAGTGGGAGAATGAAATAACACACACCGGATCAATAATCGCAACTGATATAAGTCCAGGTGTTTCAGGTGAGTGTGTTGTAGAAACTGCTGATTGCGGTGGCCATGATTTCTTTCATGGGAAGGTTACACCAACGCATGCTAAAATTTCTATAGGACCAAGAATAATTAAGTTTTCTGAAGAAGATTTACCAAAAAATTTAAAAGAAGACGAGTTAAGGCTTGCTCTTGAAGCTCAAAGAATTCGTAGGAGTCTAGCTCTTCGGGCTCTAAGAATGATAGGTGGCCCAAGGCATCCATTTCCTGGTTATTATGAGTTTAGCGTATGTAATGGCGATATTTTGTTCAGAAATTATCAATCACGAGATTCTGTTTATGGTGATCTCTGGGTGTCACCACCAGAAGTCAGAGAAAGCAACGAAAATCTCAACGGCGACTAAATCTTTTTATTAACAGAGAATTAATTATACTTGTACTGTTTTTAGTGGGGTAGCCAAATATGTCAGAGAAGGAAGCCAAACAAGTTGAAGGTGAGAAAATAGCCGCGCCAAAACCAATACCTGGCCCACCACAATTCAAGAATGAACTAGGTCTGATACATGTTTATACAGGCGATGGTAAAGGAAAGACAACCGCCTCCCTTGGCATGGCGTTGAGGGCGGTTGGCCAGGGTTTCAGGGTTTGTGTAATCCAGTTCATGAAAGGCGGTTACTATTTTGGGGAAATTTTAGCAGCTGAGAAATACCTGAAAAAGCGGCTGAAGTTTTTTGAATTTGGCCAATCAACACCATATGCTGACCAAATAAGGAAGGGTGTGGTCAAACCTTCGAAGGCGATATTTTTCGAGTTTGAGGATGAGAAAGAGGTTTACAAAAAAGGCCTGGAGTTTGCAAAGAAGGTTGTCACAGCAGGCCGCTTTGATCTTGTTATTTTGGACGAGATAAACGTTGTCCTGAGCATGAAGCATTTGGATGTAAAAGATGTATTGGACTTGATGCTTTCAAAGCCTAAGAACGTGGAGCTTGTTTTGACAGGCCGCGGCGCGCCAGAGGAGATCAAGGACGCAGCAGATTATGTGATGGATGTGAAAATGGTGAAACACCCCTTTGAGAGGAAGAGGAACAGGATTTTGGGGAGAAGGGGTGTGGAGTACTAGATCATTTCCATCCCACCAAAACTATTTATCAATTAATGTTAACATCTTGGTAAAATCATTAAACCTCTTCTTTCCAATCATCTTCAAAAACATATCTTTTTGCACAAACACCGTGTTTTGCAGCAAGCCCAGAAAGCCATGTAGAAAGTTTTTCCCTTTCTTCTTGTCCTGTCACCCTTCCAGTTCTCAGCTCTACTGCAACAAAATCATTTGGATCTGAAACATGTACACGCTCGCGTTCCCCAAAGGTCAAAAGAGGTTCATACCAACCCCAACTACTCTTCCTAATGCCTAATTGTCCATGTTCGATATGGTAACCGCCATTAAGAAGCCTGTCTAAAAAACGTGTCTGAAAGTTCCTAAAACTTTCTTCAGCTGTTATTTTAGTTGGATGATCCAGATCATCTGTACCCATATACACCCAAACAGACGGAAAACCTCTTTCTATAAGTAAATCATCTGTTTCTGTCGGATCCCAACTAATTCTCGATCCCCCCACAAACATTTTCCTTTTTCCATCATATCTAAATTCTACAGAAATAGCCTTGTTAACATCATTTTCATGACAGAGGTATATATGGGAACCATCTGGTACTACAGGAACGGTTTTCACAAGATCAACATACATCTGTTGTGGTGGTTCAGTAATCATCAGCCTTCTATCAGGGTTTTGTGCAACTACTTTCATATTCTTATTTCTTGCTAAGTTTTATAAGCGTTTTCATCCCACCAAAGCTATTTAAATAAGCTTTACTAATTATGCAAAGGTGAAACGGCTATAATGCTAAACATGCTAGGTGAGTACCTTCACAGATGGAAACAGGGATTTGTCTAGCTGTAAAACTGTTTTTGTTAAACTTGATTCTAAAGGCAGAATTTCTATCCCATCCTTTTTGCGCAAGAATTTTAATTTACAAGAAGGTGCAGAGTTAAGGCTTGTTTTTGACCTTAGCAAGAATTTCTTTATTGTCCAGAATGGTGTAGCGGATAGCATAGAAGTTTGTGGAACTTCTGGTGCGGGTTCAATTCCTGCTTCTGGACCTCAAAAAGCTAAAAGGAGGGAATTGTATGAAAGGTGAGTATATTCATCGCATATCCGGATGGAAGGATTGGAAGAGAAGCTAGAGACTTGTTTGGAGAAAAGTTTGGTTATGCACCAGACATAGAAAACAGAAACCGTTTTCAAAAAAAGGGGTCTTACAAATTTATGATAACAAAGGCAAGGGATGCTCTGCAAGCTGTTGAACAAGGTTGTGATATTGGATTAACCGGACAAGATTTTTTCGAAGAACATGGAAGTGACAGAAATTTGTTTGTTGTCGAAAAATTACCAGTGTGCAAAAGCAGGCTTGTCTTGTTTGGAAGACCTGAAATCAGGAGACGAAATGTGGTTGTAACAACATATCCTGAAATTGCATATCGATATCTGAATAGAGGAGTTAGGCCAATTGATGCGCCTGAAATAATTGGGGTTTCTGGAGAGACAGAGTCATGGGTGGCTTCTGGTTTTGCAGATTTAGGAATAGATATTGTTGAAACAGGTAGAACACTGGAAGAAACTGGACTAGTTATTAAAGATGTAATTATGGAGAGTAGTGCAGTTATAATAGCAAGAAAAGACAATATTAAAAGAGTTGATGAAATATTAAAAGTGTCTAAAGAGGGGTGTTATGTCTAAATTCCAACTAGCAAAGGGAATGCGCAGAATAGGAATTTTAGGAGGCATGGGACCAGAGTCTACCGCTTTATTTTATCAAAAGATCATAGAACAGTGCCAAAAATTATACGGAGCAAAGTATGACCAAGACTATCCAAAAATATTTATATACAGTCTGCCACTTCCAGACCCTGTTAGGGGAATAAGGGATGGAACATTACGCGTTCTGACAAACGGTTTAAAAAAGTTGGAATCTTTTGGAGCTGATTTTATTGCAATTCCTTGTAATACAATAAACTGCTTTCTACCAGAAATGCGAAAATGCATACAAATTCCCATAGTTGGAATAATAGAGGAGACAATAGGAAAAATAGAATCGGAAAGATATAAGAAAGTTGGACTTCTCGCAACAATACCAACAATTGAAAACAACTTGTATAAATCTGATAAAATTAAAATCATAACACCGTTGAAAAGGGACCAAAAAACAGTCAATAAAGTAATCTGCAATATTCTTGCCGGCAAAAAGCTAGACGAAGATAAAAAACTGGTGGGAAGAATAATTAGAAATTTGCTTGACAGAGGCGCAGAAGCCATAGTTCTTGGTTGCACAGATTTACCGCTGCTAATAAAACAGGAGGATTATGATGTAAAAATTTTCGATACAGTTGAAATATTGGCTGAGTCGACTGTAAGATATGCAACAGGGATTGTTAATAAGGAGGTTTTTTAGTAAATAATAGATATGGCAAAATTTCAACCGGTAAAAGGAATGCGGGATTTCTGGCCAGGTGAAATGGTTAGAAGACAGTTTGTGTTGGATATAATGAGGAATGTGGCTGAGAAATGGGGCTTCCTGCCAATGGATACTCCGGCTTTGGAGAGCTTCGAATTGCTTGCTGCAAAAGGTGGCGGTGGGGAAGAAATCAAAAAAGAGATTTACTATTTCAAAGATCAGGGGCAGAGGGAATTGGGACTGAGATTTGACTTGACAGTCCCGACGGCAAGAGTGATTGCCTCCAAACTAGATCTACCTCTTCCTTTCAAAAGATATCAAACAGGAAAGGTTTGGAGATATGACAATCCGCAGGCGCTTCGCTGGAGAGAGTTTACACAAATGGATTTTGATATATTTGGCTCCGATAAGCCTGAATCTGATGCTGAAATAGTGTCTCTAGCCTGTTGCTGTTTTGACGCATTGGGCTTTGAAGATTTTACAATAAAATTAAACAATAGAAAAATTATAGAAGGGTATATAGAGTCCGTAGGAATCAGGGATATATCAGAAGTTTTCAGGTCAATTGATAAACTAGACAAGATTGGAGAAGAGGGTGTCCAAAAGGAGCTGTTAGGAAAGCTCAAAGACAAAGAAAAAATAAAAAAAATCCTGGACTTCATCAAAATTAAAGGTAGGCCAGAAGAAGTTCTAAAACAATCTAAACAAGTTCTTACAAACAAAATTGCGAAAGACGGCTTAGACAACCTCGAAAAAATCTTTAATAAAATAAAAGTTTTTGGCTTTGATAAGTCTGTAACTATTGATTTTAGTCTTGTTAGAGGTCTAAATTATTATACAGGGTCTGTGTTTGAAGTAGCAATCTCTGGGGGCAAAGTTAGTTTAGGCGGCGGCGGGCGGTACGACAAAATGATAGAACAGTTTGGAGGAAAGCCAACACCAGCTGTCGGTATAGGTCTCGGCTTTGAAAGGATAGTTGAAATTATGATTCAAAACAACATGATCGAAGTTGAAGCCCCGATAAAAGTTTTTGTTGTTTCTGTTTCAGAGTCTACAAAAGACAAAACAATAGAAGTATGCCAACGGCTTAGAAGGGAAGGTATAGCGGCCGATTTTGATGTCTCAGGCAAAAACTTTTCAGCTCAGCTAAAATCAGCCAATTCGAAAAGCATACCATGGGTAATAATTGTAGGAGAACAGGAAGTAAAGGAAAACAAAATTAAACTTAAAGATATGGTCTGTGGCGAGGAAAAAACAGCTTCTATAGAGGAATTGGTCAGGTTTTTGAAGAAATAATTGCCTTAAAAATCTAACTGTCAACAGCTACTTATGAAAAGGGGTTTGTGGGGCTTAGCTTTAACTGCATATTTGATGGCTTCAAACTGCGTTGATTGTTCAAATGTATACCAAGTTACTGACAAAGTATACAGGTCTGCCCAGTTAAATAGTGGAAAATTTGGAGAAGTGATAAAACAGAACAAGATAAAAACAGTCATCAATCTGCGAGGTTATCACCCAGAGAGAGAGTGGTACCAAACAGAGGTAGAGGCCTGTAAAGGTTTAGGTGTCCAACATCACAGCATACCATTCTCCTCATGGGAAATAGAGAGGCAAGATATTTTGGATTTGTTGATGCTTTTTGATATGTCAGAGCGGCCTATACTAATCCACTGTAACAGTGGAACAGATCGCGCAGCCTTCGCGTCTGCTGTTTTTAGGATTTATGGAGATGGCGATAAACCAGAAGATGCCATAGAGGAATTGTCCTTATCCCGCGGACACTTGTCTATAGGCAGGAAAAAGGTGCTAAGGCAAATAATAGAAAGGTTTGGACATGAAGGCAATGGGAGGAGCTTCGAGGAGTGGGTTAGGCAGGATTACTAATTTAAGTTTAATATCATAACTATAGTCTGAATTCTATGGATGACCAACTTGCTCATAAATATTTGGACGTGTTGAAGCAGAGGTTTGCTAGAACACCAATAGACTGGAGCCCTGTTGAATATTTGGGAAAAAGTCCGGATCTCGAATATAGAGTAGAGGATGGAAGGGCAGAGATAACTGTGATCAAAAAGGCTTTGTTAAAAAAGACACCAAAACTCAGGGTTTTTGTAATCCCGATAAAGGCTAATACAGCTGAAGAGTGCCTTGAGGTTATAGAGAAGATCAAGCCTAAATTCGAGGTGGAGTTATACTCTGTTATTGTTTTTGTCGCCGGCAAGTCTGAAGAAGGCGTTGTGACTTTTGTCGAAACTTTCAACCATCCATCAGCTTCCTTGTTTTTGGTGGAGCCTGACACAGCCACAGTGAAAAAGGATTATAAGTCGATAACCAAGAACTATTTGCAGTGGATTGACCCAAAATCAGAGCCAGTAGCCACAAAACAAAGGCTAGAAAAGTTGGCACAACAGGATGGCAAGAGGACAATATTAACAGTTGAAAGGGTGAGGGAAACCTATAACTACACCCATGGACAAGCCCTCGACTTCTTACACAGCTGCAAATTCCTGAAGCGGGATGGGCTGACAGAAAATTATATTTTCAAATAACCTATTTTCCATCTAGAGTCACATGAAGTTTTATTTTCCCTGACCTACTCAATCTGCTAATCAAGGAACCTGTATAACCTCGGGACCACCCAAACCCTTCTGCACACCCAGAAACAACAACTTCGTACATGGCGCCCCTGTGACTGCCTAAATAGCCAAGAAAGCGTTTCGAGTCTTCGGTGTATCCCCTATGATTCCTATCCATACTATATTATGTTTCAGATTATATATTAGAGATATCAAAAGTTAGAATCTATAAATTAGGAAAACAATATTAACTATGGATCCAACAGAAGTTGATTATCTTGACAGGGTTGGCAAGCCTTTAAACTTGGATGATATTTTTAACAGATTCAAGAAATCTGACACTTCCTTGATACAATCAATTCTAGGTCAGACAGTTGATATACACAGCAACGTTGTGGCAATATTAAAACAGTTACATTCAAAGGATAGTTTTAATGCTGAGGACCTGTTCAAGAGGTATTCCAAGTACATGTTTGAAGGGAATTGCCACCAATATTCTTTTGCTTTTGGTCTGTTGGCCCATGTTTTGGGGTTGAAGACAACGCTTCTGGAATGTTATGGTATTGATGACCTGGAGAACTCTGGAAACAAGGTTGTGAGGCTGCCCCCAGAGGACAGGTTCGCTGTTCTTAATATGAACCACAACCCGCATTGTTTGGTTGGTTTTGAGATGGATGGGAAGGAAGTCTTAGTCAGCCCAAAACACTTCAAGATAGAAGGCGACAGGTTGGCATCCACTTTGGACAAAAAATGCCATGAAAGAAGCATTTACATCAAGAGGGTAGAAGACCCAGCTCTGGTAAAGTCCAATTCCTTTGATTACAAAAACTTTCCTGTGTGGTTGAAACAGAAGAAGGAGGAACAAGAATTGAAATATTATAAGGCGTTTGAGAGGAAAGTGGTGATTATATAACAACGTTATCCAAAACCGTCACCTTTATATAGTAGTCATTCCTATCTTATACAGGTGTAGCTTATTCTGTAAGTTTAATTATAGAAAGTATACAACAGTTTTAAAAAAATATGAAAAAAGAAAATAAAGAAGATACTGCTGCTTCTATAAAAATAGCGGAAAACGAAAATAAAAAACTAGACAAAGTTCTAGAAGTAATAGAAGAAATAAAAAACGAAAATACAAAAGAAACAGAGAAAAAGGAAAAAACAAACCAAAGGCTAATAGTTCCAGACACCTCAATCCTGATACAGGGGAAGTTGTCTCAAATGATTAGGGACGGAAAGTTGGCAGACGCAAAAATAATCATACCTGTAATGGTATTAGATGAACTGCAGGCTCAAGCTTCAAGGGGAAAAGAAATCGGCTTTGAAGGCTTACAAGAAATTAAAAAAATAAGGGATGCAGGAAAAGACAACGGTATCGCGATTTCTTTCACTGGCAGAAGACCCACAATGGAAGAAATAAATCTTGCTAAGAAAGGTAGGATAGATGCTTTGATAAGGGATGTGGCCTCAGAGAAAAGGGCCACGCTTTTAACATCTGATTATGTCCAAGCTTTAGTGGCAGAGGTAGAAGGAATATCAGTTGAATACATACCGCAACCATTAAGGGAAAGCAAACTTGTTTTAGAAGACTTTTTCACAGTGGACACACAATCAGTCCACCTGAAAGAAGGGACAATACCTCTTGCAAAAAGGGGAAAGCCTGGTGAAATAAAACTTGTAAAGCTTAGGGACAAACCGATGGAAGAAGACGAACTGAAAAAAATAATAGACCAAATCGTTTTGAAAGCGCGATCTTCGGACGACGGTTTTGTTGAGATGAGCAATTACGGGTCATTGATTATCCAGTTGGGTAATTATAGAATATCTATTGCCCGTCCACCATTCGCAGATGCTATAGAAGTAACAGCGGTAAGGCCAATTGCAAAAGTAAACTTATCTGACTACAAACTTCATGCAGACCTAGAAAAAATGTTGACAGATCAGTCTGTAGGCGTCCTTATCTCCGGGCCACCTGGATCTGGTAAGTCCACATTTGCCGCAAGCATAGCTGACCTTTTGGTTAAAAGCGATAAGATCGTGAAAACATTTGAGCAGCCGCGAGATTTGCAAGTTGGACCAGAGGTCACACAATATGCGCCCCTTGAAGGCGATTGGGAAAAAACATCTGAAATCCTGTTGCTAGTCAGGCCGGATTACACAATATTTGACGAAATAAGAAGGACGAAAGACTTCAGGGTTTTCGCAGATATGAGGATGGCTGGAGTTGGAATGATTGGTGTAATGCACGCAACCGACCCTATAAGTTCAATACAACGGTTTATAGGCAGAATTGAACTCGGAGTCATACCACATGTGATCGATGTCGTGATTTTCATTAAGAACGGTAAAATAGAGAAAGTCTACGAGATTGCGTTGACGGTAAAGGTCCCACATGGAATGATGGAAGCTGACCTTGCCAGACCAGTTGTAGAAGTCCGCGATTTCGAAACAAAGAAACCGGAATATGAAATATACAGCTACGGTGAAGAGAATGTCGTCATCCCTATATCAGGAACAGTGGCAAAATCTGCGATAAAGGAACTGGCAAAGCAGGCAATTTTCCAGGAAATAAAGAGGTTTGACCATTCAGCAGATATTGAAGTGGTGTCAGACAATGACATAACTGTGCGCGTCAGGAATGACGTCATACCTGCTATAATCGGCAAAGGGGGTATGACTGTGGAAGCTTTGCAGAAAAAGCTCGGCCTCCACATAAACATCGAACCGAAGGAGAAAACACTCAAATCTCCTGTAAGTTTTTTATATGAGGAAACAGGTGGCCGCTTCAATCTGATGGTTGACCAAAACCTTGTCGGCGAGCAGGTGGACGTATATTCAGGTGAAGAATTCCTGCTATCACCAATGGTTGGAAAGGAAGGCAAGATCAGCATAAAGAAGAACTCCGATCTAGGCAGGAAGGTTTTGCAAGCTTTGGCCTCCAAGAGGCTGAGGATTGTGGGTTAGATAACCAAAACAACCAAATATCATGCTACCCAAAACCATAGCAAACCCTTTCAAACACCACTTAATTACTTAAATGTTCTAGTCAATACTTAATAGAGGGCTGCTGTCTTTATGGGTTTTCTGAAGATTTTTGAGAAAAGTTCCAAAGGTAATGCTAGGCGGGCATATGAGCAGGAGCTGGCCTTAACAGAGAGAAAAGCGGAAACATGCCTCAAAAAAGGCGATTATTTGTGCGCAGCCACCGCATACCAGCTGCTGGCAAAGATTGCAGAGGAAATGGACGACTTAGACAACGCAATAATTTTTTATAAAAAAGCTGTCCAGTACAGCGAAGCTGATCATAGGGTATTCAATATAGCCTGGATTTACCGTCTAATAGGAAATATATTATTTAAGCAGAAAAAGTATAGGGAAGCGATAGAGGCTGCAGCAAAGTCAGCTGAATATTTTATAAAATCGGGGAGCATCTACGCTGCACAGTGGTCTTACAACCTAGCTGCGCGGTCTTCTGAAGCCAAAAACGATGTTTATTCAGCCATAAGATTCTATAAAAAATCTCTCCAACTAGCCGACGATCCTGAAGTAAAGGCAGAAGTTGACAGGTTAAGGAAGGCCTCGCCGCATCCAATGGTATTGGAGCTGACTGATAAAAAACAGTTAAAGGAGGGCCAGCAGGCAGAGTTCAAAATAGTTGTTGAAAACAACAGCATGGAGCCGATAAGGAAAGTGCGGTTGGTGAACAAGGATGAAACCGTGCTCGAAGAAATCAATGATTTGAAGCCGTATGAGGAGAAATATTTTTCCTACAAAGTCACTGGCCGCGTTGGTGTGCTAAAACCAAGCTACAGGAAGGTCTTATGGGAGAATGGAATTGGAGATATTTTTGAGGAGGAAATAGACCCAACTGAGGTAAGGATAGTCCCAAATGTTGAGGTAATAACATCAATAAACCCAGAGGCCCGGTTGAGCAGGCCATCTGATTTCATAATTCTGGTAAAAAACAAGTCAAGCTCTAAAATAAGGAAGGTTGGCATCTCAGCAAACTTCCCAGATAGCCTGAAAGTCACACCGCTAACGAAAACAAGTTTCGAGGCTGTTGGCCCTGGGGAAGAAAAGGGCGCTGTGTTTGCTGTAACACCGCTCCTTGTAGGTGAAACAAAAATAACAAACATAACGATCAAGTACAAGGACGAGTTTGGGGTTAATTATGAGGAAAAGGTCGAGCCGTTTTTGGTTGAGGAAATAATCAAGGAGCCT
>Ga0209541_10003560_pt1 | contig 28533 bp, 36 predicted proteins | sample RifCSPlowO2_01_FD_184027 | JGI IMG/M metagenome (GOLD analysis project Ga0209541, IMG submission 184027) | Groundwater microbial communities from Rifle, Colorado - Rifle CSP2_plank lowO2_0.1 (SPAdes) (version 2) | ecosystem: Environmental > Aquatic > Deep subsurface > Groundwater | place... | reverse complement strand
TATCGGGAAAATTTCTCGTATTTCACATTGGCCGTCTTCAGGGTTATGGGTAACGATTTCGGCCGGTTTGTGATAGGCGTAGTATTTCAGCTTGCTCGTCCTGTCTTTGACCGATGGGGATAGTTCCACTTTGTCGTTTTCTGAAACCTTGTCGCCTAAAACGGCGGTTCGCCCGTTTATTTTCACCAGTCCGGCCTTGATAAGCCCGTCAGCCTCTCTCCGACTGCAGTAATTTTGCGAGCTTAAATATTTGTTTATCCTTATGGGGTAATTATCGTTCATTTGCTTGATTATATAGATTGCGAAGTATTTTTCCATCAGTACGCAGTACGGGGCTGAATCTTAAAAAGAAATTATTTAAAGAAGGAAGTTTTTTAAAATTGTTTTTATTAAAAATTTTGCTATAATAAAATTATAGTCAAGTAAGTGCCAGTTTTATTATGAAATTTATTATGAAAAACGAAATAAAAGAAATTGAAAAAGATTTGGAGTTCGTGAAAAACATCTATGTAAAACTCCTAACAATACTACCAAGTTTTGATATTACTGATAGTAAAATTCTGCCTTATGGACTCAAAGCGCATACTAGATCAGTGAGTTGGTTATTTGAACAGGTTATTACTCAACAAACAAAATATAATGCCAAAAAACTTGGTCTTGATAGGGTGAATTTTGATTTTCCCGACACATCATTGCATGATTGCGAAATAATTTACAAAGGTAAAAGTTATTTTGTAAATGTTAAAATCCACAACATTGAGAGTAAGGAAAATAAAAATGACATTTCTGCGGTAGAAAAACTTTATTTTCAATACAGTGTTAACAAAAATTACACTTTAATATACGCCTGTTTTGGCATTAAATTTGAAAATATAAAAATAAGCTTTGCAAAAGATTATTTGGAAATTTTTTCACCACAATTTCTGCCAATTTATGTAAATCCAAGAAATGATAAAATCCAAGCTTTCTATAGACATGACAAAGTCCACAGAACGCGAGAAGAATTTTTAAAAAGGTTAAAAGAAAAATCAAAAAGCATAATCTTAAAATAGTTATGAAGTTATGAATAAAATTTTTAATGAAGATATTTTATTGGGGATTGATAAAATAGAAGACAATTCTATTGATTTGATATTGACCGACCCGCCTTATTGTTTAGGGAAAGATTATGGCAATGATTCCGATCAAAAATCAGCGGAAGAATATTTAAACTGGACATATCAATGGATTGATGCTGTTTTACCTAAACTAAAAAAAACTGGCAGTTTTTATATTTTTCTAAGCTGGCAATATTCACCTGAAATTTTTGTTTATCTAAAAAAGAAATTACGAATGATTAATGAAATTATTTGGGATAGGAGAGTGCCCAGCATGGGCGGATCTACGAGAAAATTTTCTTCTGTTCATGACAACATAGGTTTTTTTGTAAAAGATAATGATTATTATTTTGATTTAGACAGCATTAGAATACCTTATGATGAAGAAACCAAAAAAGCAAGGACGAGATCAATTTTTATTGGAAAAAAATGGTTAGAAATTGGCTATAATCCCAAGGATTTATGGAGCGCATCAAGAATACATGCACAAGACCCGGAAAGAGAAAATCATCCGACACAGAAACCATTGGAAATAATTGAACGAATGGTAAGGGCAAGCTGTCCCAAAAACGCCATTGTTTTTGACCCGTTTATGGGGACTGGAACAACCGCTATTGCCTGCTTGGCAAACGATAGGCAATACACAGGATTTGAAATAAATAAAGACTACTATAAAACAATAATGAACCGCATTAAAAAATATAATAATTGCCCAACATTATTTCAGCAACAAGAACAAAAACAAACTAATTTAGATCGGGGCATTCGCCCCCAACCCATCTACCCTTCGTCAAATGTCTAAATTACCGGTCGAGCGTAAAAATGAGTGGGTTTATGTGCGGTTTACATATCAAATTGGCGGTGTATAATGAATTTAACATTAAAAGTCGGTTTAGGTTTAATTAAATATTATTAAATAATAAAAATATGGAAGAAAAAAAATCATCAAAAGGGCTTATTATAGGCATAATAGTCGTTGTTATTATCGGCATATTTGTTTGGAGATATTTTTCCAGCAGAAACGCTACCAATGATCAAGCTGGCGGAGAACAAAGCGAGCAAGTAGCCGGTATGGAAGATTCTATTTTCGTGGCCAACCAAAAGCCGGGACGATTCGTCAATGTGGGCAGGGCAACTTTAAGCAAGAAAGGATATGTCGCCATTCATCAGGAAGAAGCGGGCGCGCCGGGGGCGATTATCGGTTTCAGCAGCCTTTTAAGCGCCGTTGAATCCAGGAATTTTTCCGTTACTCTAAACAGAAAGAGCGTAGCTGGAGAAAGTTTTTACGCTATGATCCATTGGGATAACAATAACGGAGCTTTCAATCCTTCGGAAGATATGCCGGCTAAAGACAAAGACGGAAATATAGTTATGGCGAAATTTATGATAAGCGAATCAGCCAGCGAGCCGATAGAATATAAACTGTAATCTTGAATTGATTGTTACAAAACAAAAAAGCCCCTCGACATCGGATGTCGAGGGGCTTTTTATTATTGGCGCAGTATGTTAAAGTTAAATTTATGAAAAAACCAACAACCATTTTATTGGACGAACATAAGAATATATTAAAAGTCATCGGCGCTGTTTTAAAACAATGCGAGGAAATTGAGTCGGGAAAAGAAATTGATAAGGACTTTTTTGTCAAAGCCGTTGATTTCATCAGAAATTACGCCGACAAGTTTCATCATGCCAAGGAGGAGGATATTTTATTCGTGGAATTAAACAAAGACGGTGTTTTGGAACACTGCAATCCTATCGGCCAAATGCTTCACGAGCATAGCTTAGGTCGGGGATTCGTCAAAGGCCTAAGCGAAGCCGTTGAAAAAAGTGACAAAACGGAAGCCGTCAAAAACGCTAGGGGGTATTGCGAACTTTTGCAAGAGCATATTTTCAAAGAAGACAATATTTTGTACCCGATGGCCGACGAAGCCTTGAAAGAAGACGCGCAAAAATCAATCGCCGAAAAATTCGCCCAAGTCGCCGGATTGGAGTTTGAAGAAAAAGATTGGATATGATAAGCTTTATAAAAGATAAAAGAGAAATTTATTAGCTATAATTTTAATCATATGAAAAAAATAATCATTGGAATAGCAGTCATCATTTTGATAGTCGTCGGGATTTCTTATTTCGGCAAAAATTCTAGCCAGCCAACAGCCAAAGAATCGATAAAAATAGGAGTTATTTTGCCGCTTAGTGGAACTGCGGCTCTTATTGGCGAGGCGGCAAGAAACTCGGCAATTTTAGCCAAAGAAAGTTTTGGAAAGACAAAAAATACTTATGAATTAATTTTTGAGGATGATCAAATTGATAGCAAGAAAACAGTTTTGGCTTTTAGAAAATTAGTTGATATGAATAACATAAAGGCTGTCATTACAGGCTTTTCTGGACCAGGTAATGCAATCGCTCCTCTTGCTGAGAAAGAACATGTTATTCATTTCTCGATAGGTTCTACCGACACAACGATTCCCAAAAACAAGAAATTTGTTTTCAGTCATTGGTTGTTGCCAGAAAAACAAGCCGAGGTTTATATTAAAGAAGCGAAGATTAGGGGGTTGAAAAAAATCGCCATGATTGTTGTTAATCAACAGGGAACGATTGCGACGAGAGAGGCTTTGCTTAAAGAAGATCCGACTATTTTTATTTTAAAAAATGACACAATTTCTCCAGAGGAAAGAGATTTTAGGACTATAATTACTAAAGCCAAAAATGAAAAGGCAGATGCTTTGATGCTTTTAACTTTACCAGGGCAACTAACATCGACAGTTAAGCAAATTAAAGACCTTGGCATAACTGCGCCATTAACTTCTGCCGGAAGCATTGAACATGAAAAAGAAGCAGTTTCATTATTGGAAGGGCAATGGTATGTTAATCCAGGAGGGCCATCGGATACATTTGTAGAAAAATATAAAGAAAAATATGGTAATCTTCCGCAGATTGGCTCTGGGAATGTTTATGATGTGATTAATATTCTCATATCGTCTTTTGAAAAAAGTAAGGGAGTCGAGAATGTTGTTAATATAATTTCTGAAATAAAAGATTTTCCAGGTGTGATGGGGGTGTTGGACATGGACAGTGAAGGTATTATTAGTGGAACAGCAATAGTCAAAAAGATCATAAACGGTAAATTTGTGGAAGTTAAATAAAAACAATTACGAAAACAAAAACAGCCCCATTGTAATCGGGGCTGTTTTTTTGTTGAGAAAGTTCGCCGAAAAAGATATAATTTCCAAATGGACATTCTTCCCCAGCTTGTTTTAAACAGCGTCATCGCCGGAGCGATTTACGCCATGGTGGCGCTGGGAAGACCTTGTCTAAGATTTTCGGTCGTGATAAGATAGATATAATATGAACACTGTTACTATTCCAAAAAAAGAATTAAAAGCGGTTGTGAAAGAAAGCGTCAGGGAAGTTTTTGACCAGGAATTGATGAAATTCCGCGCTTTATTGTTGCCCGATGTGTCTCAAAAAGAACAAAAAGATATTGAAAAACGCCATGGTAAGCCTGTTTGCCGGCCGGTTAAAAGCGTTGAAATTGAAATATGAGCTGGCGTGTTGATTTTTCCAAAGACGCTTTAAAGTTTTTAGAACAAAACAATATCAAAGAAGATTTTGTCATTGAGAAAATAAAATTCGCTTTAAGAAAATTTAAGGGAGATGATGTAAATGTAGACATTAAAAAACTTAAAGGGGAATGGGAAGGATTTCATAGAATTCGCTCCGGCAAATTAAGAATTATTACCGAATTTCAATTTGAAAATTATCAAGCCTATATTGATAAAATTGATTGGCGTGGCAATGCGTATAAGTAAAATTTAAAAATAATAAAATTATCAAGTTTATAAATTAATCATAAAATATGAAAAAAATAATCATTGGAATAGCAGTCATCATTTTGATAGTCGCCGGAGTTTCTTATTTTGGTAAAAATTCTAGCCAGCCAAGCGTCAAAGAGCCGATAAAAATAGGGGTGATTCTGCCGTTGACCGGAGAAGTTGCGTCACTTGGCGAAAATATCAAGAATGGAGCAAGTCTTGCATTCAATGAATTATCTGAAAATATCAAACAAAAAACTCAATTGGTTTTTGAAGATGATGGTTTTCAGCCAAAAAATACTGTTTCCGCATTCAATAAATTAGTTAATACTGATGGAGCGGATGTAATTATCTGTTTTGCCTCTGGACCTTGTAATGCGATTGCGCCGATTGCCGATCAGAAACAAATTCCTCTCATTGCTGTGGCCTCAGCTCCCGTTCAAAAAGATCGGGAATTTGTAGTCCGGCTTGAAATATCTACAGTGGAAGAAGCCAAAAAACTCTCACAATTTATAAAAGAAAAAGGGTATACCAGAGTTGCTTCCATTGTAGCTGTCCAAGACGGTATTCAGTCTGGTTATAAAGCACTCTCCAGTGATTCAGTCTTTTTACTTAAAGAAGTCGCTTCTGAATCAGTAAAACCTGACGAGAAAGATTTCAGAACAATTGTTTCTAAGTTGATCAGTAAAAAACCCGATCTAATTTTTGTGGGCCTTCTGCCTGGTATGGCAGGCGAGTTTGGTAAACAGGCGCGCGCTTGGTTACAAAGGAGATTTTGTCGGGTTTAATTTCGTCGAGGGCGAAGAGACTTTGGAATCGGCGCGAGGATCTCTTGACGGAATAGTTTTTACCCAAGCGGCTGATCCCGAAAATTGGTTTGCAGAAAAGTATAAGGAAGTTTACGGTAAATCTATTGGGCCTGGGGCAGCTCATGGGTATGATGCCATTAATCTTATAGCGGGTGCAATTGAAAAAGACTCAACGAATAGCACAGAACTTAATTACTATCTGAATCACATCGAAGACTTTCGTGGCGCGCTTGGGCAATACAACAGCACTGATTCGCATGAGTTTACTCTCCCTTTAGTATTGCGGACGATACGTGAAAACAAATTCGTTCCCTACTAATCAGTGGTTTTATTTGTCACAAAATTGTCCTGCCCGCGCGGGGTAATTTTGTTGAGAAAGTTCGCCGAAAAAGATATAATTTCCAAATGGACATTTTTCCCCAACTTATTTTAAACAGCATTATGCCGCACGCTCGTTGACTGGTTTTTAATTATTGATAGAATAAGGGCAATATGAGAAATAACCTAAAACCATACACATTTCGCGTAATTGTTGAACCGGACAGGCCAAAAGGTTATCACGGTTTTGTTCCTATTCTTAAGGGGCTTCATACTTGCGGCGATACAATAAAAAAAGTTAAACAAAATCTTAAAGAAGCCATTGTTTGTCATGTTCAAGGGCTTATAAAAGACAGAGAGAGTATTCCTTGCGCGGAATTTTAAGCGATATTGATTTGAGCGTAGAAGAATTTGTTTTAATTTTAAAAAATAAGAGGTAAGCGTTGACAATAAATGGGGGGGGGGAGATAATATTAAGAAATAAAGGTTTAAAATTATCAGCTTATAAATTAATCATAAAATATGAAAAAAATAATCATTGGAATAGCAGTCATCTGGCCGACGAAGCCTTGAAAGAAGACATTCAAAAATCAATCGCCGAAAAATTCGCCCAAGTCGCCGGATTGGAGTTTGAAGAAAAAGATTGGATATGATAAGCTTTATAAAAGATAAAAGAGAAATTTATTAGCTATAATTTTAATCATATGAAAAAAATAATCATTGGAATAGCAGTCATCATTTTGATAGTCGTCGGGATTTCTTATTTCGGCAAAAATTCCAGCCAGCCAAGCGTTAAAGAGCCGATTAAGATAGGGGTGATTTTGCCGTTGACCGGAGATGCGTCTTTCATTGGCGAGGCGGCGAAAAATTCGGCTATTTTAGCCAAAGAAAGTTTTGGAAAGACAAAAAATACTTATGAATTGGTTTTTGAAGACGACCAAGCCGACAGCAAAAAAACGGTTTCAGCTTTCAGAAAATTGGTTGATATTGACAAGATAAGAGCTGTCGGCACCGGTTTTGCCGGTCCGGGAAACGCTGTCGCCTCGCTAGCCGAACAAGAGAAAATAATTCATTTTTCAATTGCTTCCGATTTGAATATCGCCAAAGACAAGCCGTTTGTCTTTAATCATTGGATTAAACCGGAAAACGAGGCTGGAGTGTATATAAAAGAAGCTAAGAAACAAGGATTAAAAAAAATCGCTATGATTGCCACCAATCAGCAAGGAATTATAGCAATTAGAGATGCTTTGCTTAAAGAAGAACCAGACCTTTTTATTTTGAAAGACGAACTTTTTAATCCTCAAGAAAAAGATTTCAGAACAGCTGTCATAAAGGCAAAGAATGAAGGCGCGGACGCTTTTATTATGATGCTTTTACCCGGCCAATTAACCTCATTGGTTAAACAGATTAAAGACTTGAATATCAATGTTCCTTTAACTTCGGTTGAGAGTTTTGAGTATGATTTAGAAGCTGTTCCTATGCTTGAAGGCCAGTGGTATGTTACGTCAGCCGACCCGTCGGAAGAATTCACCGCAAGTTATAAAGAAAAATATAATGGTTTACCCCAGCCCGGTTCGGCTTACGCTTATGATGTGATTCGTATATTGATAACCGCTTTTGAAAAAGAGAAGACCAACGAAGGTGTCGCCAAATTTATTTCTGAAATAAAGGACTTTCTCGGAGTAACAGGCGTGTTATCGGTTGACAGCGATGGGAATATAAACAGCAAAGCCGTGATTAAAAAGATCATAAACGGTAAATTTGTGGAAGTTAAATAAAAACAGTTACGAAAATAAAAAACAGTCCCGATTATAGCGGGACTGTTTTTTTGTTGAGAAAGATCGCCGAAAAAGATATAATTTCCAAATGGACATTCTTCCCCAGCTTGTTTTAAACAGCGTCATCGCCGGAGCGATTTACGCCATGGTGGCGCTTGGCTTCAATCTTATTTACGGCGCGACCAAGTTTTTTAATTTGACTCACGGCGTAATCGCCGTCATCGGCGCTTACGCTTTTTTCTTTTTCGGCAAGACGCTTGGTCTGAATTTGTTTTTAACCGTTTTTATCGGCGTCGCCGCGGCGGCGATTGCCGGTTATGGGCTGGACAAGCTGATATATCTTCCGCTTAGAAAAAGAAAGGCGTCCAATATGGCTCTTCTTATCGCGTCGCTTGGCGCTTTCACCGCCTTGCAGGCGGTTATCGCCATATTGTTTACCAGCCAATTCCAGACCCTTTGGCGCAATTATTCAACCCAAAAAATATACGAAATTTACGGCGGAGTGATAACCCAGACCCAGCTTATCATTTTAATATCGGGAATTTTGATAACGGCCGCGCTGGTTCTTTCTTTGAAATATACTTTATTTGGGAAAATGGTGAGAGCGGTAAGCGACGATGAGGAAGCGGCAAAAATTATCGGCATAAATACGGATAAGATAATCAACCGGGTTTTTATCATCGGCTCGGCTATCGCCGGGTTGGCCGGCATTTTAATAGGTTTTGACACGGGGATTGAGCCGACTATGGGAATGAGTTTGTTGCTCAAGGGCGTAATTGTTTCCGTCATCGGCGGAGTCGGCAATATTTACGGAGGATTTCTCGGAGCCTTTTTGCTCGGTTTTGCGGAAAATTTCGGCATCTGGAAAATATCCGGAGAGTGGAAAGACGCAATAGCTTTTGCGCTTTTAATAATATTCCTCCTGTTTAGGCCGCAGGGTATAATGAGGAAATGATGAAAACAAGCGGATAAATTTCTAATTACTAATTTCTAATAAAATCCCAATGTCAAATGACACAAAAACAAAAATTTATGATTTAGAAGAAAGAACTGCTAAATTTGGCGAAAATATTATTAATTTTTGCAAAAAAATTCCCAAAAATGTGATAACATTTCCGCTAATTGATCAGCTTGTAAGAGCGGGTGCTAGCGTTGGAGCAAATTATTGCGAAGCAGATTGCGCGGAATCAAAAAAAGATTTTGAACATAAAATAGGTATTTGCAAAAAAGAAGCCAAAGAATCTCGCCACTGGTTGCGAATGGTCAGTACGGTATCTTCGGAGCTAAGGAACGAAGCGCAAGAATTATGGCGAGAAGCGAACGAATTGCAGTTAATATTCATCACAATAGTAAGAAATTCAAGAAATAAAGAAGATTAGAAATTTATCATGCAGTATTTAATTCATCTCGCAATTTTGTTCGCCATTTACGGCATTTTGGGGTTGAGCCTTAATCTCGTTGTCGGTTATACCGGCTTGTTGTCCGTTACTCACGCCGCTTTTTACGGCATCGGGGCTTATGCGACAGCGATACTCCTTACTTCGTTCGGAGTGAACTTTTTCGTATCCGTCCTTGCGGCGATAATTGTCTCGGCCGTTGTCGCCCTTCTTATCGGGCTTATTTTAAGCAAGTTTGACGACGATTATTACGCTTTGGCGTCGTTTGGTTTTAACATCATAATTTTTTCGGTTTTTCTTAATTGGCAGGAGTTAACGAGAGGACCACTGGGCATACCGGGAATAGGCAAACCTTCGTTTGAAATTTCTAATTTCCAATTTCTAATTTCCAACAACTTGGAATTTCTAATTCTCGCTCTTGTTTTTTTAGCTCTGATTTATTTCGCTTCCCGTTTTATTGTTAACTCTTCATTCGGCAGGATATTGAAGGCTATAAGGGAAGACGAAAAAGCTATTCAAATTTTCGGCTACAATACGCTTTATTATAAATTGGCGATTTTCGTTATCAGCGCGGCTATGGCAGGGGTCGCCGGTTCGCTTTTCGCTTCTTACATCACCTTTATTGACCCGTCGTCATTTTGGCTTATGGAATCAATATTCATTTTAGCCATTGTTATTTTGGGCGGGCTTTCCAATCTGAAGGGTTCGCTCTTGGGCGCTTTATTTTTGATACTTCTGCCGGAGGCTTTGCGTTTCGTGGGAATGCCCAATGACATCGCCGCTCAAATGCGGCAAGTTATTTATGGCTTAATTTTAATCTTGCTGATGCTCTATCGTCCGCAAGGTTTAGCGGGGGAATATAAGTTGTGATATAATATACAATATATGAAAAAGATAATTTGGACAATTATTATATTAGCAGTAATGGCAGGAGCTGTTTTCTTTTTTGGAGGTGAGGGTAGGGATGTTTTAAAGAATGATTCAATTAAAATCGGGGCGATTTTGCCATTAACGGGCGATCTTGCTTTTTTGGGAGAAGAAATTAAAAAAGGAATAGATTTGGCCGTGTCCGAATATAAGGATAAGGGCATAGATATTAATGTTATTTATGAAGATGACCAAAGTCTTTCGCAAGTTGTTGCGGTTAATGCCGCAAATAAATTGTTAAATATAGATAAAATCGATGTTGGCTTAACTATGCTTGTTGAGGAATCAAGGTCTATTGCTCCGATATTTAATAAAAAAGAAATCCCTTTGTTGCTTCTTTGGGATAGTAATAATTTTATTCAAGGATCAGGCGATTATATTTTTAGCAACGGTTTTTCCACCGAACTTGCGGGAGAATCAATGGCTGATTTTGCTTATAATAGGTTGAAGATAAGGACGGTTGCAATAATAGGCCACATTGACCCATGGGCGGATATAATCACCAGATCATTTAAGGATAAGTTTGAAATTATGGGGGCAGAGTTGTATACAATGAACAATTTAATATAGATACGAAAGACTACCGTACTGCCATTTTAAAAATTAAACAACTTAACCCGGATGCCGTGTACTTTCCAATGTTGCCGATGAATTCAGTGCAATTTTTAACGCAGGCAAGACAGTTTGGTCTTAAATCAGTATTTTTAACTGGAGATAGCTTTATATCGGACGCAATAAATAAAGCAGGTAACGCCTCAGAAGGAGTTTACTTTACCAATATTTATGCCGTTAGCGAGAATGGGTTATTTGAAAGATATAAAAAATTTTACAACAGCGATCCAGTTGATATCACCCTTGTCTCTTTTGGTTATGATGGAGTTATAAAAGCCATTGGTTCAGGCAATAAATCATCAAAAAAAATTAAAGAAAATTTAGAGTCGGTGTTAGGTAATGACCGATCGGCTAACAGGGTAGAAAAAATTTATAAGGTGCAAGCGGGCATTCCCGTTGAAGTAAAAGATAATTAAAACCGTTAGAACGGCCAGTTCATGAATTATGATATTTTATGCCCATTCTCCAAACAAAAAATCTGACGAAACGATTTGAACACTCTTACGCCCTGTTATCTGCCTGTCTGGCTGGCGAATATAAAATGTGATATTATTTTCTTATGGAAAAAGATGCTATCATAGATGAAGTTGTCGCGATAATCAGAAGACACCTGCCGGAAAAATATAAAATTTATGTTTTCGGTTCTTGGGCAAAAGGAAACGCTCTTGAGACATCTGATTTGGATATGGGAATTTTGGGAGACGCCGCGGTTGACATCGGCATTATGGACAGAATTGTCAAGGAAACGGATATAATACCGACATTGCGAAGTATTGATGTTGTGGATTTGCAAGCGAAAAGCGACGATTTCAGAAAAGGCGTTTTGGAATACGCAAAATTGATTAAAAATTAATTCTCAAAAAACATTATGGAAGCAATTTTGGAATCATATTCAAAATCATTAAGACGCTTTGAGGAAATTCTAAAAAAAGAGAAAACAGTTGAAAATTGCGACTCGGCGATTAAAAGATTTGAATTTACCGTTGAATTGACGTGGAAAACCGCGCAGAAATTTTTGCGCGATCAGGATATTGTTTGCCGTTCTCCAAAAGAGTGCGTCAAAGAAGCGTTTAAATTCGGGCTGATAAAAGACGATCTGCGTTGGATTAAAATGTTTGACGACAGAAACCTTACCGCCCACACTTATGACGAAAAAACAGCCGAAGAAATTTACGGGCGCTTGCCCCAGTATCTTGATATTTTGCAGTCGTTGGAGCAAAAGTTGATCACGCGATAAAGTATGAAAAAAATAATCTGGACAATAATAATAATGGTGGTAATGGCAGGAGCCGTTTTCTTTTTGGGATATAAGAATAGTAATGATGCAACAGAAGGGCATTTTATAAAGATAGGGGCATTGCTTCCCTTGAGCGGTAATGCCGCTAATTATGGAGAAGGCAGTCGCGAGGGTATTGAAATAGCTAAAGATGATTTAAAATCAAAATACCTAAATTTAAATATTCAAGTTGTTTATGAAGATTCTTTTTATGATCCAAAAAGGGCGGTGGACGGGTATCGAAAATTAAAGGATATAAGTAATATATCGGCAATTTTAACCGGCGGCAGTCAAATTTCTTCGGCTGTTAAGAATTTGAGCGACAAAGATAATGTTTTGCAAATGGCTATTTGGTCAGGCGCGCCCTCTTACTCTTCCGGTGTTCATAATTTTACTTTCAGGGTTACCGCATTGGCGGATGAACACATTCCGGCGCTTGTTGAGTATTTGGACAATCATAATTATAAAAAGCTCGCTTTATTATACGCTAACAATGAATTCGGCGTTGCTTTTAAGGAATCTTTTGAAAATTTTCCCAACAAAAAAATTAGTGTTGTTCCGTACGGTTTTAGCAGTGAAGATATGGACTTCAGAACGCTATTATTGAAGGTTAAAAATGATAAAACAGACGCCATTTTCTTTGTTGGTTTGGTTAAGCAATTCGTTGGCGTACTGAAAGAAGCTAATGAACTAGGGATCAAAAAGAAATTTTTTAGCCAATGGTCAGTTGAAGACCAACAGTTGTTAGATGGAGCCAATGATTTGGCTGAAGGAATTATTTACACTTACCCTTTTGATTACAATACTCCTTATTCAAAAGATTTTACTTTCAAATATCAACAGAAATATAATAAAGTTCCAAACGGATATGTTGCCGAATCTTATGTCGGAACAATGCTTATGGGAGAAGCCATAAATGCCTGTCAAAATAAAGTTAATGTTAATTGTTGGAAAGATTATCTTGATAAGATTAAAAATTTTCCAACCATAATGGGATTAGTTACGATGGATTCTCGCGGAGATATAAAGGCGGGAAAAGTTTTTCTTAAAACCGTTAAAGACGGCAAGTTCGTTAAACTGGAAGAATAAAAATAAATTTTAATCTCATGCCCATTCTCCAAACAAAAAATCTGACGAAACGGTTTGACGGCGTGAAAGCGGTGGACGGTTTGTCTATGGAGATAGAGAAAGGGAAAAACATCAAAAATCTCCCAAATTTGACAATCAGGGCGCCTTTTTGATATTCTAATTAAGATTATGACTAAAATAACTCAAACGAAGAGAAAAAATATGCGATACCCGACGATTTTTGAACCGGCTGAAGAAGGCGGGTTCAATGTTTTTTTTCCGTCTTTCCCGGGATGTGTAACTTTCGGACGCAATTTTGAGGAAGCAAAAACAAAAGCTAAAGAAGTTTTGGAATTGTGGCTTGAAGAATTATCAGTCAGCGGAGAAGAAATTCCGGCTTATCGTTCCTATCCGATTGTTGATGAAGTTGATGTAACTTTGCCAAACAAGTCAAAAATTCTTTATGAACCCGCTCACTGCTAAAAAGCTTGCTCAAATACTTTTAGCCAATGGTTTCACTTTATCAAGACAAAAAGGAAGTCATCAAATCTACAAGAATATATTTACGGGAATTATCGTGCCAGTTCCACTGCACGGCAAGAATAAACCCCTTCCAGTTGGCACTTTTTGGGCAATAATTAAGCAATCCAAGATACCAAAAGAGAAATTTTCAAAACACAATTAATCTGAGAATTTTGCGTTAAGCGGAGAAATGGTTTAACAGAAACGCAAAAAAATTTCCGGAGGAATTCAATTGGTGGTTTGAGTTTGCGGAAAAATAAAATTTAATGCCCATTCTTCAAACAAAAAACTTGCCCCATATCAATGCAATTGATATTAGGGGTCTGACGAAACGGTTTGACGGCGTGAAAGCGGTAGATGGTTTGTCTATGGATATAGAAAAAGGGAAAATCACGGGAATTATCGGGCCCAACGGTTCGGGCAAGACGACATTGGTCAATTTGCTAAGCGGCATGATTGGCATTGACGGCGGAATGATTATCGTGGATGATGCGTTGGAACTGTCCAACATCAAGCCTTACGATATTTTAGCTTACGGTATTACCCGCACATTCCAAGAGGCGCGGCTTTTCAATCAGATGACAGTTTTGGACAATGTATTGGCAGTTCTTACCGAAAGAAATGTTTTCGGCGCGCTTTTTGAAAAGCACAATGATTATCATCTGGGCAAAGCGAAAGAAGCGCTGGAAAAAGTCAGTCTTTGGGAAAAAAGAAACGAGCTGGCGGCCAATCTTTCTTACGGCCAAAGAAAACTGCTGGAAATCGCCCGCGCCATTTCCACGCAGGCGGAAATATATCTTTTGGACGAGCCTTTCGCCGGACTTTTTCCGGAAATAATAAAGACGGTTTCCGGTATTATCAAAAATTTAAAACAGGAAGGCAAAACCGTGATTTTGATTGAGCACAATATGGAGCTTATCCGCGAACTTTGCGACTACGCGATAGTGATGGATAGCGGCAAATTATTGGCGCAAGGCAAACCGGAAGAAGTTTTGGAAAAAAGAGAAGTGATGGAAGCGTATTTGGGAGAATAAATTTTTTGTGGTATGATGTTTAGTATGATAGAAATTACGCCGGAAAAACAGAAAATAATTGAAAAAATGGCCGAGAAATACGGTCTTAGTTTGGTGTTACTTTTTGGCTCTCAAGTCAAAGGGAAAACGCACAAAGAAAGCGATTATGACATCGCTTATTTGGCGGATAAAAAACTGTCGTTTGAAGATGAGGGGAGGATAATAATTGATTTCGCGGGAATTGTCGGCGCGAGCGACGAGAGGCTTGTAAATCTTACAAATGTCAGAAAAGCGGGCGCGCTTCTGCTTAAAGAAATTTTTGACCGGCACCAAATTATTTTTTGCTCCGATCGCAACGCTTACGACGCGTATAAGATATTCGCCGTTAAAAATTTTTTTGAGAGCCGGCCGATTTTTGATTTAAGAGACAGTTTAATTGAAAAGTATTTTGCCAGCCATGCTAAATAAAGATCTTGTAAAAACAAAAATAAGAAGCATTCAAGAATATCTTTCGGAGGTTGAGCCGATTTTGTCTTTGCCAAAAGAGGAAATTATCTCAAACATTGAAAAACGGAGAACCCTTGAAAGAAATTTCCAATTAATCGTTGACGCGATGCTTGACGTTAATATACATTTCATAAGAGAACTGGAACTTGGCTCGCCGGATGCCTTAAAAAGCACTTTCTTAATTCTCGCAGAGGGCAAGGTTTTGCCGTCGGATTTTGCGGAAAAAATTTCGCCCGTTGTGGGGCTTAGAAACATACTCGTGCACGGCTATGAAAAAGTTGACAGAAATCTTTTCGTGGATTCATTTCAAAAAAACAAACAGGATTTTGACAAATATATGATTCTTGTGGATTCTTATATGTTGAATTATAATAAAACAGAACAATTTTAGCTTATCAGCTTTTATAAAAAAATAAAATGAAAAAAATAATTGTCGGAATAATCGTGTTAGCTGTCGTGGTTTGGGGAGGAGTCAAATTATTCGGGACAAAAGAGGAAAAAACAAAAGAGGCGATAAAGATAGGAGTTATTTTGCCGTTGTCAGTAAAGGCGGCAAATTTAGGTGAAAATGCCAAGCAAGCCATAGATTTGGCGTTAGTGGAGATAAATAAAATTGTTCCCAAAATTGAAGTGGTCTATGGAGATGACAAATGTGATCCGAAAGAAGCAGTGTCTATTTATCAATCATTCAAACAACAAAATATAAAACTTATAATTGGTCCTATATGCTCGCCAAGCGTATTAGCCGTCGCTCCTTTGGCGGAGCAAGATAGAGTTGTTCTTATTACTATCGGCGGCGCCGCAGAAGCCATCAGTCAATCAGGTGATTTTATTTTTCGAAACCATATTACAATAAGTCAAAAAACAGGAAAACTGGCTCAAGTTGCGGCATTGAAATTTAAGTCAATAGCAACAATCTACGATCAATCTAACGATGCACTTTTTGTCGGGAACAAAATTGTTGTTAATGAATTCAATAAACAAAATAAAGTTGTGACGGCATCGGAAGGTTTCGGAAAAGATACCACCGATTTTAGAACCCAACTTACTAAAATCAAAACAAGACAACCGGAAGCTGTTTATATCGGGGCTCTTATGCCGCAGGCGGCGATAATTGTAAATCAGATGAAAGAACTCGGAATTTTATCTCAAATAATAGCTGATGATGGATTTATAACTGACAAGAAATTTTTAGATGCAGTCGGCAAATCTTCTGAAGGAATTATTTTTGCTACCACTGATTTTAACAAAGAAGATGCCAATCAAATTTTTTGGGATTTATACGCGCAACAATTTAGCCTCAATCCGGAGATATTTGCCGCCCAAAGCTACGATGCAGTTATGATTTTGGTAAAAATCATTAAAGAAAATTGCAAGAGCGGTGACCCCGTATGCGTAAAAGTTTCGCTTTATAAGATTCAAGATTATCCTGGGGTAAGCGGTAAAATATCTTTTGATCAAAACGGAGATGTCAAAAAAGTAGTTATTTTAAAAACCGTTAAAAACGGCCAATTTGTAAAATACGAGGAGTAACTAATGCCAAAAGAAATCCTGCTTCAGATGAAAGATGTTCCTAGTACACTAGGTACTAGGAACTAATTGTGCTATTATGACGATATGATTAAGTTGAATTTACAACTGCCGGTGTCTGTTTTTAAAGAAGGCAAACACTTTATCGCCTATACGCCGGTTTTGGATTTGTCAACTTCAGGTAAAAATTACGAAGAGGTTAAAAAAAGATTTAAAGAATCCGTAAATATTTTTTTTGAAGAATTGGTTAAAAAGGGACATTGAAAAACTTTAACAAATGCAAAAAGAAACCCTGCTTCAACTTAAAGATGTTCATGTTCATTATGGTGGGGCGGAAGCGTATTTGGGGGAGTAGACAATCAGTATGATTTTGCGATCCCGTTTTATTTTTTAGACGATATTTCCCATAAAGCTTTAAATAATCCCATCATTGATTCGGAAAAACCTCTGTCTTCCACGACAAAACCGAAGTTTCCTTTTTTGGTTGAAATGGTCGCCACTTTTGACCCGTAGATAATAATAGTATCCGGTATGTAAATATATTCTGGAGCATATCTGATTTCTCTTAAAGAATTTTCGATATCTTGGTAATTTTTGCTGGCGATTTCCGTTTCTCTCATTCTTATGCTTACCGACTTTATTCCCAGTTGAATTCTTTTCTTAATCCAATTGTCTAAAAATTCTTTACCCGTTATTCCTTCAAGTTCTTTCGCGGAGCCGATATAATAATATTCTTTCGGCTTAGTTTTTAAAACATCTTCGTATATATTGTGAATGCTTTTTTGGCCGGAATAATATTTAACAACTCTTTTTTCTTTGTCCGTATTGTAAAAAGAGTTTAGTTTTGGCACTAATGATTTCGTTAAAAAAAATTGTTCCTCCGCTTGCTTTGCCAGTATTTCCGGCGGTTCCGCCGTGTAGAGCAATTTTCGGGCGCGAGGAATTATTGAAATAAGACCTTTTTTCACTAATTCATCCAAAATAAGGTAGCATGTAGGCCTTTTGAGGCCTGATTTATGGGCTATACCCATAACGGAAAAAGAGCCTAATTCCAATGCGGTTACATATAATTTGGCTTCTTTTTCGGTTAAGCCGAGCTTTTTAAGTTGGGTCTCTGTTTCCATAATATCCGCATTATATTCCTAATTTATAAAATGTCAACTATTCTGACAACAAGTCATAAATGGACATACATGGCTTAAAACAACGCAATTTAACTTTACCAAAGTTAGCATTATTGACTTTTTACATTAGGGGGTGTAACATTAAGTTTATAAGTTATTAACTTTATAAATTTATATGAAAACAAAAAATATTTTTCTGATCGTTTTTATCGTTGTTATTATTGGATTTGCATTTTGGTTGTTAGCCGACAAGTCAAAGCCGTCAGACAACCTTCCCGTTAAGATAGGAGCAAGCGAGGCGTTGACGGGCAAATTCGCTTCTTTAGGAGAGCCTCGGGCCAAAGCAATGAGGATGGCGGCCGATGAGATAAATAACAGCGGAGGCATAAATGGCAAAAAACTAGAGCTTATCATAGAGGATAATCAAGGCGAGGCTAAAGTTGCCGCCACTAATGCTTCAAAATTGTTAAATATTGATAATGTTGATGTTGTCGTAACTGGCTTTACGCACATAACTAACGCAATCAAAAGTCTGGTAGCGGAAAAAAATAAAGTAATGCTTTACGCTTCCACAGTAAGAGACATCGCCGAGAGCAACAAGCTCTTCTTTAGAGATTATTGGGACGCTATTGATAGCGGCAAAGCGCTGGCAAAAACTATTGGCAACGATGGCTATAAAAAAGTCGCTTTTTTAAGCGAAATAAGCGATCAGTGCAATCAAATAGGGCAGACTATAAAAGAAGACGGGCAAAAATACGGTTTTGAAGTTATTATAACCGAATTATATAACGCGACAGACTTAGACTTAAGAACCAACCTTACAAAAATAAAAGCTTCAAAACCGGAAGCAATCGTGGCTTGCAGTTATAGGCATGAAAATATTTTAATGAGGCAGATAAATGAACTTGGTATGCTAGGAATTAAAACATATCATATCGTGGCTCCGTTTATCGCTTCCGCCGATACCAAAGAAAACAGAGAACTTTTTGAGAAAAATGGCGCTGTAAGCACTTGGTATGGCGTGGCTGAAGCGGGCATAGGCGACAAACAAAAAGAATTTATAGAAAAATATCAAAATAGATACGGCGTTAAACCGACCAGCGAGGCTATCTATGTTTATGACGATATGCATATCTTGGCGGAATCGTTGAGAAAATGCGACAAGGTCAGCAAGGTCAGAGATTCTAATTGCATTGCCGACAATTTGCTTAAAACGGACTTTGACGGCATAGGCGGGAAGTTAAGTTTTGACAAGAATGGCGTTTCAACCAGACAAGTGACGATGATTAAAATAATAAATGGATTGTGGACGGAAATGCCGTTTTGAGTAAATTTTACGGCGTTGAAAGTTCTTTTAAAATTTAATTTTTTGTTTTTTCTTCAAAAATTCAAGAAAGGAGTTGGGTTAAAATGGTTATTAACAAAAAAGTTTTGTTATGCGCGCCGATAGTGCCTCTCGGTCATTCCAGTTTCATCAATTATCAGGACGCATCAGGAGCGGAAAATCTCGGTCTTGAATATATCGGCGGAGCCTTAAAAAGCCTCGGGGCTGATGTAAAAATTGTCACCTTTTCTTCCGAATGCGATTTGGCAGGTATTGTGGAGAATGTTAAGCCGGACTTTGTCGGTTTTACTTCGCTTACCTATCAATCACCGTTGGTGGCTAGAACAATAATGGCGATTAAGGAAGAATTCCCTGAAATTATTGTAATTGCGGGAGGTGATCATGCGTCAGCCAGGCCGGAAGATTTTTTGAAAGCCGGAGCTGATTATGCGATTAAAGGAGAAGGGGAAATGGCCATTAAAAAAATATATAATGGCGAAATTAATAAAGACGAAAAAATTGTTGAATGTCCTTTGCTTATTGCCGGTGAGCTTGACAATACCTATCCCTTAAGAGTGAAGGGTTGGGGAACAAAGAAGAATTTAAGGCCTACTTGGTCTGCGCTTTTTGAAAAAGATGGTGTTGTTTATTTTTTGATTAGCGGCAGGGGATGCGGTCGGAGTTGCGACTTTTGCAATTCAGGCGAAATGTGGAAAAAGAAAATAAGGCTGAGATCAATGGACAGTCTGGAAAGCGAACTTGTATCAATAAGTTCGCTTAGCGATGCCAGCGGAATAGGTTTTGTGGATCTGGATTTTTTTGTTCCCATTTCTCATACCGAGGCAGTGGTTGATTTAATAATCCAACTAAAAAAGTTCAATAAAATTCCGAATGATCTAAAGTTCGCATGTCTTGGCTCTTTTCCTCCTTTGCAAAAGTCCGAAAATCTTTTTACCAAGATGTTTGAGGCTGGTTTTGTGGAGATATCTTTCGGGATTGAAGTTGTTGAGGAAAAACAAAGATTATTGTTGGATAAAGGCATTGGCAGTAAAAGTAACTGGATGAGTATCGTAGAACTTGCCGCAAACTCCGGCATAGCCACAAGGGCTTTCTTGATGCTGGGGCATCCGAATCAAGATACGGCTTATTATCAAAAATTTCTTCAAGTTATCAGTTCGCATAAATTTGTGGAAATAATTGATACCGTCAGACTATCTTTATGCACTCCTTTGCCCGGCACGAGACTTTGGGACACTGCAAAGGAGAAGGAATTGTTTTTGCCAAACTTTTATCCTGACAATATTGAGCATTATAGTCGGCTCACGACAGATGAGCAGATTATAAAATCAGAAGTGGATCTGGAGGAGATGAGAAAAACGGCAATTAAAAACTTTTATTTTTCTGAATATTATTTGAATTGCGAAAGGACAAAAAAATTCCCCTGGATTAAAAAAGCCCGCGAAGCGATGTTGGGGGTTATGAAGTTATGAATAAGGTTTAGAGGATTAATTATTACAAATGACCCATCGCGCGCGGTGGGTCATTTTTATTTTTTATGATAAAATCAAATTAAATGCCAAAAGAAATCCTGCTTCAACTTAAAAATGTTCATGTTCATTACGGCGGCGTGAAAGCTCTGGACGGTGTTGATATTGCCATTGATGAGGGTGAGATAGTGGCGCTGATGGGACCCAACGGGGCGGGGAAATCCACCATACTAAAAGCTATTTTTGGCTTGGCGCCGATTTACTCCGGCTCTGTTTTGTGGCACGAAAAAGCGGTAACGCCGTTGTCTTACGAAATGGCGAGAATGGGCGTGGTTTTTACGCCCCAAGGCAGAAGGGTGTTTGCCCACCTTACCGTGACGGAAAATTTAGAGCTGGGAGGTTTTGCCGTAGGGGACAAAAATGAATTGAAAAGAAGGATTGAAGAGGTTGTTGAAATGTTTCCGGACTTGAAAGCGAAAATTAAGGCTAAAGCGGGAACTCTTTCCGGCGGTCAGCAGCAAATGCTGGCTCTGGCCAGAGGGCTTATGGCCGATCCTAAAATATTATTGCTGGACGAACCGTCTCTCGGACTCGCGCCCAAACTCGTCAAAGAAGTTTTTGCGAAAATCAAAGAGATAAACGAAAAACACAAAACGGCGATCATGGTGGTAGAGCATAATATAAAATCCTTGCTCAATATCGCTCACAAAGTTTATCTGTTAGATAAAGGGAAAGTTGTTTTTGGCGGCAATGCCAAAGATGTAATCGGAGAAAAAGCCATCCAAAAATTTTTCTTGAATATAGAAAATTAAATCTCCAAAAAGCCGATTTTTGAGCGGACCTCGGCCATTGTTTGAGAGGCGATAGCTTTGGCCTTTTCGGCGCCGTCTCGCAAAACTTTTTTGATGTAATCCGGATTGGCGGACATTTCTTTGTATTTTTTCTGGATGGGGGAGAGACTTTCGATTATTATTTCCGCCAAATCTTTTTTGAATACCGCATAATTTTTGCTTTCATATTCTTTTTCCAACTCGCTTATTTTTTTTCCGGCCTGCCTGCCGGTAAGGCAGGAAAACAGGCTGTAAATCGTAAGCAGATTGGAAACGGCCGGTTTGTTTTCCATATCGTATTTTACTTCGCTGGCGGAATCGGTGACGGCGGCTTTTATTTTTTCTCTTATCGTTTCCGACGAGTCCAGCAAAGCGATATAATTTTTGGGATTTTCCGCCGATTTGGACATCTTTTTTGACGGGTCGTCCAAGCCCATTATCCTTTTTCCTTCTTTGTTTATAAAAGGCTCGGGAATGGCGAAAGTTTCGCCAAAAGCGTTATTGAATTTCTTGGCAATCGCTCGGGTTATTTCTATGTGCTGAAGCTGGTCTTCGCCGGCGGGAACGAGATTGGTTTTGTAAAGCAAGATGTCGGCCGCCATCAATACCGGATAATTCAGCAGTCCCGCCAAAACACTTTTTTGTTTTTGAGACTTGTCCTTGAATTGGGTCATTCTCTCCAGTTCGCCGACTGGAGTTATTGTAGATAGAATCCAATTAAGCTCGCTGTGTTCGGGGACATGAGATTGGACGAAAATGATTGATTTTTCCGGTTCAATTCCCAGCGCCAAATAAAGGGTGAAAACTTCCAGAATTTTTGAACGCAGTTTTGCCGGTTCTTGCGGAGTGGTGATGGCGTGTTCGTCCACGACGCAAAAAATGTTTTGGTATTCGCCGGTATTTTGCAGTTCCGTCCATTGCTTGATGGCGCCAAGATAATTTCCTATATGGATATTGCCCGACGGCGCCGTTCCGCTAAAAATTATTTTTTTCTTGTTCGGCATTTAATTTATTTTACCACTCCTTGATTATTTTTACACTTCTATTATCACTGGCAGGACCATCGGCCTTCTATGGGTTTTTTGAAACAAAAACTTGCCGACTCGTTCTCGCAAATTTTCTTTGACATAATCCACGTTGATGGGGTGCATTTTGCCGGTGGCTTCTTCCACCACTTTTCTGATTAAAAATCTGGTTTGTTTGAGCAGATCTTGGGATTCCTTCAGGTAAATAAAACCTCTGGAAATAATATCCGGAGAGTTTTTAACTTTGCCGGTTTGCGAATCTATGACCGTGATCATCACGAATATGCCGTCTTGAGAAAGCATCTGTCTGTCGCGCAAAACCACTTCTTTGATGTCGCCCACGCCCAGTCCGTCCACCATCACATAGTTTGAAGGTACGCTTTCCTTTAGCATTCTTATTTTTTCGTCGTCAGCTTCTATTATGATGCCGTTATTGAAAGGCACGACGATGTTTTCTTTGGCCATACCGACTGATTCCGCCACATCGGCGTTGGTTTTAAGCATAAAATGGTTGCCGTGAATGGGAATCAAGTACTTTGGCTTGATCATTCTAACCATTAGTTTTAAATCTTCTTGGCAGGCGTGTCCCGAGGCGTGCACCGAAGCCACTCCGTAATGGACAATCTTGGCTCCTTGTCGAGAAAGATTATCTTTCAGGCTCTGGATGCTTTTTTCGTTGCCGGGAATAACGGATGAGGAAAGAATGACGGTGTCATCTTTGGTTATCTTAATGTGTTTGTGCCTCTTGTTGGCGATTCTCATCAAAGACGCGTTTTGTTCGCCTTGAGAACCTGTGCAAATGGCGATAACCTTGGAAGGATGGTAGCTGTCTATTTTTTCAATGGGAATGATGACGTCTTTTTTGGGATGAAAATAACCCAAAGCCTTTATTATTTCAAAGCTGGTCTTAAGGCTGTAACCGTCTATAACCACTTTTTTGTCGCATTTTTCGGCGACTTTCACTATCTCTATCACTCTTTCTATGTGGGAAGAAAACATTCCGATTATAATTCTGTTTTTCGCTTCCGTCACCATTTTTTCCAGATTTTGGTAGACGACTTTTTCCGGGATGGAAAAACCGGGCTCCTCGGCATTGGTGCTTTCCAGAAACAAAACCAAATTATTTTCTTTGCCCAATTTTTGATAGTGCTCAATATTTACGGGTTTGCTGTTTTCGTCCAGTTCTATTCTAAAGTCTCCCGGGTAAATTACGTTGCCGTAAGGAGTATCTATGATAACGCCGATAGCGTCCGGTATGGCGTGAGTGATATCAAAGAATTTTATTTTCAGTTTTCCAAGATTTATAACGCTGTCGGAAGTGACTTCTTCTATTTTCAGCGTCGGCATATGCCAGAATTCATCCTGTCTTTTTTGAATAATCGCTTTGGAAAATCTAGTGGTGTAGATAACGGGGAATCCCAGTTTGTCTATGAGGTAAGGAACCGCTCCCACGTGATCCATATGCCCGTGGCTAATTACAAGAGCTTTGATTCTGCTTTTGTTTTTTTCCAAATATTCAGTGTTAGGGATGATGAAGTCTATACCCGGCGTTTCCTCCTCGGGGAATTGTATTCCGGCGTCTATGACTATGATTTCATCGCCATATTCAACGACCGTCATATTGCGGCCTATTTCTTCCACTCCGCCGATGGGGATTATCCTGACCGGCATCTTCTTTTCTTTTGTTTGTTTTTCCATAAATAGTTAATTAATAATAAATTTAATTTAATTGTTCGTTCCGAACTATTGCCCTCGAGAGGACTTGAACCTCCACGGCCTTGCGGCCACTAGTACCTGAAACTAGCGCGTCTGCCAATTCCGCCACGAGGGCATACGCTTTTCCTATTTTACTTGCCCCGCTTGGCGGGGTTTCGCGAAAATTTTCCAAACTTTGTCCGTTGATTTGTACCATCGGTGAATCATGGAGAATCTTTCCGACGGAACCGTAACGCTATCCATCTCATCTGTCCCTTTCAGATTTTTCGGTATCACATAAATGAATTTCGGAGAAAACAAGAATATCGCCGGTATATCCTTGGAAACTTCTTCCTGGAACTCTTTATATTTGTCCGCCCGTTTTGCTTCGTCTTGCGCGCCCCTCGCTTCTTCAAGAAGCTTGTCCGCTTTGATATTCGTGTAAAGAGCGACATTAAGGCCGGGGTCGTTTCTTTGGGAAGAGTGCCAGAAGGCGAACGGGTCAGGATCCCGGCCGACTATTTCGCCAAACAGCAAAGCGTCGTATTTCCTCGGCCGGATGACGTTTTGGGTCAGGTCGCCCGTTTCAAATATCTTCACGTCAACTTTTGCTCCGATTTTTTCCCACATTGATTTGAGAAGATAGGCGGTTTCTTTAAGCTCGGGGGCGTCGGAGGTGGAAATGGAAAAGGAAAATTTGAACAGCTCTTTGCCGATTTTCTTTTCCAAAACTTGTTCGCCAGTATTCATTTTCCAGCCGTTTTTGTCAAGAAGTTCCTTGGCGTTTTCTAAAGAATACCCGTCAGTTTCGTTTTTTGGCAGGGCTCCGAATGTTCCGGCCGGAAGAGGGTAAAAAAGTTCCGCGCCATATCCTTTCAACACCTCGTCTATTATTTTTTTCCGGTCAACGGCCAGATTCAAAGCTTGGCGGATTTCTTTTTTGGTCAAGACTTTGGCGTTGTTTTGGTTTAAAAAGACGCCGAAAATTCTCGGGAGATTAAGGGTTTTGACGCTATTACTCGTTTTTATTTTCTCCAGTTCTTGGGGGGTTACAGCGTTGATTGTCTCAACTTCGCCTTTTTTGTAAGCGGTCAAGAGGTCTTTTTCGGAAGGGTAAAATTTCATTATCAATTTTTTGATATTCGGTCTGCCCAGGACAAAATTTTTATTGGAATTAAGTTCGTAAGATCTGATTATTCCGACGGAATTTCTTTTTATCTCGCTTATTTTATACGGCCCCGACCCGATTGGTTTCGTGTTCATTTCACTGGAAGCGATTTCGTCGGAAGACATATTTTCCCAGATATGGCCGGGCAAGATTCCGATAGTTGTATTTTCCAGAAATGGAGCGTAGGGTTTTTTGAGGGTGAATTTTACGGTTTTATCGTTTATTTTCTCCGCGGAAACCCCTTCCCAGCCGGCCCTTTTGGGGCTTTTCATAGCAGGGTCTTTTATTTTCTCTATGGTAAAAATTATATCATCGGCAGTAACAGGCGCTCCGTCTTGCCAAAGAAGTTTAGATTTAAGAGTGAAGGTGTAGACAAGCCCGTCTTCCGAGATATCATATTTTTCCGCCAGGTCGTTAATCAGTCGGCCTCTGTTATCCGGCCTTAACAATCCGGAATAAGTGAGAGCCACCAAGTCTCTGTCGGCGTCGGAAGACGCCAATACAGGGTTTATAAACCTCGGCGTGCCGATAATTCCTTCCGTCAAAGTTCCGCCGTAAGTTGGCGTCTCTACCATATATAGGTCGCTTATTTTCCAAATTATGGCCAGAAAAGAGACTAAGAAAGAAACAACCAAAGCGAGAAAAACCAGCTTCTCCCAAAGCTTCATATTTCTCAAGACATATATAAATTCTTCCAAACTGGGAAGACGGACGCGTTTCCTCATAAATTGAAATCTGATTTATTTGATGACAAGAGTCGCGATTGTGGACGCGACGAACAAAATGCCAAAAATGATTGTTGAATTAAATAGTATTTTCTCAAAACCTCTTCGGGTGTGGTAGGAAGTTCCCGTTCCGCCGAAAGACGAACCCAAAGAACTTCCCCTCTGCTGAAGCAGAACGGAAATAATCAAAACAACGCTTATAAATATCTGAAATATTGAGATAATCGATCCAGGAGCCATTTTTTTGTATTGCCTAAACTATACAGGAAAGAAATTAAAAAGCAAGATGACTATTTATTTCTAAGGCCTTCAAATTCTTCCTGATTTAATCCTGCGTCGCGTAAAATTTTTATCAACAAAGAACGATCAACTCTTTTGTAATTCGGCACTGTTACGGGTTTTCTTTTTTCGCAAATTAAACGAATATGGCTACCGCGCTGGCGAACTTCAATATATCCTATTTTTGACAAAATTTTTATAATTTCCAACCCTGAAAGAATCGGTAGTTTTGTCATATGATCTCTAAACGGTAATTGTGTGCAGGCTGATTTCCACCGGCCTATAATTTTTGAGAATCATTCTATTGTCTTTTTCTTCCAAAATAAGGTCAATAACTTCTCTTATGTTACTCAAAGCTTCATCAATGGTTTTGCCTTGCGTGTAACATCCTTTTAAAATCGGACATTCAACGACATAAAAACCGTCCTCTCCTTTTTCAACTAAAAGAGGAATTTGCCGTTCTCCGTGATATATAATTTTGGATTTTGACTTCAACATATTTCCTTGTCTATTTTTAAAGTATAACTCCTAAAAAATAAAAAACAAGGCAGTCATAAGGTTGAGCGTGTTATGAAATTTGCGAGATTTTTATGGAAGTATATGATTAAGCGATGTGTGCGACACCGAGTGTCCAATATGTCCAATATTTTACATAAGAAAAGGATTTGCCAAAACTTCGGCTCATTTGTTTTGGTGAAATTCAGGGTGGGCAATTTAATTATCGATTACCTTTTGCCCGATTGTGGGTTTTGCACAACATCTCACAATTTTTGGCAGTTGTTTTGCCACCCTTGCTCCACGCTGATACATGATCTGCTTCCATTTCACCAAAACTCCAAATCTTGCTCTTATTAGCATCATGTCCGATGGCACAGTGCGGACAGTTTGATTTCTCTTTAGTTTCTGCCTCACTTGTTTGTTTCGCATAAACAGATCTCTTGGTCGCTTCATCAAAAATTCGGACTTCAAGCAATTTCGTATCGCTAGAGCCTCCTAATGTAAACTCAAAAATACCTTTGCGATTTTTGATATACGGATCACCATAGAGCTTACGCACTTCGGCTGATACTTTTTTGGGGTCATAGGATTTCTTGTGATACTGCTCATACAGTCGCCCCCATTCAAGCCCGCACATTTCGCTTTCTACGTCAGTAAATACGCTAGATATCCAATCAATGACGGTGTTGAAATATTTTTTCAACTCATCAATATTTTTGTCTTTGCGATGTTTGCTCATGTAATCGCCAATATTGCCTTTGCTCACCCAATCAAGAGCGCACTCCAAAAATTCCTGCCTGTTGGCGCTACCGGAAACATACGCGCTCCATTTTTGAATATTGGCGTTTTGGCTATTGCTAAATTCCTCTTTGGCCTTAGTTACGAATGGGCCAGAATAGACGGCATTAAGTAATTCCTGATTATTGAGCGGAACACCGGCAATATTTATTGTCTTGAACCACTCCTTTATCTGGCTTTCTGTTCCTTCACATTCATAAATGAGTAGTTTCGTTTCCAATACCTTGTCTTTCTTGTCTTTTGCCATGCCGCCAAAATACTGCTCCATATCGTTTTCGTCTTTAATGGCAAATTTATCAGTCACAAAACGTCCAACACTAGTGATCCGTTGTTGCCCGTCCAAGACCTCCAGATTGTTTTCAGAAACCGTATTAAAATAAATCAAGCCTATCGGGTAACCTTTGAGTATTGATTCAATAACGGCCATCTCTCTTTTCCCACCGTCGGAGGCATAAATATAGTTGCGTTGATATTCTGGCTGGATAGTCAATTTACCAGACAAACCAAACAATCCTTTGCCCTCCAGTTCGTTATAGACAAACCCTTCGCAAATATCTTTGACAGTGATGTTGGTTTTTAAAGTTGTTTTCATATTATTTTTTTACTTTTTTTATTACCCCGTTTTTTTAATTGCTTGACTTCCCGATCAAAATCGGAAATATAATTTTTATCCTGAATGACACGATATTTTTCATATTCTTTAAGCGCCAGCGCCTCAGCGATCTCGTGGCTCACTTTTCCAGCGTTAGTTAAAATTTCATACTCGCTGAATTTCAAAAACGCATTGAGTTTTACAATCCAATCTTTCATAATCATCCTGCCGCCAGGTCTCAATCCGAACACCAGAATTTTTTCTTAACGCCTGAATGTCATGGCGTTTTTTCTTTTTCTAAACCGTTCAAGAGCTTCATAAG
>Ga0209541_10003556_pt1 | contig 28547 bp, 30 predicted proteins | sample RifCSPlowO2_01_FD_184027 | JGI IMG/M metagenome (GOLD analysis project Ga0209541, IMG submission 184027) | Groundwater microbial communities from Rifle, Colorado - Rifle CSP2_plank lowO2_0.1 (SPAdes) (version 2) | ecosystem: Environmental > Aquatic > Deep subsurface > Groundwater | place... | reverse complement strand
AAAGAAGCGTTTTTTCCACCGACTAAACCCACGTCATGCATGTCAATATGTTCAAACCAGAGTACAAAAAGATGTGATTTGTCTTTGAGGTCTTTGAGACTTGGCTTCGGAGCTAGGAGATGCAAACAGTCACCCCTTTTTGCAAACTAGATGATAGAGTGAAGAGAATACAAGTAAAGATTATTTATAAAGATGATGACCGTTAAGATGCAGTGAGGTTATCCAGCTGTTCTTCAAGTTTTTCACCCAGGTTCTCGGCAGTTTCTTCGACAGCCTCTCCGATGGTTGCTTCAAGCTTTTCCTGTTCAGCGCCAGGATCTTCCTTCCATGCTGTGACTTGACCGGTAACGGTTGATAATACGGGAATCTCTGAGAAATCATCAGCCTGCACGACATCAAAATAAGTAAGACCGCCGATCACCACAATGAAAATGACTGCTAAGGAAACCAGTGAAGCAACCACTTGGAACACGCCTTTGAGTACTTTGGTGAGCAAATAGGCTGCGAGTAAGGTTCCTACAAGAATAGCAAGGAAAAAGAGTTTCATGCATCTCAACAAAGAGAAAAGGGTTTATAAATTTTTACCCAGCTTACCAGAGGTTCAAGATTACCTGAGGTTCAACGCATGCCTTCTGAATTTCTTCACAGGAATACGCCTGACATCAATAGCCTTCCGATGTTCATTGACGCGAAACGTGACTTCAATATCTTCAAGAAAGTTGCCGTATTTTCCTGTCGGCTGGCCAAGATCGTAGAGATTTCCGTCTAGATCCTTGATCATAATGTCCTCGTTTATTCGGCGAGCCAAGAGATGACCGCGTCGTTTCAATCTACCACCTCAAACGAGAAAAAAGGTGTTTTCAAAGCTTATAAAGATTGTTGAAGATTACTTCACTTTTTTTATCTTGGCAACAAAGAAACCTTCAGTATCATTATCTTGAGGCCAGATTCTCAAGCATTTTTTGATTTCGGATGAATACGTGGCGCCTTCAAATGAGTCAATAGTTGGTGATCGCTTGAGAGGAAGGGTAATCTTTTCCAGCTTGAGATTGTCGAATGTATCCAGCAAAAACTGAACAACCCCCTCATTTTCTTCCGGCTCCATTGTGCAGGTGCTGTAGACCATCGTGCCCCGGGGTGCTAATTTTTCAAACGCTGTTCTCGCCAAGGATTTCTGCTCTTTCACCATCCGCTGAACAAGACCCGGAGACCATTGTTCAAGAACCTGCAAGGATTTGCGAATCGTTCCGGTTCCTGAACAGACCACATCAGCAAGAATAAAGTCAAACTGCAAATTGCATCGTTTGAACTGCTGGCCGTACATTTTAGTGACCACTGTATTCGTTAATCCGCACCGCTGAATATTCAAACCAAGCGATGCAAGGCGATTCATATCAAGATCATTGGCAACAATGAGGCCCGTATTTCCCATCATGGATGCAATCTGTGTGGTTTTAGAACCTGGAGCTGCACAGAGATCGAGCACCGTGCTGTCTTTTTTTGGCTGGAGCACAACCGGAGGAATCATCGAAGCAGCTTCCTGCACATAAAAGTAGCCAAGCGCATGCTCAAGAAGATTGCCGATATCTCTTCGTTTTCTCCCTGATGAATCAGGGTGTTTGTACTCAATCCATAACCCTTCTTTGCACCACGGAACAGGTTTTAAGTCCCAATCCTTGTTGAGACGTTTTTTGATTTCAGGAACAGAACTTTTCAGTGTGTTCACGCGGATGCATTTACGAATATAAGCAAGCGATGCGGTCTTGAACGATTCAAAATCAGTCAACTGCGTGTAGCGCTCGACAAATTTGGGTTTGAACTCGATGCGCTCGCGCATAACAGGAATGGAAAGGTCTTGTTGGGACAGGTCTTGTTGGGTCATTGATTCTTTCACCGCATTCAGTCTCGTTGATGTTGTTCAAAGATATAAAAGAGTTCGGTATCATACGTCAGCGTTTTGTAGGTATATCCGAGCCGCCTCATCATCTTTTGAAAACCGGCGCGGCGCGGAGCATGCATCAACCGTCTGTTTAAATTTTTTATAGGAAAGCTTGCAATGATCCATTTACATTGCAGGTTTTTGAGAATCGTTTCGACAACAGTTGAAGGAAAAAGATCAAAGATTTTGTATGCGAATACCACATCAGCAGAATGCTGAGCAACTGCTTCAGGATGCTTGATAAGGTCAATCTTTACTGCTTTGCCGTCAATCGTGCTGATTTTTTTGATTGCACGGAAATACTGATTCAGCAGGTCAACATCTTTTTGATTGAATTCACATCCCGTATACACGAGATCGGTCAGATGCGAATAAAAAAGCGAGATGCCATTGAATCCGCAGCCAAGATCAAAGATCTTGCGGGGGCGTCCGGTTATTGCAAAAAGGTCGTGATACACCTGAGGGTAGAGATGCAGACGTTCTTGCGTTGAGAGATGCAGCAACAAAAGCTGATGATGCAGGAAAGAAAGTTTATCTTTGTTGACGACATGGACCGCAGACTGTTTTGCAAGCTTCTCGAGGTCATGGACGATCTGCGGAGCCTTCACAATGGTTTTTGTAAGGTACATGCCATAGCATACATGCGCTTCTTTTCTGACAAACCGCACAAGATCTTCAGCAAACTTTGCTTTTTTGATGCGAGTAAGCGGGGTTTCAGCAAATTTTCTGCACGCTTTCTGATTTTTTTCGCAGTAGAGGCTGATTTTGCCGAGCATGAACTCGCGGTCAAGATGGTGGAGCTCGCGTTTTTCAAGGATTTTTGTAATAAACAGATCTTCAACTTCACGATTGAGACGGAAAGCCATGACGATGACAAAAAGAACAAGGATATAAAAGCGTTTCTATCATTCTCAGTGAAAAACAGAAAAAAGCGGAACATTTTCAAAAAAAACAAAAACCTTTATAAAAGATGAGAGATATAAGAATAAATAATTAAAAATTTCAAAAAAGAGGTGTAAGAAATGGCAGCACGAAGACGATCAAGCGCTTCACGAAGTTCAAGTTCGCGAAGTTCTTCACGAAAACGATCTTCACGACGTAGTGCTTCGAAACGAAAATCATCACGACGTCGACGATAGATCAGAAAATAAGAGTTTTTTGTTTTTCTTTTTTTCTTTATCTTCTCTTGTAAGAGATTCTAAAAGTCATCTAAACCTTTCTGTTTTGCATCACGTTGGGTGCGAGGAATTTTCTTTTTGACATCGAGTTCTTCTTCCGAAGACACGCACCCTTTCCCGCCAGGAACCAAAGGAACCCCATAGACGCCGTCATAGCCTGGTTTTACTTCAATTTTTCCTTCGCGGTTCAGCAGAATGACGTCGGCAAGTTGGGGAGTTGTGTATGATTCAAGCTCGGGTTTCGATGCGGAAAGAAGAATATTAAATTCCGAACCAAACGCTTTGATGAGTTTGTGATATTCTGCAAAAACACCTTTGCTCGCAACTGCTTTCCCAAACAGAGAAGCAATCAGCTCTGAAAGGGGAATCAGAGACGCAAACTCTTTTGCGTTTTTTGGTTTAAAGCCAAGGGGACGATCAGGATCTGCAAGGGCTTCAATACGCTGATCAACACCCACGGTAAGTTTTGATCTGCATTGCGGGCAGATATTGTTGACTTTCAGAGCATCTGCTGGAGAAAGGCAGACCTTGCAGTTGCGATGGCCTGTCGCATGATATTTTCCAAGGTTAGGATTGACTTCAATTGTTCCCCATAACTGTTCTCCGGTGCGTATGGCTTTGATCAACTGTATGTAACTCAAGATTTCTTTTTGTAAACTGAAGACTGTTGCTTCTCTTCCCATTCGCCAAGGCCAATAGCTGTGGCTGTCTGAAAAAGAAACCAGATTGATGTTGTCGAGTTGCGAGAGGCGCCAGTTCATCGGAGGATCACTGCTTAGTCCTGTTTCTATGGCATGAATATGCTTCAGCTGATCTTGAAAGCAATCTTTGATCGAATCAAATCCTGAATTGGAACCAAACAATGCAAACCAAGGAGTCCAGGCATGTGCGGGGATAATTTCAATTTCTTTGCTGATCTGAATCATTTCTTCCACAAACGAGATACAGCTCATTCCAAAAATCGGTCTGCCATCATAGTCAACTCTTCCATGTTTTTTGAGTTGGTCAGTGATCTGCACAGCAACTTCATGGCTGGGCGCAAGAACAATGAGATGGACTCTTCGACCCTTGCCGCCTTGTGAATACACGAGTGAAATCTCAGTTTGATAGATAAAAGGGAATCCTGTTTTTGTTTCGTAGATTCCTGTTTTTCCCGTTGTGTTGGGTGTGAGATCCCGCTTTAATTCTTCAATCCATTTCGGATGGGTAAAGTCTCCTGTTCCAACGATACTAAGGCCTTTGAGTTTTGCATAGGTTTCAATATTTTTAATGTCTAAATCTTTAGAACACGCGCGTGCATATTTCGAGTGCATGTGGAAGTCCGCGATGAGGGATTGATCAGGGAAGTTCGTGAAGTTCATGCATCGGAAGAAGCATAAGAGTTATAAAAAGGTGATGCTCATTCAAAAACAGTTCTGCCAGTCTGTCGTGCTAAGTTAGTGTATCTGATAACGAGGTCACGGAGTGTGGAATGATTGGATCGGTCATCAAGATCACTAAACCAAGCATCGACACCTGGGGGTTGTTCATAAGAAAAACTTAGAATACGGTGCTGAGGCGCGCCAAAGATACGTTCAACACCGTTGCGAATAGTAGAAACAAAACCTCCGTCGATATCAAGGTCATAACAATCAACAAACTTGAATGGGAGGGATGAGTGGTGAGACCAGACATCTTTTAATTCAGGAGGAACGTCGTCGCTGCGTATTCCTCGCTCTTCAAAAAATCGTTTTGATGCAACTACGCTTCCTGAAGATGCACCCGGCAATGTCCTAGTGTCAAGGAAAACATAAAGCCCTTCAGTATTTATATTGTGTAACACACAATACACTCCTGAAGGATCAGGATCAAGAGGAACATAGGCTGATGCAGGAGAAGGTAAGGAACGTTGGCCAGAAAGTTGCGCACGAGCATCGATTTCTGCTGCTTCTTTCAAGGCTTTGGCAACATACCGTTCAGCACGTTGAAAAGCAGAAGGAGAAGCCAAACTTGCAAAGTCAGCAAGACTCACATCTGTACCCTTAAGATCATACTGGGAACGAACCCTATGGTCTGGAACACTAAGCAAACTCCTGAGAGAGATACCGAAAGAAATCCCGCCGCCAGAGATATACTGACGATTAAGGATTGTGGTAAAATCTTTCACCACGTAGGTAGATGCTGATGCACCGATAATATGATCCATACTAAGACCTATATTTCTCCCCCCAATCAGAACAAATTCTCCCCCATCAGAGTCAACGAACAACAACTCCAAACCCCCATCTGCAGGAAGCGGAGGAAGGGAAGATACATCCACAGAACTCACACGAGATTCAAGTGGAGAGTGAGGCGGTGTAAAAGATCGTACCGGTTCTGGTGCAGAATATCCGCGAGATGAGTCATAAGTTTGAAAATCCCGAGATCTTGGAGGTTCTGCAACATCAGAATCACGACCTGAATCAGAGATTTTCACTTCACGAACTTCATAAAGTGCAGAACGATATCCCTTTGGTTTTGGGCCTTTTTTGTAAGCGGCTGAATCTTTGAACGCATGTGCACGAGTAAATTCTTGACGTCTTCTTTCCTTTTCCTTCATCCGTGCATGTTTACTCATAGCGCCTCAGCATTGAGCACGTATTTATAAAATTATAGATACTTTAGTATGTTACTGCACATCAACTTGCGGAACACCACCGCATGGACTACAAGCACCAGGATGATCAGAAACAGGTGCAACAAGAGCAGATTGATACGTTCGTACAGGAACTCCATGCTGATACATTTCCCAGTCTAAGGTTCCTCGTGAAACTGTTTTATGCGTAAGCAAAAGATGATGTTCAAACATCAAAGCAAATTCAAGAGGACTGCCAACTGAAAAATCTCCAAACAATCCGCTTTCAGGATCTTGGAATCCGTTGTGATTAAAAGGAACAATCTGTGCTTCAGGAAGTGCTAAACCTTCAACAAGACGGTGTTGAACATCATCAAGAGGAACACCCATAAGCCATAAACGAGTGTACATGACGCTGGGAATTAAAACATGGTCACGCGGCAGGGTGCCATAGTCTGTTGTTGTAAACCCACGGTGTAAACAATACTCACCCAATTCAAAAGGCCGTGTTTTTCCGCCAAACACAAACGCATCAGAACCATGGTAGACTGCAAGTGCAATGCCTTCAGGACCTGTTTGTAACGATCGATAAAAGTCGGCAGGAGAAAGAATAGATCGGAAAGAAGAGAGTATAGTAGTATCCTCTCCAGGACTTGGCTCTACAAGCGTTTCTGAGGGCATGGGTAGAACCAAAGCAATGCACTTTATAAAATTAATTGTCCTCCACACCATACAATCTACCACCATCAAAAACAAAAGAAAAACATTATAAAAACAGAGGGAGGAAACCGAGATCATGATGACCATTGCTGAAGCATGCTCAAAGCTTGAACATGATTATGTCTTTAAAGTGTGGAAACAGGAGAATACAGAGTCGTACCTTGCCCATGTCTTTATCGATACACAGTATCGTGGTATGATTATTGATATCGGATACTGCAATCCTGATCAAACCATTACCACCTTTCGAATAACAGAAAAACAGGTTATTGTAAGCAAGCCTGAAGAAGTGTTGAAACAAAATGATGCCCCGATCCTTCCCCTAAGCAAGGAAGAAGTGATCACGACCCTTGCACAGGCCTTGGAAACTGCTGAGCACTGCCAGAAAACAAAATATCCCAAAAGCACACCCATCAAAAAGTTCATTGTCCTGCAACATCTGCCCATCGGACAGGTCTATAATATTACGTATGTTTCCCAAACCATGGAAACGTTGAACATGAAAATCTGCGCAAAAACAGGAGCGATCCTTGAAGAGAATGCACAAAGTTTTGTGAATGTTGCAAAAAAATGAAGAAGTTGAAGAAAAAGTGAGGAGCAAAAGCATGCATGAACCGATTCCGATAAAAATGGTAAGAACTGATAAAGAACTTCCGCTTCCTGCCTATGCCTTTGATTCTGATGCAGGGCTTGATATTTATTCAGCAGAAAGCAGCATGCTCTCTCCAGGAGAACGAAAACCCTTTGCAACTGGATTAAAGATTGCAATTCCTATTGGCTATGAAGTGCAAGTACGACCACGTTCAGGGTTAGCATTCAAACACGGATTGAGTATTGTGAATACGCCCGGAACCATTGACGCAGGATTTCGGGGAGAAATTAAAGTAATTTTAATTAATCATGGGAATGAATCGTATGAAGTGAAACGGGGAGATCGCATTGCACAGCTGGTCTTAAAACGTGTAGAACGTGCAGAAATCCAAGAAGTAGAGGATTTTGATCATACAGATGCAAGCAAGCGTGGAGAAGGAGGATACGGGCATACAGGAAGGTAGCAAATAGGATACTCGAGATACATAGCATAGTTTCACTTTCTTGAAGTACCAAAACTATTTAAATACGGGAAAGGAAGAAAGAGAAGGTAGTTTATTGAGTTATTGAAATTGTTTCCATCAAAAAAATGAGGGGGTTGTGCGTATGATAGGATGGAATGCTCAAAAAGGGTGTAAGAAGTTAGGTTTCTTTTTTGATGAAACGCATCAAGAAGAATCTGAACTGTCTCTTGACGTTGTCAAGAATCTTGATAATTAATAGTTAAAGACGATTACTTGCCGAGGGTTGTTTTGGATTTCCCAAGGCTCTATTTTTTCTCTTTCTTCTGTAAGAGAGCAAGAACTTCTTTTTTCAGATCTTCAAACACCGCATCAACAGGCCGGTTTGCGGGAATAATCTTCCATCCCAGCTCTTTGCCAACGCGCAGATGAATCTCACGCACCTTGGCCATCAATGCTTCATTATCTTCATGGAGATGATGCGCTTCTTTTCCTGCAAGAAAACGTTCGCCGTCCATCAGCAGAGCAAGATCTTCCTGAATCAATTTGCTGTTCAATTTTCTGAGATATTTATAATCGGCACCTTTTGCAGAACCCCATGCTAAACTGGTTCCGATGTAGTCTTCAGCAACAATCATGATGCCTGCATCCAGCTTTGTTTTCAGCTCAGGCTCGAATTCTTTTCGGTTTTCATAATAAATCGTTTGAAAATCTGTTTCGCTAATGTCTGGCTCTTTGCCTTCTCGGAGAATACTGCTAATGCGCTTTCCTGTTGAACTGTGGTAGATAGGATATTTGAGATATTCTGCTTGATAACCCTGGGTTATGAGCCAATCAACAAGTTTTTGGGCCTGCGTTGTCTTGCCAATATTATTGACTCCGTAGATGACAATCAGTAAACTCGTCACAACTTTCGTTGCCATAGGGACCTGTATCCTTTTTCGCTTTATATTGCTTGTGGTGGCAGAAAGGCTTAAGAACTCCTGCTTTACTTGGGGTGCCATGACCTACGGAAGATACGAAACAAACTGCATTGATGCATTTCTTGACCGTCTGGAATCGGACCAACGAAAGACTGCACAAGGAGAAACAACGAGATTCCAAAGACTCGCTCAGGCTCTGAGACCTCCTGTTTTGACAACAGAAGCAGGCGGACAATTTACTTTGCAGAATTTAGCATTTTTGGAAGGAAATTGGAACACGTGTTATCTCAATGGAAGATATACTTCTCCCAAAAGGAAAGAAAAGGGAAATGGGGAACGAAAAGAAGTATCTGCAGTGCTGCGGGTTCCCAAAATACGTAAAGATTGGTTTTATGCCTACTTTGATCGTTTTAGTCGTCTTGCAACCGAAGAACTTGCAGGGCATCTCAATATCGTAAGGATGTATGAGTATGGAAGAGATGGAAAAGGACTTCCGTACCAGATCTTCGCAAGAGAACCTGCTGACCTTTTTCAGGTGCTTGCAGAACGTCAGAAAGAAGCAAACAGACAGTATACCATAAGAACTGATCCGAATGTTGCACCTTCTCCAAAAACAAAATGGGGCCCAACGTATTTTGGTCCTGCAGAAATAGTCAGAAAAATGCATGATCTTCTTGAGAGTGCTGAAGCATTGGAAAGTTTAGGGTTTTTACAAGTAGATTGGAAGCCCGAGAATGTATTGGTGGGAGAAGACGGGGGTCTGATTGCAACAGACTTGGATTTCTTGCTCCCCCTTAGTGCAGATGTCGAAACCATCGAACAAATTGCAAAGGTAAACACACCCGAATATCGAGCACCTGAAACGCAGAGTATGGCGTGGTATGACGTACGTTCGAGTATCTATCAACTTGGACTGATCTTTCATAGTCTCATGACGCTTTCTATGGTTATTTCACGCAACCAAATGAGTGAAGATCGCGAAACGGTTGAAAAAGCCTTTGCACCTGCTGAAGACTGGCTTGCAAAAATATATCCGCACTGGATCGAAACAGTAAAAAAAGCAACAGCATATGCCCCGCAAGATCGTTATCAAACATTTCAAGAGTTCAGAGAAGGAATTGAAGCAGGATATCAAAGTGTGATGCACCCTCCATCAAACGTATCACTCACATCATCACCCTCAGTAGATAGGGGGCAATAAAATAGAACAAAAACAAATTAAACGGAATATTCGTTGCCCAAAATAAGAGATTCTTTCCCCATCCGCCGCCCATCAACAGACCAATCGTCAGGCCGGTAAAGAGATTGTGAAAGATGGTTGCAATCAAACCAACAGTGAATATACCTTCTACACCAAATCCCTTGAACAGACCTCCCAAGACACCGGTAAGTCCATATGATATCACAGGAGGAATCGAATAGATCCCGATATTCCCCTGAGCAATAAGTTTAGGGATCGTTACTAAAATTCCAGCAAAAAATCCTGCCCTGACGCCAAAAGCCATACCACAGGTTACTGCAGAAAGCAGACCCAAGCTCAATGAAAAGAATATCGAGCGCAGAGGAATCAGCAGGATTCCCACAATCACATTGGCAACCATAAATCCAAGAATAAAAAAGACTGCTTTGTTGAATAACAACGCGACAAGCAGGAGAAAAATGATAGAGATATAAATCGCAAAACGTTGCAGTTCTTTTTTGCTGAACCGATTGAGGATTTCGTTTATTTTTGGCATGTGCGTTTTTATGCGTTTTTTTATACCCCTTTGATGCCTATTCGGCATGAGTATAAAAAGGAAACTGTTCGCAGAGAACGTGAACCTTTGCTTTCACGGTTTGTTTGAGCTGTTCATTTTTGGCATCCTTTAAGATCGAAGCAATCCATTCGCCGATCTGCTTCATTGCTTCTTCTTTCATGCCTCGCGTCGTCAAACAGGGTGTTCCGAGGCGGATTCCGCTCGGTTTGAAGGGTGTACTAGGATCGTAAGGGATGGTATTTTTATTGACAACGATGCCTGCCTGTTCGAGTGCAACAGCACCCTGCATTCCCAAGCCGGCACCGAAAGGCGTCAAATCAATCAAAATCAGATGATTATCCGTTCCGTCGCTCACCAGCTTGATTCCTTGGTCCATCAGCGTACGGGCAAGGACTTTTGCATTCTTCACAATTTGCTGAGCATAGATTTTAAATGACGGCTGTAATGCTTCGCCAAGCGCAACTGCGTGCGCTGCAATAATGTGCTCATGGGGACCTCCCTGCAGTCCTGGAAAAACAGCACGGTCAACTTTCTGGGCAAGACTTAATTTTTTGGAATCTGCAGAAGGTGTGGCTGTATCAAGACGATCCTTTTCTTTGCACATGATCAAAGCCCCTCGAGAACCTCGCAACGTTTTATGCGTCGTTGTCATCACCACATCAGTAAAAGGAAAAGGGCTGGGATGAGCACCTCCTGCAATCAGACCCGAAATATGAGAAATATCAGCCATGCTGTAGGCTCCCACTTCTGATGCAATGTCATGAAATTTTTTAAAGTTAAAAATCCGAGGATAAGCCGTTGCTCCAGAGACCAGCATTTTCGGACGCTCTTTCTGCGCCTGCTCGCGCACCGCATCCATGTTGATCAAACCCGTGTCTTTCTCAACCGTGTATTGCGTGGGTTTGTAAAACTTGGCGCTAAAGTTCACATTGTGGCCATGCGTTAAATGCCCGCCCATGTCCAGACGAAGACCCATGATAGTATCACCGGGATTCAGCATGGCAAAGTAAATGGCCATGTTTGCTGCACTGCCGGATAATGCCTGCACATTGACATGCTCAGCGCCAAACACTTTTTTCGCCCGCTCTATGGCAAGGGTTTCAACGCTGTCAATATTAACATTGCCTTGGTAGTAGCGTTTTCCACTGTAACCTTCTGCGTATTTATTGTTAAAAAGAGAGCCTGCTGCTGCGAGCACAGTGGGAGAAATATAATTTTCAGAAGGAATCATGCCCAGGGTATATTCCTGGCGTTCAAGTTCTGCCAATAAAATGGAGTAAACTTCCGGATCGTTCTTTTGAATGGATGCAAAACGCTTGAGAAAAGGAGCATGCAGTACAGGTGATATTGCGTTGCGTTGTTGTTTTTCTTGACCCGTCATATTTCCCCTCCTGAAACATTGCAAACGCAGGGATTTTATAAAGTTTGCTAGTTGAAGACAACAAACAATATAAACCAGTATGACTTGAGAAACATACAAAGAAACATACTCTAATTTTTACTGCTGGGGAAAGTGGTGATAGATACGCAAAAATACCCGGCAGTGATTTCTTTTACCTTCTGTATTCGTCTTTTATGTTCTTTATTCTTTTACTTTTTTTATTTGCGGGGTTTAGAAAGTTTGATTCCATTCAATTCCCGAACAATCCCGTATTTGCCGGACATTCCACGGAGCTCTTTGTCATTGTAGAGCTTGAAATCGACCTTGGTTCCGGGATCTACTTTTCCAGGAAAGTTGTAGAATCTGAAAGAAGGTCCTAACTCAGATTTGATAAGACCTGAAACACCGGCCTTCTCTTGACGAATCGTACCAATAACACCTTTAGGCATAGTCATTCACCGAGCATCGTTTTTTAATGCTGACTTTAACTCTGACCTTTGGTAAATTGTTTTCTCAATCCACGCACAGGCAGGCGTTTTCCATTGAGTGATTTAGCGATAGGGAATTCGGCAGATTCATCTAAGAACTTTTTTGCTTCTGCATTGCCAAACGTTTCAAAATCAACAGGCTGATCTACCCTGAGGTCTCCTGTAGCGCCCCAATATTTAACATCACGGCCGCCCCGGTAGGGTTTAATCTCGCCACTCGATACGCCGTTTACGGTACGCTTGCTTTTGATAAATCCTTTCACAATCCATCACCTCACCGATGTTGCATCTCTTATCGCAGACGTTCTATATAAAGTTTGTTCAAGATTGGGTCTTGGGTTTTCAAACAAACCGCAAAACTTTTATCTTGCTTCTTGCCCCGCTGATGAGAACAACCGGTTTCTTGAGCTTGTTCGTAAAGAAGCGTATCAATTCTTTATTTGCTTGGTTATCTTCAGGTTTTGCAGCAACAGCAACACGCAGTGCATTCCGCGATGCATCCCATCCGAGAATCTCAGTCTTATGAGCATTTGGCTTAACAAGAAGAGAAAGTGTGGCTCCGGGAAGCATACGAACAAGCAAAGCCTCGGAATCCTCCCCAGGATTCTGCTTAGCTATAATCCCGAGTGGTATGTTTGCACTTTTGACAGCGGAGGAATTTCGTTTCGGGTTCATCGCTTGCTCGTGTTTGGATCAGCCAGTAATAGGCCTTGGTGTGTCTGCACTTTTCACAAATTGAGTCGGTAAGAGGAAGCGTCTCGCCTTGTTCGACATCAACAACGTCAAGACCCCTGCCTTCTTTGACCACATCTTTAATTTTTGCAACAGCAACATTGCCTTCTTTAAAACCGCAGCTGCAGATCATAATCCGTTTTCCGTCGTCGCGTTTTGGCTTCAACAGACTTCCACATTTTGGACAAAACATTATCCCGCCCCCATACAGCGTATCCTACGCTTGTTCCTACTTTTGTTCCTATTCTGATTATCCTATTCCAACCAGTTTAAGCATAGCAGCAAATCCAATTTTGAGGTAGCCCAGATAAGGGATACGGAACGATGCGACGCCAATGATTTGATCCTTGCGAATCCGATGTTCAAAGGCATAGCTGTCATCGTTATTGTCCCCTTTGGTTGTAAAATAAATTTGTTCTTCGGCCCCGCCTTCTTGAGCCACCCCTTCCCGCTCAATGCTTACAATACGATGAATAATCGGCTCAGATTTCAGTTTGGAACGAAAGACAAGAATATCCCCTATTTTAATATTGTGTAATTTTTTCCCGCGGATGAAAACAATGTCGCCTTTTTTCAGGCCATTGTGGAGCTGAAATTCCAGGAAGGCCTCAGAAGGAATCGCATGCGCTTCATACCAGGACTTGCGGTCATCCCACCAGCCGCTGAATGAAGAGGGGTGATGCTCCATACTGCCGGACACCACCGCAACAATAGGAAACTGCGTTCCAACGATAAAACCAAGACCCGGATAGATAATAAATTTAATCAACACGAATGCAAGGATGATGTTCACAACCCAGCTCGATAAGGAGTCTTCTTCCCAAACAAAATGCAAAAAGCGCTTCAAGAGATGCTTGCTTTTTTCGACGAATGGAGAGCTCATCAGACCTGCTTTAAATAGATAGTATTATAAATATTGCGGAATAACAAGTTCTTTGAAGCGATATGGTAAACTTTTGCCCAAAATGCGGAAAAAATGAAATTTCTGGGGATTTTTGTAGTCGGTGCGATCAAGAACGACATCCTGCAATCGAACATATCAAGGACAAGACTATTCATTTCTGCATGCGGTGCGACCGCTACCAATACGGATCGGATTGGAAAAGCCTCAAACGAGAACAGATGAAAACGAGGGAGGAGCTTTTGAAGAAACTCGTGCTGAAGAACATCACGTTTGAAGAACAGATTCAGAAAAAGGATGTGGAAATCAAGGTGCATATGGCGCCTGCTGAAAAAGATTGCAGTGTGCAGATCACCGTCAAAAGACCGCGGCAGGATGAGCAGTATCAAATCCCTTTCAAAATATATTTTACGGTGTGTCCGCACTGCGGCATCGAAAAAACGCAGTACTTTGAGGGGATTTTGCAGATACGAGACCCCAACGATGAAGTCATGCAATTTGTTGACAAGGTGTTCGAACAGGCAAAAAAACGAGGAGTCTATATCAACAAGAAAGTTCCCGCCAAACAAGGTTTTGATTATTATGTGACTTCGCAAACTTTCCTCTCAACGATGGGGAATAAACTGCAAGAGCGCTTTGGAGGAACCCTCAAGATCAGCTCCCAGCTCTTCACGCAGAACAAACTCACCAGCAAACAGCTGTATCGCGTCAATGTATATTTCAAAGCACCGCCGTTTAAGAGAGGAGATGTCATTAACCACCAGGGTAAGCTTTTGAAAGTTACCCAACTCGGCAAACTGGTCAATTGTTTTGATATCATCAATGAGAAAAAGACAGCATTTAGGTATAACCTTGATGAACGGAGTCTGCATCATCAGGAGCTGATCATCCTGCCAAGAGAAAAAACAACCATTGCAAAAGTCTATCCGCATGTTGAAGTGCTTGATGCAGACTACCAGCCGGTCAAGATTGCAAATCAAGCAGTGGGGAAAAAAAAGAAATATGAAACAGGAGAAAAAATAGAGATTGTGCGATGGAAGCACAAAGTTTTTCTGGTTTAATGATTTGCTTTTTAGTTGTTCTGTTTATATCCCGTTTTTATCATATCTCATCCAACAACGCATCAACTTCTTCTAAATCCTGAAGGAGTTTATCCGTGTCGTCTTCTTCAGCATCATCTTTGACAGTGTTGACAACGGTAAGAGACTCGTCAAGCGCTGCATCTCCTGTTGCAGGCAAAGAAACTGCATCATCAGCATCCTTTTGTTGCTCTGAATCTTGTGCAGGTTGATTGCTTGTGCAAGCAACTAAGACAAGGGAAATGATAATCAAGATACTTATAAAACCAAGTAATTTTGCATACATAAAGCACCTCTCTAAAGATATATTAAGTCTGGCTACATAAACTTACATATAAATTTTTTGAACAGATTTTTCAACGACACGAACTCCGAGAGAAAAAACCTCAGAAGCCTGTTTGCCAGGCTTCATCGGCTTTCTGTGGGTTGGTGATAGATGGTGTTATACTGAGTGGTATTATACTGAGGTATACTGAGTAGTAAGATAAAAATAAACGAAAAAGGAAAAACAAGAAAAAAAATAAAAAAAGTGGTTTAGCCACTCGTTGCAGCTACCTCGGTTTCAGACTCGGTCTCAGACGTTACGGTTGCACTTGCACCCGTTTCGGTTTCTTCTGCATCTTCAACAATAACATCCTGAGGTGCTGAACCGGAAGGCACCGGAATAGGTACAATCACTGAAGGCATGCCCCCTTGATTCTTCAACTCCTTCACAATGCTGCGAAGCGTATTTCTTGCTTCTTTCACATAATATCTTGATTTTTTTAGGAGTTCATGGGCTTCCTTCACAAGTTCAGGAGACTGCTTTTCCTTAGCCTGCTTGAATTTGACCTGTGCATCAAGGTACAAATCTTGGGCAAGCTTGACATTGCTGTCAAATTCTTTCAGAGATTTGTCAAGCGAAGCAGTATCTTTCCCATCTTCAGCAAGTTTGTCTCGTTTTGCCTCAAACTGTTCTTTGAGTTTTGCAAGATGACTGATGATATTGCCAAGTTTTGCCTCAGCAAGCACACCCACATTCTGCTTCAGCATGAAGCGGATGCCCTGCAAGGTTTCTTTAATAATTTTGGCAGCCTTGCGGTACTCTTCTCGAGGTGTTGGTTCATCAAGTGATTTCACAACAACAACAGCGTTATCAACGTCTTTCATACGCTGTTCAAACATTTCAAGCATCTTCTGCTTTTCCTCTGCAGTCAACTCTTCAGACATGCTGATACGTTGTTTCACTTTGTTCACTGCTTCGTAAACAAGCTCTGCAGTTTTCAGCAAAAACTCTTTAGATTCCTTGTTGAATTCTTTTCGCGTTTCTCCGCATTCGCTCGATTCAGTGTCGCCTTTTTTGCTTTGTTTTTCACAGACTTTGAAGTCATCATGCAATCCCTGTAAGCGTCCTTTTTGTTGAGCAAAGCGTTGTTGGGCTTCTTCGTAATGCTTGCGTGCAAGCTGATAGTTGTTGCGTGCTTCTTCAAGTTCATTGCGCGTTTTTTCGAATGCTTCATCAGAAGCAGGTAAGGTTGCTTTCATTTGACCCTTGATCTGTTTTCTGATGCGTACGCGTGTCTCCGCATCTGTAGATCCTGTAAGATCCTCTGCAAAGACATCCCCTTCCATAATTTTCTCCATGACTTCGGGAGGCATCATTTCAGGAGGCATCCAGAGACCTTCTTGTCCAGATTCCTGCCAGGAAGGGAGGGTGTTGACAAAATCCTGCTGATATACTTCCATCTTCTGCATCATCTGTTCTCGAAGCTCTTGATATTTATCTTGAAGCGATGTTTGACATGTGTGCTGACAGTCTTGATCGCCCGTGGTGCATTGAGCAGCGCATTGATCATAGACTTCCCTGAGCTCGTCATGATTTTCCTTCATTTGGTTATGGAAATATTCTTTTCTCCATTGGCCAGGAGGCATCATGGGAGATTTTATTATGGATTTTTCGGATCTGGATCTTTCTTGAGATCGTCCACGTCCACGAGCACGGAGTCGTGTTTCATCTTCAACAGCAACATCAACACGATTATCGTCATCATCTTCACGATCGCCATTTTTATCGGTGTCATCATCTGCAGATGCGGATGCACGAATGGCCATACGTGAATTGACACGCACGTCGCTTCGCCCCCGTTCATCTCCCCGCTCAGCAAAAGCGAGAGGAACTATACTGATCACCATTACGACCAAAAGAATCACAGCAATACTCTTCTTGATGCTCTTGTGGAGTCCAAGGCCAAAGTTTGCTAAACTTGTTGTCATGTTTACTCACCTGATTGGGTTGTTTTATTTTTGATTTAATTTTGTTATTTTGATTTGATTTGTTTTGACCATCACAAAAAATTTCCAAAGGATTTCAAAACCACCTACGCCATTATAGGTCTCAGAATGTTATAAAGATACTTGCAGAAAGCTTTACGAGTAAGGTTTATTAGTTGCAGTAATGCTTTACGAAGCTTTATAAGAGTCAAGGTATCCAAAATAAGGTCAAATAACAGTTCTTTAATGTTTTGAATTGTTAATCTTACGTTTTATTAAGGAGATGTGTACCGGGCTGTTCGATATCTTTTTATACGCAGACCCGCCCAGGTGGCAAGGCGATTGCTATGAACCAAGGTACAAAAAGAACACTTTTGTTGGTAATGGGATTATTCATCTTAGGTATGATCCTGCCAGTTACTCAAGCAGCAACCATCAAAGGCATGGTCTATGATGTCAGCCTTGAACCGCTTTCCAACACGGTTGTTGAGATTGACACCCAGCCAAAACAGCGCGTCGTTTCTCAGAACGGGACCTATACCTTTACGATACCTGCAGGAACCTTCAGGATTAAAGCATATACTGCAAAGGGCGTTACTATTTTAAAAGCAGAAGAAAAGATTACCGTGAAGGAAGATGAGGGAACGTATGTATTTGATCTCTTCTTGTTTCCCACGTTTGAAGATGAAGATGAACTCCTTGCAGGAACCGAGTTTGAAATGAATGAAGAGCTTATCAACGGAGAACGCACGTATCTTACCTGGATTATATCGGGAGTTATTTTTATCTTATTTATCATCGTCCTCATGGTTTTTTACATGCTCATGAAAAAACAAAAGAAGAAAAAACAAGCAGGAAAAATAAAAACAGAATCCGGGGTAAAAAACAGGCAAACAAAAGAAGGGGAAACCCAAAAAGTGAAAGAAGAAAAAGAAGTGAAAGCAGAAAAATCTGCAGAAGGGAGTGAAGAGCGAGAATATACAGGAGATGATTCCCTGCAAAAGATCGTCACTTTTATGAAACAGCAGGACGGAAGAACCACCCAAAAAGAGCTCAGGAAGCAGTTTCCCTTCTCAGAAGCCAAGATGAGCCTCCTGATCGCAGACCTTGAACAGCAGAAAAAAATCAAAAAAATTAAAAAAGGGAGAGGCAATATCCTTATCCTGGTGCAAAAAGAGCAAAAAAAAGAATAGAAAGAAAAGAGTGTGCACAAGACAACCATGAGCAAAAAAGCAAAAAAGAGGGCGAGTAGGAAGGGCAAAAATGCCAAGATTATGCTCCCCCATAAACTCAGTCTTGACACTGAAAAGCGAAGTGAGGTTCTCAAACATATCCATGTACTTGAGCAGGAAGATCCGGAACTGTGGTCAAAAAAGAAGCTTGACCAAACCAACAAGAGTTTTACGGACTATGCCCTGAAGCTCAAGAAACTGCTGAAACGAAGCAGGAAGTTATGAAGAGAAGCAGGGATATACGATTTGATATCAAAAAACATAAATAGCCCCTTGTGATTCTGAAGCCTATGAAGATCTTAGTTACCGGGGGAGCGGGGTTTATCGGAAGCCATATTGTGGATGCCTACCTGCAAGTTGGCCATGAGGTTGTGGTGGTTGACCGTTCAGCAAAAAAGCAGTACATCAACTCCAAAGTCAAATTCTATCCCATGGATATTCAAGATAAGGAGCTCAATCTTGTTTTTGAAAAAGAGAAGCCAGATATGGTCAATCATCATGCTGCACAGACCGATGTGAAGCAGTCCCTCGAAAACCCGAATGAAACCATTGACTGCAATATCGGAGGAACGATTAATATTCTTGAAAATGCACGAAAATACGGGGTTAAAAAAATCATCTTCAGCTCCTCAGCGGCGGTGTACGGCGACCAAAGCGAGTTTCCGATTCAAGAAGATGCGGAAAAGCGCATCATTTCTCCGTATGGGGTTTCAAAATATGGAGCAGAGCTGTACATCATGTGTTATGCACGCCTGTATCCCTTAAGTTATACCATCTTCCGCTACGCCAATGTGTATGGGCCGCGACAACAGAATGGCGTGCTGGTGCACTGGATCAGAAAACTCTTGACCAATAAACCCTGTGTTCTGTTTGGAGACGGAAAACAAACGCGGGATTTTGTGTTTGTCCGCGATATTGTTGAAGCCAATGTCCTTGCACTGACAAAAGGAGATCGTGTAACAGTCAACATCGGAACAGGACAGGAAACAGCCCTCGCTGAAGCGTTTGCCATACTCAAAAATATCCATAGCTCAGGAAGCTTCATCAAGCAGGATCAAAACGAAGGAGAAATCCTACGCAGTGTACTTTCCAACACGAAAGCAAAGAAAGAACTAGGATGGAGCCCCAAGACAACGTTAAAAGACGGATTGAAAGAGACGTACGAGTGGATAAAGCAAAATGCAGTGTAATCCTTTCAGATATACTTCCAAACAATCGCCGCAATCTCATCAATGTTTTTCACATCGGTATCAAAAATCTCAACAGCAGCTACTCTGACCTGAGCTTGCTTTTCGTTCATCCAAGGATAAATGCTGACTGCATCGATTCTGCCAATGATCATCAGCGCAAGATAATTTTTCATGTTGCAAAAGAAGGCCTTGGGAAGCGAAAAAGCTACCTGTTTTTGATAGGCATCCCAAAAGAGTTGTGCACAGGCAAGATATTCCTCTTTCCATTGCGGATGGGGAAAACAGTAAATCAAAAAGTGTGCAATGACAATTCCGATGTCCAAGGCAGGATCACCGTACTGCATAATTTCAAAATCAATCTTGGTAAAGGTGCCGTCGTGCACCAGCATATTTTTAGGTGTGATATCTGCATCAACAAGGCACCAGGCGTTTTTTCTGTTTTTAATCATGGCTTCTTCAAAGCGTTGTTGATGTTGAGGGTATTTTTCAAAGGCAGGTATGATGGAAAGTTCCCGCACCCTATAACCCGGATTCTCTAAAAATTGAGCCTTCAGGACCGGATCGTTATAACTCATGTTCTGCAATCCTGCAACATAGATTCCGAGCTGGTGTGCAACATCAAAATGAAAGCGCCCTTCAGGAAGCTCGTTCCAATACAGTTTTGCATGAGGCGTTACTGCTTCTTCAACCAGAATAAAGTTTGCAGAATCATACAAAAAGACCTGCGGAACACGAACGCAGTGCGAGAGTCGTTCGCGAATCAAACGAAGAAACTGGAATTCATAACCACTTCGTTCTCTTGCTAATTTTGTAAAACTTGCAATTTTCGACGAGGATTCCATGGCTTGTTTGACAACAAAATCTTTGGTTGTGTTCGTAACGCGGAAGATCGGATTCACAAAACCCCCATCAAGAGGAACAATGACTGCCTGCTCTCCTTTTTTCAAGAGTCCTTTCTGTACAAGATAGAGTTTCAGATTTTCTTTCGTAATCACAAAAGGAGAAATGGAGTTTGTGGAGTTTTTCATGGTTTCATCTCGTTAGCGAACAGGAGCAGGAGTTGCATCAGGGTAGACAATCTCTGGCGTGAAGTCTCGTTTTTCTACTAAGTTTCTATCTTTCAAAATAAGGTGATATCCCTGCAGATTATTTGCCCAGCGATACTGACCAGTAGGCATACGATCTCCCAATTCATCGAGCATATGGTCCAGCACACCCATGTGGGACATGAGGATACGATAACCCTTAGCAGGTCTCACATAGGTATCTGCAATACGATGAATGCGGGCTTTGAATTCAGCAAGGGATTCTCCTCCTTGAGATTGTACCTGGACATCATCTAATTCTCTGAGAATCTTGATGAGTTGCTGGCGTCGAACAGCTCTGTCAACAATCTGACCCGGTGTTGGGGGAATAAGAACATCATAGGATTGACCTTGATAACCCCCAAGGTTACGTTCACGCAAATCAGGGGTTGCCTTGAGGAAGAGAAAGACAGAATGAGTCCCATCATCTTCTTTTCTTGCTTCTGATGTTTTCCTTGCTTCAATGTTATGAACAAGACCGATGGCAGGATAACAACCCCGCACCAAATCAGTCGTGTAAACAGCCCGCAAAGGCCCTGCCTCAGCTTCAAGAGCAAGGACTGCTTCAACCAGTGCATCAGGAACATCATTCCGTTTAGGAAGGGTATCGATGTGCCCTTGCACAATACCATGGGCATTGTGTTCAGTCTCAGCATGGCGCAACAAGACAACATGCTGATATTCAGGATGGGAAAGGAAGGTCATAAAAGGCCAGAATAAAGGGGTATATATAAACCTTGCTTGATGGGTTAAGCTCTATAACGCCTTATTTCGTCTTCCCGGGAGCCCCTCTCAGAAAGGTCGTTTCACAGTATTCCTTGGTTTTTTTGCCTGCCAAACAATCACAGAACCGTTTCGGAACTAACTTGTTGGTGGGCTGAAGATTGGAGTCACACAAAGGTGCTTGGGTTCGTTTTTGCTCTGATGTCCTAAAGCGGTCCAAGCGTGTTTCAAGCTTTTGGTAGGCCTGATTGAATTCTTTCTTTACCAGAGGTTTATACGCGTAACCCGTAAGCATGCTGAAACCATTCTGGTCTTCGCCAACTGCAATAAAACCGATGCCCAGTGCTCCGAGAAATAAAAACAAAAGGATCCAAACGCAGCAGCAACGATTCATCATTCTTTATCTGGGGGAGTATCCATTTTTAAAGTTTGTTTGTCTTCAATGAGTTTTGGTTTCTTTTTCTGGTTTTCTCGTTCAGTAAGATAATTTTCGCCAGGAGTATCTATCCTAAGGGGATGTACAATTTGTACCCCCCCTGAGAAAATAAGTGAATAACGAGGTGACCAGTGGTCCCTGATTCCTACTTCACCCTCTCAAATCCAATCACAAACTCCTTGCCTTTTACTGTGAAGACATTGCGCTCCGTGTACTGCATGGTGTCCTTATCTGTAAACTCACATTTCCGTGCACCCACCTTCTCCCGCAGAAGATCCTGTGCTTGTTTGAAAAAAGGAACAAAGGTTGCGTCCATTTTGACGGAAACCCTAATAAAATTAGTCTTCTGCAAACCTGCTGTCTTTCGCAAACTCTGAATCTGGCGCATGACTTCCCGAACATACCCTTCCCCATCCAGCTCCGGCGTCCGCTTGGTATTGATATACACCACGCCCATTTTAATCGAACTTCCTAAATAAGGCTCAGGAACAACGTTTTCAATAACGAGATGTTCTTCCTTAATCAAAACATCTTTGCTTCCTGCACGTATTTTGTGGCACCCATCTTTTCTGATGTGGCTCAGAATAGTTTCAGGGCTGTCAATCGTGAGCTGGGCAATAATCTCAGGAACTGATTCTTTAAACTCAGGCTTGATCGTTGCATAGTTGGGCCTGACCGTCTGGCGCATGCCGGCAAGCTCGTTGGTAATCACGAGTTTCTTTGCATTGGCTTGATTCAAAATCAACTGCTGCATGCGCTTCAGCGCTGCAATCAGCTCTTTGTCGCTGGTTGCAACAACGACTTCTCCCAAAGGCCAGCGCACGCCGAGTTTTGCCTTTTCACGTGATCCAAAAAGAGCCTGCAGGACTTGTTTGAGGCTGTCAACATCCTGTTCAAGCTGAAGAGTGATCAGTTTCTGTTGGTATGCCGGCCAGGAGCAGAGGTGGATGCTTTCTGTTTTGAGTTCTCCTCTCGTTTCTCCTCCTGATCCCAAAGCCTGCCTCAAATTTTGGTAGATCTGCTCAGAGATAAAAGGTGCAATCGTTGAAAAGAGTTTGAGAATCGTCATAAAACTAGTGAAGAGCGTATACAACACTGCATCTTTTTCAGCATCATCGCCTACTGCGGATTTTTCACGCACGAGATGGATATACGTCCGCGAAAGATCAAGATACAGATCTTCGATTTGCTGGGGAACCTCGTTGATGAGGTAGCGGTCATAAAGCTCTGTCACTTTTTTGACAGTTGAATGGACGCGTGAAAGCATATATTTTTCTTCAAGGCCCAGGGATTTGAGCAGGGTTTTTTCATCGAGCTCATCAGGATTTTTTCCGATCGTTTCGGTGTATTCGATGATAAATTTGTGAAGGTTCCAGAGAATGCCTAAGTTTCGGTATTTTAATTCCATGTCATGAAAGTTGTAGTTGAGGTCAACCGCAGGATTTGCTCCGCCAATCGTGTAATATCTGAGGGTGTCAGCTCCATATTTTGCAATCACTTCTTCAGGCAGAATATAATTTTCCAAGGACTTTGACATCTTTCTTCCCTGTGCATCCTGGACAAAGCCGTGCATGTAACATGTTTTAAACGAAGGTTTTCCGAGCCCCAAAATGGATGCAATGTGCAGGAGATTAAACCATCCGCGGATTTGGTCTTTTCCTTCGATGATAAACTCAGCAGGATAGAGTTTCTTGAACGTTGCGGTGTTCTGCGGATAATCAAGGCAATTCCATGAAGCACAGCCTGCATCAATCCACACATCAAGAATATCAGGGAGTCTTCGTTTGGTTCCCTTGCACTTCGGCTGTTTGCAGGGGAAGGTGACCTTGTCAATCCAGGGTTTGTGCAGATTCGTGAGTGTGGTTTTTGCTTCCCGCTCGATTTCTTTGACGGTGCCAAATACAACATAATGACTGCAGGCATCGCATTTCCAGATCGGAATTGGCGTGCCCCAAAAGCGCTGTTTGGTGATGGAGTTATCTCGGAGATTCATCAGCCAGGAATTAAACGCATTGTATGCTGCATCAGGAATCCATTGAATTTTATTGTTTTCTTTAATGAATTTTTCTTTCAGGTCTTCAACTCTAAAAAACCATTGGGCTGTTGCTCGAAAGATGACCGGCTGGTGACAACGCTGGCACGTTGGATATTCGTGCTCCACCTCTGTTTTTGCAACGACCATACCGGTTGATTCAAGGATTTCAATGCATTTCTTGTCGTCAACCTTTGCTTGATGGTTGTTGAATCTTCCCACATGATGAAACACACCATGATCATCAAGCGTGTTAAATGCGGGAAGCCCATTGCGGTGCCCCACTTCATAATCTTCAGGACCGGAACCAGGAGAACAGTGGACTAATCCCGTACCTGATCCAGTGTTCACATATTCTGACGAGAGAAGAACGGTGTGAAGCTTGGGATTGTCTTTGATTTCTTCAAAAAAGGGAATTTCTTTATGGAGAGGATGCAGATACTTAACGCCTTCCAACTGTTTACCCAAGAGTTCTTCTTTGATCTTGTAGGCTTTTCCTGCAACCATCTGAATAACAGGGCCGGCAAGGGCTTTTGCAAGGATCCAGATTTCCTTCTTTTTTCCTGTTTTGTTTTCATGATCCTCAACTTCTGCTTTGACATACGGCAGTTCAGGATTGACCATCACAGCAAGATTAAAGGGAATGGTCCAAGGTGTTGTTGTCCAGATGACTAAGAAGGTGTTTTTTTCTCCTTCCACCGGGAATTTTAAGAAGATGGATTCTTCTTTGAGGGTTTGGTATTCAAGCTCGTGCTTTGCAATCGAGGTTGCACAATGGGCGCACCAGGTCATCGTCCGTTTTCCTTCATACAGGCGCTTTTGATCGTGCGCTTTTTTGATGAGGAACCAGACGCCTTCAGTAAATTCTTTTTTGATGGATTGATAGGCATTGTCAAAGTCCATCCAAACGCCCATGCGCTTGAAGTCTTCATTCATGATCAGCATATTTTCAACACAGAGCTTTTCGCATTCAACAACAAATTTTTCTACACCATATTTGAGGATGGCTTCTTTTCCCTTAATGCCTAACTTTTTTTCTGTGGCGTGTTCTGTTGGGAGACCGTGCATATCGTAGCCGGCTCGGTCCCAGACATTAAAGCCCTGCATACGCTTGTATCTGAGCAGTGCATCTTTCAGAGATTTATTCCATGCAGTTCCGATATGAACCTTCCCTGAAGTGTACGGCGGACCGTCGAGAAAATAGAAGGATTTTCCTTTTGCGTTTTTCTTTTTTACCTGCTCGTACGTGGTGTTGGTTTTCCAAAAGTTGAAGACTGCAGGTTCAAGAACAAGAGGATTGTAGCGTGAAGTATCGGGAGAACTCTGTGAAACCTGGGGACTACCTGCCTGATGTTCTCGGATATCAGCACGAGCGTTCATTACTTGGAAAAAACCAGAGGATATTTAAAAATGTTGTGGAGGAGATGGAGAGATGATTGGACAGGGATGGGAAACACAACAGGCAACAAACTTTATGAATAGTCCTTGCCTTAGCTTAATCCATGAACGGAATGTACAGAAATATCTTAGTCATGTCTTTTATTATGGTGGGAGTGATAGCTTTCTACCTCCGCAACCAAGGCGTCTTCGGACCCAGTCTGCTGAGAATGCTTATTATGTACAGCATCCAGTCGCTTGCTCTTGCTATAGGAATCATTCTGGTTTTAAGCCACCTCTGGAGAGCTCAGACGAACCTTGCACGCCACTGAGGGAAGAGATGAGATTGAGTAATAATCATCAGTAATAATAATCTAATAATAATCATCGAACCGATAGTACTCATCCGTCTCGTCATCAGTCAGGTCGTCATACTCCTCAAAGTTGTATCCGCCAGAGACAAATTCTCTGATCCTTGTGATCTTTGCTCCGTTCTTCAAGGTGTACTCCATCTTGTCCCATTCGATATCCGGCCGCATTGCTTGCATAGTCCCACCCCGGAGGATGTATGGTTAGATGAGATTAAGAATGTAGAGGATATAGTGTATATACTAAGTAACTGAAAAATTAAATTACTCACTTAAAAATTACCTACTTAATAAAAATAATTTCTCTTGCTACATCACAATTTACGCGCCACAACGTGGCGCGGCTATGCCCCGACGCACAGAGTGCGTCGGGAACAAGTCATGACAAGACCCGCGCCTCTGGCGCGGGATAAGGCCACGCTTTGCGTGGCAGGAGATGATGCAATCAAGTCGATATTTTTATTATTAAAGAGAAAGGAAGAATAGAAATAATGAAAAAGTTCAAGAACTTATCGTGAAGCATCAGCTTGGCGCTCTAATTCAAGCTTCTTAGATATTGCAGCCGACTGTTGAGAAAGATTGTACGCTCCGATGATTTCATCTGCAAGGCAGTCAACCGCTGATTTCCGCGTATTGAAACCGCGCTGATAAGAACCTTGGGTCATATACCGCAGAACAAGATCAATTCTGCGCTGAGGAGAACATTCCACTGCACGAGGATAGCGTGCTCCACCATATTCGATGGTGATGGTTTCTTCTCGAGGAGCAGCATTTTGTACAGCCTGCACAAAGACTTCCACAGGATTTTTCTGGAGTTTCTGCTGGATTTTTTCAAAGGCAGCCTTGACAAGACCACTTGCATGCGCATGTTTTCCTGTACAACGGCCTGAGGATTTGGAATGTTTCTTGCCTCGATGCCCCGGAACCATCAATCGGTTGATTAAACGCTCAACAATAAAGATTTTCGATTTGTGAAAGCGACTGCCTGCATATCTGCCAGAACTCTTGGGAACAATACGGGGAGTTAAGACCATATAATCTTTGAGACCAGGGTCAGTAACAACCAGATCACGTGCTGACCACTTGTTAAATGCAAGGATTTCAACTGCCATACGAACTGAGAAAAACTACCACTTTATAAAGCTTTTGGGAACCCTACTTGTTCAGACGGATGTCTTTGATGTAAGCAGATGGAGAAGTAGCACCCCAGCGAGCACGAGCGAGCATAATCAAATTCACATTTTGGTTAATTGTTGCTGTGCATGTCATCTCATTCTGATTTTCTGTGAACTCGCAATACTTTCTCCATTGCCAGCCATTTTGACCAGGAGGGACAAGAAGGGAATTGGTCAAGATATGAAATCCAGTCTTTTTTGCTTCAGCAGGATCTTTACCGGCATCTATTTCGATCGTTCTCACATTCGAAACAGCTTGGTCGTTGGGAACGTAAAAGAAAATGTAGTTGTTAAGGGTTTTAACATCGCCTCCATCTGCACGAACATAATTGTCTTGGTTTACATTAAAGCTGCAATAATTGGCATCTCTTCGCGTTACAGGGATAAGATTGTTGATATCCTCGCATAGATTATCCATGGGGATAAAATCCATGCGAACGACAGTATCCTGATGTGGAAAGTTGGTTGGAACAGGCCGTTCAGACAACAAGGAGCGCCAACGATCGACACGCACAAGATTGCCGCCAGGAAGAGCATTAAGCCTGTCGGCATTCGCCTTGGTGATACAAACATTTTGATAACAACTATCCTGTGCAGGATTAGTACAGCCGCCGTTCACACAAGCGCCGCCAAATGTTCCTGCAACAGGATTCTGTTTATTGCAAACCTGCTCAGGGATAATACATCCGAATTGACAATCAGCATCAGCGTGGCAAAGAGCACCATAAGCACCAGCAGGAGGAGCACCAGCCTGACATACCGCTACATCATCAACAAGTTGGCAGGTCGTTCCTTCAGGACAAGGCAAAATTTCCATTCCCGTGCTTGTAGCATCTTCACAAAAGTATTCAGTTATTTGGGTAGGAGTATTGGGGAGGCATTCATCTTTATGGATAAGGTCATCAGGACTTATAGATCTATGAACAGTAACGGTGCCTGGAATCGTAACATCTTTCACACCAACGTCGCCTTCAGTATCAGCACAGGTTTGGGTTTGGCAGATCTGACTTAAACAGCGTAAACCTGCGGCACACTCGTCATTGTTCGCACAAGCTTCGCCAGCTGGCTTTCCAGCACCGCCTGGAGGAGCACCAGCTTGACACAGTGCAACACCCTCTGCATTCAATTGACATGTTGTACCGGGTGGGCACGCAACCGCACGAGCATTTGCTCCGCCATCAAGGGGACAGAACCATTCTCTTATTTGATTTGCATTGACACATTCATCTTTTTTCAAAACATCCTCAGTTACTGAATTATCTAAAGTGACCACGCCTGCAACAAGAGGCAAGTTTTCTGCATCAGTTTCTGTACATGATTGTGTTTGACAAACTTGATACATACATTTTAAACCTGCGGCACACTCGTCATTGTTCGCACAAGCTTCGCCAGCTGGCTTTCCAGCACCGGCACCGCCAGGAGGAGCACCAGCTTGACACAGCGCAACACCCTCTGCATTCAATTGACATGTTGTATCTTGAGGACAAGGAACAGCACTGGCACTTACACCACTGAGAGGACTGCAAGAGAATTGCCTCACCTGATTTTGACCTTCAACACATTCATCATTTCTCAAAACATCATCACTTACAGAATTATCCAAGGTTGCAATACCAGAACGAGCAGGATCATTGTTTGGATCTGTGTCAGTACACGTTTGTGTTTGACACTTACTGTATAAACATTTCAAACCCACGGAACACTCGACATTGTCTGCACATGCTTCACCAGCTGCCTTTCCAGCACCGGCACCGGCAGGCTCATCACCGGGTTCTCCACCTTGCCCACCCGCCTGAGCAACCAATGCTTGATATTGTTCAACCGTAATCGCAGAATCAGTACGACATGCTATCATCGAACGTCCGCCTTGCTCGCAGGCAAGCAGTTGTTGAAAACGTGGGGATTGTCCATCTCCTGCTAAACGTCCGGTGACACT